>OLLY01000151.1_pt1 | contig 91938 bp, 90 predicted proteins | sample 1604681 | NCBI WGS metagenome assembly OLLY01 (sample SAMEA104055725, study PRJEB20765) | soil metagenome | biome: Arctic tundra; feature: Polygonal ground; material: soil | place: USA | collected 2011-09 | depth 0-0.5 m | reverse complement strand
GCCCGCAAGCCGATCCCGGCCCGTAAACCACAATCGGCATCCCTGCGCTCGATACCGCTTTCAAAGCGGGCCGCATGCCGGCGCTATCGGTAACGATATGGGTTGCCAGATGGCAATTGACCCACTCCATCGTCATAAGCAAAAAACGCAAAATTCCGCGATAGCCGATATAGGGTGCGCCGTGATTATGGTAGACGCGCAGCGGTACGCCGGTAAAAAGAGCAGCCAGCAAAGGCAGAAAAGCGCCGCGCAATAAATGAGCGTACATGACGAGCGGCTGGCGCTGGCGCAGCCGCGTCCACAGTTTGAAAAAAGCGGTAGCAGTCGCGATCGGATTGAGACTGACGTTCGACGGACAAATAGAAGCCGGTACTTTGAGGCTGGAAAGAAATGCCTCCGTCCCGTGAACCGGCTGCACCCAAAGTTCGGCTTGCACGCCCTCGGCAATCGATGCCTCAACCAAAGGTTCGACAAAACGCTTGGCCGAAACCGGATGAAAAAGAACGTGAACGATGCCGAAGCGCGATGTCATGACAGTTGTCGGTTATGAATTAGCGGGTGGCCGTGACCGCCAGCGAAGACGACGGTGTTACGCCAGACAAATCCTTGCACCGGAGCGAGCCGGTCGTACAGTTTAATTTTGTGCAGCTTTGGCTGCATTGTTGATATTGCTGGCCGCTTTTAAGGCACTGATTGAGGCAGACATAGTCTTTTGCCGGTGCTTTTGGAGACGCGGCGGGCGTCAGGAATACAGGATCATCCGGCGGAGGCGCCGGCTGAGGCGCCTTCAGTACATCATGGGATGTGCCGGGAAGATGTTGATATGCGTTTGGTTTAGGTGGCGGGGTATAGCTGCATTGCCCAAGACATGTTTTGCTTGAGCCGCCGCCATTGACGCAAAGGCTAAGACAGCGCTGATCGATGCCGGCTTGCGCCGTACCAATAAAAAAGCCGAGGAGAAGAAGGACGAAGGCAGACCCAAAAAGAATCTTCTTCATCACTTCAACCTCAACTCGGCTTGGTTTGCCAAATCTGGGAGATTAGCGGATCGTGGAAGCGCTTTTTTTACGAGCCTTCTTCGCCCATGCAAAGCCCGTCAGCGCCAGCAAGCCTGCGCCGAACATCGGCAAGGCGCCCGGCAACGGAAGAGCCGACGGATCGCCCGAAACCTGATAAGTAACGATCACGTCACCCAGACCGCGGCCACCGCCGAAAAGGCTTTGGAAGAAGCTGATGAAATAGCTGCCGAAGCTGACATCGACGCCGGAAAGATTGGTGATCGTTGTGTTGCCATGCCGTTCATTACCGCCCATATGAGCCGTTGCCAGAACCGGCGACGGAGCCGCAACGTGGTGATTGGGATGAGCAGAAGCTGAGTCAGTAAAGTAGGAATAATTCCCGTTTCCGTTGCTGGATGAAAAGGACGAGTAGTGACGCGTACCAATCGTCTGGTCGTAGGTTCCAGTCGAGATAAGATTTCCGTGCGAACCGGCGCCATGAAGAAAGGTGTAGGAAAAAGTAATTTCGCTGTCGGGGGGCAGCTCACCGAAAGCGGCGCCTAGCAGATATGCCGTTCTGTTGCCTGTCGGCAATGTGATCAGGTTGTCGATCGTTCCGGTTTGTCCGTAGGAGACGAGACCGAGATTATCGTTGGTGCCGCTGAGATCGACAGTCGCTGCGTGCGCGGATCCTGCAATCAGAAGCACAGCAAAACCTGCGGTTAGCTCACGTACATATTTCATGACGCTTCTCCTTTTTCCCTTTATTTTTTTGCGAATCAATTAAGACTTGATCTTGACTTGATTAACAGAGAATCTCCTTTACCTCAATGGAGTAAAAAATAAAAATGCATTCCAGGTCGATTTGCCGCACAAATGAAAAACCGTAAGTTTTATTGAGAAAAAACGCACACAAAGATACAAACCCACAGTAACATTTTGGTTTTTCTTTGCAGTTTTTTCTTTCTTTATCAATATTTTATACGAATCTTTGAATAAACAAGCTCTCCAGAACAATAAATACTTTACCGCCACAATCCTCTCACTATACTCCGCCCTCCGCTTCATCCCGCCGACGACTAAAATAATCCATTAGATGAGGGTCTTATGAAGAAAATCCTGAAATTCTTGCTTTTGTCCACCCTGCTTACGGGGTGCGCCCATGAACATGTGGCTGCCACCCCGCAAGCGCCGGTTCCCTTTACGATCATAGCTGGAGATGTTCTTCAGGTAACCGTATGGAAAGAGGAAGGCCTTGATCAGGAAGTCCTTGTTTTAGCGGACGGTTCGATAACCTTCCCTCTCGTCGGCACCATTACCGCCGAGAGCAAAACACCTTCCCAATTGCAGGAAGAAATCAAAACCAAACTCGCTAAATTGATCCCGGATGCGGCCGTTAGCGTGGCGGTTAAAGCAGCCTTAGGCCATACGGTCAGCGTCGTCGGCCAGGTTACCAAGCCGGGCGAGATCTTAATGGGCCACGGTCTTACGGTAATGCAAGCTTTGAGCCAAGCCGGAGGCCTGACCGCGTATGCCGATGAAGGCAGTATCATCATTATTCATCATGAAAACGGCAAGGAAAGTTCTACTCCCTTTCCCTATGAAGACGTGATAGAAGGCCATCATCTTGATAAGGACGTCCCACTGCATCCTGGTGACGTTGTTGTTGTTCCCACGGCCGGTTTACTCTAACGCATGCCTATTCTTTCTGGTTGTTTAATGAGAATTCAGCGTCAATCCCTCCGAGCCGGAATTATGGCTGCCTGCGGGGTTCTGCTCATAAGCGGAGCCGCGCGTGCCGACGACATGACGACCCCGTCGTCAGAAATCCCCGGCGGTTTTTCCATGCAGGCGGTCGGATCGGAAACGGGCGTTTGGCAATCCAATCCCCTTTTGCAGATTGGATCGCACAAATCCTTATACGGTTCGGTAACCACGCCCGAGCTTCTTGTGAATGATAAAACGCCGACCTCGCTTTTGGGCGCGGATGTTTCGCTGGTGCAAAATCTCTTCAATCAATCGAGCTTCAACTCGACCGATCTTCACGACAAAATCAACCTCAATACTCAAACCCAGCGCTGGAGCGCCGGCGTTCAGGAACAAACCGATTATGACACGACCCGCACCAGCGAATTGTTTCCTGCTGGGGCTAATGGCGTCATTCTCGATGAGCCGGTTCGCCATACAGGTATGTCGGTCTCGCCGAACATTGCCTTCAGTCCCGAGACGACCGACAGGTATGCGTTGAATGGTTCGTTTTCGGCATCGACTTACGACAATTCGATTTTTTCGAATTATCAAACCTACAGCGTCGCCCCTTCCTATACGCACAGCTTCGATCCGCTTAATTCGGGAACCATCTCGCTGCAGGCGCAGAGATATCAAACCACCACCGGCGCGCATCTCACTGACGATACGATCGGGCCGACAATCGGCTGGAATGGCATTCTGACGCCACGCCTGACGGCCAAGGCAACCTTTGGATTGCAGGAAGAACGGCAATATGGGTCCGGTACTTCTTCGCAGCCCTGGACGCTGCAATACGACTTTACCGGCGATCTTATCTTTAAGGGAGAGCAGGATAAAACCGATCTTGCCGCTTCGCGCACGAATTATCCATTCGCCAGCGGCGTCGAAGCCCTGCTGACCTCGGTTTCGATCAATGAAACACATGATCTTAACCAGAATTTCTCGCTCAATTTCTTAGGCAGCTATCAAACGGCCAGTTACCAGGCTTCTGCGACCGGCAATTTAGACGATTTGGCCACCGTCGGCGGCGGCCTTACTTATCATGCGACGGATCGTCTCGATGTTGCGGCAAGCTATCAATACAGGTATGAAACCCTTACGAATTTAAGCGCCAATGCGCAGGATCACACGGTGACGTTGGGATTGGTTTATCATCCCAGAGCGTGGACCCTTTAAGAACGACCCCATATTGTCGCCGCATTTAGTTTAGATATTTCCGGGGTCCGCTCATAACTTGGAAGAACAATAAATGGAAGAGCTAACCCTTCAAGATTATTTGACAATTCTCAGACGGCACAAGAAGTACTTCTTGATTACCTTTGCCGTTTTGTGGGTTGTTTCGTTCGCTTTTGCCCTTTGCTGGTCGAACTACCGTTCGACCGCGACGGTTGAGATCGAGCAACCCGAAATCGCGCCCGATACGACAACGCCCATGGGCATGAATCCCAACGACGAGCCGGAAGCGCTGGCGGATTTGCGCATCGGCAAGATCCAGCAGAAAGTTACCGCTCCGTCTTCCCTGATCGAAATCATCAGCAAGTTCGGCCTTTACGAAAGCAGCCGCAAGATCATGCCGATCGCCAATGTTGCCGATCATATGCATGACGCGATCAAGCTTAACCTTGTCAGCAGCACGGTTGCCAATCCTGCCGCCACGCAAAAAGTCTCGGCCAACCAGTTATCGGCGATGGCTTTTACCCTGAGCTTCGATTACGGCGATCCGCATATCGCCCAACAAGTCACCAGCGAATTGGTATCGCGCTTTCTAAACGAAGATCTGAAAGAACGACGCGCAGAAGCCGAGGCTACCTCATCATTCCTTGCCGGACAGATCGCGGTATTGGAAAAATCGATGTCGGAGCAGGAAAAGAATATCGCCCAATTTCAACAGACGCATGGCGCGGCACGGCCGGAATCCTTGCTGTTCAACCAGCAAGCCGCCCAAACCACCACGCTTAGCATGCAAAATCTTGATAGCCAGATCACCTCCAACGAAGGAACGCAGGGAGCGCTGCGGGCCCAGCTTACAACGGTCGATCCTTATTCCCGCGTGATTGCTAATGGGCAATTACTGACCACGCCGGGGACGCAGTTGAAAGCGCTGGAAGCACAATACACCACCCTCACCGCTCAATACGGACAAGATCATCCGGATGTCGTCAAGTTGCGCCACCAGATCGCCGCACTGCGCCAGCAAACCGGCGGCCACGGTCCCGATACATCTCAGCTCAAGGCGCAGATCGACGATACGCGTACCAATCTCGAAGCGGCGAAAAAGACTTATGGAAGTGATAATCCCGATGTCGTCGTGCTTCAGCACAAGCTCGACAGTCTGCAGGCTCAGCTGGCCAATGCCGGCAGCGGATCGTCTCAGCAAGATCTCAAGAAAGATGCCGACAATCCTGCGTATCTCGAGCTTGTGGCTCAGTTAAGGTCGTCCGAAGAGCAGCATAAATCATTAATCACTCAGCGAGAGTCTCTTAGCAAACAGCAAAGCAAGTATCAGCAAGCCGTGGCGGAAAATCCGGCCGTCGAACAACAAATGGCCGCATTGTCACGCGACTATGACAATGCTCAATTGCGCTACCGCGAACTCAAAGAAAAGAAAATGGCGGCAGACATGGATGTGCAAATGGTTCAGGATCGCGAAGGCCAGCGCCTGTTCGTGATCGATCCGCCCGGTCTGCCGTTGAAAACCCATCCTTCGCGCCTGCTGCTGATGTTGGCCGGGTTGTTTATCTCCCTTATGGGCGGCATTACGGCGGCTATCGGCATGCAGGTTATCGGCCAGAATATAGTTGGCTCCCAGCATTTGACGGCTTTGGTCGGCGTTACGCCGCTGGTTACCATTCCGCACATCTATACCCAGCGGGAAATCAACTATATGCACCGGCTGAAGCCCTATATCGTCGGCGGGGCAATGGTTATGTCGCTGGTTATGGTTGTCGCCTTTCATTTTGCCGTTGTACCGCTCGATGTTGTTTGGAGCGTCTTTACCCAACGGCTTGGCCTATCGTGAGACACCAATGAGCATGATGGATAAACTGGACGAAGCTCTCGAAGATGCAAAAAGGCTGCCCGAACCAAAGCTCACGACTTTAGCTAGCCGCCTGTCGACCTTCGCCAATAAGTTATCGCATATTGCCGCTGATAAGAATTACAGCCAGAGTCCGATCAACCAGCATCACGACCACAACGGCGGCGCAGGTCAGCCACGATCGAATTCGTTCGACATCAACGAATCCCATCTCGAGCGGCATCGTATTCTATCCCATCATCCGCGTACGCTCGAAGCCGATATTTTCCGCATTCTGCGCAGCCGCGTGCTGCAGATTATGAACACGTCCGGTTACAGGACGTTGGCTATCACCAGCCCTAATTACGGCGACGGTAAAACAACCATTGCCCTCAATCTGGCGGTGAGCATCGCACTGGATCTCAAGCAGACTGTCCTGTTGGCCGATCTCGATTTGCGCAAGCCAAATCTTTACGAATATCTTGGCATCGAGCCAAGTGTCGGTCTCAGCAATTATCTGCTGCACGATACGCCGCTGCATGAATGTATGGTGCGCCCGACCTTTGATCGTCTCAACACGCTGCCGGCCGGCCCGCCGCTCGATTATTCATCGGAAATTCTGGGCTCGCCGAAAATGGCGGCTTTGGCTAACGAGTTGAAATCCCGTTATCCCGATCGCCTTGTCATTTATGACATGCCGCCCGTTCTGGCGCAGGATGACTCCATTGCCTTCATGCCGCATGTGGATGCCGTGCTGATGGTGGTACGGGACGGCGTTACGCGCGCTCATGAAATCCGGCGTTGCCTGGATTCTTTGGCGACAACGAATGTGATCGGGACAGTCCTGAACGATTCACGCGATGAAGTGAAAGCCCGCAATCATCGCAAGAAGAAAGAATTCATAGGCCCCTGATAGGGCCTGTATTGCCGGACGAAACGCACACGCCCAATCTGCAAGCGACCTTCATGCTTCGTGAGATAGCCATGCCGAACGATCAGTCTCACGCCGGTAAAAATCACGCCTTTCTCGTTCTGGACGGGCTGCGCGGCGTGGCCGCCATAGCCGTGGCCATTTATCATTACACAGGCCAGATGACGAATTATTCCCTTCAATGGCCATCAAATGCATGGCTTGCCGTCGATTTCTTTTTCGTGCTAAGCGGTTTTGTCGTTGCTTACGCTTATGAAAAAAAATTACTGGCGGGAGAAACTACCGGCCGTTTCATGCTGCGTCGTTTGATCCGGCTTTACCCGCTTTATTTTGTCGGCATGAGTTTGCTGCCGATCGAGGTTCTCGCAAAATATGCCGTGGCGGGACAATTATGTCCTTATTCGACATTTCTAACGCCCTACAGCTTCGGCCTTTGGTTTCTGCCAACGCCGCCATCGCTTTTGCCAACCTGTTTTGTTTTGACGATATCCAATACCTCGCTATTTCCATTGGACACACCGGCCTGGACGCTTTCTCTCGAGATCGCGATTAATTTTATTTACGCACTGTTGTGCCGCCGCCTTGGCGGAATGAAATTGTTTTCCTTAACGATGGTAAGCGCTGTGGGTATGGGGGTAGCCGTATGGCATTACGCCAACCCCAGCGGATGGGATTGGCACAATTATCTCGGCGGCTGGGCACGCGTGATCTGGTCGTTTTTCATCGGCGTTTTGCTGTGCCGTCTTTATGGCCGGAAACCGCAAGATCAATTGCCCGCATGGATGGGCGGATTATTAGCCATAATTCTGATGGCCGTTTTTATAGAAGGCCGCACGAATGATTATTTTATTTTTATCGATTACCTGATCGTATTTCCCGGCATCGTATGGATCGGTGCAAAAACGAAAATTTGGGAAAAAGCACGTGGCGTTTATCTATGGTTGGGGCAAATTTCCTATGCGGTCTATATTATCCATCTGCCCTTGTTTCCTCTCTTCGCTTATGTGTTCAGAAATACGGCCCTGCCTTCGCATTATATTGCAGCGGGGATTATATATGCCGCTCTTGTTCTGCTTATCGCTACGGCGCTCAACATCATTTACGATATTCCCGTCCGGGCCTATTTGGCGCGCAGGCTATTAGGCGGGCGCCAGGATGAATGTGCGATGAATGCCGTTCCATTGTCCATCAAGGAGGGATCATGAGGATCAAATTTTTTCTTTTCGCGCTTGTCGTTGCGATGACGGCATCCGTCGCGCATGCCGATGATACGCTGGGATTTCATGATCCTTTCGCCCGCATGAATGAGGCACGCTGGTACGTATCGAACGGCTGGACGAACGGCCCTCACCAATCCTGCGAATGGCGGCCGGATGCGTTGCGTATATCGAGCGGCGATATGCGACTGACTTTATCCGATCGCGGTGGAAAGATACGGCCTATCGGTTGTCCGGAAATTCATACAAAAACGAGATTAAGCTATGGGCTTTATGAAACGCGTATGCGTAGCGCAGCGGGATCTGGCCTTAATACCGCCTTCTTCACTTATATCGGGCCGCCCAATGGCGTGCCGGAATGGGACGAGATCGATTTCGAATTTCTCGGCAGAGATCCGCATACCGTCAGCATCAACCATTACACAAACGGCAAGCCTTATGACACCAAGGTGGTTCAACTTGGCTTCGATGCCTCGCAGGGATTCCATAATTATGCATTCGATTGGCAACCGGATAAAATTCGCTGGTATGTGGACGGCAAGCAGGTAGCAGAAACACCGGCAGGCTCACCCATCCCCAGCCACCCCGGCAATATGTTCTTCAGCTTGTGGTCCGGCTCGGATGTAGAAAATAGCTGGATGGGTCCATTCAGTTACACCGCGCCGGTAACGGCCGATGTCATGTGGGCCGCCTATACGCCGAACGATGGGACGTGCCAGTTTCCCGAATCCCTTAAGTGCAAGCGATAGATCATGGCCGGCAGTGGTGCTTTAAAAATTCTGCTGCTGGCGCATGATCTTTCGGATCCCGCTATTCATCGGCGTGCCGTGATGCTGCGCGAAGGCGGTGCGGCGGTAACCGTAGCCGGTTTTCGGCGCACACCGGATGAAATTGCCGAGGTCGCCGGATGTCCTGCCGTTAATTTGGGACGCACCTATAACGCAGGTTTTGCTCAACGGATTTTGTCGGTTCTGCGTGAGATTGCCTTGCTTGATCGGCATCGATCTTTGTTCGCCGATACGGATATTATCATTGGCCGCAATCTGGAAATGCTGGCAGTCGGTGTGCGTGGATTGTCTATGAGCAAGCCATCAACAGCTCTTGTGTACGAAAGTCTCGATATTCACCGGTTGCTTTTGCGCGGGGATATTATGGGCAGAACATTGCGCTGGCTGGAGGGCAAACTTGCAAAGCACGCTTCCGCCCTGCTCACCAGTTCGCCGGCTTTTATCAGTAATTATTTCCAGAAATTATCGAATGTAAAACTGCCGATTAAATTAGTGGAAAACAAAGTATTGGATTTTCAGGCGCAAAACCTGCGCTCCGCAAGGCCGCGGCCATCCGGAAGGCCTTGGATCATCGGCTGGTTCGGGATTATTCGCTGCCGAAAAAGCCTGCAAATATTGAAGGATATGATCCGCCAGAGCGATGGCAAGGTCGAGGTCGTTATTCGCGGCCGGCCAGCGCCTGATCAATTCTCCGATTTCGAAAAAGAAATTGCCGGCATTCAGGGATTAAAATTTCTTGGCCCTTATAAATATCCCGATGATCTGGCCGCGATTTACGGCGGCGTCCATTTTAGCTGGGCCATTGATATGTTCGAGGAAGGTCTCAATTCGTCGTGGCTTTTGCCAAACCGGCTTTATGAAGGCGGGTTATACAATACGGTACCGATTGCCATTGCGTCGGTGGAAAGCGGACGCTTTCTTCAAAATCTTGGCATCGGCGTGGCAATCGATGGGCCGCTGACACAATCTCTGACCGCATTCTTTCACAATTTGACGCCGGAAAACTATCAGGCACTGGTGCAAGCGGCAACGAACGTTCCGCGCTCAGCCTGGGCTTGCGATAAAAATGATTGCGAAACGCTGGTAAATTATTTGCGTTCGTTAAAAGGCGGGGCGCATGTCTGATATTCTGGCGGTTATCCCCTGTCTTAATGAAGAAAAACATCTGGAAAATCTGGTTGAGGGACTGGTTACCGCCAACCGCAGCATGCCAATGCGCATCATCATTGCCGATGGCGGCAGCACCGACCGGACAATCGAGATCGCGCAAAAACTATCGGCGCAGCATCCGAACGTCAGCCTGCTTCATAATCCGAAGCGGATACAAAGCGCGGCGATTAATCTGGCGGTCGCAACGTATGGCGACGGATGCGAATATCTTATCCGGATCGATGCGCATGCCGATTATCCTGTCGATTATTGCGGTACATTGATCCAGGAAGCGCAAAAAACCAAAGCATCGTCGGTAGTAGTGGCGATGAGTACCGCCGGTCATAACTGGTTTCAGCAGGCCGTCGCCGCCGCGCAAAATTCGAAGCTCGGCAATGGCGGTGCAGCGCATCGCAGCATCGGCCAGGAAGGAAAATGGGTGGATCACGGGCATCATGCCTTGATGCGCATCGATGCTTTCCGTGCAGTTGGCGGCTATGATGAGAATTTTTCGCATAATGAAGATGCCGAACTCGATATGCGTCTGCGCCAAGCCTGGTACACAATATGGCTGACGGGAAAAACGGGGCTTACTTATTATCCACGATCATGCCCGGTTGCACTTTTCCGTCAGTATTTTCAGTTTGGTGCAGGGCGTGCAAAAACCATCCTTAAGCATCGCGCTATGCCTAAACTGCGGCAGCTTGCCCCGGCAGCCGTGGCGCCGGCAGTCCTGCTGGCCCTGCTCACGCCGTTTTGCATGATTGCGATCGCGCCCCTTGCAGCATGGGCTGCATTATGTCTGATTTACGGAGCCATGCTGGGCGTTAAAGCGGGAAAGCCAAATATTGCTGCGGCAGGCCCTGCAGCCATGATCATGCATTTCGGCTGGTCGCTGGGTTTCTGGAAAACCATAACGACAGAATTGCGGAAGCGGTCAAAATGAATATCGATATCTGCGTTTGCACCTATCGCCGCGCGCATCTGGCGGAAACCTTGCGGTCTTTATCACGGCTGGTTCTCAAGCCGGATTGGAAAATCCGTATCATCATCGCCGATAACGACGATACGCCTGCGGCGCAACCATTAATCGAGAAAATGTTGCAGGAATTGGCACTGGATTTTCTTTATGTCCATGCGCCGGCCCGCAATATATCGATTGCCCGCAATGCCTGCCTTGATGCTGCGGCTGCGCCGCTGCTTGCATTCATCGACGATGATGAGCTGGCCAACCCGATGTGGCTTGAAGCGCTTGTCAGCGAGATTGAACATGCGCGGGCCGATGCCGTGCTGGGTCCTGTGCAAGCTGTCTACGGATCGGGATGCCCCGGCTGGATACATCGCGGCGATTTTCATTCGATCAAACCAGTATGGGTTAATGATCGAATAGTTACAGGATATACGTGCAATGTTTTGCTCCGCCGCACGGCGCCCGCTTTCAAGAGCCTGCGCTTTCGTAAGGAATTCGGGCAAAGTGGCGGCGAAGATACGGTTTTTTTCGCGGAAGCCTGGCAGGCCGGCGCCAAAATCGCCTATACGCCGGATGCAATTGTTACTGAAGCGGTTCCGGCCGAGCGCGCCTGTTTATCGTGGCTAGTGAGGCGGCGTTTTCGCGCCGGACAAACGCATGGCTGGTTGCTTTTGCAAAAAAATGGAAATGGTTTGTTTGCACATGTAAAAAACATTGCCGTGGCGGCCGCTAAAATTTTATTTTGTCTCATGATGGCTTTGCTGAATTTTCCGATTACCGAACGCCGCTATTTCTGGCACTTGCGCGGCGCGATGCATGCTGGCGTCATTGCGCGCCTTCTCGGCATAGAAGAGACAATTCATTACGGACAAAGGTCCTGAAAATGGCGGCTGAAATTTCCGTTATCATCCCCGCCTATAATATAGAGGGCTATATCGAACGAGCCATTCGTAGCGCGCTTGATCAGCACGGCACGACGGTCGAAGTTATCGTCGTCAATAACGGGTCGGTTGACGGCACGCTGGCTGCGATTTCGCGCATCACCGATGAGCGCGTTAAACTGATCGATCTGCAAACCAATGTGGGCGCTGCGGTCGCGCGTAATATGGCAATCGCCGAAGCGACCGCCACCTGGATTGCCATATTGGATGGCGATGATGCCTTTCTGCCGGACCGGCTGGCGCGGTGCATGATGCGCGCGCGCATGCTGAAAGCCGATATCATCGTCGACAATCTCGACGTCCATCGCGAAAGCGACGGTAGGCATTATCCTATGTATCCGCCAGCCTGGTTCGCGCGGCTTGGTATTTTGACGCTGGCGGATTTTATCGATGGAAACCGGTCATTCCTCGGCGGCGGAATTTCCCTCGGCTATCTCAAGCCGGTTATATCGGCGGAATTTTTTCGCCGCCACAAGATCGCTTACGATCCCACCCTGCGCATCGGCGAAGATTACATGGTGTTGGCCGAATGCCTGGGATACGGCGCCCTGTGCGCCGTCGAACCTGTTGCCGGATATCAATATACCGTGCGCAGCGGCTCGACATCCCATCGCATTACGTTTGAGGATCTTACGCGTATTGCAGAAGGCGATGCGAAATTCACCACCCGTTTCTCGCTCAATGCCGTGGCAATGCGGGCTCAGAAAAATCGCACGGCGGCGCTTAAAGACGCATTCGCATTTACCAAATTAATCAATGCCCTCAAACAGCGTGATGCAAAAGCGGCTTTTAAAGCTGTAGCAGAGCGGCCGATTGCGGTTTGGTATTTATGGCGTCCCATTTGGGCGAGAATTACCCGATTGCTTAAGGGACCGGCACAAAAAACCACTCAGGAATTACTCAAGCAAAAAACCGTTCTGCTTTTTTACCGTGAGTACGAAAGCGATAGTTTTTTCAAACATGACCGCTATTTGAAAAGAATTCTGCGGCCGCTTTATCGCCGGTTGCGCCGGCGGCAAAAAAATTCAGGCTTTGCCGTTTCGTTCGATCTGATGCAGCGCGGGCTTAAAAAAGCCGGTTACGCTGTGCACATCAATGATTACCGGACGGCGCGCGCACATCCGCAGTATCCTGTCGGGCTGGTCGGATTTCCGAGCCTGCTGGATGATTGGAAATTGCCAAATCCTGCGGTGCTGGGCCCCTCGCTTTACGATCATCCCTTAGTGGCGCCAGATATTTTAAAGGATTTTCGTTTCAAAAAATATGCGGTGCTGGGGCCGTGGGTGATGAATATGTTCAAGCCGGTCTACGGCGACGCATGTTTTTCGTGGTTCGCCGGAATCGATTTGGAGGAATGGCCCGATCTGTCAGCCGGACCAAAAACATTCGATTTCCTGATTTACGATAAAGTTTATTGGGACCGTGAAGAGGCCGAAAAAAATCTCATCGCCCCCATTCTCGCGGCGCTCGATAAAAAAGGCCTCACCTACCGGCGCATCCGTTACAAAATGTACGATTACGAAACCTACAGGGAATTGCTGAAAGGCGCGCGCGGCATGCTGTTTCTGTCTCACCACGAAACGCAGGGCATCGCCTGTCAGGAAGCCCTGGCCTCCAACGTGCCGATACTGGCGTGGGACAAGGGCGTATGGACCGATCCGCTATGGCATAAATTTTCGCCTATACAGCCGCGCGCATCCTCAGTGCCGTTTTTCTCACCCGATTGCGGCGAAAAATTCCGCGATATATCGGAATTCGAAAATGCGCTTGATCGTTTTATGAATAATCGCTCACGCTACACACCGCGCGCCTATGTGGAGCAAAATCTAAGCATGGATATATCCGCCCGATTATATGCCGAAGCTTATTTCGGGTTGATATCGGAACAGGCTTTGCACAAAAACCATTAATGGTTGTCATTCCCGCGAAAGCGGGAATGACAAAAAGAGTTTTATCTCATCCGGTATAAAAACATGTGCGACTGCGTCGATACGAAAACCAGCGCATAGTTACGCCCCACTGTTTTAAGAAATGCCTTGGCATTGGGATTATCGGCACTCGCGGGATCAAGCGTCCAAACGGCAAGATAGGTCACCGGCGCCGGGCCTTTTTTCAGTTTGGCCAGAGCTTTGCTGAAGGCTTTGTTTTTTGCCTCGCCTGCCGCTATCAGATCGAAGGCGCTGTCGCCGACGATTTTCGAAAGCCAATTTTGATATTTGAGGGGGAAATAGGGCCGCGTCGCCAGCGCTTCATAATTGCTGAGAAACGCCACATTGCGATCACCCAGTGCGGTGCCCATAAAGTTCCGCCCTGAGTCAAAGCGCGTCACGAGGGCAAAAGGATGCTGGATATCCCTGTCCAATGAGCGATCAGCGACCTGGTCGAGATTCACAACGATTACCGCATTGTTATCGGGAATGCGATTGACGACCTCGGTATACTCATCCAGTTGGCTGCCGATCCGGTCAAAGGCAAGTGCACGGTCGACGTTCTGCAGCAAGATTATTCCGATAGCGATAATAGCCACGGCGCCTACGTAGCGTGGCGTAATTCGCAAAACGATCCAGCCGATCAGCGCCAGCAGCATTGGGATCATCAAGCGCTCTTCAATATTGAAGGCATCGCCGATCCCATTCGGCATCGCCATAAAAATAGAAAAAAGAATTACCGCACATATCAACATGGCATCGGCCGGCACTAATCGAAATGGCCCGACCATATTGCGGATCGCAAGCCATATACCGCCAATGACGGCCAACAGAATAAGAACCGAAACGCCCATACCGAACACCGAGTAAGAAGCGATACCGGTGAGGAAAAACAAATGGAAAAATTTTGCGGCGAGGCCTGCATAATGCGGCCGGGATTCGATTGCTTCATTTTGCATATAAAATATCAAGCACATCGTCACTGCCGGCAGGCATGCCAAAGCAAGCAGAAAAGCGTCGGCGAAACGCAAAGGAGACGGGTTGGTATTGCGCAAAGCCAGCGATTGGAAAATCTGGCTTTCACCGAACAAGGTAAATGCAGAAATCCATAACCCATATATGCCGACGCAGATAAGGGCCAGCATCGCAATTTCGACATGCAGCAGAAAAACAAGAAACAGGACAAGCGCAATCATCACGGCGCGAGACAAGGAAGGACGAATCAAATAGCGATGACAGAGCCCGAGGAGCGGAAGGAATAATGCGCAGGCCAATACGTAATTGAACGATCCCATATGCAGCATATGGCTAAAAACAAGCGGAAAAAAAGCCAGCACGTAACCGAGCGAAATTCTTAAGAAAGAATATACTGCGACAATTATTCCGCCTGTCATTAAAAGGACATAAAGAATGACGAAGGAAGATTCCAATTGCGAAGTTGGAACGACATGCTGCAATGAGGACAAAATGAAAGTCGTTACCCAGTTAGTCGGCACCAACGGGGCCTGGGTAAAATAATGGGCGAGAAAAGCCCCCTGCTGGTTTAATTTTTCCAGCGCCAATGTCGAATTAACATGCGCGGGGCCGTCTTGGTTGGGAAAATAATGAAAAACCAGCACCGGTAGAAGCAGCAGAACCACGGCGCAAAAAAGAGGAACAATCCACTCCATCTTTAATTTTTCTTCGATTTCCATAATGTATTCCTCGATAAATCGGATAGTGCGCATGAGCGCCAAACTAGACAGCTTTTATTCAGTAAAGCATAACATAAACAATAGCAATATTAAGGCCAAATCTGTATAGCGGCATGAGCCTGAAGAAGAAACCGGAGCAAGGAAAGAAAAGGCCGACTTCGTGACTGAAAATACCTCGACAGAATTCGTGGCGCCCATGTTCAAACGGCCTGTTTTCCGGCCCCAGAATAAGGATGGATATCCGCAGCTGCCGGAACAGTATGCAACTATCAGCATAGCCTTAACGACATTTTCGGTTGCGTATTCGGGCCTGTTCGGCATTTGGTCGATTTTGCTGTTTTATGCCTTATGGCTGCCGCACATTTCTTACAAAGGCCGTTTTATTCTTCGTCTTTCCAAAGACATTGTCTTGCCGCTCGGCCTTGCCGCCGCATGCATATTATCGGTCTTCTGGTCCGACTATCCTTCCATCACCATACGCGCGGCGCTTGAATTCACTTCGATGGCTGTCTGTTCGATTATCGCAACGCGCATTACCAGCCTGCGCTCTTTTATAAAAGGAACGGTCATCGGATTTTTTATCGTGCTGGTCGTCACAATCTCCAAAGGCGGTTATGCGCTAGATCCCTTTACTGGTGAATATGCCTTTGTCGGTTTACTTGGATCGAAAAATCAGGTTGGGTTCGCAGCAGAAATCGAAATATTCATGGCGGCTCTCATGTTTTTCAACGCGGATGGCCGCACGGAAAAAATTATATATTCCATCATTCCTCTACTCTTATCCGGCGCAAGCCTTTATCTGAGCCACTCGGCAACTTCGGTCGTGTCGCTCGGGGCAACTATGTTGGCTTGTTTTGTGGCCTACCGTCTGACTAAATTTTCGCGTCCTTTGCGAGCACCTGTTCTTTTTGCGATTACTCTTTTCGGTGTCTTATTGGCTGCTATAGCGTTGGCATTAGGATGGCAAAAACTGGGCTTTACCGCGCTTGGAAAAGACTCCACCCTGACCGGCCGCACTTATATCTGGTCGGAAGGATTGAAGTACGGAATGGAACACCCTTTTCTCGGCCACGGCTTCTATGCTTTTTGGGTGCCTGGGCAGCCGGGCGCAGAAAAAATCTGGTTTAAATTCGGCATTTACAATCGCACGGGGTTTCATTTCCACGATCTTTTCATTCAGGCTTTCGTTGATATGGGGCTAATCGGCGTGACCTTTATTGTGTTGATCATCACATCGACCTGCATCGCCAGCTTCCGTTACATCCTGAGAAACGGCCCCGATCTGACAGCATTTCTCTGCATTGGAATATCGATAATGTTTCTCATCCGCGCTTCTGTCGAGGTCGACATGTGGGGCGCATTCGGCATTGGTATTCTATTATTCTTTTCTTTATTGCCGAGAATTGCCATACGGTCGACTACAAACAACAATCTACCGAAACCATCCAGAAAATTGCTGATGTCATGACTACATCCAACTCTCATCGATTGCATGCTTTGGATTCCCTGCGCGGAATAGCAGCTTTCATCGTGGTGTTGACTCACTGCTTTATGGTCTGGCCCGATTTCGTCAAAGCACAAGTACCATGGATTTCTTTTTCGCCAGCCCGCATCCTGATAGCCGGCCATGCGTCCGTTATTCTTTTTTTCGCCTTAAGCGGTTACGTTCTTTCCTTTCCTTTTCTGAAAAATGATGCGCAGCCCTATCTGCCCTATATCGTCAAACGCATATGCAGAATTTATATTCCTTTCACATTCGCTATTTTTCTGGCGGTTCTTCTCTATACTCACATCACGCAAGCCACAGAGGGAAGCCTGTGGTTTCATAACGAATGGCAAAAAAGGCCTCTGACTTTCGAGGTCGTATTCCGCCATTTATTAATGACGGGGCGATCCGACGATATATGGCTTGATGGAGCTATGTGGTCGCTGGTCGATGAAATGAGAATTTCTTTCTGCTTCCCTCTTCTTATAATTTTTTGCCGAAAACTGCATACGGCGATATTTCTGGCGTTATCGCTTTATGTCGGCACGACCTTCGCTATCATCTTCACAGGCAATGATTGGTCCTTTCTCATGTCGGATCGTTTGGCCGAAACATTCCTACTGACGGCGCGCTACATCCCCTTTTTCATGATGGGAATTCTGTTGGCTAAAAATAACGATACCATTCAGATATGGCTACAGCGGTTGCCGCGCGCGTGGTTAGCCGCCCTGCTCATATGTGCCTTCGGTTTTTTTTGTCTGCCGATGGAAATATATAATCCTTATATTCTCTCTCTATTTCCTGCCGGAAAAAATAATGCCGCCACGCAATTTGTTACGGACGCCCTGGTCGGGTTGGCGGGCGGTTTTTTCATAATCTATGCCCGCCGCATCTCCAGTTCCGACTCTTGTTTTAACGTCTTGCATTGGGCACCGATTGAATGGCTGGGAAAGACCTCCTACAGCCTTTATCTGGTACATTTACCAATCGTGCTTTTCTTATTCAACGCGCTGCTTGGCAAGATGAACTACTGGCTCATCGTCCTTATGGTAATCGGCATTTCGCTTGCCACCGCATCGATTTTTTATTGGGTTGTCGAACGCCCCTCCATTCGCCTCGGCAAATATCTGGCTGCTCTGCTTGAGCGGCGGCGCGTTACGGCAGAAACAGTTCAGCCATGATCCAGGATGATTTCGAACCTCGTCACAAGGAAATGGGGCGGCATGTCGTTTCCGGTTTCTTGAATTCAGGGATTGTTCAGATCATCGGCATCGCCTGCCAGTTTGCCTCGGTTATTTTTCTGTCGCGCCTGTTATCGCCTTCCGACTTCGGCATTTTCGCGATGGCGGGGCCGATTTTCGGCTTTGTCATGCTGTTTCAGGATCTCGGCCTCAGCCAGGCGACCGTGCAAAAACCGGATTTGAACGGCGATGAGGTCAACGCCTTTTTCTGGATCAATATCGCCGTCGCCGCGATCCTCTCGCTCTCTCTTATGGCGCTGAGCCCGGTTGTCGGCTGGTATTATGGCGATCACCGCGTGGTGCCGCTAACGGCGGCCTTGGGCGCGCTGGTTCTGCTCAACGCCTTGGGTAGCCAGCACGGCGCTATCCTGCGGCGGCGCATGGAATTCGGCATATCGAGCCTGATCGCCACGGTGGGTGTTGTAAGCGGATTGGCCGTTTCGTTGATATGGGCGGTTTTGTTCAAAACCTATTGGGCCATTTATTTCGGCCAGTTGGTCGGCGTCGCAATACCGGTAATCGGCGTCTGGATCGCGGTCAAATGGCGCCCCGGCATGCCGCGCAAAGTTTCCGGCCTTCACGATATGCTGAAATTCGGCGCGGCGGTTACATCCGTCAACGTCACCAATTTCATCACCCGCAATCTCGATAATGTTCTGATCGGCCGCCGCTGGGGCGATGAAATTCTCGGTTATTACGACCGCGCCTATAAATTGCTGCTGTTCCCAATTCAGCGCATCGTCGATCCGGTATCAAGCACGATGATCCCCGTGCTTTCCCGCCTGCTGGATGAACCTGAACGCTACCGCAGCATTTTTCTGCGCACACTGGCGCAGATCGCCCTGATTACCTGGCCCGGCATCGTCTGGGCAATCTTATCGGCGGATATTCTGATCCCCACATTGCTTGGTCCGGTCTGGGTCAGTTCGGTTCCCATTTTTCAGGCGCTGGCAATGGCCGGCTTGCTGCAAGCCGTCAACAGCGCCAGCAATTGGTTGTTCGTCACGCAACGCCGCTCGGGCGAGTATACGCGTTGGGGAATTTTCAATGCCGTCACTTGCGTGATCGCTTTTGCAATCGGGCTGCCCTACGGCGCCTTCGGCGTCGCGACCGCCTATGCCATAAGCGAATATATCCGCACGCCGATTTTATGGTGGTATGTCACGCGACGGGGACCGGTGAAATTAATGGAGATTATCCGGGCCATTTTGCCGCAAACCCTAAGCAGCGCTGCATCCTGTGTAATAGTGTTGATCATACGGCATATAGGCGTTGCCAGCCCTATTACCGTATTGGCTGGCGGCGTGATTTTGTCATATATGGCAGCTATACTTACGATGATGATATTTCCCGGCGGACGGGAAACGCTGATGCAAACCGTAAAATTTGCGCAGCGCGCTCTACAGCACGTAACATCGAAGAATGTAACACCGATTGCATAAAGCGCGTCGGCATCGATTGTAAATTAAATTTTTGCTATAGCTTGTTGACAAGCAAGGGTTTCCGAATGGCGACGAAGACTTCTCTCATCGCAAGGCTCAGGCACGGGTTATGGTGGCGTTGGCAACATCTGCTCAGAGCAGCCCGTCAATATGGAGCGTATGCCGCCGTCAATATCCGCTGGCTTCTTAAAAATCACGGCAAAACTCATAATTTACCGGCGCCGCTGATTGTTTCCCTGACTTCCTACCCGCCGCGTTTCGGCAGCCTGCATTTAACCTTGCGCAGCCTGCTGCATCAAAGCGTGAGACCTGATCGCGTTATTCTATGGATCGCGCACGCCGACATTTCCCGCCTTCCCAAAACTGTTATCGATCTTGAAAAAGACGGATTGGAAATACGCGCAGCCGACGATACCAGATCCTACAAAAAAATTCTTCCTGCGCTCGATGCTTTTCCCAATGCCTTCATCTGTACCGCCGATGACGATATTTATTATTGGCCAACGTGGCTTGAGGAGCTTGTTCAAGGGGTAAATACCGCCGAACGCATCGTCTCCTGCCACCGCGCGCATGAAATCACTTTCGATGACGCAGGAAATTTCGATCCCTACGATCAATGGACATTCGATGTGAAGCAAAGGGGAATTGGAAAAAATCTGTTTCCCACTAGCGGGAGCGGAATTCTTTACCCTCCCGGCTTTTTGGCCCATACGGATGATGATCGCAGAGCGGCGCTGACCCTATGCCCGCACGCCGATGATGTGTGGCTATACTGGATTGGCCGCCGCAATGGAGCCAATTATCGAACTGTTGGCCGTTATCGCGAGCTTATATTCTGGCGCGGTTCGCAGGAACAGGCGCTTTGGCACAGCAATATCTCGCAGGGCGGCAACGATACTCAAATCCGTAAGATGGCGGAAAAATACGGCTATCCAGTAAAAGAATGAGCAGCGTCTCGATCATCATCCCGGCCTGGAATGCGGCCAGCACAATCGAGCGGGCAATCCAATCGGCTCTGGCACAACCGGAAGTGACGGAAGTTATCGTCGTCGATGACGCTTCGACCGATAACACAATAACAAGCGCGCAAGGCGCCGATGACGGCAGCGGCCGTCTTAAAATTCTTGCCCAACAGAAAAATAGCGGGCCTTCGGCGGCACGCAATCGTGCAATCGGAGAAAGCACCGCGTCATGGATCGGCATTCTCGATGCCGATGATTTTTTTCTGCCGGGCCGTATCGAACGGCTTTTGACCTATGCCGACCGCACCGATTTCATCGCTGACGATGCTTGTCAAGTTGCGGAAAATAATGTGAATGGCCCTCGCAAAAGCTTGCTGAATAAATCATTCACGGCGCCGCGCGCGATTACTCTTTCTGAATTTGTGTTATCGAATGTTACCGATCCCAGCCGTCAGCACGCCGAGCTCGGCTTTATCAAACCACTCATGCGGCGTGATTTTCTGACGAAACATAACCTCGCTTACAAAGAACATATGCGCCTCGGCGAAGATTACGAGCTTTATGCGCGGGCATTGGCTCTTGGTGCGCGGCTTCTGATTGTGCCGGAGCCTGGTTATATTTCGGTTGTGCGCGCCAATTCGCTCAGCAGCCGGCATTCGCCTGCAGATCTGCTGCATTTTCGCGATTGCGACCAGGCTCTATCTCAATTGCCAAACCTTACGGCTCAAGATAAATCGGACTTGCGTCATCATTATCTGGATGTCGACTGCCGGCTGCAATGGCGCTTGCTGATCGAAGCGGTCAAACAACGCGATCTGCACAAGGTTCTGGCAAGCTTTACGCGTCCGTGGCCGGTGCCGCTTTATTTGCTAGCGCGTCTGACGGAGCAAATCGTCATCCGCTCGGCAAGAAAATTGGGATTGAGAGAAGATGACAAAATCTAGGCCATTAAGTCATCCGTTCATATGGGCAGCCATTGCTGCCGTCATGATTTTTATTTCGCAGCGTCAAGCCGAAGCAAATTTATTTACCGCGTGGCAAACCGAAGAATATAGCCACGGCATTCTTATCCCTTTCATCGCATTGCTTTTGGCATGGCATCGGCTTGCAGAAATCAAACCTCCATTACGGCCATCATGGCCGGGGGTCGGGCTGCTCGTCTTCGCTGCTTTTCTACAATTGATTGCACGCTTGTCGGCTTTCGATATGGCCGCGCAATACAGCATCATTGTGGCACTTGCCGGCATCAGCCAAGCATTCTTCGGCAGGCGGGCAACCCAGGTTATAGCGCCTGCGTTGCTGTATTTGATTTTCGCGGTGCCCCTGCCCCATCTGGTCCAAGCCGATTTATCGGGCCGGTTACAGCTTTTATCGTCGACATTGGGCGTGGCGCCGCTCGATTGGATCGGCATCCCTGTTTTTCAGCAAGGCAACGTCATCGATCTCGGCAGCTTTCAATTGCAGGTCGTCGAGGCCTGTAACGGATTGCGTTATCTTTTTCCGCTAATGAGTTTCGGTTATCTGATTGGCTTTATGCTTGAAGATCGTTTCTGGAAACGCCTGGTTATTTTTCTTTCTACAATTCCGATTGCCATCGGCCTTAATTCGCTGCGCATCACCTTCATTGGCTTGACGGTCGATTTGTGGGGCCGCGATATGGCCGAAGGATTTATTCATATTTTCGAAGGCTGGACCGTCTTTGCATTTTGTATCGCCTTATTAATGAGCGAGACATGGATTTTGATGCGTATCGGCAAGCGCGGCCGGTTTCGTTATGATTACCTGGCCCCGGCACACGGGAAACTATTCAGCGGTAACGCAACTTTAAAAGCACCATGCATTATAGCTTTTATTATTTCTGCTTTGCTCGCTCTGGCCTTCGGCACCCATATCATCGATCGGCGCACAGAAATTATTCCTTATCATCCCCCCTTTGCCTCCTTCCCTTTGGATGTCGGCGAGTGGCGCGGGCAAACGGAAAATATCCCGCCGGATGTTTTACAGATTTTGCAACCAAGCGATTACTGGATAGCCAATTATCGCCGCGCAGACGATCCAAACTTTATCAATCTCTATATGGCCTATTACGCGAGCCAGCGCGCAGGTTCGATGGTCCATTCCCCATCTAACTGCATTCCCGGCGGCGGCTGGCAGATCGAAAGCAGCCATAAGCAAAAAATTCATCTGGCAAACGGCGCCAGCGTCAAGGTCACGCGGCTTTTGATCCGCCGTGCCGACGAAGCCGAACTGGTTTATTACTGGTTCGACGAGCGTGGACGGAACCTGACTGAAACTTACGGCGCCAAATGGTATTTGCTGCAAGATTCGATAGTCATGCACCGTACCGACGGCGCCTTGATCCGGCTGATGAGCCCCCTCGCCTCAGGCGAAAGCGAGGCCGCCGCCGACAAGCGATTGAGCGGCTTTTTAGCCCTCTCTTACCCTCAAATTACAGCCTTTATTCCGGGAAAAACGCTCATTAAATGATATTGCCGATATTGCCATAATCGCCTAGCCTAAGGTCGTTTTTGAGACATAATCTTAAGCGAAAACTTTCACATGAAAACCAGAACGAGGGTGGCGCTGGCCCTTCTCGGCATTTCACTTTTAGTTGCCGGTTGCAGCAAACCCCAGGAAAAAGAAGCTCGCTATATCAAGCGCGGCAATGAATTATTCGAGGAGGGCAAATTCAAAAAAGCCCGCGTCGAATATAAAAATGCTGCGCGCATCCTGCCGGGCGACGCCGAGGTTGCCTATCGCATCGGATTGGTCGACGAAGCCGAAGGCAATTTGCGCGGTGCTTTCGTAAATTTCGCGCGCGCCGAACAACAGGACTCTCACTACCTTCCGCCACAACTGAAGCTCGGCGAATATTATCTGGCCGGCGAACAATATGACGAGGTACAAAAACGCCTCGATGCGATGCTCGCCGATGCCCCCGAAGATGCTGGCGCCCATGCGCTGCATGCCGCGTTGCTATTGCGCCAAAACGATTATGACGGCACGGAAAAAGAAGCTCGCTATGCGCTGGCGAAAGATCCTTCCAGTATTATCGCATTCTCGGTTCTAACGGGCCTCTATACCGCGCAGGAGAACAGCGAGAAAGCCCTGACGACGGTTAATGAAGGGATCGCACGCAATCCCAAGAGCCTTCCGCTCGTGCTGCTGAAAACCGAAATCTATGCCCGCAATGGCGACTTGCCGAAGATGGCTGAATCCTACCAAGCGGTGTTCAAGCTGGCGCCGGGAGAATCCGAATATCGCGACGATCTGGCGATGGCTTATCTGAAAGCCGGTCAACTGGATAACGCCGAGACCACTCTGCGCGAAGGCGTCGCATCATTGCCCAATGATGAGGAGATGAAGCATCAGCTCATTTCGTTCCTGGCCGATCATCGCGGCGCCGATGCGGCGGAAAAAGAAATTCGCGGCTATATGAAGGATAACCCCGACAATTCGGATCTCAACACCTGGCTGGTCGAGCTTTACGTCAGTCACGGCGCCGTCGATAGGGCCGTTGCGTTCCTCAATGACATCATTGCCCGCAATGGTTTCGACAAGCAGGCACTGAGCGCGCGCGCCGCCTTGGCTCGCATCGATTATATTAATGGCGACAAAGATGCCGCCGCTCAACTAGCCAACACCGTTCTGGAAAAAGATCAGAATAACCTCGATGCACTCTTCATCAAGGCGCGGATCGAAGCCGACCGCGGCGCCTATCAAAATGCCATTGTCGACTTACGCACCATTATTCGTGCCCAGCCGAAGAGCAAGGAAGCGCTGCGGCTCCTGGCCGAGACGCTCATGCGGCAAGGGCACCTCGATCTCGCAATCGATACTCTCAACCAACAAGTTGATTTCGATCCGCTCGATTTCGATACGAAGGTACGGCTTGCGCAGATGTACCATCTCAACGGTAATTCAAAGCATGCCATGGATCTGCTTTTCTTCGTCACCAAAGCGCAGCCCAAATATCCTGTCGGTTGGGAAAGCACGGCACGCGTGGCAATTGCGATCAAGGATTGGCAGACGGCCGAAACGGCCATTCGTACGCTTGACGGCCTCGAAGACCAGCATTTGACCGCCGTTTTCCTGCGTGGCCTGTTACTCGACAGAATGAGCAAGCCGGAAGAAGCCCTTGCGCAATACCGGCAGGTTATCGACGCCGATCCCTCTTCTGCTCTGGCAGAACATGCCATAACCGGTTTGGTCGGCGATTATAAAACTGTTGGCCGTATGGATGAAGCTACTCGCTATGTTGAATCTCTGAAGCTCAATAGCGCCACCGTGCACACCATTCTGGGCGAAAGCTATCTGGCGGCGGGAAAAACCGAACAGGCCGCCAATGATTTCGATATGGCAATCACCGGCAATGCCCAACATCCGGAGCCCTATCTCGAACGCGCGCGTATGTTTGTTTATGAACATAAGCCCAACGACGCGATCGAGACCTTGAAAAAAGGCGCAGGCGCCGCGCCCGGCGATATCCGCATGCCGATGATGCAAGCTGAAATTCTCGGACAGCAAGGCCGCTATCAGGAGGCTATCGCACTCTATGACGATTTGCTGGCGCATAATCCCGATCTTGACGGCGTGGCTAATAATCTGGCCGAGACAATTGCCGATTATCAGTACACCGATCCGGGAGCGCTCGAAAAAGCGCAGCATGTAGCGGAACGATTTACCGGATCTTCAAATCCGCTGTTGCTGGATACGCTCGCCTGGGTTTACTACCGCCAGGGCGATGTCGGCGAAGCGCAAACAATCATGCAGCGGGCTTTGTCGCTGGGCGGCACTTTGCCGCCGCAGGTGCATTACCATTATGGCGCTATACTGCTGAAAACCGATAAAACTTCCGAAGCAAAAGCCGAGCTTCAAAAAGCGACGATCCAGGGTGCGAGCTATCCCGGCGTAGATGACGCACGTAAAATGCTCACCGGATTATGAAAAGAAATAACTCATATGCGCGTATTACTTTCCATATATTTCACATAATTTAACAATTTTTGCCCAAGGATTGCATATAGCCCGATTTATTGTTGTTTGTTTGAATTTTTATGCCTTTTTTATTTGTGTGCACTGCGACAAAAATCATATATAAACGCCATCCAATGATCTCTACTCTGTAATTCTGAAGTTCAATACTTCACCCCATCAATAGAATTTTGAGGGCCGGAATGACACCCAAGAGCAACGCCTTGGAAAAAATGCTCGATTCGCAGGCTATCCCGCTTGCTTATCCCGAGATTTCGACGCAAGCGACTCCCTTCCCGCAAAAACCGCGTCCTACGCCCGCAGTAGACATTCCGCCGCGCGCCCTGCGCGATTTATCTACCCGTCTTCGTAGTTTTATCGCCACCGATATCGCCGCATTGGTAATGGGTTTGTTCTGCGCCTGGGCGTTTGCCGCATTGATCAATACATTTTCGTTCGACCGCAATGTTTTGAACAGTCTGACCAGAGGCAGCATTACGCAAATTCTTCATGTCATTGGCATCGGCGCAGGCTTGATCCTGTGGTTCTCCAATAGCGGCCATTACAATGTTCGTGTGCCATTCTGGATGGAAACCAAGAAGATTGTCGAAGCCTGTGCCTTCGCTATGCTGATCGACGGCTTTCTCAGCTTCGCCTCCAAGCATGACTTCTCGCGCTTGTGGCTAATGTCGACCTGGATATTCGCAGCTTTCAGCATCCTTATTTTCCGCTCTCTTTGCCGCAATCATTTGCGCCGGATAGGCGAATGGCAAATTTCAACTCTGCTGGTCGGCGGTGGCATCACAGCTGAAGATGCGCGAGTAGCTCTCAACTCCGAACCCAGCCTCGGTTACAAAATCAGAGCTCAGATCGAAGATTTGCCGAGCGCTTTCGAACAAGCTGGATTTTCGTGGCAATCGCTGTGCGTGGCTAATAATTGCGATTATGTGTTAGTTGCCTTGGACGGCCAGGAAACTATGAAGGCCGGCGAAGCAATGGCGCAATTGATGCGTGAATCCGTGCCCTTCTCGGTCTCGCCGCCGCTACAAAACCTGCCGGTTCTTGGCATGGTGCCGCAATATTTCTTCAATCACGACGTAATGCTGCTGACGCGCAGTAACGGGCTGGATCAGCCTTTGCATCGTGCCTGCAAAAGATTGTTCGATATTGCCGCATCGGCAACTGCCTTGCTCCTCTTCAGCCCGGTTTTCCTGGCCCTGGCTCTGGTGGTCAAGCTGGATGGCGGACCGGCCTTTTTCCAGCATAAGCGGTTGGGCTTGCAGGGCAGCACATTCCGTTGCCTTAAATTCCGTTCCATGGTCCCCAATGGCGATGCGGTTCTGCGCAATTGGCTGGAAAAAAATCCCGGTGCACGCGAAGAATGGCAGCGCGATCACAAACTGCGCAAAGATCCCCGCACTACCCGGCTCGGCGACTTTCTGCGCCGCACCAGCCTTGATGAGTTGCCACAGCTTATCAACGTGTTAAAAGGCGATATGAGCATCGTCGGCCCGCGCCCGATCATTCTGGCCGAGACCAAGAAATACAACGACGATATCACCCATTATTTCCGCGTACGCCCCGGCATTACCGGCCTGTGGCAAGTCAGCGGCCGTAATGATGTGTCCTACATCCAGCGCGTGCAGATGGACAGCTGGTACGTGCGCAACTGGTCGCTATGGCACGACATCGCCATCATCTGCAAAACCGTTCCGGTGATTGTTAAGAGGAATGGGGCGTATTGAAGGGCTTCGCCGGACACGCTTCGCTCACTGCGTTCGCGAAGCGTGGTGCCTAGGGACGGAGTTGAACCGCCGACACGCGGATTTTCAGTCCGCTGCTCTACCAACTGAGCTACCTAGGCATTTCACGTCAAAACGAGGCTCCGCTTATAGCAGAACAGCGCCCCGAGACAACAGTCTCAAAGCTCAATTTAGCTGCTTATTCGTCGCTATCGGCGGGTAAACGGCTATCTTCCGGCTTCTCCTCCGTCTCAACCCGATAGCGTCCGCCGAGCCAGCGGCCCAGATCGATATCGGCGCAGCGGCGGGAGCAAAAAGGCTGATAGCGCTGGTCGGACGGTTTACCGCAAACGGGACACTTCTGGGGTAAAATTTCTGCCATTTTAATGGCCTATAGTTCCGCTTTCCGCGTTAATTTTAGCCTGCAAGGGTCCGAGCAACTGGTTGAGCAACGGATCGGACACATCGATTTTCAATCCGCGCTGAACGCTATCGAGGGCGCCGGGAAAGTCACCGCGCTTGGCTTGCACCATGGCCATTCCGTAATAGCTCAGCATGAAAGTCGGCGACAATTCTTCCGCCTTCTCGAATGAGGACATCGCCGCCGGCAGATCGCCCGCCGCTGCCTGCAGGCGGCCGTAATTATAAACCGGCGTGCCGTCTTCGGGATGCAGCTTCATGGCAAACTGCAGAAGTTTCTCGGCTCCATTACGATCGCCGAGCCGTTCGGCCGACATCGAGCTTTTGATATAGGCATCGGTGCCGACTTGGCCGGGCTGTATCGATAACCCTTTGTTCAGCGCATCGATGGCGGCGTGATCGTGGCCGGCATCGGATTCCATCGTGCTGATCACGCCCCAATTATAGGCGGAAAGATCGGCTTTGCTGGCGAACGGCCAGAAACTGGCGATAAGCGTAGCGAGAGCGCACGCGCTGGCAATAGCAAGCCGCCGATTGGCTTTTTCCTTGATCAGTTGCCACCCGCGTGGGATCGCAGCCCCTGCCAACGGGAGCAAAAACACCAGAATGGGCAGCCGGTAACGGCCTGTTACATAGAACAACAGCACCGACAACATATAGGTGCCGCCAAAAATGGCGACGATAAGTACCGTCCGGCGATGCTCGCGCCCTAAAGCCGCCGCCGCGAATATCGCAAGCAAGCTCAGCAGCCATAATCCCGGCAAGAGCGTGAGGATGGTGCCGAAATTGTGCGCGATAAACGTCATATCGTAATTGTCGAAAGTTTCATTGCCGCTCCAGAACGCACCGAGCTTGGCGACCAGCAACGTCAATTCCTGCTTTGGATGAGTAATGATAAAATTGAAGGCTTTATTGCGCCAGAAACTCGATACTTCGGAAGGCTTCAGGTCACGCTTGGCTTCCTGATTGGCAGCCATCGTAACATCCAGATCTTCGCGCCGGGGATCGGAGGCGATGCCGGACGGAAACACATAAGAGGTTCCGTCGGAATCCGGCGAATGGCCGATGTAAAGATTGAACCCGTCATCGTAATTGACGGGAACAAAATCGTGACTGGCAATCGCGTTATGTATGGTTGCAGGCGCAATCGCCAATATCAGCATTGCCAAAAAAACAGCGCTGTTTTTCACAGCTGTCGCGCGCTGCTGCCAGAAAGCGAGCGCAATGAATGGAATGATAAAAACCAGCGCATTGCCGCGTACCAACGCACAGAACCCCAGAAAAAGGCCGCTCCAGATAAAATCGCGTAGACGATTGTCACGCAGCGCACGCAAGGCAAAAAGCAGGAACAGAGCAAGCAACAGAAGCCCAAGCGGCTCCTTCATTACCGGCGCGCTGTAAAACACAAACGACCTGGTGAAGGTGGCCAATATGCCTGCCGCCAGTGCAGCCTCGACGCCGAAAGCCTCAAACGCGATAATGCCTAAAACAGTACATGCACCTGCGCTGAGCACCGCATTAAACAGCGAGGCCGCCAGCAACTTGTGCCCGAAGATTTTATAAATAACCGCCAGCAGATAAGGATAAAGCGGCGATTGGTAAAACGCGCGGCTCTGCAGCAGATGCCCCTTGGCGATATTCTGGGCCCATTCGTCGTAGGCCAGCGCATCCAACAACGGCACCGCGCCATAAGGCGTGGCATTCCACTGAAACACGAACACCACCCGCACGATCAGCGCCAGCACGAATATGCCGATGCCTATCTCGCGCGCGGTCAAACGCGAGGCAAGGTTCTGCGCAGTGTTTTTACGGCGGGCGGTTTTGGCCAAGGGGGATTTCCGGTCGGAGGGAGGACTAGACGCTATAATCGCTGCCGCGAAGCATTTGAGCAACTTCGAACAGCGGCAACCCGACAATATTCGAATAAGAGCCTGAAATGAAACGGATCAAGGCCGCGGCGCGGCCCTGAATGGCATAGCCCCCGGCCTTACCGATTCCCTCACCGCCTTCGATATAGGCATCGATATCGGCGGATGACAGCTGACGGAACGTCACGACGCTATCGCCTAGTCGCTCGATAATTTTGCCCTTCGGCGTGCGCAGGGCGACGCCGGTATAAACATGATGCCGGCGTCCCGAAAGCAGTTGCAGGCATTCGCGCACCTCCTGCCCACTTTCGGCCTTCGGCAAAATTCGCCGCCCGCAGGCAACAACGGTATCGGCAGCAAGGATAAAGCCATCCTGATTTTTCGCCGCCACGCTCTGCAATTTTTCACACGCGAGGCGCACAGCCAGCCGGCGCGGCAATTCTCTCGGCTTTGGCGTTTCGTCGATATCGGCGGCAATGACTTTATCCGGCGTAATGCCAATATCCTTCAGCAGCGCCAACCGGCGCGGGGAAGAGGATGCAAGAATGAAAGAAATTTTGTTCATTGAGCCACACGCATATGGTGGCGCATAATTACTTATGCCGGAACGTGATACGACCCTTCGACAGATCGTACGGCGTCATTTCGACATTGACCTTGTCGCCGACCAGAACGCGGATGCGGTTCTTGCGCATCTTGCCGGATGTGTGCGTCAGCACCTCGTGGTCATTCTCCAGCTTCACCCGGAACATGGCGTTGGGCAAAAGCTCGGTCACGATGCCTTCGAATTCGAGTAGTTCTTCTTTGGCCATTTAGTTAGCTGCTAGCTGCTGGGGGTTAGGTACTGCGAAAAGAAATATCAGGTATCCAACTATAGGTAAAGCTTTGCCATTAGGGGGTTTTTTCGTGGCATGGCTCGCAACTGGCAGGCCAGGGTTCGCCGAAATCTTCGAGGATCAGGGACCAATCGCCAAGCTTGAGGCGGATTTTGCCACCGCCGGCGAACACCAATTGCAGCCCGTCTTTATCCAGCATTACCGCCAGCAGATCGAGCATATCCTCGCTGCGGCTTTGGTCGATATTCTGCAATTGCGCGCTTTCGACACCCAGCACATGCACGGCGCTGCGCATACGCTCGAAACAGGTACCTTCCTTGTCGTGGCTTTCGCGGCAGAAGCGCTGCACGACCATAACGAAGTCTTTTTCTTCCGGCCGGTAAGCCATATCGCAAACCGGGGCAATGGCATCCTGCAAAACGGCAGATATGACTTGCATGTCTTCGACATCTTTGGCGCGTAACTTGAGAGGTTTGCCGGTCATTGCTTCTCCAATTCAAAAAATAACGTCATCCCGGAAAATTTGCCGCGGCTTTTGCGAAGGTAAATTTATCCGGGATCCAGTTACAAGTTCGGTTAGCATAGTCTTGCCGATGGCGTAACTGGGTCCCGGATAAATTTTCTTTTCATCCCCGCTTTCGCGGGGATGAAAAGAAAATTTTCCGGGATGACGTAGTTTTTTTACGCTGCCTCTTTTTCCTTAATACGCTCGATGTCGGCGCCGCAGGCTCCCAGCTTTTCTTCCAGACGTTCATAACCGCGATCGAGGTGATAAATGCGGTTGAGGATCGTTTCACCTTCGGCCGCTAACCCCGCCAGCACCAGCGAAACCGAGGCGCGCAGATCGGTCGCCATTACCGGAGCGCCGGTTAGCCTCGGCACGCCCCGTATCATCGCCGAGGCATTATGCACGGTTATGCGCGCGCCCATGCGCTGCAATTCCGGCACATGCATGAAGCGATTTTCGAAGATGGTTTCGGTAATCATCGAGGCGCCTTCGGCCACGCACATAAGGGCCATTAATTGCGCCTGCAGATCGGTCGGAAAACCGGGGAACGGTTCGGTCATCATATCGGTGCCCTGGATCGCCTCACCCGTGCGGCGCACGCGCAAGCCGTTCGGCGTTTCTTCGACCGATATGCCGGCTTCGCCCAGCAAACGCGCGACGGTATGGATATGCTCCATCTTCGCGCCGATCAGTTCGAGATCGCCATTGGTAATCGCGGCGGCAATCGCAAAAGTGCCGGCCTCGATGCGATCGGGAATGACGCTGTGCTGAGCCGCATGCAAACGATCGCGGCCCTGAATGCGCAACTTGTCGGTGCCGATACCTTCGATGACGGCTCCCATAGCCACCAGGCATTGCGCCAGATCGCCAATTTCCGGCTCGCGCGCGGCATTGATAATTGTGGTTTCGCCTTTGGCCAAAGCGGCGGCCATCATCGCGTTTTCGGTGCCGGTGACCGTGACCATCGGAAAGATGATCTCGCCGCCCTTTAATCCTTTTGGTGCGCGCGCATGAATATAGCCCTGATCGAGTGTGATCTCGGCGCCCAGTTGCTGCAACGCATTGATGTGCAGATCGACCGGCCGCGTGCCGATGGCACAGCCGCCGGGCAACGAAACCTTGGCCTCGCCACATCGCGCCAGCAGCGGCCCCAGCACCACGATGCTCGCGCGCATCTTGCGCACAAGATCATAAGGCGCCGTGATGCTGGTAATTTTTTCAGCTTTCAACTCGATCGTGCGGCCCGGCACGCTTTCTTTCGGATTGGTGCCGTCGAGATTTAAATGCACGCCGTGCTGGCCCAGCAGATTGGCCATGGTGGCGATATCGGCCAGATGCGGCACATTACTAAGCGTCAGCGTTTCGTCGGTCAGCAGGCAAGCGGCCAATAATGGCAGCGCCGCGTTCTTGGCTCCGCTGATAGGAATTTTTCCCTTGAGCGGCTTGCCGCCCTTAACACGCATACGATCCATCAGGCGCCCTTTGCCGGTTTATCGGCTTCTGTTTGCGAACGCGCTGACTGTTGCGCCTTGCGCTTGCGCAGATTTTCGCGCAAGGCGTCGGCCACACGATTTTCGCGTTCGGGCGAGTATGGGGTCGGATTCTGCGGTTTCGGCTTCATACCCTTTTTTAGTCTATCGGCGCATGTCAAACAACCGCCATATAGCCCTTGTTTTTACTCCCTTCCCGCCCCTAAAATCGCGCCCGGCGCAGGTCAGAGAGACAAAGATGGATTATTTGAATTCAAACGATATTGAAAAAGGCTTTATTCCTTTTGCCGACGATCTCAGCCAGCTGCGCCTGGTCGATGCCCAATCCGTTCGCGATCTGGCCGAGAACATCAATTCTTTCCCGCCCGGCGATCTCGCCAACCGCAAGCGGGTAATCGTGATGGCCACCGGCGGTACGGTGGCGATGAAGATGGAAAACGGCATCCGTATTCCCGCGTTCAGCTGCAAGGATATTTTCGGCCTGATCGATCCGCAGTTGCAGGATAATTTCCTGCTGCACGGGCTGAATGCTTTCAATCTCGACAGCTCGCAGATGAATTACATGCATGCGCGCGATCTTGCGATTGTGGCTACCTATCTATGGCGGCAGATCCACGTGCCGTTTCTGGGTTTTCTGGTCCTGCACGGCACCGACACGATGGCCTATACCAGTGCTGCGATGTCGCTGATGCTGGGGCAAGGGCTGCCCTTCTCCATCGTCTATACCGGCGCGCAGCGGCCGATCAACGACCCGATCAACGATGTGACGGCAAATATCCGCCACGCGCTTTACACGCTGGAAGCGCTGCATGCCCGCGATATGGCGGAAGTTGTCATCGTCATGGGCGAACGCGCCTTGCTGGCGACATCGGCCGAGAAAGTCGATGACAGCTCGATCAACGCCTTCGCAGCGCCCCGGCATTGCTATGTTTCGAATTTCAACCGGCTGGAATATCCGGTGCGGCTGGCCGAATGGCTCAACCCGCGCCGCCGCATTCCATTCGAGCCCAAAATCTGGCACGGCGATTTTTCGCACACGATGGTTATCCATTCGATGCTCGGCCTCAGCCCCGATGCCGTGGCGCGGCAGGTCTCGCTGCCGGACGTGCATGCGGTCATTCTTTATTCCTACGGCGCCGGCACGATTTACGAAGGCATCCTCAATGCCGTGATGCCGCTGGCCAAACAACGCAACATGCCGGTCTTTATCGTGAACCCGGTTAATTCGGATTACCGGGTGGAATACAGCTCCAACCAGCTGGCGGTGCTGATGGGTGCGATGCCGCTCGATATGACCTTGCCTTCGGCCCTGGCCAAAATCGAGATCGGCCTCAGGCTTCATCCGGGCGACGTTAAGGGCATGGCCCGCTTCATGAGCAGCAATTTCGTAGGCGAAATCGCCGCCAATGCGGCCCGGTTCTCACCGGGAAGGTAGCGGGGTCTGAAAACCAATGCTGCCGATAGGAATTGAGCCACCCCTCCCCCGAAGCTTAAGCGTAGGAGGAACGGCGCCGTCCTTACCCAAGATCACAATAATTATGCAATCAGTAAGTTAGGGCTCAGGCAAAATTGCTTAAAGTTCCTGGCGATAATGAGGGACTGATTTTCTAACCACAGCGCGCCAGAGGAAAGAGTGGTCTGGTGCGGCGACGGATGGTTCGATCGGGGCTAAACATTCCAGGTCAGGATACATCTGGCGCGCAATAGGCTTCAATTGCCGAAGAAAACGAATGTCTGTTTCATGATTTCCTTTGTCCGTCTCTATGCGGCCCGTTACGTAAGTACCGGCTTCTGCAAGCAGCGCCATGGGGCCAAGTAAATCAAGCATGCGATGAAGCGTGATCTCGCGCTTAAACGGCTCCGGATTTTCTTTATTGAAGTCAGACGATTTTAAGAGATTTTCTGCGTGCGGCCAGCCCAAGGCTTTTATGAGTGGTGAAATCGCTTCATGCACCGGCTGCAACAAAGGTCGAGAATTGAAAATATCCGCCATATTTGACCAGTCGTCTGCAGGGAAACGATGTTCGATGATTTCTTCGCCGCCGAGCCTCGGATAATCCACAGTCACTTTGACTGCCAACTCATCTCTTTCGTCCTTGCTGTTCAAAGTTACACTGCGGGCCCAGCCAAACTTCGGGTGGCGATCCTCATAAGTGTGCTGCAACTGCATTGCCATCGGCATTAAATGGCCATCATATTTCAAATGGTTCCGAATAGCCTTCCAATACATTTTCGCCCGGCCGTCATACGGGACCCAATCGCTGCCTTTGAGTGCTTCGATAACCACCCCGTCCAAGCCGAACGTCTTCAGAGCAAGAATATGCTCCACGCCGTTGAGGCGCTCTTTTCCGTACTGGAAATACAAATAGTGCCAAGGATGCAGTTTTATTGCTGGCGATTTTTTCGCACGCGTCTCCTGTGCTTCGCGCACCATGGACATGTCGATCGGTACAAGCGTGCCATCACTTGTTTTCCAATACCAACCCGTTCCATTCTTAGATTTTGTTCCCTGCATCTCTGACAATGAGAGCGGGCGCATTTCAATAACCTGCTGTTTTGCGAACAGTCCGAAGGCTACAGCGCTTGGACCGGTGATGGTCACGGAGTCTTTCAGCGTCAAACGTTTCATTAAAGTATTACCGCTATTTCAAAAAACTGCCTAAATTACTGCGCGGAATTGAATGTACATCCCCGTTCTTATCAAAGTGCATAGGGGAGCTGGCCTTGCGAAGCTTTAGCGGAGCAGGATGGTGCTGCCGATAGGAATTGAACCTACGACCCCGTCCTTACCAAGCACAAGGTCGATTTCTTACCCTTGCTTACCCGTTCTTTCTTGCCCTTACTTATACCTTATATTACATGAGTTATAGCAACTTTCGGAAGGTTCGGGTCATTACTGTAAATTCCCGATCTTCGCTTACCCATGCTTACCCGGCGCTTACCCGCCGATGAGGACGGCACCATGACACTCACCATTCGTCGCGTTAAAAGCGTCAAAGCCGACCCTGATCGCGACGTATACACATGGGACGGTAAGCTACCCGGCTTTGGCATTCGCGTGAAGCCTAGCGGTGTGGCGTCCTTCATAATCCAGTACCGGAATGCTCATAACATAAGTCGCCGCATGACGCTCGGCAAGGTCGGGGTGCTGGCACCGGAAGAGGCCCGTAAAATGGCCCGGGAAGAACTGGCCGAGGTAAGCAAGGGGCGTGATCCTGCCGGTAACAGGGCGGCTACACGCAACGCCATAACCGTCAAAGAGTTGTGCGCCCTATATTTGGACAACATCAAGAAGCTGCCAGGGCCACGCGGGCGTATTAAAAAACCCTCCACGCGCAAGGCCGATCAGAGCCGCATCGATAGGCATATTAATTTTCTCATCGGCAATCGGCCCGTTGTCAGTCTAACGATGCAAGACATCGAAAAGCTGCAAGCTAGCATCGCGGCAGGGAAGACAGCACAAGAGCGTCCCGAAAAGGGGCGCAGCGGCAAGGTCGCTGGTGGACGCACGGCGGCGGCGCGCGCCATTGGGCTATTTGGTACAATTCTTGAATTTGCTCGACGCCAAGGCGTGATCGAAAGTAATCCGGCGCGCGGCGTCAAAAAGTACCCCGATCAAAAACGGAAGCGATTTTTATCCAAAGAGGAATTAAAGGCCCTCGGAGCGGCCATGCTTACAGCCGCCGGTGAGGGAGAGAACACAACGGGGCTGGCTGCGATACGCGCCCTATTGCTCACAGGATGCCGCCGCAACGAAATTTTATCCCTGCCATGGGCATGGCTTGATGCCAAGGCAAGCTGCATACGTTTCGCTGACACTAAAACCGGCGCGCAAATTCGCCCGATTGGCACGACAGCCGCAAAATTCCTCTCCGAATTGCCGAAGGGCAAAATTCAAGGCGAAGGCAAGGGAGAGAAAAAAGAAAGCCCGTGGGTATTTACGGCTGACCGTGGTGACGGGCATTTCATCGGGCTGCCGCCCGTTCTGGAGCGTGTTTGCGAAAAAGCGGAATTGAAGGATGTCACCCTCCATACGCTGCGCCACACCTTCGCCAGCGCCGCCGTTGAGTTGGGCTTTACGGAACTGACGATTGCCGGACTGCTCGGCCACACGGCGCGCGGTGTCACTAACCGTTATTCGCATCTTCCTGATAGCGCCCTCATCTCGGCTGCCGACAAGGTTTCGAAGCATATTGAGGATGCTCTCAACGGCATCGAGAAAAAGAAAGAGGTAAAACCCAAAAAACAAAAACCGCGCGCTTCTAAAAAGCAACGGTAGGGAGCCAAACGAATGCCGAAGACCATTTCTAGAGTTAGGAATCAATATGAACCCGACTTCGGCCTGATTCCGACGGCCAAACTTCATGCGCGTCTTAAGGAATTTCAGTCGGCTTTAAATAAAGCAGCGGAGGGAAGAAAAACGCTTAGTGAAAATCCTTCTCTTACGCGCAAGCGGCTATTGGCGACCCTGAAAGTAATATCGGAATTTGTGGGTGACCTGACCAGTGAACCACTTGAAAATGACATCTCCATTGGATCCCATGCCGCCAGCTTAATTGAGCGGCTTGTTATTGCGATTGAAGAGCTCTCGTATGGAATCGTTGATCCAGTTTTAGAGCGGGGACAGTCTTGCAATAGGACTATATTGCCGACAGCTCAAAAAAAGCGTCAGCAATCAATAGCGGCGGATTATAAAATTCTTAGACGTAAGGGGTTTAATCCAAATGAATGCTATCGAAAATTGGCCGCCATTTATGGCTTAGATCAAAAAAAAATTCGGTCTCAAATTAAAAACTATCCCTCCAAGATTCGAAGAATAAAAAGCACGGGCTAAAAATTCTGGGGGCTGTGTTTTCGTCCTTTCTGTCAACGACCAGAAAGCGATGGAGATAGCAGCATGAGCGATACCGACACGCGCCGCTTTGACACAAAACAAGCGGCTGAATTCCTTAGTGGCCTCGGTTTTAAAACGGCCCCAGCAACGCTTTGTAAATTGCGTTGCATCGGTGGCGGGCCACCCTTCCAATCCTTCGGTCGCAAGCCCCTTTATACGGGGAAAAACCTGCTGGCGTGGGTTGAAAAGAAAACATCAGCTTTGCGTCGATCAACATCCGACGTAGCCGCATAAAAAAAGCGCCAGCTTGGGGCTGGCGCGTTCACTCACCCAATCCGCAAAGAAAGGATAAAGCGATGCGTAAACATAGCACACAAGGCTTTTTGAGCAAAGAAAATTCAGAAAAAATAGAGCCAATGCCGCCTTCGGCGCGCGTAGCGAATGGTGACACGCCGAGGGGATGCAAGCGCAGATATTTTGTCTGCAACGATTTCCAAAATTTGCGCCGCATTTACGTTGCGAAACTGGTGAAAGGCGCGATGTGACAAATGCCTCTGAACCGCACCATTTTGGTGCTTGCCCAGAAGACTGGGATTATTTCTGTTGGACACTCGGGCTGCGACAGGATTTGCTGCCAGTCGTAAGTAATCCAAAGGCGGTTATCTCTGAAAAATCCAAAATGAAGGTGCTGGGCAAAACGCCGTCGCACTATAATAAACAGCAGAAGGTCGCTGGTTTCGCCGGTTGGACGACGCACATCGCCACCGAAGATGATATTAGCCAATGGAGAGGGCAGGACGACTACGGCATCTGCATTCAGACGCGCCTTGTGCGCGCGCTCGACATCGACGTGCCGGACACCGATCTCGCCAAGAAGATCAAGGCGTTCATCGTCAAGGAAAAAGGTTTTAATTTTCCGGCCCGCGTGCGCAGTAACAGTGGTAAATGCCTGTTCGCTTTCATCGTCAGAGGTGAGCTGCCAAAGCGCACTGTCAAGGTTGAGGGGGGTATCATCGAGTTTCTTGGCACCGGACAACAATTCGTCGCCGTCGGCACGCATTTCAACAGCGACGGCAAACCATCCGGCGCTCGCTACGAATGGGCAACTGGAAATGGTATCGCGCTGCCGGAAAAAATCCCAGAAATCAGCTTAGAGGTTTTCGAAGAATTTTGGGCTACACTTGTTGCTCAGTTCGGCATTGCCGCATCGACCGAAGGTAAATCGCGCAAGCCCAGATCCCAAGGTGATGGAGGTAAGGCTCACTCCGATTCCGTCGCCACATATTTAGCCGATGCTGATCTTGTTCTGTCGCGGGGGCGCGAAGGACAAGTTTTTATCGATTGCCCTTGGAAAGACGTTCACACCACCGACAGCGGTGAAACGCAAACCGTCTATTTCTGTGCAGGGTCGCGCGACTACAAAGCAGGGCATTTCCATTGTTTTCATGCAAATTGTGCCGAGCGCACCGATCAGGATTTTCTTGCCGCGCTCGGCTATTATATAAACGAGTTCGAGGATGTGAGCACTCCGGAAGATAAGGCCGAGGAAAAGAAAAAACAGGAGCGCTTCGATCTTATCCCGGTCGATGAGTTTGCTAATCGACCGCCCCCGCCATGGATTATCAAAGGCATACTTCCTAAAAAAGAACTCGCCGTTACCTATGGAGGCTCTGGCGACGGTAAAACCTTTCTCGTTCTCGATACGGTTATGGCAATCGTGCGCGGTGTGCCATGGAATGGCTATCGCGTTACGAAGGGTCGCGTCGTCTATATTTGCGCCGAAGGTATGGGTGGTTTCACTACCCGGCTTCAAGCCTACGCCCAACATCATGGCGTCAATCTTTCTGATCTCAAAAACGATCTATTCATTATCCCGGAAACACCCAACTTTCGCACCATGAATGATGTCAACGCTATCGCCGCCAAGATCAAGGCCAAGGGACAATTCGATATGATCGTCGTCGATACGCTCGCTCAGGTCACTCCCGGTGCCGACGAAAACACCAGCAAAGACATGAGCGAGGCTTTGCAACATTGTGAGATGCTCCGTCAATCCACCGGCGCCATGATTCATCTTATCGCCCATTCCGGTAAAGACAAAACAAAGGGAATACGCGGCTGGTCTGGCTTAAAAGCACCACTCGCAGCGGAATTTGAAGTTTCGCGTAACGGGAAGGTGAGACATTTAAGGGTCACGAAAATGAAAGACGGCCGGGACGGTTTGGGATGGGTTTTTGAGCTGAAAACCATCGTAGTCCTCGAAAAAGATAGCGACGGTGATCCTGTCGAATCCTGTTACGTCGAATTTTCTGATGTTCCGTTGAATGAAAAAAACGAAATGAGCCGGTGGGAAAAGCGGGCGTTGGATGCTTGGGAGATGCTTGGCGGTGGCAACGTTGTATTAAAAGACCTTATTTCGGCAATCGCCGAGAAAGCGCCGAGAGGAAAAGCCCAAAGGGATCGAAGACGTGAAGGTGCCATGCAAGGAATCAAAGGGCTGGAAGAAAGAGGGCATTTCAATGTTGTGGGCGAGAAAATCATGATCGATTTGTCGTTTTCAGACGACACGAAATAACGGCTTTTCCATTGCCCATTTTGTCCCATTTTTGGCCCAAAATGGTTTTTTGGATATTAGCCGGTGTTGTCCCGTCCATCCCATCCCTCTCTATAGGGATGGGATGGACGGGCGACGGATATGGGGGAGTAATTGGGATTTTATGCACGCCACTATTCCTGACCACCCCCGGCATATTTCCATCGAGATTAGGTGAAGCCCTCAAGCATTTACAATCTTGAGCGCTTCCATCGGCGGCATCAGCACCGAAACTTCATATTCACTCCGTCCGACCCCGTTAATTTCGAGATCAAGACGTATTGAGATTCGATCTTCCTGCGGTTCTGCGGCGAGCAATTTAATAGACCAGACACGTTCGACACAAAAGAGCGGCGTATGTTGCCGCTTCATAACTTCGTCAGGGTAAGGAATTGCAGCCAGACGGATGATGTCGAGCTTGAGCATGGACTCAAGCCAGGGCGAACCCCGGTAACGCCAAAAGTATTCTTGCAAACGTGAACCGAAGTCTCTGGGGAACATGCTTTCCCCCTTCATGTGGGAGAAGCATTGCCGGAGCTTCTGCGGAAGCGAGGCGACGCCGGACACGCGCGCCAGACTTCCATTTTCAAGATACATATCGCCGGTCTCCGGTGAGACAGAAAAATCACTCGGCAAGTCTTTCGCAGCAACGCGCGATGCGCTTGTTGCGACGGGACATTTAACGACGTATCGGTTGCCTTCTTTCGTTATCGAAGGTGCGGACGTGAGCACCCGGCCATCGCCAAGAGCATTAAGGATAACGTAGCGATCATTGAGTTTTGTTTGGTCGAATTTTTCGACAAACCGGATAAACCCTCCAATATCACTAGTTACAAATTCATCGAGGCGAATGTGCCATTCCGCCTGTTTGATACTGAGGATTTCACCTCCGCACACAATATCCGGGCCGAAGGCCACAAGTTCGGCGTGCGGCTTCGAGCTTGCCACAATCGCAGAGCCTAAGTCCCGTTCTATGGCGCGTAAAAGTTCGTTTGCGACCTTTTCCAAACCGGCTGCTGACGAAATGGCGATGCGACCGGCCAGCATGGGGGAATAGGCTTGGACTTCGTTTCTGCTAATCTTGTGCCAGACAGGCAAAATAACCTTGTCGCCGTTATCTTCCCTTGCGAACAAGCCGTCCAATTCGCGCTGAGGCCATTCTTTCTTAAAGAAATCGTGGCTTAAAACGACGATGCCGAAGCGGGAATTAGCCAAGCCGAGATCGATCGAACGGCGCAAGCCGTCGCCGACAGTCAGCGTAAATTCGTCGTACCACACTTTCAGGCCGTGGTTTTTCAGAAGTTCGGCCAAGGGCCGCACAAAATCTTCTTTATCTTCGCTTGCATGACTGATGAAGGCATCCCATCGTAATGCCTCATGCGCTTGGCTGAGTTCTGGAGGCGGCGGCATCGCAGCGGATATGGCAGGCCGCGCCTGAATCGTCTGGATGAGTTCACGAAAAATATTGTTCACGAAAACACGGCGCGATTGCCATGTAGGCATTTCGCCGCCACTCCAGCGCCCGTACCACTCCCATAAATCCCGATAGAGCAAGGTATTGGAGATTTGACGCTTGGCGAGTTCCCCGGACACATTGTCATAAAGTCGGGTAAATTCACCTTCGACTGTCCCAATCCGAGGGCCGCCGGTTGCGACGGCAATCATAATGCCCTTCATCCGATCAAGCGCTTGCGTGAGTTCAGCGTCGTTCATTTAAAAACCCAATCGCATAATGTGCGGCATGGCTAGTTGTACGGCTTTCCTGTTTTATCTGCATGTTTTGCAACGGCAACGCGGTCAGCAACTTTCTGTCCGTTTTCATCGTTGACCCAAACGTCGCTGCATTCAACTCCAAAGGCCTCACATGCGAATTCCAGCGCAGATTCCAGGGAGGGGTGTGCAAAGGCAAACCGGCTCGTTTTTCCGTCTCTAATCCAGTTCACGAAAAAAACCATGAGGCGCCGTAAGCTAAGTTTAAAGAGCAAAAACTCTATCAATTATTGCACTTAAAGTACACAAAGGCCGGTTTACTCGCGGCTTGCGGGTTTTCATCCAAATGCTTAACGTATTCGCTCAATCGACTTGGTAGGGCATCACATGATTTGTCGCATTGGAAAAAACCTTCTGGCGCTTGTGCTTGGCTGCTTCTTCCTGACCGCTTGCGCGGGCAGTTACATGCCTTCGCAAATGGATAGCCAAGGTAATGAAACCCACATGCTCATCCTTGGTGATGAAGCGCATGTAGCGGACGCGATTTATAGCGCGATCTTGTCCGAATTTCCTTCGGACGATATTCAGACGATGGGGTTAAATCAAAAAATGTTCGCGTGGCGTCATCAGCCATTGCTTGATGCGACAAATTATCGTTTGGCCATTAAGAAAGGTTTTAGCACCGATCAATCTGGAAAACGGATTGATGGGTATTTCTACACAATCAACACCAACGGAACTCAGGGTTTCGTTGAGATGAAATACATTGACCCGCTTAACGATGCTATTCGCGATAGTTTAAGCGCGGCGGGGCTTAAAACTGTGAGCGTCACGGCGTTATCGGAAATCAGCGTATCGCCTCAAGTAAATCCGAAAGCGACAAAGCCCTAACTCCATCACCTCCTTCAATATAAAATCCGTTTGCAGCGTTTAACGGAAACCTAACCATAACTCTTACCTACGGTTTGTAGGTTCCTACCCGCCAGAGTAACTTCTAAAAACGCGCATCGAGAATGGCGTTTTTTCTGATACTTTGCCGGATATGGGTAACGGAGCGGCATTTTTCCGCGTCGGTTTGGTTAATTTTTCGTGAAACTAATTTTCAAAAGGAGAGGGCAAAGCTATGCTATTAGAGATCGAAGGTATTTCACTCCCAATCGCGCACCTATTTAGGCCGCAAGGGTACAGAAAATTGACCGATACGTTGACAGCAACATTCGCCGGTTTTGTGGTGAGAGACCGGCGCGAAAGAGAAAGTGACGTCGGCGAACTTTATCGCCTAGAAGGTGAAGGCCGCGACGACGAAAAGTATTACGTCGAAACCATCCCTTCCAAAGCCGTTGTGCAAGCCTTTATCGGCGGAGCGCAGCAAGTTTCCAAACAATTGCCGGATCGTGGGCAAATGGGGACTTATGAGCTTGCCGAATTAGGACTTCCGAAGGGAAGAAAGAAAAACGAGCCACTTGATCCCACATCGCCATTGTTTCGAGCTTTGGTGGTAGGGGTTCAAAAAGCGCATCCCTCGCGCACGCTCGACGTAAAGTAAGCATCGCTCCTTATCCAATCAGAGAATAGCGATGCTTCCGCCCGGCCTTGATGCTGGCAATTTCTGTACGCAAGTCGTTCAGAACGTGATCGACGATGGTGGCCTCATATGGCACCGCGTCACCGTTTTCTATTCCGGCCCGTCGCACGAGCTTCGCAAGCGCCTTCGTAAAAACATTCGCTCAAACTGGAAACGTGCGCATGAACAGGTTACGCGCCTCAAGGCCGGCTGGCTTGATGATACGAAAGCCGACAAGTTTTTAAGAGCAGCGGATTTGAAAAACTATTTTGGTGGTTTTTACGGCTCCGATACGGACGCGGTTGTAGATGCTGAAACAGCGGTTTGGGGATACGTCTCCGAACGATTGGCCTCGGGCAAATTCAGAGAAGCTAAAACCAATGTCTGCGCCGCCGATCCTGAGCGAGTGTTTCGCGTTTATGAACAGCCAGCGCTCATGCGAAATCCGCATGTCAAAAAGATCAATCGCTACCCCATTCAGATGTTCCGGGATTTTACCGCCATTAATCCGTACGAAGCCTATCGCCTGATCTGCATAACGGAATTGTTTGAAGCGCGGCGATACGCGCAACGCAAGGGCACCAAGAAAGCATGGCAGGATTATCGGATGCGCCGTAAATGCTTCCTCGAAGACCGCCACGATATGTTGGCGGTCATATCGAAAATGCCGGATGCGGATAGGGCGGAGATTAAACGGCAGAAACGTGAAGCGTTGGCAGTTTACGGCCACGTGAGGCCCCGCCGCGTCATTCTGACGGCCACAACATACCGGCGGCACCATCGCCGAAAGCCAGCCGCCCCGAAAGCGGCCTGAAATTAACCAAATTTTCCCATTGACCAGCGCGCGGCCTCTATCACATGCTGCTTGGCGAAGGCGGAAATTATCCCGCCTTCCGGGGTGTTAAGACCCCGCGATGAACGTATTGGCATCACGACACGATGCCGCCTGTCGACCCACTAGGGCCGGGAGGCGGCGGCGAGGTGACGCGTAAGCGTTATCTTGGATGTCCAAGCCTCACGGCTAAAGGCCGTCGCAATCGCTTCATCGCGGTTCTTAAACTCCCGTGCCACCAGAGGGCCGGACTCCTTCTGGCTGGCATTTTGGCTAGCGGGGAGTGTTATGAAAAATTATTTTATCATCGTGGGAATAACGGCGTTTACATTTTTTGCGTATTTGCACGTTGGCCATGCATCAGAAATCTTAGTGTCTGACGGCGAAACAGCTATGCAAGTGCAGTCATGGTGTAAAGATATTGCCGCCGCTAAGATCAATCAAGACGGCACATTCCTTTTGCACCGGACAGCAGATAGCGGCTTCTGTTGGGGTGCATTTGCCACGATTCAAATTCTGTCCAAGAGCCCCGTATCGCGAAATAATCCTACGCCAATGCTAGGGCTATGCCCGCCTGCGCAATCAACTAGGATTCAATTCATTAAAATCTTCTCTAAATATGTCGATGAAAATCCCAACCTCGGCCATGTGGACTTCGCCCATATTGCGCTCGCCGCTCTTACAGATGCCTTTCCGTGTTCACCCGAGACGCAGTCAAAAACGAAAAATGGAGAACAAAAATGAAAAAACTATTCGTCGCCATGCTTCTGCTCGCTGCTACTCCGTGGCAAGCCGCCCTAGCGGATGAATGGACCGATTCAGTTACTCAGCAACAAACGCAGCAACAACTGGACGATATAGAGCGGCAGCAACGTGAGATGCTGGATAATCAGGCCGACATGGCGCAGCAGGCGCAGCAACAGCGGGAGCAGCAAATAGTGCGAGATCAGGAAGAGGAAATCGAGCGCCAACAGCGGCAGGCCCAAGAAGCCTTCGGAAGATATTAAAAGGGAACTTAAAAATGTTAATGAAGCGTCTCGCTCTTTTGCTCTTCATTTTTGCACTGCTCTTCTCGCTATCGGCAGAAGCCACCTCATCATCGTCGCCGTCGAGACACAAACGTTATCCCAAAGAGGGCGGCCACTATATTGGCGGAAGCGGTAAGTCTCATAAGGGCGGCTATTATTCCAATCCCCGTACCGACAACCGATATACGCGCCATTAATAACCGGGACTCGGAGCCAAACAATGATGGTCATCGCTTGTATTCTGCTCGCTTGTATTCTCGTGGTTTTAATCGTCGGATCGAAGAAATTTGTTGAGCTGACCGCCGTACTCCTACGGTGGGCTTGCTATGCGGTGATTTTTGCACTGGCCGCCGCGTTCTTGATAGGGCTTGGCATCACGGCATCTCGGGAACTACGGGAAGGTGGCGGTGGCGGGTTTCAGTGGCTTTTGAGCCTCCCGATCCTTTTCGTTCTTCTTAACTGGCTGTTGCCCCTTGCATCAAGAAGGGTGCCGGGGACCGTTCTCGACAGCGAAAAAAAGCGGCTCGGTGCCAGCCGCCCTCATTGGGCTTTTGCACTCGGGGTTCGTCTGCGCCGCCTAATAGGTGGCAAGCGTTTAAGAGCAGCCGAGAAAGAGTGGGCAACCGCTTATAAAGAAAAGCAACAGATGGAACAGTTTGTAGGCGATCCTGAGCGCGTCAAGCGGTGGAAGGCGTCACAATTAAAGTGCCAATTTTTTGCGAACGCCTACCTGGACGACAAAAGTAGTCCAGTAACAGAAATCGCACATAAAGCCGACGAGATGTTGGAAAACGTTATTCAAAAAGTCCTTGCCGAAGCCGATGCCAGCGCAAACGATGAGTATTGCAGAAGCGCGATTCTGCACTCGCTTGTGGATTGTATGTGCGAGATTGGTCAATTTGAGCGAGCCAGAAAATTGTGCGCCCTGATTACAGTGGATATAATTCGAGAAAAAGCCGTGGCCGCAGTGGCGGAGGAATCATTCGCTGAGCTAAGCGGTCATTAGTTAATCCGATAAACCAGCTTCCAGCAGCGACAGCGCTTTGGCTGCGTCGCTGTCGAGCTTAGCCATGAAATCCGTCTCCATGGTTTGCGCGTGTTCTGGCGGCAAGCCGTGGGTCTCGTAAAGCCGTGGTTCGAATGCGGTTCCTTTGGGAACAAGACGCTTTGTTTTAACTTCGTTGCCATAGGGCCGACTAAAGCGGCAAATACAGCCGTCAGTACCCTCCCAACGAGAAAGGTAAAACACAGGCACATAGTGATGGTCTATCGGCTCGTTCATTTGCCTATGCCTTTATTCGTTTCTCTAATTATAAGCCGATCTTGCCTTTTCTGTCGAAGCGCGCGAAAAAAATGGAATGAATTCTATGGAAACGACGCGCAGGTTGTCCGAAATGACCGACGAGGGAGCTTTCGAACGGCTTGCCACGGCAGTTTTGCGCGACGCAAAAACCGATTCTGCAGGCGTTATTCACACAGGCGTCAATGCGGAGGGTAAGACTGTTAAGTCGCCAGTGGATGGTATAGTTTTTGTTCTCGGTGCTCAGCCACCGCGCATGATTGCGGCACATCACACTATTTGTGTCCGTGACGATCTTAAAAAGAAATGGTTGCACGATCCTTCAAAAGCAACGTCGCGAAATGGCGGCAAGCCGAAGGCGCCGCCCGGAGACTTGTTAAAAGCCGCCGAAGTTTTTTCGAAGCAACGAACACAAATGCCTTCCTTATGTTCGATGCTTATTCTCACGACTATCTGATTACGACGTCTTCAGATTTTGGCAACTTTGTAATGAAAAGGGTTGGTTCGAGATGCGTCGCAAGCACTTGGACGAGCGCCTTACGCCTCAGCATATGCCAATCTATTTGACCGAAGAGCGCGCCGCAAATTCGCTTGATGCCATGCTGGCAAACAATAGTATTTATTGGATCGACCGCTGGCTTGACGATTATCTAGAAACTGGAGCTTCACTTAATCAGGTGATGAATGTATTGGCAACGTGGCTTGTTTCCCGGAAAACGATTGCAGCATTTGAGCTTGTAGCAAGGGCGGTAGACTATGCTGGTCGTCGACAGGATATAAATATTTTAGACATCGATGTTGAGCCAAGTAATACGGCGGAAGCAATCAGGGGTGACACAGCCTTTGGTGTACGACGGCGGACGTTATTCTAGCTGTTCGATGTCGAGCCTCGGTCTCGCGAAATGTCGCTAAAGGTCGAATATAAAGACGTGCACTGGCCATTAGGCCCCACCCGGCATCACCCCCCACCCCCTAAAGCATTTTTGTGCGGATCAATTGGCGTGATGAGCAAAGAGCGCCGCCGCTCCCGATCACTCTGAGCGCCGAATTAAATATGTGGTGAGGGAATCGTCAGAAAACGGCGGAAATATTGCCTCAAAATCAGGCTTTATGCTTACCCGGTGCTTACCCGAGAGAGATATGGACGCTTCCCAAAGGGAAGATAGCATCTTAACTTATTGATATTAAATGAGAAACTGGTGCTGCCGATAGGAATTGAACCTACGACCCCGTCCTTACCAAATAGAACCACCGACTTCAACCATGTCTTTGTTTCTTCACGCGAAAATCACTGAGTGTTTGTACTATGTTTTCTGAGCTTTCGTCTCATTTGTGCTTGTTTTTGTTGGTTTCGCTTTCTTTCAATAGTACAATAAATTGCATCGTTCATTAGGTTTCACTTGGTAAATATCGCACCTTCCACCGTTCAGCCTGTCACAGCTTCCATGCTGTACGACCTCGTGACTTGCCCTCACAGGGTTACAATGGACTTATTTGGAAAGCCAGAAGAGCGCGACGAAGTCAATCCATTCGTCCAGCTGCTATGGGAAAAAGGAACCCTTTACGAAGAAAAAGTTATCGAGGGGCTAAAGCTGCCGTTTCTGAACCTTCGATCACTTGCCGGTGACGAAAAAGCGGCCGCCACACGCAAGGCAATGACCGAGGGTGTCCAGCTTATCTACAACGGTCGAATTGAGGTTGACGGCCTTCTAGGCGATCCAGATCTGCTGCGAAAAGAAGGAACAGGCTACGCGCCGATCGACATCAAGTCCGGCTCCGGCGAGGAAGGCAGCGACGAAGACGACGATGGCAAACCCAAAAAAACTTACGCCGTCCAATTATCCCTGTATGTCGATATCCTGGAACGGCTGGGCCTCTCCGCTGGTAAGATAGCCTATATCTGGGATGTTCATGGCGAGGAAGTTCCCTATAGGCTTAATGAGCCGCGCACCAAAACCGGTAAAGAAACGCTCTGGCAAGAATATCAGGCTTACCTTACCGAAGCGCAGGGCATAATAGCGCATAACGTCGAAACGCTCCCCGCCTGCGCCAGCGTTTGTAAATTATGCCACTGGTATTCGACCTGTCTGACTGAGGCAAAAACTGCTGATGACCTGACGCTTATCCCGGAATTAGGTCGTGCCGCACGTAACGCGATGATGTACGAAATCCCAACTGTGCGCGCCTTGGCCGAGTGTAATCCGGAGGCCTATTTTGACGGCAAGAAAACCAGATTCTCGCGCGTTGGCCCAGATACGTTACAGAAATTCCACCAGCGCGCAAAACTGCTGGCTGGCCTCGATCTCGGCCCCTACCTGAAAGAACCGGTAATTCTGCCCGGTCACGATCTCGAACTCTTTTTCGACATCGAAGTCGATACCATGCGCGACCGTTGCTATCTTCACGGCTTCATCGAGCGCCGTGGTCGGGATAACGCGACAGAAGTTTTTGTGCCGTTCTTCATGGACGGCATAAGCGAGGCAGCCGAGGCGAAAAGTTTTGCCGATGCATGGCAGTACATCAAAAGCAAACAACCATGTGCGATATATTATTATTCAAAATACGAACGAACCATATATCGAAAGCTACAAGCAAAATATCCGCATGTTTGCAACTCTCAAGACATTGAAAATATGTTCAATCCTGCCACAGCAATAGACCTTTACTTCGACGTGGTGAAAAAGAAGACCGAGTGGCCGACGAACGATCAATCGATCAAGACTTTGGCGAAGTTTCTTGGCTTCGGTTGGCGCGATACGCATCCGTCCGGCGCGGCATCAATTCAGTGGTTCGACGAATGGGTAAAGCTCGGTGATCCGAAAATGAAGCAACGCATCCTCGACTATAATGAAGACGATTGCCGAGCGACGCGCTGGATTCTGGACGGTATGGCAGTCGTATTTGCCGTCAGTGCCGTGGTTTGCGCCGTTGAACTACCAGCACCGATAGCACCTTTTCCCATGCCCAAGGCGGAACCGATGCCTGATGCGCCACCGCCTCCGAATACCGGTGCCGACAGGCTGGATAATTGAGATGTAAGGCTCGAAAAGGCTTTTTTGATGCCGGACTGAATGAAACTCAAGACCATTGATTGGGCAAGTTTTTGCATTCCCGCTTGCAGGGTTTGCGTTCCGCGCAACATGCCTTCGATGGAACTGTCGAACGCATGTTCGATGGGCGCGAATGCGCTTTCCCATGCTTGCGTGACCTGTTGTGCCGCTTGCTTGTTCAGATTGAGGGTATCCGGCTGCGGCTTGGCCGAGTGCCAAATAGGAATTAACGCCAATCTCGCGCTGACGCGCAAACATCTCGACCATATCGGTCGCGGTTTCCGTATTGACGCCGTGCAGTTGCCGGAGTGTTTCGATATAGGAGCCGATTTGGTTATTGCTAACACCGACACCTTGTCCGGTTGCGTCTAAGGCTGTTCGGACTTCACCGAATGTTTCTGCCCAATGTTCCGAAGCGGACGCTGCACCGATAAAGGCTCTCGCTATTCCGGCGATAGCCAGCGCAGTAAGGGTGATCGGATTGAAAAGTGACCCTAACGCATTTTGAAAACCGCCCGTGAGTTCAGACAGCACGATAAGAGAGCCAGCCCCGCGCTTATAGGAACCAATCAGGCTTTCATGCGCGAGAACCAGTTTTTCGCGGAAAATTTGCGCGCTATGTTCGCCTTCGCCGGAATATTGGGCAAGGTGGCTGCGTGCTACATCAAGTTCCCCACGAAATTTGCCGACACTGCTTTGCGCACCAGCTGCGGCTTGGGCAGCTTTTGACAATCCAGATTTCAACTCTTCGGAAGCCGAGGCACCGGCTTCGCGCATTTGCGCTGCCATCTGACGTAATTCGGCTGAGGTGATAGATAAATCAGCCCGCGCCACCGCCAGTTTGGATGTAAGATCCGTTACCTTGGCGGTGACTTCGACAGCGATATTTGAAGACATGGCTCAAGCCTTAAAGCCGACGAACCACTTCAGCAGCATGTGCGCGGGAGGATTTCGGCGCCAGTACGAGAGAAGATCGAGATAGGCGGGAAAAGGCAGCACATCGATTTGGGCATGCGTGTAACCGCATGCTGTCATCAGACAGCCATAGATTTCGACCCAATCGAGATCGTTTAGGCTGTTGCCGGTGCCACCGGCTGCGCTTCCCCCGTGGCAACCGGCCTCATCTCAACACCCATGAGTTTGGCAACGACCTCGACGGCATCTTTCAGTTCGGGAAATGTGACGCCGATAATGCCGTCAACTTCGGCTGCCGTTATTTTGGGATCGGCGGCAAGCATGGCGAGATAAATAATAGTCGTCTGCGCGCCCATACCTTCCGGCGTATCGATGCCGATACGGGTAAAAGCGGGGCCAGCTTGACGCATTTGGCCAAGCGTTAAGGGCGCAACGGGAAATGCACGACCACCAAGGGTGATCGTCGTATCGTTGTTCATGGCAAATCTCCTGATTTTTTGAGGGGGTTGGTTAGACGCCGTTCCGGTCTTTCGGAAAATCGTCGTCGGAGTAGTATTCCTGCGGGATAAAGCTTTTCAGCTTGGTCACATCGACCTGAAGCTTTTGCGCAAGGCCGCTTAACTGCTGGTTCACACTGTCCGGAACCAAAGCCGTCACGATATGCCCGATAGGTACCGCCGCGCTCATGACCATTGTCATGGTCAAAGGCGTTGCGGCTGTCAGACCGAGAATGCCAAGTGGCGGGATTGCGACACCGGCAGCGACAAGAACGGCACCGATGGCACATACAAGGATACTTGCAGCGCCCCCAGCCGCGACACTTGTCGTTGGCTGAAAGTTCTTAACCGCAGCAGTGATTAGACTGAGGGCGCTCATAGTATTTCTCCTTGGTTGGTTCGTTACTTGGTCGAAGCGGCCATCGTGCTTGCGGCGGGATCCGACGACGCGGCGGCGGAACCTGTGGATCCGCTGCTGTTGTCGTTGCCAGCCGTTGCAGCTGCGCCACCGCTTTGCGTCGAAGGATTGGTCGTCGATGCTGCGGCGGCATCAGGTGTTTGCGCGGATTTCAGCTGCGCAACGGCACCTTCGATGGCGACGTTGATCGTGTTCTGCGCGACACTGACGATGTTTGCCGCCGACAGATCGGATACGATTGCCGATTGGGCTGCCGCCAGTTTTTGCAGGCCGGTGCCACCCGCCGTTTCGGCGGCCGAGACGGCATCGGTAACGATCTTTAGGCCTTCAACGCCGAGTTCGTTTTCAACGGCTGTTTCGGCTTGCGTAAAAAAGACTGCGACAACTTCTTCTGCTTTTTGAACGTCCGGCTTCAAGACGTTCGTCCACAAATTTTCGAAAAACTGTTCAACATTGGAAAGAATGCTCATGTGCTGTCTCCATCGCGGCATGTTGAGAGCAACCGGCATCACGCGCCGCGTGAACGCGAAGCCGGTTGTTTCAGGAATTGGGGGAGAGCGATCCGCCGGAGGCGAGATAAACGGCCTGTAAATCACTCAATTTGTTCTGGCGCTGGCCATAGGGCGCACCGGGCAAACTTGCCCAGATCGTCGAACATTTGAGGATGGCCGTTACAAAATTGCCCGCCGTGACATCTGCCAGCGCGCGCCGTTCGGAAATTTGTCGCAGCGCGATCAAATCCTGCGACGTTGGCGAGAAGTCCGGCAGATTAAGCATCTGCTTGTAGGCATCGAAATACTTCGCAAGCAGCTGGTAACGGCCCGCCGCCGTCGAATCCAGATCGGGGTTATAAATGCGTGGATGATCGGCATAGCTTTCGAACAACAGCGGATGCGAAGGCGTGGATCCAACGAGGACGTTGTATCCGTTGTCGCTGTCCGGAATTGTCGAAGTGCCTTCCGACCATGCAAGCATGTTCAGAAAGGCTTGCCGGTTTCCCGCCATTAGAGCGAACTCGACCAATCGAAGTAGCGGCCAAGACTGTCGGTGAAGGCCGAGAATTCGAAATCAGGAACGGTGAAGTCTTCGTTCTTGAAATCCCAACTCATCTTCGTCGGAATGGCGGCATAGAGCGTCAACGCCATGTTGTTTCCGGCGTAGTTGTTGCTCAGCTGCATCCGGAACTGTGGCGATGCGCCCATCAGCTGGTTGACCGCCGTGATGCGATTGCCGGTCGTCGTCTCGAAATAGGCGTAAGAGATAATGACTTTGACGCCCGCCACTTCATCGGCACTGCTGAAAGTGTAAGTGCCGGTGGTCATATCGCAACTGTACTGGCCAGCTGCCGGTGCGGATGCGACACGGGTCATCTGGACGCCGGTACCGGCATTAAACACGCCGAGATCAATACCCGGATTGCTGGTGTTGAAAGTCGTGGCGGTCAAGGCAAGCTGGAATAACGCCTCGATAATCTCTTCGCGCATGGGCTATTCCTTGACCTGTTCATTGATGGCTGCGGTCAATTCCGCGACGGCTTCAGATTCCATTCCGGCCAGGCCGCCACGCAGATAAAAACGTTCTTCAAGATCGACATCGCGCGGGTGTTTACTGACCTGAATTTCGGTCGGTGAAATATCGCGCCCGAAAGCTTCCGTGATGGTTCGGCGATGCGCGCGCATGGGAACCGGACGGTGAACGCCATATTCCAGCGCAGCGGCTTTGATATATTCGGCGCGCGACAAGCCCCTTGCCAAAGTTACGCGCCCTTTAATGATTTCTGGATCGTCAAAGACTTCGGAAATGATTTCGCTTTTGAGTTTCCCTGAGCGTTCGGGTGTCAATGCACTCACGCGGCCATAAAGTTCTGCCGTCAGTTTTTGGATACGCGCCAACAGCGAGTCGTGAATTTCTTTCGGCCATGCGGCAAAGCGCGCTTGGATGGCGCGGTCGCCTGAGACAACAGCATCGAATTCCATGATTAAGTCGCCAGTGGTACGCGGTATTTTTCGAGGACGGCGGCGATATCGGGCGGGAACGGGCCTGTTTGCCCTGGCAGTGCGCCAATCCAATATTGTTCGTTGCCAACGCCGGGTTCGCCTTGCGAACGCAAGAAAGGATCACGGCCACGCGCTTTGAAACGCGCCGTGACCATGCGTAAGACGGCCATTTCCAGATCGGCGGGCGGCTCTCCGGAACCCGCTTCAAAATATCCGGCCAGATATTCGACGGTATATTGATCGGGGCTCCATCCGGTCGGATAGCCGGTATTCGGGTCGATTTTCGTCAGCCAGCCGCGCGCTTCATCGACGATAAAATCCGTACCGGCAATAAGCGTGTTGCTGGTATTCACCGCAACCGTATCCGTTACCGAAGTGACAGAGACAATCGGCCAGCGTGAGAGCTGAAGTTCCGAAAGTATGCCTGTCACCTGATAAGGATACGGGTCACGGGCGGGATAAATAACGTCCTGAACCGTTTCGATAGGGAAAACGCGGTTGCAGTATTGGGCCACCATCAAGGATTGTTCCGTGATGTAGCGCGCAAGCGTTACATCGCTGGACGTATCCGTTGAGGGAATAGCAAGATCGTCCTTGATATTGCCGAGCGTCGTCAGGTCATAGCTTGACGCTGCCGTTACTACGGTCGAGACGATCCTGACCGGCATATCAACCCCGCTTACGGGTCTTGTATGTCCGGCCACCGGCTACCGGCGGAGACGATTTGTCGAAAACGCTTTCGCACGGTTTGGCATCGCCAGCCGTGATCAGCTTTTCCGCCACCGCGTCAGGCACGACGCGCTTTTCACCCGCGCGTTGCGGACGCATATCGCGGGTAAATTCGACCATCTTCATCGGTTACACCGCTGCCAGTTCGCGTTCGCCGCCAAGGACGATATCGGCAGCCACCAAGATTGCCGGTGTCGTACCCCCCGTGAAAGAAACAATCGTCACGGCCCGGATAAAACGATTGGCACCGCCAAGATCGATCGCTGCGGTGTTTTCGGTATTGGCGGCGGTAAGAACAGCCGTTTCCTGTACGGTCGTGCCAATCTGGTAATCGCTCCATGTCGAATTATCGGGCGACTGTTGCAGCTTGGTTTGAACGGATGTGGCCGTAGGCGCACCGCTTTCGGCACCGACCACCTGATGCAACACACAAGATTGCGGCATGTAATGCAGGGCGCGGTCGATGCTGGCACCGTTAAAAGTACCGGCAGCTGCGCTTTCAGGGAAAACACTTGTGACCGGCACCACATAGGAACCGATATTATGGATGGCTGCGATTGAAGACATGATGTTTCTCCTAGGTTTGGGGAAAAGAAAAAAAGCAGCCGTTTCTTCAACGGCTGCTTTCTGGACTGAGGCTTAGTGTGTTGACGCTTACTGGATGGCAGGAGCCCAGCGAACGAATTGCAGCACGGCACAACCACTGTCATGGCGAAGCTGGAAGTCGTGTTCGGCAATCGCCCGGATAAGCGTCTGGTCGTACTGGAAGGCCGACACCGTACTGCCATTGGCATCGGTGTAAGTACCTTCGCGCGACACAGCGAGTTCAAGGCTCATGCTGTCAAGGATCATGGTTTCGTTCATTTCAGAGAGGATGATGAACGAACAATCATGGTTCGTGCCTGTCGGATCCCAGATATTTGTCGGGATCTGCGTGGTCTTCTTAAACGGATAGCCATACAGCGTTCCTTTCGACAATTCGTCGCGGAAAACATAAAGGCCAAGACCGTTCAACAAGCCAAACAGATAGTTGTAGGTTCGCGGATGCATGAACCAGCAACGGCGACGTTCGGGTACGTTGGCGGTATCCAATCGATTGATCAGACCCGTCAGTTCGTTGACGACCGTCGTTTCAGTGTAAGTCTCGTTCGACGTGATGAAGTTGCCGCCGTTCTGGCCGAGCAGTGGGTTGCCGGCGTTGCCGTTAACCGCCGCCGTCGAATTTACGGTTGCGCTCCATACACCAGCTGTACCGCCTTGGGATGTGACCCAAGAATTGGCGAAGCCCGTGTAACCCATCGGTGCCGCATTCGTGCCATCGCCTAACAAGAAGGCAAGGTCTTCACGCAGCGCGATTACTTCAACCAGATCGTCGCGTACCATTGCGTCGATGGCTGGATCCGCATAACGCATCAGGTCGTTTGAGATTGGCACCAAAGCTGTCAATTTCTTGAAGCTGGCGACGATCTGTTTCAAGGTCTGCTGCGACGAAGCGATCTGCGTACCTTCGTTGCCGTAACTTGCCGTTGCAGGGCTTGCCTGACCGGGCAAGGTCATCGTGCCGCGAGGCATCGGAATGACGCGCGGATTGGATCCACGCACCACCGCCAACGGACGCAACAGTTCGATGATCTCGTTCATATAATCGGGCGGAACGATGAAGCCACCGGCTGGGCCAGTCGATGCCACCAAAGCGCGTGTCACCGGATGACTTTCGCCATAGACATCTGCCGAGGCCTGACGTGCGTTGAACAAGTTGCCACCGCCATAGGCCATCATCTTTGCCGCAGCACCGATGACAAGGCTTCGATCTTTAACGTATTTGTCTGTTTCGACCGTTGCCCTTACTTTCCCTTCCGCCGCTTCTTGTCCGGCAACCGGCTGCGCGGTGCCTGCGGAAAGCGTTTGCGCTTCCTTGGCACGGGTAATTTGCGCATCGAGTTCGGTAACAGAACGTTTCTTGACTTCGTAGTCGTCTTGTTCGGCTTCGGTGAGAGAAGTCTTTTCGGCAAGTGCTTTGAATTCATCGAAAGCACGCGCGCGTTTTTGCAACAGTTCGGCGATTTTAGACATAGGGTGGGCTCCATCTTTAGAGGGACAGGCCGTCATCACGACGGTCTATAACGCCTTGCCCAAGGGCGGGTGGGGGCATCGACCAGCACATTTTCGGTGCCGTTCGAAAGTCAGTGTTTCCGGGTTAAAGCCCTGAGTTCGGCTTTCCGGCGACGAAAATTCGCACTGCGAACTTCGTCATCATTACCGTCACCGGATGAATTACCGTCACCAGCATTTGGATCGGTGTCATCTTCTTCGTCTTCTTCATCATTGACGGGTGGTTTGGTGTTTTTCAGCGCGGCCCGCATGCAACGCTGGCAAGCTTTCAAGGAACGGCCTAAGGCGCGATGCACATCGGCGGCGTCCTCATGGTAATCAGAGAGATCGGCGCGCGTACTTTCATCGCCTTCACTCATTTCACGAAGATTATCCATGTGATCGCCCAGTGCCTTATGGCGTTCCAAGGCGTTATCAAGATGGTCATTCGCGTTATCGATCTGCTTCTTGGTTGCCGCCGACAATTTTTTGCCTGTGCGTGTTTGGGTATTAGACATAGGTGTTTTCTCCTTTGTTTGGGCTCGTGCCGTTACCGCCGCGCCGGGATCGGCCGGAACTGAGCAAAATGAAACTTCCAGTAGCTCCCACTTCGTAAAGCGTTGGCCACCGCGCGGTTGCTTGGAATCAAGCGGTTCGGCATCGATTACGTCGAAGCCGACAGACACGCCTGATACGATTCCATTCTTGACAAGGCCGCGCACTTCGTCGGCCTTGGGTGAAATTCCTGTTGGCGCAAAAGTGACGCGCGCCTGAATTTTGTCGCCATTAATTTTGAGATCGGCGGCGCGGCCAACCGGCACGTCCGGATTGTGCTGCCAGAGAACAATCGGATTGACCTGATAGTTCGACAGATCGCAGCCGGACGGCTCTAAAATGTGGCCGTCGCGGGCCAGTGCCGAAGTCGATATGATGACTTCGACTTCATTTTCGCCAAGCGTGTTGATTTGGGCGGTCACAGCCGCGCGCATCATTGTCATGAATTTTCTCCGAGAGTTTAAAGTTCGCCTTGCGGATCCAATTGCGGATTGGGATCGCCGCTTGTGCCAACACCGGGCTTGGGCAGATTTCCGCTTTCCGGCCTTCCGGCACCATCGGGTGCGGTGCCTGTCATGTCGGATCCAAGGGCGGCGGTATTGGCTGGCACCATGAGTTTGTCGCCGCCTTCAACTGGCGGCAGGCCTTCGGAACGGCGTACCTCGTTCGGGGTCAGAATTCCGGTCAGCACACCAAGGCGGGCAGCGTTGTAGCGGGTCATAATGTCGGCGCGAAGCAGCTGGCCTTCATCAAAATCGACTTCGATACCTTCTTCATCGAGACCGAAGACTTGCATGATTTTCTGTTCGGCAATCACCAGATCCGGCATCACCGTATGATTGACGTAAGCCTGTTCTTCCTCGGCGGGCGTGATCTTGGACGAAGTTCCGTTCACAACTCCCAAACGGCTCAACGGAACATCGAAGTAACGGGCGATATCGGCAACTTGCAAATTGCGTTGCTGGATGAATTCAAGATCGACCGAGGTCAATTGCACCGATTGCCATTCAACGCCTTCTTCAAGGACGGCGGTCTGGCCGACATTCTGCAAGCCGCCCGTGAAAGCTTGCCATTGCTGTTTCAGCCGCATCGCGGCGGGTTCTGACAAACGGGTCTTGGCTTTCAGTACACCGCTTGGCCGCGCGCCATTTCCAACCCAGCGCGAGGCCTGCTGTTCAAGACCCATCGCAAGACCAATGGCATCACGCGCCATACCAATAGTCGATGTACCGACCAGGGCGTTGAAGCTGATACCCCGAAGATGAAACATATCTTCTTCGGGAACAGCCACCGGCAAATTGCGCAGCATGGCGATTTGCCAGAGGCCGATACGGTTGACGTTATAGAAAATCGAACCGTCCGACGCTTCCAGTACCATGACGGCATCGGGATTAATCGGAATCAACTCGACCGGATTGCCTCGCTTGTCACGAAGAATGGCGGCATAGGCATTTCCGCGCAGCAGATAATCGCGTCTAACAAATGCCGAAGACAACGTAGGCCGTCGCTATTTTCGGCGTCTTCGGTAAATATGGAACTCAGCCGCGCTTTCAGGAGCGTAACCATTTTCATGGCTTCGTCCTTTTGCGGCACATCATCATCCAAAAGGAAAGATCGACCGGCGAGAACAGTTGCAAACAGATCCGCTTGCCGTCCGTCGCAGCCGTATTCAACCAGAACCTTACGATAGAGGTCAAACGCACCGATAAATTTATCCACGTTCAGAATGGCGCGCGCACGCAAGCGCGTACTGCGTCGCGCCGCTTCTTCGACATAAAAATCGACATCCTGCACCAAGGCGTTTGCCTTGGTGATATTCATTTGGATGATTCTGCTTCGATCCTGGGGTTCGAGGGGAGGAGGATTAATCGCCGTAAGCATGACGCAGCCGGTGACAGTATAATTTTGTGCAACACCAGCTGACGAACCACGCGCCACGCGCGCGCCTTGACCGCCGGATAGAATGCGCAAGAGACGAATAATCTGCGCCATGCGATGCGCCACGCTATTATCGACACCGGGTTCGCCTTCATCGAGCCAGATGGTGCGAGCTTCGTTGATAAGGGATTGGCGCAATCCGGCTTCGGTATAATCGTTGAGACTTATGCCTTGTTCGCCAAGGCAATTCATAATGAGAGTGCCGAGTTTGCTTTTGCCGATCCCATGCTTGCCGCTAACAATCGTGTGCGCGCGCCATTGCGGATAACCGCCAAGCATCGCGGCGCCCATGAAGCCGAACAAGAGATCCGCGTCCGCTACATCGCCAAACGACCATGCGTTAACGGTCACAGACCGGCAATATTTTTCATGGTTAATTACTTAGGTATCATACGCAAACTCATGCGTCCGCTTCGCCAGAAATGGCGGTGGTGGATGTTGGGTGCGTATGATGGTCAATGATGTACACGCGCGCCAATCTTTGCCTGAAGCGGCAAAGACCAACTGGGGACATTAAAAATGTTCCTCAGTCACGAAGAACTCACACAACTGACAGGCAGGCGACAAAGTGCTGCCCAGATATGCTGATAGAACAGAAGCCCACAAAGTTCATGGAAAAATTCTGAATACTCTGTTTGATCGGTACGAACTTGAAGTCATCCCGACGAAAGCACCTGATACACAGGACAATAATTATCGTTCGATGAAAAGGCTTCGTTTGGTCTTTGGCAAAGCACCAATAAGAGGTGGTGTCAAACCACAGCACATTTATAACTATTATGATAAAGCAACAAGTAAGGCTTCGGCCCGAAAAGATCGGGCGGTTTTGTCACACGTTTTTTCGAAAGCCGTTGAATGGGGAATTTTGGATAAACACCCGCTTAAAGGCCAAGTCGAACTACCGGGCGGGGATCCAAGAGATCGTTACATTGAAGATTGGGAAATCGTCGAAGCTCTTTCAATCGAACCGATAAGGAAAAAAGGTTCGGTTTTGGCAATACAAGCATACATCCGCTTAAAGCTACTTACTGGCATGTCCAAAGGCGACCTAATGCGTCTAAACATGAGCCAGCTGCAAGACGATGGCATTCACATCATGCGTCATAAAACTGCTAAAAAGTCTAAGAAGAAAACGATTTACGAATGGACTGACGAATTAAGAGTTGCCGTTGACATGGCGAAGGCTGCGCGGCCTGTGCATTTCTCACCATTCTTATTCTGCACTACACGCGGCCAGTGTTATGTAAAGGAGAAAACCGGCAAGCTGTCTGGCTGGAATTCAATGTGGCAAAGATTCATGGATCGAGTGCTGGAAGAAACAAAAGTCACTGAACGCTTCACGGATCATGACCTTCGGGCGAAGTGCGGAAGCGACGCAGAAACGAGAGAACAGGCCCGTGCATTGCTTTCACATGTCAATATTAAGACCACGGATAGGTTCTACAGACGCAAGCCAGAGCGAGTAAAACCGCTGCGTTGAATAGTACACTTGCCTCCCTATAGTACACTGCCCCTTTTTCTTGTCGTCTAACCACCTTCCAAGCAAATGATATTGCTATGAAAAATGGTGCTGCCGATAGGAATTGAACCTACGACCCCGTCCTTACCAAGGACGTGCTCTACCCCTGAGCTACGGCAGCGTCACTTTGTTTAGTGCCATAGGCGGTCCGTATTCGCAAGCTTCAGAAGTAGTGCGGATTTAAGGCTTGCCAGACTGTCATTTTGGCCCTTCCCCACTCTCACCGCCGGCGGCGCGAGTTCCTGACAACGGGCTTGCCGAAGATGCGGCAGCACAATTGGCATGAGTCCACTCATGCACGACACGAAGCGCCGCGCGCAGAACAGCATATAAATTTTATGCCGAGCGGCCTTACTATTTTTTCTATCAGCCGATTCAAACCAAAACTCATCTGGAGTCCACAATGACAAAAACAGCTTCATTGTTTCGTTTTGCAATTCTCGTTGCGGTGGCAGGCTTTCTCACCGTTCCGGCTTATGCGCAGGATGCAACGCCGCCTGCCCCGGCCGACAATACAGAAGTCAACATGCGCGACCGCGATCCGTCCCAAGCAACGGCGGATTCAGCCAGCAATAAAATGTCGGATCGTCAAATCATGCAGGGCGTCCGCAAGGCCGTTGTGAACGACAAAAGTCTTTCGACCTATGCGCACAACATAAAAATAATCGCGGCCAATGGAAAAGTAACCTTGAAGGGCCCGGTTCGTTCCGAAGAAGAAAGCCAGAACATCCAGACCAAAGCCACCCAAGTTGCCGGCGATGGAAACGTAATCAATCAACTTTCTGTCAAAGCAGAATAACAAAACATCAACCCCACATCACTCTTGAAGGAGATTACCATGTCTAAAGGAAACACTGCCGTATTCGGATTGTTCAATGACCGCATGACAACCGAAAATTGCATCAATGCGCTCATCGCCGCCAGTTTTCGCAGCGATGATATCTCGGTCCTGACATCCGATCAGCAGACGTCAAAAGATCTCGCGACCGAGAAGAATACAAAAGCGCCGGAAGGCACCACGACAGGAGCCACTGCCGGCGGGCTTATCGGCGGTGCGCTTGGCTTGCTGGCCGGCATAGGCGCTATTGCTATTCCGGGCGTTGGCCCGTTCATCGCGGCGGGTCCTATCATGGGTGCTCTCGCAGGCGTGGGCGCAGGCGCTGCGACCGGCGGCATTTTGGGCGCGCTGATTGGCATGGGGATGCCGGAATATGAGGCCAAGCGTTACGAAGGCCTCGTCCGCAAAGGCGGATTTCTTATCTCCGTTCATTGTGATGATTCAGACTGGATCAGCAAAGCGAAAGACGTTCTGAAGAAAGCCGGTGCGCAAGACATCTCTTCGTCAGGCGAGGAAGCGGTCAGGAAAGCCAGTTAATCGGGGAAAATTACGATCGTCTTTTACGTTTAGCCAGATTGGGAGAAAATCATGCCACGTCACCAAACCGCCCATCATACAAAGGCCGCCCAGCATCACGAACAAGCCGCGCGGCATCACGCGAAAGCAGCGCGTCATCATGAGTCCGGCGACCGCGAACAAGCGGCCTATCATGCGCATGTCGCGCATGGACATGCCGCCCATGCGGATTCTCATGCCAAGCATGCCAGCAAAATGCATGCAGACGAAGAAAGCGGCCACAGAGGCCATGACCATGACCATGACGAGGAATATGGTCGTGGCGCGCATGAAAGATATGGCCGCGACGATGAAGACGAAGGTGATGACGGTGATGACAATTCAAACGGCCACGGGCATTCGCACTATGCCCGCGGCGAAGATGAAGATCGCGGCGGCCCCCCGTCACGCCGCCCTTCCGGAAATCATCGTAAATCGCCCCCTTCGCGCGGCAAGGGAACCCGCTCGCGGCAGGCCCACTAAAATTAAGCAATTAATTTTTCTGTCCTAGTTCTGAGTTCTTCAAAGTCACTGGCGATAACGGTCCAAATGCCGCCGTTGCCGGTGATTTTGTGCTGCCTATAACACTTTGCAAAACAGCGCGATTTTACTAGTCTCTATAGTCATCCCGCAGCAGGAATAGGTCTATGTCCAATCAGGATCGGTTAAGGCAATGCTTTCGCGAAGCCTTTGTTTTGGCCCCAGACACAATTATCGACGAAATGACTTATCAGAAAGATCCCGTTTGGGATTCGGTCGGCCATATGCGGCTGGTGGCGATCATCGAGACTGCCTTTGGCATCATGTTAACGACCGATCAAATTCTCGACCTGAGCAGTTTTGACAAAGCCCAGGAAATTGTGAGCCAGCATGGCGTCGCGCTTGCAGCTTGAAGGTAAAATTGCCCTGGTCACCGGCGCATCGCGCGGGATCGGCGCGGCCATTGCCGCTGCACTGGCCCGGGAAGGAGCCAAACTGGCCCTCACCGCCCAGAGAGCGGAAGATGTCACAAAAATCGCCAATGAGCTAAAAAACAGGCACGGAACCGAATGCCTGGTTCATGCCGGTGATGTTGCCGATACGGCCCCGGTAGAAGATCTTTACCGAAAAATTTTTGAGCATTTCGGCAAGCTGGATATTCTTGCCGCCAATGCCGGAATTCTCGGCGATGGGCTGCTCGGCATGCTGCAGGAAAAGGATATTCGCCGCACGCTCGATACCAACATCCTGGGCACGATCAATCATCTGCAATCAGCGGCGCGGCTGATGCGGCGGCAGAAATCAGGCTCGATCATTATCACAAGCTCCATCATCGGCACCGCGGGCAATAAGGGGCAAACGGTCTATGCCGCCTCCAAGGCCGCGCTTATCGGTGCGACATTATCGGCGGCGAAGGAGTTGGGGGCGGATGGAATTCGCGTCAATGCCCTGGCGCCCGGCGTCATCGAAACCGACATGACCAAACATTTAAATGATGAAATCCGCGCCGAGCGGCTGAAAAATGTCGCCCTCGGCCGTTTCGGCACGCCGGAAGATGTGGCCGATGTCGCCCTGTTCCTCGCCTCCGATCTCGCCCGCTATGTTACGGGCCAGGTCATCGGCATCGACGGCGGCATGGTCATCTGAACCATGCGTAATTCGCCCCTGCCCTTCCTCATCGCTATCGACCGGGCGAAAAACGATGCCGCTGCATTGTGTGACGATAGCGGCATCTGGCTCACCCATGGCGATGTGCGCGCAGAAATCGCCAGGCTGACGCCGCATTTTACCGGTGAACAGAGAAAATTGATTTTCTGCTGCGCGCCGCGTTCTTCCGAAGGGGCGCTTGCCTATTTGGCCGTCGCCGCAAGCGGACATGCCATCGCAATGGCCGATCCCGCTACGCCGCATATCGATAGCTTGGCCGCTTCCTATGAGCCCGATTGGATTATCGGCGCACCGGATTGCGATTTCGAAAATTATACGGCGATCGAATGGCCGCTTTCGAAACTGCGTCTTTTAAAGCGCGAAAATTCTGCCGCACAACAACTGCATCCCGATCTTTATCTCCTGATGTTTACCTCAAGTTCTACCGGCAACAGCAAGGGCGTACGGCTTTCCTATGCGAATATCGCGAGCAACACGCAGGCTATCATTACCAGTCTCGGCCTTTCGCCGGATACGCGGGCGCTTCTGCATATGCCCCTGTTCTATTCATTCGGATTATCCGTGCTGCACATCCAGCTCGCAGTTGGCGGGAGTTGCGTTCTGACGGAACAAGGCATGATGACCAGGGAATTCTGGAAACTGGCGCGCGAACAGAAAGCAAACTTGTTTCCCGGCGTCCCCTATCATTACGAAATGCTGGCTAAACTTGGTCTTGATCGCGTCGATGTTCCCGATCTCAAAATTTTTCTGCAGGCCGGCGGAAAAATGCGTGACGATCTCACGCGCGATATGTGGCGAGATATAGAACAGCGCCAGGGAAAATTATTTGTCATGTACGGCCAAACGGAGGCCGCCCCCCGCATAAGCTGCCTGCCGGTGCATGAACGTCCGGAGAAAATCGGCGCCTGCGGGAAAAGCCTGTCCGGCGGCGAGCTTGTGATTGAAAATGGCGAAGTCATTTATACGGGCCCGAACGTCATGATGGGCTATGCCGAAAGCCGCACCGATCTTGCCCGCGGCAACGAAATGCATGGCCATCTGAAAACAGGCGATAGCGGCCATATCGATGAAGATAGCTATCTTACCGTCACAGGGCGCCTGCAACGTTTCGCCAAACTATACGGCCAGCGCATTTCGCTGGATGATATTGAGAAAATTGCGGACACAATAGCCGTAGAAGCAGAAGATAAAATTATTCTCGTCACCACGGCCCAGGAAGAAACCGAACGGCAACGGCTGCATGCGCTCACGGCCACCAAAACAGGTTTAAAGCCGGCTTGGCTGGAAGTGCGCGGCGTATCTGCCATTCCTTACAATGCCAACGGTAAAATCGATTATCCCAAGCTGCGGAAGATGCTGTGATGACTTTGGACGATCTCATGACACGTCCACCATTTTCCATTCCGCAAAAGGAAAAAGAACGGGTTTTGCTGCCACTTCTCAAAGAGCTTACCGAATATCATCGCAGCGCATGTGCGCCTTATCGCAAGATCACCGGTCTGGCATTTCCAGATGCCGAACGGGCCACGGTGGCGGCGGAACTGCCCTATCTGCCCATTTCGCTCTTCAAATTCAGACATCTGCGGAGCATCGCCGAAAAAGACGTGCGCGCCACGGTGACATCGAGCGGCACCGCGAGCGCGCAAAAAAGCCGCATCGATCTCGATTCCGCAATGGCGAAGCTTTCATCCAAAGCCCTGAATTTAATTATCGGCAGCGTTATCGGCGAGCACCGCTTGCCAATGCTCATCATTGATTGCGAAGCGGCGATTAAAAGCGAAGACGGCATGGGCGCGCGGGCCGCCGCTATTCTCGGCCTGATGCCCTTCGGCCGCGATCATTGTTTTGCTTTGCGTGACGATCTAAGCGTCGATGAAGACAAAATTTCCGCATTTCTTAAAACGCATGCGGGAAAAGATATTTTTATCTATGGCTTCACTTTCCTGATTTGGCAGCAATTCATCGGTATTTGCGAAAAGAAGGGTTACGATTTCTCGCGCGCCATTCTGTTGCATAGCGGCGGCTGGAAAAAACTTAAGGATATCGCGGTTGGTAACGAGGCATTCAAATCGCGTCTCGAATCTGCGGCAGGAATAAATAAGGTCGCGAATTTTTACGGTATGGCCGAACTTCCCGGCACGATCTTCCTCGAAAAAGAAGACGGCTTGCTTTATCCGCCGCACTTCGCTGACGTCATCATCCGCGATCCCGTTACGTTCAAGCCTCTTCCGCAAGGGCAGCCGGGGCTTATTCAGATCATTAGCCTCCTGCCCCACAGCTATCCCGGCCACTCGCTTCTTACCGAGGATATGGGCGTTATCGAGGCTACGGATAGCAGCACATGCTGCGGCCACGGCCTGCATATTCTTGGGCGAGCACCACGCGCCGAATTGCGCGGCTGCAGCGATGTTCTTATGCAGGAGGCCGCATGACCCTGCGCAGCCTTTTGCCCCAGACGAAAGAAACCTCGCCGGAAGCCGTTATACGAGATGTGCAGACAACACTTGCCCAGGCGCTGCCGCCGGGATCGGAAGAAGCAAAAAAATACTGCGCCGAGCTATCGCGATTGATATTCGCCAGTCCGGAAGCGCGCCAATATCCGGAATTGCAGGCGTTGGGTTTCTGGCTGCGCCCCGCCTCTATCGACAGCATGACCAAACGCTTTCTCGATCCGTCCAGTCGCGATCCGGCAGGCATCGTTTTCCAGCTGCCGCCGAGCAATATTGCGACTTTGTTCGGTTATACGTCCTCGATAGCCCTGCTGTGCGGCAATGCCGTAATTGTGCGCCTGCCCAGCGCCGAAAACCGCGTTCAATCGTTGCTTGCTGCGCTCATGAGTAAAAGCTTGATGCAGGCGTCTCCGGTATTGCGAGAACGGCTGGTTCTTTTGCGCTACGGCCACGAAGACGCTTTGACTTCCGAGTTATCGCGCGCCTGCGCTACGCGTCTTGTCTGGGGCGGCGATGCCACTGTCACCCACATCGCCAATCTTCCTCTCTCCCCTGACGGCAAGCATGTGAGCTTTGGCGATCGTTATTCGGGAATGGCGCTCGACGCCAATGCATATTTGAAACTCGATGAAACCGGCCGGAATGAGCTGATCAAAAGAATCTTCAATGATATTTACGTATTCGATCAGCTCGCCTGCTCTTCACCCCGGCTTCTTGTCTGGATCGGCGCGGCAGCCCCCGTCACCATGGCGGCGGAGGATTTGTATCCTCGTCTTGCAAATTGTGCCGTGGAACACGGCTATGGTGTTGGCGCTGGCGAGAGCATCGCCAAACTGAATGCGGCATTTCTCGCCCTGCACGATCTGGAAGCCGCGGCTTATAAATCCTATGGGCCGCAGCTGAGCGTTATCGCTCTCGCAAGCCTCGAACATTTATCACCCTTCAAATCCGTCACTTACGGATACGGCATGTTGCTCGCGATACGCATGGGCAGGCTCGCGGATCTGATACCTTGGACCGAACAGCGCGACCAGACGCTTTCCTGCTGGGGTATTGACGAAACCGAAATGCAGCAGTTCAGTGCTGCCCCCGACAGGCAAGGCTTTGACAGGATCGTGCCGACAGGACAAGCTTTGGCATTCGATCCCATTTGGGATGGGCATAATCTGTTCGACGTTATGACGCGCGAGAAGCCATGAGTAATATTATCATTATTGGCGCCGGCGGTTTTGGTTTAGAGGTCGCTGCTTATATCGAAGATATAATGCGGGCCGGCAAGGCCAGCCACACTATCAAAGGGTTTCTCGACGATACGCGCCCGGCAGGATCTCATCACGCAGGGCATAATGTTCTCGGTCCTACTGACTCCGCAATCGATCCGGAATGTCTTTATATTGTGGCCGTCGGCACGCCGGAGGGGCGAAAAACACTGGCGGAAAAACTTGCATCTAAAGGCGCACGTTTTTTCAGCGCCATTCATCCTTCCAGCTATGTCGCCACCAGCGCCAAAATCAGCCCCGGCACCATAACAGCGCCATTTACATTCGTCGGCCCGAATGCGCATATAGGAAACCATTGCTTGCTGAATATATACGCATCAGTGGGACATGAAAGCGGTGTGGGTGATTATTGCGTGCTATCGCCCTATGCTACGATCCACGGATCTGCCGTTCTGGAAGCGGGCGTTTTTATGGGCAGCCATGCCTGCGTGACAAAGGAGTTGCGTGTCAGCAATGGCGCCAAAATAGCGGCCGGAGCCGTTGTCTATCAGGAAATTCCAGCCGGCGCCCGCGTCATGGGAAATCCAGCGGCGCATCGTCAGAACTGACCAGTTTCAAGCTGCGAAGCTGGTTTTTTCTAATTCGGGCTTCAAGCAGGTTTCGACAAATTCGGTCGCGAGCGACAGACTTTCCGGCGTACCAATATCGATAAAAGGGGTATCCTCAGCCGTTTCGAATAATTTTATGCGAGCACCATTATTTATAAGTTGAGGCATAATATCGTTTTCCATGCTCAAAACCGAACCGGGCGGAATATCCGCCAACAGAGAACGGTGAAGAAAAGTAATCCCGGCGCTAACGGTGCCCGGCCCCGATTGCTTGCTGGAGAATTTACTTAGAAAACCATCTGCATCGGCCACCAAAGCGCCATAGCGCTGCACATCGGCGACTTCCTTGCCGAGAATGACGGCCTGAGTTTGCTGGCCTTGCATCATCTGAAAAGCTGGCTTGAGCGACGCCAGGATAAGGCTGTCGCCATTTACGACAGCCAGCGTTTCGCCGCATAAATCAAGGCAGGCGCGCACAGCCCCGCCGGTGCCCAGCGGCGTTTCTTCTCGATAAGACTGCCATTCTGAGTCATACAGCAAAGGCGTTTGCTCAAGCCACTCCTCGATTTGGCTGCCTTTATAACCAGTAGAAAAAACGAAATCGGAAAAACCCTGAAACCGCAACCACGATACAAGCCAATAGAGAAACGGCTGTCCTGCGACGGGCACAAGCGGTTTCGGCAAATCGGGATGGATCGATGCCAATCGGCTGCCCAATCCGCCTGCCAGAATAAGGGCAGTGGGGCGCGGATGCATGATTAGGCCACCGCTTCTGCGGGCAATTCGTCTTCAGCGATTTCGTCGAGCTTCGGATCGAACAAGGCAAGATGGCTGCCTCTATTTTCCATCTGCACAGAAACTTCGGCCAGTGACGATAACGCTTCTCTCACTTTTTTCTGATGCGACGGTTTGACGATAAAGAGCAGAAAACCACCGCCCCCTGCCCCCAGCAATTTGCCGCCGGAAGCGCCCGCCGCCATCGCCGCCTCATACGCTTCATCAATAGCCTCACTGGAAACAGATGAAGACAGATTGCGTTTCAATTGCCAGCCCTCATGCATCAAGGCGCCGAAACGGTCCATTGGTTCGTTTCGATTGAGCAGAATGCTTTGTCCTTCATCGACCATCGCCGCCATGCGCTGAAGACTGCTATGTTTATTGGAAAAATTGTTTATTTTCGTAGTTTCTATTTCGCTGGCGGAGCGCTGAAATCGCGTGAAGAACAACATCATATGCGACTCTAATTCATGCTTGCGATCGGATGAGAGCGGCAAAGGCGAAACACGAAAATTGCCGTCCTTAAGAAAATCGGTGCGATTAAGGCCGCCATAAGCTGCCGCGATCTGATCCTGACACCCGACTTTTTCACGCAATAGATTTTGCTCAACATGAATGGCTTCGCGCGCCAGTTCCTGGCAGGAAATAAGCTTGCCCCTATCCGCCCAAAGCCCCTGCAGCAATGCGACGGTAAAGGCAGACGACGATCCCAATCCGCTGCGCGAAGGCAGATCGGCGTTGTAAACAATCTCAAAGCGTTTCGGGATATCGGTGAAATAATTCCTCATCACCTCGCGCACGACGGGGTGATTAATCTCCGCGACATCTTTCACTTCTTCGATGATGCGCCACACGATCCGGTAATTGAAATCGAAGATCGACGGCAGGCGCCGCATATTCAGATATATATATTTATTGATCGTGGTCGACAGCACTGCTCCGCCATTTTGGCGATACCACAACGGATGATCGGTCCCCCCGCCGAAAAAGGAGATCCGCAAAGGCGTCCGGACGATAAGCATAAAGAAGCCTCGATGAATCAGTGCCGTTGAGAGTCACCAGAAAAGCCAGGCCTGTCAAGATAAGCGGTTTGACAAACCGGGCAGGCTGCGGCATGCATAAATACCTCTGTTATTCATGCCTTTTCACCACGGACAGCTTCATGCGAGCCGCTTCCCGCTCCAGCGCCAAAGGCGATTTATCTAAAACCGGATCGAAAGACCGCCTGCAAATCATGGAGCGATTGCTCGCCGAAACAATGACCGAGCGCGACCAGTATTTTCAGGAAATGTACGCGGAAGCGCGTCAATCTTATGCCTATGCGCAAGAATGCTGCCGGCTTCGGCATGAAGTCGAAAATCTGCGCCGCCGCCTGGCAGAAGCACAGAAAGTCTGATGAATTTAGCGGCGCCCGGTGAAATCTGCGTCGTCGGAAGCTGTTTCTTCGACACGCCAGTGGGCCGCCAGACCGCCGCCTTTGCCGAACTCCTCGCCCGTTATTTCCCAATCGCAATAACGCCTCTCGAACTGGATAAACGTGCCCAGCCCACGATAGTACTGCCGTCCGGGCGCGAAATCGCGATCTGCCGTTCCGCAGGACCGACCAAGATCGTCTTCTATGCAGGCATTCCCTGGACTGGCTTGCCGAATTACGATTTTCCGAATTTTTTCAGCGATTGCCTACGCTACGCTTATTGCGCGTGGCCGTCCGACGAATTGCCGATGAAGCTGATTACTTTTTTTAACGGCGCGTGCGATGTCGTTCTGGCTCCATCGCTCGCCGCGCAGGCCAATTTGTCGAAAAATGGTATTCAAACGCAGATTGAGGTGTTGCCTCTCGCCTATCCGCTGGAAACTTTTCTGGCAAAGCCGCTGGCAAGTTCAAATCGCGGCGATGTCGTTATCGGCGCCTCGGTTTCTTTTCATCCGCATGACAATAGCCTCTTGTTGCTGGAAGCGTTCCGGCAGGAATTCTCGCCGGACGAAGGCGTATCGCTCTCTCTGCATAGCACCGGCGATAACGAAGATGGGTTGGACAAAATAAAGCATTACCTCGAACAGGGACTTATTTACGCCAGTTTGACAACCGGTAAAATGAGCGACGACGAAACATCCGATTATCTCGACACTATCGATGTCTATGCGTCTGCTGCTGTCTCCGGCGGAGATAACTTTATGATCCATGCGGCGCTGGCACAGGGCAAAGCTCTGGCCGTAACGGCAACCGACATACCGGATCTCACCGGCATATATAAAATCGAACCCGGCGGTAAAATGCCGGCGCGCTTTCCCGAGATCGGTAATCTGGTGTTCGGCCAGATGGCAATTATAGAGATCGGCGCTATTCGCCGCGCCTTACGGGATGCCTACAACTATGCCGTCAATTCGAATTCCCGTGCGGCAGCATTCACACGCCGCGCATTCGCAGCCGATTTCAGCTTCACGCGGCTTGCCGACCGTTATGCGGAATTTGTTTACCCGCGATTGAATGCTGGAAAAAAAGGAGCTGCGCTGCCGCAGCATTTCGAACGCGTGGCTCCAAAAATCGAAGAGCGCACCGGGCGTTTCGGCAATAAACTATCGTTCCCGATAAAAAAACTGATACCTCTCTATGACGGCGGTTTTTTCTCCCTTTTCAACTCGTTCCTAACGAAAATGGTGTGGGATCTTAAGCGTAACGGAACACTTCAGGTGCTGCCGGATTGGAAAATCGCACGCATCAAAACATTCACCGGCGACCCGAATTTTTTTAAGGATTTTTGTTACGGACGCCCTGAAGACGAAAATATCTGGCTCAAATTATTCGAACCGCTCTACGGTTTGAGCGACGAAGAAATGAATGACGACAAGTTGCTTTATGCCAATGCCACCGTCGATCCGGTCGATTGGAATGCGGCGCGAGAACCTTTGCTGACACATAAATACGCTTATACGATGTATAAGGCGGATTGGTTTCAAAACTGGCGCCGGCTTTATCACGATTACTACACGCGTTACATTTCGCTTCGTCCTGCTTATCAAGCCGAGATGGATAAATTTTACCGCGATAATGCGGGTTGTTTCAGAATTGGCGTGCACGTGCGCCACCCGACGCATGCGAAAGAACAACCCAAAGGCGTCATTTCCGGCACGCAGACTTATATCGATTACGTACGCCGCGAGATTGAGCAACGCGGCCTGGGGCGTAAAGATTGGCGCGTATTCGTTGCCACGGATCAGGAACGCGTCATCAAGCAGTTCAAAGCCGAATTCGGCGAGCATGTCGTGTATTTCAAGGATATTCGCCGCACCACGCTCCAACAGGATCGGGATTACGATAGGTTGTCAGCCAAGGAGCAGGCAGCCGATAAATATGGCGTTCAGCATCGCGCCGCTTCCGATCGCTCGACCTGGTCGACAGAATTGGCGTGGGAAGTCATCCGGGATTGCATGGCATTGGCCAATTGCCATGTCATGATCCATATAACCAGCAATATATCGACGGCGGCCGCTTATATGAATCCCGACCTCGAAATGGTTTATTGCGAACATTAGGCAAACAACATGTCGCTGCGCGGCAAGATCATCATCGTCACGCAAGCCCACCCCGATAAAGTTGTCGAGCGGTATCGCCGTTTCGCTCTGCAGAAAATTGCGCGCCGCTATCCCGTTTATGTCATAGGCACGAGCGACTATTCATTTCTTGCCGAAAAAGATTCTGCCCTTCGGCTGGCCCCTTTTCTTCATAATCCCGCTTCCGGCACTATCGATTGGCGCCAGTTGCAAAGCTGGGTGATGCAAGAAGGCATTACCGGCCTTTATTTAATGGATTATGACGACATTCAATGCTCGCCGCCGGAACATCATGCCGAAGCGATTGAACAAGGCTTTTTTCTCACGCGGCCGCCTTATGACCGCACCCGGCAAGATCTGCTCGGGCAGCATCATCTATTCGGCGCGACTTATATAGGCAGAGAAATACTGCAGAAGCTGGAACTTAACGATCTAACCGCCAATCATTGGCTGCGCTGGCGCATTGTTCTGGCCGGGTTGCAGCAAGACCTGACTCCGGCCGTCGTGACGGACGATTTCACGCAATTAATCTTTATGGCGCAGCCGCCCTATGGCTCATTGAGCGATTTATGGCAGCAGGCGCGCCGGGTAGCATTGCAAGCCTCTACAACGCTCCGATTAAACCGGTCGCAAGCGGCAGAGCTTAAATCAATCGGCACATGGCTGGATCAATATCAGATCGCCGATAAAAAGAGACGCGCCGGGTTACTGGAATTATGCCAGCAAGCGATTTTGCCGCTGAAAAACCTGCTCAAACTCGCAATCGAAGGCGAAAGCGCCGAGCCTGAACGACCCGCAACCCCGCCTCTATCGCTCGAAAAGATCAAAAAAATCGGCATCATCAAAATGGAGAATATTGGCGATGCCGTTCTTATGACGCCGCTGCTCACGCAATTAAGAAAAATTTTTAAAGGCGAAATATCCCTGCTCTGCCCGCCCTTGCATCATGATTTATGGCGCAATTGCCCGCATATCGACCGCCTGCATTGCGCCGAGCGATTTATATTCCAGGAATATTATAAAAAGATATTGTGCAACCGCGACGCCCAACGCGCGCATTTGGAGCATTTTGAACGTTTCGAACGCTCGGCAAACAATTTCTGGCAGGATGCATGGGTTAATAATTTTGCTCGCTGGACTGAAAGCATCGTGCCGTTCCTGCAGGATTGCGAGGTCATTATGATCCCGCGCGGATTATCGGATAATTACGGCGCACTTAATGCCGCGTGCCTTACCAATGCACGCTGGCGTATTATGAATTACGACGACAATCCAAAAGCCACCGGAAGATCTTTCGAAGGCTTTATTCATCACAATAACGGCTATAAACGGAATATCACTCATATTCAGCCGATTGGCCTCGAGAGAGCGCACGAGGCCGAAAATATGATCGATTTGCTGCATGCTTTCGGCGTGCAGCCCAGCGAACCGTTACGGCTTTCTTATTGGCCAAGCTCTCACGACAAAAATGTCGTCGACAATCTGATGGCCAAAACAAAACGCATAAAGCGCATTGTGGTTTCGACAGGCGCATCGAGAAAAACAAAAATATGGCCGTTGGAAAATTTTATAACCGCACTACGCAAATTATCGGCATACGGCCAATATGAGCTTTTTCTTGTTGGCGGCGAGTCAGATCGTGTAGCGCACCAGCTTTTGGCCGCCAACCTACCGAACATTCCTACTCATGATTTTACTGAGCAGCTTACTTTATCGCAAACCGCTTATTTAATGAACAAATGCGATTTGATGATTGGAAACTGCTCCGCCCCCGCACATCTTGCGGCCGCAGCAAATATTTCAGTTCTGCAAATCGTCGCACATCCGAAAACCGGAAGTCCTACAAATATGCATTCGCCAAACCGTTTCGGCGTACTCGGCGACAGATCCATTTCGTTACAACCCGCGGCATCAGCGGGACCGTTATGCGTTGAAAGCTGTTATGCAAATGACGCACATTGTATATTAGGTGTGACGCCGGATGCGGTTGTGGCGGCAGCCCTAGAAATATTGAAATTTAAAAAAAATCGGGCCCAATCTGCATCTTCGCAAAAAGCGTGTGCCTAGAATTTTTGCGCTCTCCCGGTCACTACCAATTTGTATGCGATAATGCTTACTGATGTTTCAGTTGCTCAATCATCTGCTTGAGATCTTCAATCTCGTTTTGCTGTTTCTCCACCATGCTATGCAATTCCTGAATGGCCTTCGCTTCGACAGCGGTTAGCTGCATATAACGTACTCCTTCGATTCTTCCTTTTTCATCGTATGTTACAAATAGAGGATTAATTTGTTCCATTTCCTCTGCAATGAAACCAAAATCGTGCTTTTCCCAATCGTCTTTATGATCTTTGAAATCAAAAGTGACGGGCTTCATAGCCAGCACTTCATCAAGTCCTAATGAAGACGGTTCAATGTTTTCTTTATATCGACGAGCGGACGAGCAAGAGGAAAACACATTCGAATTGAGGCAGACAGTTGTAGAACTGGCACCCGCCAGACTGCCTACATGAATGGTGCCGTTTACGTCGAGCTTCGATGAAGGAGTTGTGGTTCCAATGCCGACATTTCCACTGCTTGTAATAACCATTGAAAAGCCAGTGGTTAAGTTATCCAATATTCCATTGTCCGATTGTGTCTTAAAAATCATGTTTCCAGCACGAGTACTAAGCAGAAGGCCCCCAGTATAATCACCTGAAGTAGCAGTATTTTTAAATGCTCTGATCCAACCATAAGTAGAATAATCACCGCCCGCATCGTAGATACCTTGAAATGTAATTCCCCCACCATTGTACTGAGCAACACTGCGATTATCATTGGCAGCGACGCTGCCGCTACTCCAGACAAACCCACCTGCAGTCGTTGTGTTATCGAGGTTAGTTCCTAATTCGACTTGTAACTGCGCAGCGGGAAAGCCGGACATAGCAGTAGCGCCTATCGCAACGTTTCCCTGCACAATAAGACCATCAGTAGGCGCCGTATCTACTCCCGCATAACTGCTGCCAATCGCCACGCCACCTGAAAAATCGCCGTAGTTGGCTTCGGCTGAAATGGGGCAAAACACTCCAGCAATCATGAGGGCTATTAAAACAGCATTTTTGCAGGTGGTGTTTGAGAGCATATTGATCATTGGGTGCTATACTCGGTGATTGTGATAAATCCGGCATTCCCCGCAGCGCCTGCCAAAGTCCCCGAAGAGGACGCACATCCACCCGCGCCAGAGCCATAACCAACGCCGGAGCTAGCCGAACTCGTAGCGTGGCTACCACCCGATGCGGAGAATACCTGGGTCCCGCCCCAGCCCAAAGGATTGCTGCCGCCGTATCCTCCGGTTTGTTGATCGGCGCTGGCATAATTTGCACCGCCGCCCATCCCGCCTTGCTGGCCCGCTGAGGCTATAATGGTATCGCCCGTTGATACCGTGCATGAACCGCCGGTTGCGCCAGGACCAAAGAAAACACTCCCCGCACCCCCGCCACTGACTGTCGAACTGCCATCGCCGCCAGTACAGGAAACAAGGCTGCCTAAAGAAGTAGTGCCGCCATTACCGCCAGCAGTCGGCGTACTGTTTCCTGCGCTACCGGCAGCGCCTATTGTGACAGTTTCCGATGCCCCGATTTGAGCAGCCGTTTCCAGAACTTTGGCATAGCCTCCTGCGCCGCCTCCGGGCGCGCCACTGCCTCCATTGCAGCCAGACGAACCGCCGCCAGCGCCGACGATTTCTACAATCGCATAGGCCATGCCGGTTGTCGGCGTGTAGGTGCCGGAAGAAGTGAAGGTCTGGACGGATATGGATTTAACACCCGAGCCACCGCCGCCCGTGGCATTATCGACATATGCAGTCGTTGCAATCTTAGTGGAATTATCGTTCGGTGATTGCGTCACCGCTGTACTGCCATCGCCAAGCGTAGCGACCCCCGAAACGTCAAGATTACCAAGAATGCTTTCATTATTCGGGACGTTAACTTCGCCCGATGTCGTGATGCCAAGGAATGTGCCAGTGCCATTCAGGCCGATATGGAAACTACCGGGATCTTCTCCATCCGGGTTAGAGGAACCGACAGTTCCCGCATACCATATCTGGCCGCCAGTCGTCGTGTTTCTGAGAAACAAGTTGGTGCTGTCGGTACTGCTTGACGTAAGCCGGGCAGAACTCGATGTGGTTGAACCCAAAACATCGAGATTATAAACTGGAGAAGTCGTCCCAATACCGACATTGCCGGTCGATGAAATGAAAAGATCGGAGGATGCAGAAGCCGGGAGGGCCAGCAGCAACGCAACAAGTGCAGGAAGGAGCTTTTTCATTCGCATTCCCAACGTTTTTTTATTATTTACGTCTAGGTAGGCGGCTTTATTTGTGCGTGATTCGTTACATTTCTAGTATATTCGCGCATATATTGATCAATAGTTAAATTGCGACATACCCAAGGATGAAAGCTTGATGATGTCTTCCCATTCCGTTCGCAGCAACCGAAAAACAGAACGTCGTCACAACGATCGGATAATCATCGTTACCCAACCGCATCCGGACCCGCAGGTCGAGCGCTACAGACGTTTCGCGCTCGCGAAGCTGTCGCAGCGGCACACGGTTTATATTGCAGGTAATACCGATTATGCCGTACCGGACAATTGCCCCAATCTCGTTCAGGCTCCTTTCTTACACGATGCTATATCGAATGGCATCGATATAGCGAGCCTGCAACACTGGGTCGCAAAAGAAAAAATCGCCGGTGTTTATTTTATCAATTACGATCACATCATTTGCGAATTGCCGGATACAATTCCCAAAACGGATAAGAACACATTCCTTATTTTTCAGCCTGTCGCGGCCTGGGATAGCGCGCGGGAAATTGAATCATGCGGCCCCATTTTTATCACCTCGTCAGCACTTGCCCGATTTAAGCATTTTAATCTCGTCTGCGATCATTGGATGGTTTGGGAAATTCTCGCTCGCGCGATGCACCATAAATTACGCCCCACTCTTGTATCGGCAAGAGTGTCCACGCTCCATTTTTCAGACAAGCTATTTTACGGATCACTTGAGGCACACAAAACCAGAACGCAATATATTATCGAACACACAAAACGGCTTGGATTAGACACAACGAAATTAACCGGGATAAAACTGCGCCTCGCGGCGACAAATCCCGGCAGACAGGGGTTGGCTGCGCTTGAATCCTTTCATAGAGAAATTCTTTATCCGCTCAAATCTCTGCTCGCGGCGCTGTTACCGAAAGCAGATGCGAAGCAGAGAAAAAGATCGCGCCCATTATCGCTCGCCTCAATAAAAAGCATCGGTATTATCAAGCTCGATAATATCGGCGATGCGTTATTGATGACGCCCATGCTGCGAAAATTGAGACGGAATTTCAAAGGCGAAATCAGATTGCTGTGCTCAGGGCAAGCTTATGATTTCTGGTTGAATTGCCCGTGGGTCGATAAACTGACATGCGTAAACCGGCACCTTATAACCCTGATGCCGACCCAAATGCTCGGCCGGGAAATTTTTAGTGGAGAGGTCAAAGTACCAAAAGGACTGGAAATCGAAACCGATGAGGCGTTTGCCGCGATTGCCGAAACCGGTCAGCCATTTCTGCAAGATTGCGACGCCATTCTTGTTCCCCGCAGCGGCGCAGATCTTTACGGCAGCATGAATCTGGCGTGCCTTACCAATGCTTTACATCGCGTTATGATTCATAATGTCGACGGGCGCGATGCAAAATGGAATAAAGGTTTCGAATATAATGCCACGCATGTGGTTATGCACGACACCGAGCATCCGCACGAAATCGATAGCCTGTTAAGAATTTTAAATGTGTTCGATATTCCGCAACAACCCACAAACCGCCAAACTTCCTATTGGGCTACTGCCGAAGATAAACAGGCGCTAAACGGTTTATACAAACCCGCCGCAGGTAAATTGCAAATTGCCGTGGCGCCGGGCGCATCGGACAAGGAAAGAATGTGGCCGGTCGAAAATTACCTCGCCACCTTAAAAATGCTCGGCGAGCATCTCGATTTCGAACTTATCCTGATTGGCAGCCACGAAGATGTTTCGCTCGCCTATTTCATTACCGCTGCGGCACAAATGCCCGTGCATAATCTGACGGGACGCTTAACCGTACCGCAAAATATTCATCTTTTGACGCTCTGCGATCTTTTGATCGGCAGCGACTCGGCGCCGGTCCATTTCGCCAATGCCGCCGGTATTCCGGCAGTTACGATCAGCGCGCACGCTAAAACCGGTCATCCGGGGCATATAATGTCGCCCTTGCGCTTTGGAATATTCAATCAAAAATCCATCATCCTTCAGCCAGAATCGATGGCCGGCCTGCCCTGCATCGAGAGCTGTTACGCCGGCAAGCCGCATTGCATTCTGGGCGTAACGCCGGATATGGTTGCGACTGCTGCCCTGCAGCTGTTAAAAACGGAAAAAGGCGATATCGCTCTTCGAAATCCTTCAAAACTGCGTGCGTAATCATTGATGACCTCACCGGCACCAAAACTCTCCACACACGGCCAAGAAGAAGCAGCCAGCAAACGCAGCCTCTGGCTTCAAACCGCTCATAAAACCTGCTGGGGACCTTTCGATCTTGGCGAACGCGTTATTCGCGGCATTTACGAGCACATTTTACGCCCCGGCGATACGGTCATCGATGGCGGCGCAAATCACGGCATACATAGTTTTCCGCTGTCGGAAAAAGTAGGCGAAACAGGGCGCGTCATCTCAATTGAAGCAAATCCGTTTCTGGCAAAAAAAGTCGAGAGCTTTGTCAAGCAGCACGATCTCCGCAATATCGAGGTCGTTATCAAGGCGCTGGGCGCCAAGGACGCTTACACCTTTTTCTATATTACGGAGTGCGATGGCTGGAGCGGAATCCGCAAGAGACCCGATCTACCCAGCCAGGAAGTCATGACGCCGTTAATCCGGCTGGATACTATCGCCAGAGAAAAAGATTTGAGCAATGTGCGTTTCATAAAACTCGATTTGGAAGGCGGCGAATATCATACTTTATGCGGCGCGCGTAATATTATGCATGCCGATAACGGGCCTATGATTATTCTTGAAAATGGCAGACAGGGAGCAGCAGATTTTTACGGCTATACCAAAGAAGACTGGTTCCATATTTTCGAAGAAGCCGGATACAAAACATTCGATCTTTTCGGCCGCCCCATTACCCCCGACGCATGGAATGATCCGGATATATATTGGTATTCAATTGCCGCCAAGACCGCCGAAGATATAGACTTTGTCGAATTCGACTTGCAGACCGTTATCCAGGGGGTACACGATAATTTGCCTCCTGAAGGGGAATTAAGCTGGCCTACAAAAAAATTCGAATATGCCGTTGCTTAATCCAAATTTTAAATTGAGGAAGCAATGAAGCCTTTGACGGCAACAATGTCCAATATTGATGAGATTTACTCTCTGCCTTGCGGCGCAAGCGTTCCTTACAGCGAAAACGGCATTCCTGTTTTGGCGGGCGTAGATCGGGCGCAGGCCTGGCGGTGCGCGAAATGCGGGTACGGATATTTCCAACCGCCGCCTTTCGACCGGCTGGCCAGGCAATATCGGGAAGAATACGCAGACAACGCCGCTTCCTGGTACAATCTGGAAGATGACTATTCGCCTTTAAAAACAGAACCGCGCGCATCCTACGTATTGGGGCTTGCCGAAAAATATCTTGGCCGGCGGCAAAACCTGCTTTGTCACGAAACCGGCTGCGCCTTCGGTGGAACGGTCGCTAAACTGAATGAGTTGGGTTGTAATGCGACAGGCGCCGATCTGAATTCAACGGCGATTCAAGCCGGTATCGCGAAAAAAGGCACGCCACTCACTTATGAATACGATCCCGATTTTCTACGGCGAACCGGCCGCGTTATCGATATTTTATATAGCTATCACACCCTTGAGCATATGCCCTCTCCTTCCAAATTTTTGCAGGATTTGCGGCCACATCTGCGCGGCATTGCAATTTTTTGTATTCCGAACGGCGTATCGTTTCTACAGATGAAAGAAGGTCACAAAAAGAATCCCTGGTTTATTTATCCGGAACATCTGCATATGTTCACGCCCGCATCTCTGCCCTGCCTTGCCAATAGCGCAGGATATAAACTCTTGGATATGCAAACGGCGATGGTTGCAGATAATCCGAAAGAGACTGAAGCTCTCCTGGCAAAATTCGGCGCTTCGGAACCGGATATTTACAAGGCACAATTGGGACTCGAACTCCAATTTGTTCTCACCCCTGCCGATTCCGATATTGCACAACGGCATGCGTCACAGATCGAGCAAGTTACCAATCTCTGCGAAAGCCTTGGCGAGCGGGAATGTACGATTCTGGCATGAATGATCTGCTTCCCAAGTTTTTTGCCCGTTGCAGCGATATTTTAGCGAAAAAAAACTGGGGCGATCTGGCGGACTTAGCCGCCGAGCGCAATCAATTGGCGGCGAGCGGAATTTGCGATGAGACATACACTTCTCACTGCCACGCTATTATGCGGGAACTACCGCTGTATCACATCGCCGTAAAAGATACGCAGCTCGGCGCGGAGTTGGCAACCGCGTGGCGCTCCGGGCCTAAATGCAAAAAATGGCAATGGGCTAACTTATGGATACCTTGTACTTACGCTCCCTGGCAGTTGGAGCGCCAATGGCCGCTCGATCATCTGGCCGATGATGAAATCGCTTCGGTATTGGCCTTCATGCTTCGCCGGCCGATAGGCTGGAGGGAGGCTGGAGAATCCGATCGATACAACGCCTATCTCGCTGCCCTGCTGCCCGAAATCCGGCAACACGCGGCAACGTCCGGCGAGAAACGCCAGGCCATCATCGATCAAACCATACTCGACCATCTCAATATTCAAATGGCGCTGTTCGGCAGCTGTAATATGCGGCCGCTGGCGGAGGCGCGTGCCCGTTTGCTGGAAGACGTGCTTCAGCGGGTTAATCCCACCCTCAGCCTGTCATTGCCGCCGCGCAAACAAATAGCGGATACAAAAAATGGTAAGATAAAACTTGGCATTGCGATCCGCTATTTCAGCCCCTTCATCGATAACTCGCTTCTAGCAGGCCTTTTGCAAGCCCTGCCGCGCGACCGTTACGCTCTTACAGTGTATTCGTTACAGGATGTCGATCAACGCATCGATCACGAAGCTCCGGATCAGAAAATTTTTCAACAAAACTTTATGACATTGATCGATCACCATAGTGCGCTGGATACATTGCCGCTGGAAACGATCGTCAACCGCATACGCGAAGACGAGCAGGATATTATTCTAATCGGCAGCGCCTTGCATGCTTCCACGGCCAAAGCCCATTTGGCGATTGCTTATCGATTGGCGCCCGTGCAAATCAGCCCTTCTATTCCGTCATGTTCCTGTGGCTTCTCCAGCATCGATTATTTTGCGACTTCAAAATCCACCGAACCTCCGGATGCACAAAGCCATTACACCGAGCGTCTGCTTTACATGGATCATCATTTTTATGCTTTGGCGCTCGACCCCGCACCGGCGGCAATTGCCGATTATCAAAAACAGCCGGCTGATGCCGATTGGTATAAGCGTCACGGCGTAACCCCCGATACGCCGATTTTGGTCAGCGGCGCGGGCTGGCCAAAATTGACGCCCGAAGCTCTCGATGTATGGGTTTCTATTCTGGATGCCGTACCGCAGGCTCATTTATTTCTGGATGCCAACAGCCCTTCCTGGCCGGGAGGCTGGTTTGCCTCAGCGCAAAAGGCATATTTGACGGATCTGCTTAAAGCTCAAAATATCGATCCGGTGCGTTGCCATATCTTTGCACCATCCAGCAATCGGGAGCGCATCGGCTTACTGGCTCACGCGACCCTTTACCTGGACAGCTTTCCTTACAGCGGCAGCATGGCGTTGCGGGAACCTTTGCTTCTTGGCTGCCCCGTAATCGTTAGAGAAACTCCGCATCAACGTGGTTTGCAAGCAGCCGCAACCCTGCGCAGTCTTGGGCTTGATGATTTTGTTGCGGCCAATGACGATATGTACCGGCAATTGGCTGTAGCTTTTCTTAACGATCCGTCTAAACAAATTCAGGCACGCGCGCGCATCAAAGAAGCGGTTCGCTATTTTGTGATTTACAGAAAGTCTCCCAGCGAAGATTTTGCAAAATTGTTGGCCGCATTACCAAAGACAGGAACAAAAGCATGACACGGCAAATCATCGGGCTTTATTTCGTTCATGAAAATGAAGCCCTTAAAGTTTCTTGCACGCAGCACTGCCTGGCTTTTGCCGAGGCCGGATACAAAGCCGATCCTGTCAATCTGGCCGATGCCGAGGATATGCGCCGCTTTAAGGCTCTCCTGGATGAAGGCAATGTAGAATTCTGTTTCGGCCCGCAGGGCATCGGCTCGAATCTCGAAATAGGCCAAGGGATTAATTTATGGCAGGAGAAGCGCATCCCCTTCATTGCCCTGCATCACGATCATCCATGCCATAATCCGTTTAATCACCTTAACGCCAGCCGCTATGTCGCGAACGCGTATTATTTTGAGTCATTTTTGGAAACCAAGCAACAATATTTGCCAAGCAACCAGCTTTCAGGCCTCGTGCCTTTTAAATTGCTAGGCACTCTCCCCCCGGCAACGCATGCTTTTAAAGAACGCCCCATTCGCCTCATGTATATGAAAAGCGGCAGCAGCTTGAACGAACACGATGCCTATATCGACAGTTTGCCGGACGGCGTTCGCAAAGCAACGCGTGCCCGGTTGGATCGCCTGATGGCCGATCCGAATTTACAGATCTGCGATATGGCAGGCGAAATTTTTCATGAGAACGGTCTCGATCGGACAAAATCCGAACGGTCTTTCTGGGGCCTTGTGCAGACGATGGATATCTGGCTGCGCAACAAGCGCGCTATCGAAATGGTCGAGTGGCTTAAATTCCAGGAAGGTGCAGTAATTATCGGCAACGGTTGGGATTTTATCGATAAAACCGGCGCGCGCGCGGAGTTTCGCAATAGCATAAGCCTCTATGCTGCCGGTCAGATTTTTCAGCAGACGCAGTTCGTCTGTAATACCAACCCTTACGGCCGCGATATTATTCACGAGCGACTGGGAATGGGAATGATCTTCGGCGCATGCGTTATCAGCGATACCAATGCATGGATAGATCAGCATTTAAGCGATGTCTCCGCTTTAACGCGTTTTCATTGGAATGTGCCGCTGGATCAGCAAATATTGCCGGCACTCGCCGCCGAGAGTCCCGATCATTATATTCCTGCCGCCGAGGCAAAAGCGAAGACAATCTTCATGAGCGGTATCTCCGTGCAACCGATAATCGATCTGGCCAAAAACGTGCGCGCTTTTGCCGCTTAAGCCGATTTCTGATTTCGAAATGCGCCGTATGATTCAAGCGCCTGGCGAATGCCTTGCGCAAAGGGAATGGTTGCTTCGAACCCCAGCGATTTTTGCTTGGCGGTATCGCCGCCGCGCGCGAATACGCCTTCAGGCTTATCCGATGCACCGAATATTTCGGGTTTGTAACCCAGAAGTTCTGCCGCCATCCGGGCAAACTGCTTGAAGCTTGTGAGAATGCCGGTCGACAAATTAATGGCGCTCCCGTCTTCGATCTTATCCATTGTCGTCACGACACCGCGCACGCAATCGTCGATATGAATAAAATCGCGCAACTGATCGCCGCTGCCCCATACCGTTAGGCGCGGCTGGCCACGATGTTCCATCGCGCGCTTGCATATGCTTGGAAATGGGTAATTGGCATCCTGATCTTCGCCATAACCGCCAAAGGGACGGTATGCGACTGAGCGGATACCGTGCTTTTGATAGGCCAGACGGGCCAAAAATTCATGCGTGAGCTTGGCCCAGCCATAGCTCATATCCGGAACGCCGACATCGCTTGTGAAATCGATCATATCTTCGGTGAGCATAACGTGATGTTCGCGCCGCTGCAGCTTGATGGGATAAGCGGCGCTGGAGCTAAAGCAAATAGTCTTGGCTGGCTTTGTATTTTTGGCCCACTGCCAGTATTCGGAATCTATCGACAGATCCTCGGCGACTGCCAAAGGATTGTTGTCGATCATCTCCCGGCCACCGACCATGGCGGCTAAATGAAAAACATAATCGAAATCCGTATCGCGAATTCTTTTAAAATAATCGCGGCAATCTTCTTTGTAAAAGTGGAAGTTTTTGAAATCGCGCGGTTCGAAAAGCCACCAGCCCTCCTCCGGATGCACGCCACCGGTATAGCGCAAGATGCTATCCACGCAGTGGACTTCATCCCCCTGATCCAGAAAATGGCGGCAAAACCGTCGCCCGACGAAACCAGCTCCGCCGGTTATAAGAATTTTACGCATGGCTCAAATGCCTTTTGTATAGATTCCATGCATAAATAGCCTTACCCGGCAGATAATTCAAAATCGCCTCGGGGTCTTTTGTCATCGCCTCTACCACCGGCAGGCTATTTTCATAGCCTATATATTCATTTCGCATATCGACCGTTAGGTCGTGAACATTGCGCTGCTGATAAACGGTCGCGGCGCCGTAAACAACGCGCTTGCCTTTGGCCTGCACATAATAGGCAGCCCATATATCGTCCATACGTCCAATAAGAGGCCACAGGAAATAATCTTTGAGTACTTCGCGCGACAGGAAAGTGTTCTGCGAGTTGAAAGGCGCCGGCTTATCGGCGGCCATCGGGAAAAACTTCCCATCGAAAGTACATTCCGGCGCATGTTCCATACGGCAAATGGCGTCGATATCCGGATCGCCGTTCCAGAAATTGGCCTGCACATCGACTTTCACCTTACGGCGCGACGGTTTCCCATAATTGCGCTTCGCCAGAAGCTGCGGAGGATAACCACGATGCCATAAATTGGGATAATTTGTGGCCCCTACCGGATCGAAAACCGGCAAACTCTCCGTATAATAATTGACCTCGATCTCGGAACCGACGGCAACGTCTTTGCCCCAGTTCTCCAACGGAATATTGTCGTCGTCGATTACTGCGACGATATCGGCGCCGGCTTTATAGGCCATCAGCAAACCGAAATTGCGGCGCTGAATACAATTCCAGCCAAGCGCTTTGGACAATTCCGGATCAAGTTTTTCCTGCTCGGCCGGGGTAACATAAAGACCTCGCTTGAGCTTGTAATCTTTTGGCGTTTTAAGATCACCAATAACGATCATCTCCCAACCGGACATGGCATCGAATTTAACCACGGCTTCAGTCGGCGGATTAATGGTCGTCGTTACGATTATCTTTTTCATGTGTTCGTTTTCCGTATCCAATGAAGAATCGGGTTGCCTTGATGATAACACAGCCGGCATTTCTGCCGCCAAGGATGTCATGATATTTTTGTAAAGGACGAGAAGAGACTGGGAACTCAGCTCTTCCTATATCTCACCGTTAACTGTTCCAATTCATCGGCAATAGTCTGGCCGAAAATACCGCCATCGCCGGTAATCTTGCGAACGAAAGCGGTTTTAATACCGTTAATGTGGCACGAGATAATCTCACGTTCGGTCGTAGAAATTTTTTTATCGCGGCCATCGAGAGCTTCGCAAAAAAGCTGCAACGAACGCCCAAGCGCCGAAGCAAAACCATACCCACACATGCCGGCATTGGATTTGATGGAAAAAGCCGCTGCGCTCATTTTCTGGAACGTGTCGGTAGCGGGAGCATCATGACTGATCTCCTGCAATAGTTTTTCGAGCACCTCCAGATGCTCCATATTCTGCTGTAAAATTTTATCGGAGGATTTTGCCACTTCCTCCTGCGCCTGTGCGATCACGGCGGGCGTCACGACCTGGGAAAAGGAAAGGCCGGCCCCAAGCTTCGCTTTTAAACGGCGATCGGCATCATAGATCAAAATCTGATTATTGTCGTCGGGTTTGTCGCTCATGAATATTTCCCTAAACGGCGGCCGCGATTTTTCCGGCGCTCGCCTTCCTCCGGTGCATCGGCTTGCCTACGGCGGCGTGACGGGCCCTGGTAACTGCCGGCCAGTACGAATTCGCGCGGCCGTTCGATTACTTCATCGATGCGCGTGCAAAGTTCCTTGATCGTAAAAGGCTTCACGAGAAATTCGGTCACACCGGCATCGCGCGCTTCCATAACCTCGTGCGCCTCAGCCGCGCCGCTTAACATAATGATTGGCACAACCGGATTGGCCGACTTTTCGGAGGTACGCACATGACGAACCAGATCGATGCCGTCCATCTCAGGCATACGCCAATCGCTGATGACAAAATCGATTTCTTCCATGCGCAGCACTTCGATCGCGCGCTTGCCGGACTCAGCGGAGTGAATGGTTCCGAAGCCGAGCCGAAGAAGAACGGCTCTCACCAGTTCCCGGATCAGATGGTTATCGTCCACAACTAAAACACTAAACCCGCCTAAAGGCTTGGCCATGATTACCCCGATTTTTCGAAAGTTTATGATCTTTACCAATCCTGCCGCAACCTTTTTTGAAATTTCTACCCTGGGTAGCAGAACCCCACTGTCATGCGTTACCTTCGCGCGGTCGTTTTTTTGTTCATCATGGGAGTTCGTCGACGAAAAGGTTTGCGTGCCGGTCTGCTATGGGCCGCTGATTTAGTCGTCCTGGCCACAAGGCTTATCGCCCGGCCGGCGAATACACCAGGCGCCTTTGCCGGCAAGCCCAAAGGCTTCGGTCACGACATCTTCAGGCTGGCTGATTGAGCGTACCGATACGCCTATGAAATACTGGTATTGGGCGGGGTCACGGGGCAGATCCGTATTAAATACGGGCTTGCTATCCCAGGGACGTTCATAAACGACTTTTCCGGTTTCATCCCTGATTTGATATTTGAATTCCAGCTGATCGGCGGAATTCAGGCCGGCAATCGAAGGATCGACGGATACGTTATACATATTTCGTTCCGGCTTAATCGTTAGATGCATGGAAATATAATTGGACTCGTCCGGCCACCGTTGGTCAACGCCGTTGCCATAAGCAAAAATCGCCTCGTTATCGACGCCGCGGATACGGCCGAGATAGGTTATGCCGGGCGTGTCCTTGTGAGGAACCGTGATCGGCAGAAATCCGTACATGAATTCGCTCGGCGTCGAGAGAATATGCAGAATATCTTTGCCGGGCGGCGAAGGCTGATAGGGACTATAATAAATTGCGCGCGGGTTCCAGCGCATGAAGGCAAAATAATAAACTTTGCTATGCGTAATCGCGATGTGAATTTTTTTCGCGCGCTCGATTTCCTGAATGGTAGGCCGTTCAAACCGCAGCCAGTCATAAGGCCATGGCTGATTTTCCGTAAAATGCCACAAGCCGCGGAAAGTATTATTAATCGCAACATTGCCGTCGATTACGATGTTGGTGATCATGACCAGGGCAAGAAAAATCCAGCGCCCCCGGTTCGAACGCGGGGTTTGCGCCCTTGTCAGCGCCAGGCTCATAGCCGGCGCCGCACACATTAAATAGAACGAGAAATATGTCGGCACGCCTTCCATATAAAGCGTTACGCATGACCAGATCACCAGCCACAAAACAGGCGTAGCCGCTATCAGCATGAGGAGCGGCCGCAAAGTAAATTTTTGATTTTTGAATCCAGCCGCCTGCAATGGCCAGAGCAGCCAGGCAAACCCGGGCCACAATCCATATTCGACCAGCAGCACCGAGGTGGGGATGATGACGCCCTGAAACCGATACGTGATATGATAATATTTTGGATCCGGATCCACAAAAGGCTTTAGCAACGGAAGGAATATGGAATTTAGATATTGATTTGTAATTTCGCGTTCATGGAAAGATTGCCAGAAATTCAAATCGGCAATTGGCGCGATAATCATAGAAGAAACGTAAATCATGAAGTTTTGCAGCGCGTCCTGCAGGCTGGCGCCTGTATTGAGCACTTGCTGCGCCGTATCGGCGAGAAAATAAAACTGACCGGACGAAATGTAATTCAGCAGCAGAAACATCGGCCCCAGAAAGGCCAAAGCCAGCAGACTGATTGCCAGAACCGAAAAACGCACGGGCGGCAGCCATTGCCGCCACGATTGCTTGCGCCGCCACAAAAACCAGGCGAACCAGAGCAACCCAAGAATAGCGATCGGAATGAGGAAAAAGATGTGCAGCTTGGTGCCAATGCAGAGCCCAAGCCCCAGCACGGCCAAAAAAATGTAATGCTCGGCGCCGGAGACAAGCCAGCGCCACATAAAAAATAATCCGATCAATAATGGTACGGCGGTAAGAATTTCGTCGTTGGTCGAAGACGCCTCGACCAGAATGCTCGGCGTCATCGCGACAAACCACATCGCCAATGTGGCGATGAGGCGATCGGCTTGCAATGCCCGCGCAAAGCGATAACTGACATAACCAATGCCCAGCCACGCAAATAGCGATGGCAGAGCGAAAAAAATCGACGAAACGCCGTAAAGCGCCAGCGGGACATAAAGCAAAATGCCGTCGATTGGATAAAAAGTTATGCGCTTGTCGACTGAATCGAATGGATGCAACACATTGCCGTGGCTTATATAAAAGAACACGCGCGGCAGCCGGTAATTAAGAGAGTCGGCATTAACCGGATAAAAACTGAAACAGGTAACAAGATGGACGGCGAACTCGGCAGCGAGCGTTCCTATCAAAAGCCACCACAAGAACCGCCGTACTTTCGGAGAAGTAATAACGGCGAAAGCCGGATTTTCGATTTTCGCATAAGGCGACTTCTGCGCCGCCGCAAAGGTCGCTCGATGGCCCAGCAAAACGATGCCGAGGCCGACGAAGCTTGCCATAATATAACTCGAGAGACTGTTAAGAGCGTCGAATATGCTGACGAGATAGCCCGTCGTTACCAGCGCGCTCCACAGCAGCAGAAAAACCATCAATGGCCATTCACGCGCCGGCAGCCGCATATGCTGACAATAAAAGAGGATAAGGCAAATAAGGGCGGCAAAATGCGCCAGCCCCAAAGCCACCATAAGAACATCCATCATTTGTTTGCGGCTCTCACCTCAATTTGCTCATCGAGGCGCAGTTCCTGCAGCCCGGCGGGATCTTGATGGATCATGATATCGGCCTGGGGAAACACGGTCCGAAGATTCTCCATGATGGTGTCGGCAATTTTGTGGGCGGCTTTCAAGGTCATATGCTCGTCGAGCTCCAGATGAAATTCGATGAACACACGCTCACCGTCCGTTCGCGTGCGTAAATCGTGAATTCCTCGTACAGCAGATTGAGCGCGCACAATCAATTTAATTTTTTCGCGTGCTTCATCGGGCAATTCCCGATCCATCAAGACATTCAAGGCCTGAACGGCAATCCGAAAAGCGCTGTAGCTAAGACCACCGGCGATCAGAATGGCAAAGGCAGGATCGATCCATGCGATCTCTGTTCGCTCATAAAGAATGAAGGCAGCCATAACAGCGATATTCACGGCAACATCGCCGATGTAATGCATTTTATCCGCACCGATAGCGATTGAGCCGGTACGGCGAATGACAAAATTCTGAAACCCCACCAATGCTACGCTCAAAATCACCGCCAGCATCATCACGACATAACCAAATCCCTCATTCTCAAGCGGATGCGGGTGATAAAGCCGGCTCGCCGCTTCATAGAGCAAAAGAACCGAAGAGCCGACGATGAATGCGGCCTGTGCGAGTGCCGCCAGTGGTTCTGCCTTGCCGTGACCGAAACGATGGTCGTGATCGGGCGGCCGCAAGGCGCTGGCAACACCAAAAACTGTTATCGCCGAGGCGATCAGGTCGACCGTTGAATCGAGCAACGAGGATAAAATCGCCACCGAATCTGTAAAGAAATACGCGACCAGCTTGGCAATAATCAGAACGGTCGCCACGCTGACGCTGGCATAAGTCGCCAAACGGCGCAGCCGATCATTGCCCATATTCGCCAGATCGACTTTCTTAATCACGGATAGAGCCTTTCTATCATCCAGTCTGCGGTTTCACCGGAACGACTGTAAACAATCCGGTCATGCAGGCGAAAATCTCTTTCCTGCCAAAATTCGATGGAGAAAGGCGTCAAGCGATAGCCTCCCCAATGCGGTGGACGGGGTACTGTCTTGCCTTCATATTTTTTCTCGAACTCCCCTACCCGTTGTTCCAGCGCAGCCCGGCTGGCCAGAACCCGGGATTGATCCGAAGCCCAGGCGCCGATCTGCGCACCGTGCGGGCGAGTCGCAAAATAAGCATCCGATTCTGCATCGCTGACCGGGGCTGCGGAACCCTCTATACGAATCTGCCGCTTTAAGGATTTCCAGTAAAAGCAGAGAGATGCCTTGGGATGACGCCCGATCTGAATACCTTTGGCGCTTTGCCGGTTGGTATAAAAAGTAAATCCTTTGGTATCGTAGCCTTTAAGCAGCACGACACGGACGGCAGGCATGTCGTGCTCCCCTACCGTCGCCAGCGACATGGCATTGGGGTAATCGGGCTCGCTCTTTTCGGCCAGCGCGTACCATTCCCGGAACAGGCTCCAGGGGTCGGCAGGCGGCAAAATATCGTCGTTTTGTGTCATGAAGCAGGTTTGAAGATTCTTTTGCGGAACCGGAGTACCTTAAAGTGATCCGCCTCTCTCGTCCATATTGCGTACGGCAAAACGTCACAGTTTTGTCACCAATTGGTCTTGCATATTCCCTATTATGCGCCAATCTTACTACTGTAGGTTCCCATACTCGTAAAAGAGGAATGTTCATGAAGTCTTTCAGAATCGCCATTCTTTCCGGCACCGCGCTTGCGCTGACAGCATGTGCCGGTGCGCCGATGGGGCCAAGCGTTCAGGTTCTTCCGCCGCAGGGTAAGCCTTTCGAACAGTTTCAGAGTGAGGATTACAGCTGCCGGCAATATTCTTCCATGCAGGTTCAGGGCCAGGCCGACGCGGCTAACAATATGGGCCTTCTCGAAGGTATCGGCGGCACCGTATTGGGCGCCGGTTTAGGCGCTGCCGTCGGCGGCGGACGCGGTGCTGCTATCGGCGCGGCCAGCGGCGCTGTTGTCGGCACTGCCGTGGGCGCTAACACATCCACACATCAGCAAGGCGGCATTCAGCAGCAATACAACAATGCCTATGTCCAATGTATGGTAGCCAAGGGCAATGTGGTGCATGAACCCGCGCCGCGGCCTGCTCCTACCGTCGTCTATCAGACGCCGCCCACCGTTGTTTATCAGGCGTCGCCACCGCCCCCGACGGTGATTTATACGCCAGGGCCGCCGCCCGGCTATGGTTATCCCTATTAATCGGGTCGAACAGCAATTGAGCGATTAGGTTCGGGGTAATAGTATAAGGGCAGACCCTGTTCCTATTGATTGCTTAAAATGGCTGATCCTTATCAAATTCTAGGCGTTTCGAAATCGGCGACAGCCGAAGAAATAAAAAGCGCCTATCGCAAACTGGCGAAAAAACTGCATCCCGACGTTAATCCGGGCCGCAAGGACATCGAGCAAAAATTTAAAGACATAACGGCTGCCTACGATCTGTTATCGGATAAGGATAAGCGCGCGCGTTTCGACCGCGGTGAAATCGACGGACAAGGCAACGAACGCGGCTTCGGCGGCGGCGATCCTTTCGGTGGGCGCCAGCATTCTCAGTCCGGCGGCGATCCGTTCGCGCAATTCGGCGGCGCGGCCGGAATGGAAGATATCTTCGCCGAATTTATGGGCGGCGGCCGCAACCGCCGCGGTCCCTCCAATATTCGCGGACCGGACATCACCTATTCGCTAGCTATTCCTTTTGTCGAAGCATGCCTGGGCGGCAAACGGCGCATAACTTTGTCTAACGGCAAGGCGATTGACGTCACCATTCCGTCTGCTACCGAAGAAGGCAACAAACTGCGTCTGCGCGGCCAGGGCATGGCGGGCATGGGTGGACCTGCCGGCGATGCGATTATCGAAATGCATATCGAGCCGCACCCCTTCTTCACGCGCAAGGATCACGATATTTATCTCGATGCGCCTGTCAGCTTGCCCGAAGCAGTACTCGGCGCCAGCATTACAGTGCCGACGCTCAATGGGCATGTGACTGTCAAAGTGCCGAAAGGTGCAAATTCCGACACGGTTTTGCGCCTCAAAGCCAAAGGCGTTCCCGGCACCGGCGGCAAGCAAGGCGATATGTTCGTGAAGCTCAAGATCATGCTGCCCGATCCCATTCCTGCCGATCTCGGCGAGTGGATGGAAAAATGGGGCAAGAAAAACGCCTACGATCCACGCAAGAAACTGGGTTGGGCATAGAAACCCTCGTGCAAAACGACCGATCTAGTTCCCTCTCCCTCGTGGGGGCTTTTCCCAAAAATCCAGCCCACCCCGGCGCAAGCCGGGGTCCAGACGGTGGTCGCAATAAGTAAGGCCAGTAATTGTTGATAGGGCCGCTGGATCCCGGCTTGCGCCGGGATGG
>OLLY01000154.1_pt1 | contig 93368 bp, 73 predicted proteins | sample 1604681 | NCBI WGS metagenome assembly OLLY01 (sample SAMEA104055725, study PRJEB20765) | soil metagenome | biome: Arctic tundra; feature: Polygonal ground; material: soil | place: USA | collected 2011-09 | depth 0-0.5 m | reverse complement strand
GGGGACAGGGGTGGGGTTGGTGCGGCTTGGCACGATCTTCAAAATCTAATTTGGTCTCTCGCGGAGCTCCCCCTCCCTAACCCTCCCCGCAAGGGGGAGGGAACACCACCGTTCTCCGGGCAACTACTTCACATATGTATCGGACGTTGCTCGACGACGCGCAGGCCATAGCCTTCGAGGCCCATGATCGTGCGGTGGGAGTTCGAAAGCAGGATCATATCGCGCACGCCGAGATCAATCAGGATCTGCGCGCCGACGCCGTAATCGCGCAGCTCCTTGGAAGGTTCCTGTCCTTTGGCAGTGCGGGCTTCAAGCCGTTGCGAAAGGCTGGCGGCTTGCGCTTCGCGCAGCAGAACAATCACACCGCGGCCCGCTTCGGAGATCAGGCGCATCGAGGTTTGCAGCTCGCCGCCGTGGCCTTTGGAGCGGTCGCCCAAAACGTCTTCCAGAACATTCAGCGCATGCATGCGCACCAGCGGCGGATCGTCGCCGTCCGCCAGATTGCCTTTCACCAAGGCGACATGTTCGGCATAGGCGGCTTTATTCACATAAATGTGCATTGTGAAATCGCCGCCATACATGCTGCTGAAACTGGTGGTGAGGCGGCGCTCGACAATCGTGTCTTCGCGGCGGCGATAGGCAATCAGGTCGGCAATGGTGCCGACTTTCAACCCGTGGTTCGTTGCGAATTTGAGCAGATCGGGCATGCGCGCCATGCTGCCGTCTTCGTTCATCACTTCGCAAATCACGCCGGCGGGGATCAATCCCGCGATGCGCGCGATATCGACGGCTGCTTCGGTATGGCCGGCGCGCGCCAGTGTGCCGCCATCGCGCGCGAGCAGGGGGAACACATGCCCCGGCGTGACGATATCCTGCGGGCCCGTATGCGGCGCAATCGCAACCTGAATTGTATGCGCGCGGTCGGCGGCCGAGATGCCGGTGGTGACGCCTTCGCGCGCTTCGATCGAAACCGTAAAGGCGGTCTGCTGCGGATTGGAATTCATCTGCGCCATAGGCGCCAGGCCGAGCTGGTTGACGCGTTCGCGTTCGAGCGCCAGGCAGATCAGCCCGCGGCCATGCTTGGCCATGAAGTTGATTGCTTCCGGCGTCGCGAATTGGGCGGGGATAATAAGGTCGCCTTCATTCTCGCGGTCTTCATTATCGGCGAGAATGAACATGCGGCCGCGGCGCGCTTCCTCGATGATTTCTTCGGGCGCGGAAATTTCACGGTGCGTTTCGTGGATCAGGCGAACGGTCATCCTTTGTCCCTTTCGCTCAACAAGCGGTCAGTATAGCGCGCAATCAGGTCGGTTTCAAAGTTAACCTCGGCGCCCGGTTCCAGCGCGGCAAAGGTGGTTTCTTTCCGGGTATGGGGGATAATGTTAACGCCAAAGCGGTTGCCGTCGACCTCATTCACGGTCAGCGATACGCCATCAAGCGCCACCGAGCCTTTCGGCGCCATGAATTTGGCGAATTCCCACGGCACTTCGAAAGTGTAGCGCCAGCTATCGCCGTCTTTGCGTTTTTCTTTTACCTGCGCGGTGCCGTCGATATGCCCTGCCACCATATGGCCGCCAAGCTCATCGCCCATGCGCAGGGCGGGTTCGAGATTAATGCGTGTGCCGGTGCGCCAATGGAGCGCCGTCGTCTTGCTCAAGGTTTCGGCCGAGACTTGCACTTTATATTGCCTGTCTGTTTTTTCGATCACCGTCAGGCAAATGCCGCTGCAAGAAACGGATGCTCCGATATCCATTTTCTCGAGCGGCAATTTGCCGACAGCAATTGTGATCGTCCAGTCACCGGCTTTGTCGATGGCCGTAATTTCGCCGATATCATGAACGATCCCCGTGAACATTCAACAAATTCCTCCCCCCTCGTGGGGGAGGTTAGGTGGGGGGGGGATCGGCATGAGCCGGCATTTCAATTTAATGGCAAACATAATTCTTGTTGAGCTCCCCCCTCCCTAACCCTCCCCACAAGGGGGAGGGAAAACTTTTTTAGTAAGACAGTCTGTACAACTCGCCGGTCAGCGATTTGCAAGCGCCGAAGCCGTTGCCGGTGCTGCCGTTGTTATAGAATTCGCACTTCAGCGTCGTGCCGCGATTGCCGGTCAGCGTCGCCACGGTGGGCGAGCCATTGTCGGCTGCGGTCGGCGTCGTGCTGAAGGTGCCGTATACGGCATTGAAGATGCCGCCAAAGCTGTAATCGGCGGGGATCGGGCCGTAGGTGCCTTTCAGCACTTCGCCGGCCGGGCCGCCGACGACATCGATGCTGCCGTTACCGGTGCTGAAGGATGTGACATGCGCCACCATCTCTGTTCCCGTGCCGGTTACCGGCGTGATGTGGCCGATATTTTCGCAGCCCGCCAGCAGCAAGGCGCCGCCGAGCAGAACGGAAGCGGAAATTTTTTGTAACTTTGTCGATTTGATAATGCACGTCATCTTTTTCTCCTTCTCAAGTTGTTTCGCGTTTCAGGGTATCTACAAATTCATTGAAGTCGCCGGGACTGCGGAAATCGCGATAGACCGAGGCATAGCGCACATAAGCAACATGATCGAGCGTGCGCAAGGTTTCCATCATCAGCTCGCCGATCTTGGAGGTCGTGACTTCCATTTCGCCGAGCGATTCAAGCTGCCGCACCAGACTGTTGATGACCTGCTCGACGCGATCGTCATCGACCGGGCGCTTGCGCAGGGCGATCTTGATCGAGCGCATGAGTTTGTCCCGATCGAACGGTTCTTTCTCGTTGTCGGTTTTTATAACGGTCAGGTCGCGCAACTGGACGCGCTCGAAGGTGGTAAAGCGGGCGCCGCAATTGGGGCACATGCGGCGGCGGCGGATGGCGGCATTATCCTCCGTCGGCCGGCTGTCTTTAACTTGCGTATCGTCGTGGCCACAAAAGGGGCAGCGCATGAAAATCTCTTATGATGAACTAATGCCTAAATGTAGCAGAAAAAACGGTTAGGGCTCAATAGCTTGTGGCAGGGGGTTGAAGCGTCATTTTTGCTCTCGAAATGAGTATTTTTGCCATGCTTGACCCTTGCGGCGAATCCGCCACAATAGCGCCCGAACCTGCGCGACTGGCGTCGATGTGGATTACCACAGGGAAGCGCGGGATAGTTACAGCCGCTCGCCTGGGCATCCCATCACCTTTATTACAGGAGGCTGCCATGACCAATTTCACTTATTCCCAAGCCGCTCTCGAAACGCTGCAAAAATCCGATCCTGAAATTTTCTCCGCGCTGATTAATGAAGAAGTGCGCCAGAGCGAAGGCATCGAACTGATCCCGTCCGAGAATTACTGCTTCCCGGAAGTGTACGCGCTGCTGGGTTCGGTCTTTAACAACAAATATTCGGAAGGATTGCCCGGCAGGCGTTACTACGGCGGGCAGGAAAATACCGATATCATCGAAAACCTCGCGCGCGACCGCGCCAAGGCCTTGTTTCATGCCGAGCATGCCAATGTGCAACCGCTGGGCGGATCGGCGATGAACCAGGCGATTTATTTCGGATTGCTGGAGCCGGGCGACAAGATTCTGGCGATGGATCTTTCGCATGGCGGCCATCTGACTCACGGCGCGCCCGTTTCGCATATGAGCAAGATCTTCAATTTCGTTCGCTACAAGACCGAACCCGGCAGCGGCAAGATCGATCTCGATAAAGTTCGCGCGCTGGCGAAAGAGCATAGACCGAAAATGGTCATCTGCGGATTTTCATCCTATCCGCGCGAACTCGATTACGCCGGGTTCCGCAAAATCGCCGATGAAGTCGGCGCGCTGGCTTTCGCCGATGTCAGCCATATCGGCGGCCTGATCGCGGGCGGCGCTTTGGCCAATCCGATGGATTTCGGTTTCGATGTCATGAGCACCACGACGCATAAATCGCTGCGCGGTCCGCGCGGCGGCCTGATCGTCAGCAAAAAGGAATATGGCGGCAAGATCGACAAGTCGGTATTCCCCGGCCTGCAAGGCGGTCCGCACATGCATCAGGTCGCGGCGACGGCGACGACGCTGAAGCTGGCCGGCGAACCTGCGTTCCGCGTCTATGCCAAGAATGTGATCGCCAATGCCAAGAAACTGGCGGCGACGTTGATCGAGAGCAATGCGCATCTCATCACCGGCGGCACCGATAATCACATGATGGTTATGGATACGGTCAGCTCGTTCAACCTTAGCGGCGATGTGGCCGAGAAGGCGCTGGATGAAGTCGGCATCACGCTCAACAAGCAGATGATCCCCGACGATCCCAAACCGCCATTGAAGCCGAGCGGCATTCGTTTCGGCACGCCTGCCGCCACCGCGCGCGGGATGGGCGAAACGGAAATGAAGCAATTGGGTGATCTGATGCTGCGCGCGCTGCGTGCAGCCGAAGATCCCGCCACGCTGAAGAAAATCCACGAAGAAACCAAGGCAATCTGCAGCAAGTTCCCGGTGCCGGGGGTAACCGCCGATCGCCCTTTCGCCAAAAGTAAGGCGGCTGCGTAGACATAATCGTCATCCCGGAAGAATTTTTCTCTTCGTCCGGCGAAGCGCAGCGAAGACGGACGAAAGAAAAATTCTATCCGGGACCCAGTTACGTTTTCCGCAAGACTGGTCTTACCGATGGCGTAACTGGATCCCGGATAAATTTGCTGTGCAAATTTTCCGGGATGACGTTGTTTTTAAGTCTCTTCTTATTGACTAATTATAGTCCTTGATGGTTGTATTGCTGTATGTTTTAGTTAATTGTTTTTACGGAGAGTAATATGGATTCCAAAAATAACCGTTCGATCCGTAAGCCGGGAAGATCTTGGGAGGAAGTATGGGGCCCATACCGTTTTCCGCCTGAAGCACTCGCAGTTGGTGGCACGATGGCTGATTTCGGCCGGAATGTTGTTCGGTTTATGAAATGGCTTTTTCCACCCGAGCCTTCTAGTAAAAACACGCCTCCCCCAAAATCAGAGCCTAAAATTTGAATCTTATCTTCCTAGCGGCAAGAAAGATGGATCCCCGCATGCGCGGGGATGACGCTGGGGGTGGTTATTTTCTGAAACCAATCGCGACCAGATACGTCTCCGACGATTCCTTGCGGCTGGCGGGGGGCTTGGCGTATTTCACTTTGGTGAAATGCTTTTTCAGCAGTTCGAGCAATTCTTTTTCAGCACCACCCTGAAAAAATTTGCAGATGAACGCGCCGCCGGGCGTGAGGATTTCAACCGCGAAGTAAGCCGCCGCTTCGGCCAGCGCCATGATACGGATATGATCGGTGCGCGCATGGCCGGTGGCGGAAGGGGCCATGTCGCTGAGCACCAGGTCGGCCTTGCCGCCGAGTAGCGATTTCAATTTTTCCGGCGCATCGTCATCGAGAAAATCCATTTGCACGATTTCGGCACCACCGAGAGGCGCGATTGGCAATAAATCGAGCGCAACCAGTTTGCCCTTGCCGCCGATTTTTTTCATGACGACCTGGCACCAGCCGCCGGGGGCGGCGCCGAGATCGATCACACGCTGGGCAGGGCGCAGTAAATCGAATTGCTCGTCGAGCTGTAAAAATTTATAGGCCGCGCGCGAGCGGTAACCGTCTTTCTTGGCCGCCGCGACATAGGGATCGTTCAGCTGTCGCTGCAGCCATTGGCGCGAGGATTCGGATCGCTGGCTTATGGCGCGCACGCGCACGGCAGCCCGCCGCCGCGAGGCTATGCCGCCCAATCCACGATTTTTACCGGTGCCTTTCATGGCGGTAAGTATATAGGGAATAGGGGGTTAGTATGTAGGGCTTAGAAAGCAGCTTTTTCGCTATATTCTACATACTATTCCCTACATGCTATTTGCCCCGCAGCCGCCGTTCGTGATAAAACCGCCTCCGCTTGGGGGATCGTCTAATGGTAGGACAACAGATTCTGACTCTGTTTATCGTGGTTCGAGTCCACGTCCCCCAGCCACCCTGCGCTCGCGGCGCGAGCTTCGGGTGGCAGGCCACCTAGTCCAAAAGACTGGAGATGTCTAAAAGTGGTGCACATAAAGTTGCAAACTCAACGTCCGGTCACGACCGGAGCGCCCAGACGGTTGCGGTAGAAACTGAAAATTAGATAGAGAACCGGAATTAAAACCAGATACGACCACGCACCGTCGAAAAACCGTTCCTGGAAGATGATGGCCGTCGCGCTCGTTGTCAGTATTGCGGCCACGATCGTTCCGCCAAGTCTTATGAATTTCGACAAAGAAAGATCACTTGTGGTTGCGCCAAGAATTCTTTTGGTTGCCGCCCAACCGGTCATGCTCAGCAAAATAAATACGCCGGCTGCATAAAGGGCGAGGTAGGTGTCTTCCCCGGTTCCAAAAAACAAAAACGAGAGGCTGACAACCGTACTCATCATCCAAACCGGCAGGCCGGCGACATGGCGTTTATTTGTAAGGCCAAGCCGCGCCGGAATATAATTCCGCGCATGCAGGCCAAGCGTAAGATTCTGGATGCCCTGTGCCGCCGAAGCGCAGGCCGAAAGCAGAACGGCAACCCCGATAAGCGTTCCGGCATAGGCCACGACCTGCGGCAAAAGAAAATCCATGGTTTGAGTAAAGACCGATATTTGCTCATTGAGCGGATCGGAATGAGCCAGTATGACCGGCCCGACGATGAGCATGCTCAGGACGGTAGAGCCCATGATGATGACAAGACTGCCAAAGGCTTTGCGGCTCTTCTCCGCACGGGTGCCTTGATACGCCGGAACCAGATTGGCAAAGACCTCGATGCCGGTCATTAACGCAAGTATTCGTGCATAACCGGCAAATGTGAGATTGATATAGGTAGTTGGATGAGCGTTATCGCCGCGCAAATGCGCAAACGAAAACGCATGAATGTTAAAATCCGGCAGGTGAAATCCTGTTTTGAATATGGCCGCTACGATCATGGCCCATAATAAAAGCAGAATGGCAAATGTCGCCGGGCCGAAGGCGCGCGCCGAAATTTTTGGCCCAAAATTGACGATCCAGCCCGTAAAATAACTCAAGGCTATGGCCACTATCGTACGATATTGAATCCCCAAAATATATTCATTCAGAACAGGCAGCCGGTCGGCGATAAATGTAACGAGCGCGGCCATGCTAACCAGGAAGGTCAGCGTATATTCTATGACTGTAATGCTGGCGCTGATCTTGACGGCCCAACCGCCAAACTCTTCCTCGCTTAATCCACTTCCGCCGCTGCCGTCGGTGATCCATCGCATCACCTGACGGTACATGAGGGACACCATAAAGACGGTGATAACCGCAAGCCATACCGTTGCGCCGAATGTTACCCGAGCTACCCCTGCGACAACGATTAACTTAAGAAAAGGCCCAAATACGTATAGCGGCGATGTGGCGGGATCGCCGCCGACCGCAAGGGCGCCCTCAAACGAATTGGAAAATTTGTGAGAGACATTTACGGCCATGAACGACTGCTTTCTGCGCCGGGGCGCACGATCCGAAAGTTACATATCGCGAGGGATCCTAACGGACAACCGGTCACTTCGTTAGTTCAATCCGGTCTCTCTTCTTAATCGGAAAATCTGCTTATCGTTTGCCCAAATCCCCCGATGTAATGAGGAGATGGTGTTGCCGATCTTTATCAAAATGGATCGTCCCAAATCCGGGCTGGAAATGCGGCCACTGCGTTCGGCCTTTTAAGGCGGTTGGCGATCATAGGCGGGTATTCTAATTCATAGAATGCTCAAGCCATTGAACTGTTTTGGAAAGTCGAATTTTTGCAGTTTTCTTTCTTGTCCGAAGTGTCGTAAAAGAGTTTTCTCGCCCAGTTAGTCCTCCTCCGTTTAATCCCTCAATTCCAAAGCAATAGCGTCTCCGCAACCGCTGCGGGAAGAGCCTCGGGAAACCAATGTTACGTTTTCGTATGCGTCATAGCGTATTGGTCGCCGTTATATGGTCATTGGCCTTGGGATATGGGGGGCCTTCCTGGGGGCAGACCACGCCAGATGCAGGCAGCCTGCTCCGCGAATATGAAAAGACCGTGCCGCCTGTTGCGCCGCCGCCTTCCGAAACGCCGGCACCTTCGGATCAAGGTGAAGAAGGGGCGCACAAGCAGGAGATGCGTGTTCTGGTTAAGGGGTTTTCAATAGAATCACATCAATTTCCCGAGGCCGAGCTTCAGAAAGTCGTATCGGACTATATCGGCAAGGAACACACATTGGTTGAGCTGCAGAAGGCAGCGCGCAAGATCAGCGCTTATTATCTCGATCACGGCTTTATGGCGCGTGCCTATCTGCCGCCGCAAACGATCAAGGACGGTATCGTCAAAATCATCGTGCAGGAAGGCAAGTTGGGCCAGATCAGGATCGACCCGTCGAGCCGCAGCCGTTTCGATACGGAAGAGGCAAAGGAATTCATCGAAAATCGCATTACGGAAGGACAGATATTGTGTCCCGACGAATTGCATGAAGGGGTGGCCGTGCTTAACGAAGTGCCCGGCGTTGTCGCAACGGCGACATTAAAGCCCGGTGCAAATAAAGGCGAGACGGACGCGGTCGTAAAAATTTCAAACGCTCCGATCGTCAGCAGCTCTTTTCAGGTCGACAATGAAGGCATTCGTTCGGTCGGTTCGACGCGCGGCATCGCCAGCGCTTTTGTGAATGACGCTTTGGGATTGGGCGAACAGTTTTCGGCAACCGTGCTCAAATCGTCCGGCAGCGATTATTCGCGTTTAGGCATCACGCTGCCGGCTGGCACTTCCGGATTACGTTATGGCGTCAACGCATCCATGATGCACTACGGCGTCGATCTCGATTTTAATTCTGCCGATCAGGAAGGGTATGCCTATACGTTTGGCGGCACGATGTCCTATCCGGTCATGCGCCATGCCGATATGAGTATATCGACCGACATCGCTTTCGATCACAAGCGTTTGGTCAATTCGGTGCAGGACCTGAACAGCAGCGACAAGCAGGTCGATGTCGGCGGGGCACATGCGAATGTAATAGCTACCGACGGCATGTTCGCAGGCGCCGTCAACAGGTTCGATACGTCAATCGCGCTTGGCAATATCGATTTGAGCGGCGATCGGGGGAACTATACTCAGGATCAATCCAGCGCACGCACCAATGGTTTTTATTCACGAATGAATGTGTCGGCCAGCCGTCTGCAAAGCTTCAACAAGATCCACCAGTTGTTTCTGTCGGTGAGCGGCCAGTACGCGCCGCAAAATCTGGACAGCTCGGAGCAGTTTTCGCTTGGCGGCCCCGAAGGCGTGCGCGCCTATCCGACCGACGAAGCGCTTGGTGATATCGGCGTGCTGAACCGCGTCGAGCTGCGCCATAATGTACATGAGAGCGTTCAGCTGTTCGATTTCTACGATGCGGGCTGGGTCCGCCAGCATAGCCACGCCTGGGATGGCGCGACTACCGGCCAGCCGAATGATTACTGGCTGCAGGATTGCGGGGTTGGCGTGCGATGGAATCCTATCGAACGCGGACAATTAAGTGCAACCGTGGCGCATACGCTCGGAACCAATGACGGACAGGTCAACGGTTACAATAGCGACGGCTACAACAATCATCTGCGCCTGCTGCTGCAGGCCAGCTATGCATTTTAGGGGATAACATGCCGGTTTCCCGCCGCCGCTCCGCCAGATTTTTTGCAGCACTGCTTTCCGGAGTGTCATTGATAGCGATGGGCGCGGATGCGTTTGCGACAGTGGCGCCGGCTACCCTGCCGGCCGGCGGCAATGTTGCGGGCGGCAGCGCCACGATCAGCCAGCAGGGCGCAGACCTGACCGTCAATCAGGCTTCGCAGAAAGCCATCATCAACTGGCAGAGTTTCGATGTCGGCAGCCAGGCCCAGGTTACTTTCAATCAACCCGATAGCGCGGCGATTGCGCTCAATCGCGTTCTGTCCGCAACGCCATCGACGATCGACGGTAAAATCGTCGCCAACGGACAGGTTTGGCTTATCAATCCGGCGGGCGTCGTTTTCGGCGCGGGTGCGGTTGCCAATGTCGGCGGTCTCGTCGCTTCGACGATGAATATCACCGACGGTAATTTCATGTCGGGTAATAATGTTTTTACGCGCGACGGCTCGACCGGTTCCATAGTCAATGAAGGTACGCTGAAAGCAAATCCGGGCGGCATGATTGCTTTGCTTGCTCCCGAATTACGCAACGAAGGGACGATTTCGGCGCAGCTCGGCACCGTCGTCATGGCTGCGGGCGAGCAGGTGGTGCTGAACATCGATACGGCCAGCGGCAGCGTATTGGTTCAGGTCGACCCGGCGGTAATTCACACGATGATCGAAAATCGCTCGATTGTCGTTGCCGATGGCGGCACGGTAATTCTTTCGGCAAAAGCCGCCGACGCATTGATCGGATCGACCATCAACAATTCCGGCGTGATAGAAGCGGCCAGCCTGACCAGCAATGGCGGTTCGATCGAATTGTCCGGTGCAACTGATATCGAGAATACCGGAACACTGGATGCCAGCGGCCTGTCGGGCGGCACGATAAAGGTCGCCGCAGATCAAACGGCCGGACAGGCGACAGTCGGCGGCAATGTTAAGGCGGCCGGATCGAAAGGCGCCGGCGGCACCGCGACTGTTACGGGCAATCGTGTCCTGATCGGCGAAGGCGCTCATATCGATGCAACCGGCACTACTGGCGGCGGCACGATTAATGCCGGCGGCAGTTGGGAAGCAGAAGACGCTTCGATCCCCGAAAGCACAGGTACAGTCGTGGCGCCGACGGCCGTGCTTGATGCAAGCGCCACGGTAAAAGGCGATGGCGGCACGGTCGTTGCGCGTTCCGATATCGGTAATCCGAATTCCGTCACGCGCGCGTATGGAACATTTCTGGCCGCTGGCGGCCCGCAGGGCGGCAACGGCGGACGTATCGAAACGTCGGGACATTTCCTCGATACGGAAGGTGCGCAAGGCGGTGCGGCATCTTTATTCGGCAAGTCCGGTGTATGGCTGTTCGATCCATATGACGTCACGATCAGCAGCGCTTCGAACGCCAACGGTACTTTCAGCGTGGCCGATCCCAGCGTATGGACGCCAAATGCCACGGGTTCGATCATTCAGGCCTCGGCGATCCAGGCGAAGCTTGAAGCAGGCACCAGCGTTACGGTTACGACTGCCGGTGGCGGAAGCGACAAAGGCAACATCATCGTCAATAACGAGATCGACAAGACCACCGGCAATACCGATGTGACGCTTACCTTGTCGGCCAATACCGATATCCATTTGAATGCCGGTATCATCGATAGTGGCGGCACAGGTAAACTCAATGTGCAGTTGAATGCCGACAACACGCATAGCGGCACCGGCATTATCTATCTGAACGGTGATATCACCACGCGCGGCGGCGATCTTACTTTCGGTGACGGCACGACGATTAATCTGAACGGCAACACCACGTATGTAAGCGGCGACGTTTACATGGCCGATACCATTGCCCATGCGCTCGATACCGGCGGCGGCGCATTCACGCTCAATGGCCAACTCATCATCAAGGATGCCAGCGGCCTTACGGTTTCGACCGGCGGAGGCAACGTCAACTTTAAGGATGTCGTCGATTCCGGCGATGATTATGCGCTTATATCTGCTCCCGGCACCACCTGGACTACTGATTTCAACGCTGCCAAATCGGGAACGGGTGGCGGCGTGGGCGATACCTATATGGTTACCGTCACCTCACATCTCGAAGGCGAAATCGTCGCGCTTACAACGATCGTAAGTAATTCCTTCCAGGCGGTCTGGTTGGGAGCGCAGCGTGTGACCGGAATCGGCACCGATAACGTCTGGCGCTGGGTAGGCGGTCCGGAAGGACTGAAGGATAACGGCAATGGGTTGCCGTTCTTCAAGCAGAACGGCACGGAAACCGTCACACAAACCGGCGGCACTCCCATTGGCGGCTTTTATAATAACTGGAATGGCGGCGAACCGAACAATTCCGGCGGCTCGGGCTTGCAGTCCAACGCCGAATCCATCATTCAAACTTTGGGTTCCAGCGGCTTATGGAACGATTTGCCGAAAAACAGCAGTACGCTCGATTATTACGTAAAAGAGACCAACGTTGCCGACTCCCCGCTTACCATTAACGCCGGTTCCGGCCTGGTGACATTCGGCGGTACGGTGGGCGGCAACAAACCGCTTTCGACCATGACGCTTTCCACCAGCAATGCGCAGATCGATATCAATGGCGGCGGCGTTTATACCGATAACACGCAAAGCTATTCGGTTCCGATCTCGATGGGATCGAACAATGTCACGCTTGCGGTTCTCGCAGGCGATCTGATCACGCGCTCCGGGCAAACCTATTCCAACGATTCCGGCGGTAACCAGATATTGACACTCAGTGCCAGCGGTAATCTCGAACTGACTGCGGATACGCAGCCTATCGCCAATGGCTATAAGCAGGGCCTCACGCTTATCGCGGGCAACACGCTTACTTTGGACTCAAACGTCAATCTCGACAGCAATGGCGGCGCGGTCCTGATGGAAGCCAACCATTTGAGTGTCGATGCTGCTGCAAGCGTTGTAGGCGGCGCAACCGGCTCACTCCAGATCGAGCCTTATACGCAAGGCACCAGCATGGGCGTGGGAACCGGCGCGGGCACGCTTAGCGTCGACTCTTCATACTTCACCAGCAATTTCATCAACAACACATTCGGCACCGTGACTTTCGGCGGGCCGACGACAGGGTTGATGACGGTTGGCGCTACGCCAACACTCATTCACGACAAAACCGTGTTCGAAAGCGGCGGGGATATGACGCTGGCCGCCGATGCAACCGTCAATCCGTCTGGCCTTGTCGGCTTTACGCTTGATAGCGTGGGCAGCACGATGACTGAAAATGCAGCCGCCGTTCTTAATGTCGGCAGCCTTCTGCTGTCGGGTAACAGCTTTTATCTGGCCGGAACGGGTGCTTTTAATCTTAACGGTACGCACAATACGGTCACCACGCTGGCTGCCGCGAATGCCGCCAGCATTAATTTCGTCAATCATGGAAGTTTGATTGTCGGTACTGTCGGTAATGTGAATGTCGGCACCACCAATGGCGTGAGCGCCACGGGCGACATAACATTACAGGCGTCCGGTGCTACAGCCGATCTTACGCTCGACAAACCGGTGACCAGCACGGGCGGCAACGATGTTCTGGCCGCCGGGCGTAATTTCATTAATAACAATTCCAGTAATACCGGTATCGTCGCCAGCGGCAGCGGCAAGGGGTATTTTGTTTATTCCAGCGATCCGTCCACGACGACGGAAGCGATGACCGGCTATTCCAAGCATTATAATCAGACATACACTTCCGGCTCGACACCTACATATGCAAGCTCGGGAAACTGGTTTCTTTATTCGATCGCTCCGGTGCTGACGGAAAATCTTTCTCCGCTCTCGGTCGTTTATGGCACGGGCAACACGCCGGCCATAGCGGCGACCTATACCGGTTTTATCGATAGCGATGTGGCGGGCACATCCGGCATTTCGGGCACGACGGCCAGTATTGCTTCGTTTACCGCGAGCGGGGCAGGCAAGCGTCCGGTGGGAAGTTATGCAACCACGCCGTCGCCGGGAAGCCTTGCCAGCACCCTTGGCTACAGTTTTACGGCGGGCACGGGCAATACGCTGACAGTCACGCAGGCCAACGCGACGATCACCAGCTTCCTCGCCGCCGACAAATTTTTCGACGGCAATACGTCGGCGACCGTCACCAGCGTAAGCGGGCTCGGCGGTCTGTTCAGCGGCGATACGGCCTCGGTCGTAGGTTCGGTGGCCCAGTTCGACAGCTCCGCCGTAGGCGACGGCAAGACGGTAACGGAAACCGGCGTAACGCTCGGCGGCGCGGATGGCGGAAATTACCATGTCACGACATCGGGACTGACCGCTTTGGCTTCGATCAAACCTTCAAGCGTCTTTATCCCGCCGGTCAACACGACGAACGTGGTGCCGCCGCCGACGGACACTGCCGTACAGACGCAACCGATGACGCCCGAGCAGCAGGTGGAAACCTTGCCGCTGGTTTCAGGTAATATCGGCATTATCACTATGAGCCAGGGGCCATCGGGCGGCGTTAATCAGCAAGGCGTGATGGTGACGACGATCAATTCCGGCGCACCCGGCACCGGCGGCATTCTCGCCACCGTCGGCGACGATACGAGCGGATTCAAATTCGCCATCCCGCAAAACAATTTCGGCCCGAGTAATGCCGATACGTTTACGGCAACGCTTTCCAGCGGCGCCACACTGCCGTCGTGGCTTGCCTTCGATCCGGTAAGCAAAACATTTTCAGCCACAGACATTCCGCCGGACGGCTTGCCCATCGTCGTTGCCGTCAACGACGAAAAGAGCGGCAAGCGCCTGGAAATTACGATTAGCGAATAGGCCGCTGAAACCGGACTGCGTGGTTGACCAAAAGGATTCGAGCTAGGGTGTCCAGAGTCAAAATCTAACTCTTTGAAATGTTGTATACTCAGTCACTCTATTTGCAAAGAAGACGACCCCAGAGAAGCAATTTAATTAGTCTTCCTCAATTCGTTTCGCTAGGTAGAAGGAAGAGTGCCAAAATTAAGCTTATTTTATCTGCCTAGACGGCTCTTTCTGAAATAAAAAATCAAGATCGTTAGGTTCGAAGGCGGCGATGGCATCGGATCGCTCTTCCATAATAGCTGCCGCAAAGCCGCGCTTGCGCTCCTGAAGCTGGAGAATTCTTTCTTCGACTGTTTCACGTACGATAAACTTATAGACAAAAACTGGCTTGTCTTGTCCGATACGATGGGCGCGATCGGTTGCCTGATTTTCGACGGCCGGATTCCACCACGGATCGTAATGAATAACCGTGTCGGCCGCCGTTAGATTGAGGCCTGTGCCGCCCGCTTTTAGACTGATAAGAAACAAGGGGATTTTCTTTTTTTGAAATTCCGTCACCGGTGTCTTTCGATCAAGGGTGCTGCCTCGTATCTCAACAAAGGGAATTTCTGCCTTTTCCAATTCAGGCTTAATGAGATCAAGCATCGAGGTGAATTGCGAAAATAATAAAATACGCCGACCTTCCTCAACCATTTCCGGAAGCATATCCATCAGGCTTTCAAGCTTAGCGCTTTGCTTGACTTTTTGGGCAGCCGTAAGATTAACAAGGCGAGGGTCGCAGCAGACTTGCCTTAATTTTAAAAGCGCATCGAGTATGACGATACGGCTCTTATTGAAACCCTTGGATTTGACCGCTTCCTGTACCTTTTCGTGCATCGTAAGGCGCACGGTTTCATAAAGGTCGCGTTGCACAGAATCAAATTCAACGTGATGAATAATTTCGGTTTTAGGCGGCAGCTCCTTCGCAACGTTTGCTTTATTGCGGCGCAGAATGAAGGGCTTAAGGCGCATGGCAAGAAGCGCCTGCTGTTCGAGGTCTTTATGTTTCTCGATGGGAGTCCTAAAGCGCTTGTTAAAATCCTTATAACTCCCGAGCATACCGGGCATAAGAAAAGCAAAATGTGACCATAGTTCGCCCAAGTGATTTTCTATCGGGGTTCCGGTGAGACATAAGCGGTGACGGGTTTCGATTTTGCAAACCAGCTGCGTAGCTTGGGACGTCGGATTTTTTATGGCTTGAGCCTCATCAAGCACAACCATGTGCCATTTGACCGGCAATAAAGCCCCTGCATCGCGCGTCAATAAAGGGTATGTTGTGAAGACGAGATCTGCCCTTTCTATTTCTCGAAAACGCGCCTCCCTGTTTTTCCCATGAAGTGAAAGTACCCGTATACCGGGCGCAAACTTCGCCGCTTCGTCTTGCCAGTTGGGAATGAGGCTGGTGGGGCAGATAATCAGACACGGGTTTTCAAGGCGTCCCGCCTCTTTCTCAATCAAAATATGAGCAAGGGTTTGAATGGTTTTACCCAGCCCCATATCGTCAGCGAGAATACCGCCCAAATCATAGTCCCGCAAAAATTGCAGCCAGCTCAGGCCTTCGCGTTGGTAGGGACGCAAAGTACCGATGAGGCCCGCGGGCGGAGCGATTTCGTTTATTCCTTCAAAATTCTTGAGCCGTTCGATTAGAGCCCGAAGACGAGTCCCGCCCAGCCAGCGCATCTTCGTTGCCGACTCAATGCCGGATAATGCCGTGACAAGATCGATCGAAACATCCATCGATCCGTCATTTTTCAGCGGCTGGTCATAAAGCTCGACTAAAACCGTCAAAATGTCGCGAACGCGCGCGAACGGTAGCGCTAAAGCCCGTCCGTCGGGTAGATCGACATAAATTTTCCCACTTAACGCTAAACTCTCGATTGCCTCTTTCGTGGGTTCGCGTAGACGCTTCAGCGATTGCATGAGAAGCGGCAACAGGGCCACGCGCTGTCCTTCCACCATAATTCCGAGATTGAGCGAGAACCACCAGGCTCCGCCTTCCTGGTCCTTAAGATCCATTTCCCAGGCTTTATCGTCGTTATCGACTTCGATAACCGTAAATCGATTGGCGAACCCATCTTCCACATCGACGTGCCAGCCGGTGGCGCGAAGTTTCGGAACCTCATGATTCAGGAAGTCGAACCATTTCATGCGCGCCGAGTAATTTTGAGAAAAAGTATATCCGGTAGATTCTACCGCCATATCAGGTGGCCGCACGGGCGACAACACTAGTCCCGCTGTCTCCGTTAGGTATTCGATGAACTTGCTTTCGGCCGAAGGGTCGCGCGCCATTGAGATCAAACGGTCGCCTGCCTCTCGCGCCACGATATCGGACGTGTTCTTAGGGTCTACGGCCACTCCGTCATATTCGAAATGTAGGAAAGCCAAGTGATACGCGTGATCGACGTTTTTCCAATCAGGTTTGTTTGTCGAATAAGCAACCAAGCGCAAGCAAGGTACAACCGGAACGCCGTCTCGCTTTTCGAGTTTGATGGAGCGAGGCGATATTATTGTGTTTAAAAAAGAATTTTTTTGTATTCTTTCAGCCACCGAAGCGACATCATCCGGCAGGATTTTCGGGCCCGATAAAAATTTCTGGACCAGCGCCAGATGCCCATCAAAAGAAAGTGGGCCTGCCTCTTGCAAACGTGCGTCCACGTACCACGGGTGTGCCGCCGGAAGAATAAAATACTGTCTGGGATTATTATCGATAAGGATAGTCGGCGTTTGAGCGCCATCGGCTTCCAACCTCCATCCCAGCTTGGCCGTTCTGCTTTCTCCTAATTTCAGCGGCCCCGTTTCCAGATTGCGAAAAAAGCATCTCCTCGTGGCGATCATTCGGCGCATGATCTGGTCGAGAAGATCGGGATCACCCGGAGGCGAGCGGAATTCTTCACGATTAGAATAAATAGAGCCGTGTATCATTTTTCCGATAAAACTATCATCGGCAGTGATGTAGTCGGCGCGGCCTTGAACGAGCTGATTGAGTATTACGTTGCGTGGTTCGCTATATACACCTTCTCTCAACAGGCGCGCGATAACCGGACGGGCAACCATGTAGGTCATTTGAGACATACTCCATTTGTCCTCCGCTACGTCCAGTATATAGGCAATGCGTTTCTCCGGCTTCGATGCGCCTATCGAAGTTTTGCTCTCAAGCTCTTCTTCATTCCATTGATCTGCCAAAGCTCCCTTGCGTTGCAGTGACGATGGTTTTTTAATCGTCGAGCGCATATCGGGCGGTAGAGCGCGGACGATCTCTTCGAGTTGCGGTTTTTTAACATTCTTAAAAGCCGCCGTAAGAGGCACGATCTTCGTCGGCCCCGATTTTCCCCTAAGGTGTTTTTGTGAATCTAAAGCTTCAAGACATAATGCCACCGCATGTTTGCAAGCGGACTCCACCCCGCAAGAGCACATTGATTCAATAACGACAGAATGTTTTGTATTTCCGCTTTTCAGCTGTCCGCTGGAAATCGCGCGAATTACCACCGTAAAAGGTTTTAATTGTGTCTCACGAACGGTCCCTGTCACCAGATAACCGTTCTCTTCGATCTTGATGCCACGAACGTGACCTTGACGCCAATAAGCTCGTCCAAGCGCCAATACGCGTTCGTCGCATAAGGCTTCAAAATCATTGTAATTAAAAGGCAACTGATTCACACGGACCTACAGCGACAATATGAATTTTTGGCACCATAAATATGAGGCCATTACGGGACAATGATACCTTTTACAGTCAATATTGTTATTTCGTGCCGACATTGATCAAAGGTCTAGAATCCCAAAGGTCCATCCTACTACACGATTTTGACGGTCGTCGTTAATCTGTTAATATTTTGCGTTGGAACTGGAAACTCGCAGGACAGAAAGGGGGGGGCCAAATATACGGCAATTCTTTAATGGAACGCCCGTCTCATAGGCGCTTCAGCAATGTAAATCCCCGTATAAGTCTGGATATCCACAAGTTTGCCAATTTTAAAACCGGACTGGAATTTCGGCTACCAGAGAATTCAGGCGAATGATGCGCCGTTTTTCCGGTTAGGCGGCCCGGGCAGAGAATTCGCGTGCCCCCAAAAGTGCCGATAACGCCGGCGAACAGGGGCCCGAAACCGGACTGTTCTCCATTTCATGGACTGCGTGGTTGCCAAAGCAGGATTTGAACCGACATATACAGAGTCGATTTCTAATCCCTGGTTAGACAAACCCCTTGAGCTTTATCAGCATCCAGACAGCCATTGCGACCATCATCAAATTCTCGGTTAGCGAGACAAATCCAAGCGGAACGTTGCTGCTCCCGCCGACGCAGGCGCATTTGAGTTCACGTTTGTCGATGTATACGGCCTTAAACACCGATACCGTGCCCACGCTGCCGATAAATAAAGCCGTCGGAATGGAAAGCCACATTAACGCCCCGGCTACCATGAGAATGCCGGATAGTGCTTCGGCAAAAGGATAAATATATGCGTACGGCACCCATCGCCTCGCCAGCAAATCGTAATTAAGGAACATGGTCGAGAAATTCTCGATATTCTGCAACTTCAAAATTGCCAGCACGCACATGCTAAAAGCGATGAACCATTCGATTGCACGAATTGTGAAAGCGTCGCCGAATACCGCGTAGCTGGTCGCCAGCGCCATACACGCCGCCACCCCGAACACTGCGATGACGGGCTTATAACTTATCGCCTTGGGATCGGCTGCCGGTTTACCGAAATAGCGGCGAAGGTCGTCGTACCCGCCGATCCGTTCGCCATTGATAAAAGTCTGCGGCGTTGTTTTGACGTTATGCTTTGTTTTGAATAAATCTGTTTCTTCGCGCGTGGCAAGCCAGTTGTCTTCGACGGTAAAGCCTTCACGGCGCAGCAAGTGCTTCGACTTAAGCCCGTAAGGGCAGATATGGCTTTTCATTACCATGCGATAGAGGGTTGCCTGTTTAGCGGGTTTCGGCGGCATGGCGTTACGACTCCCATACAGATTGAACTACGGCAAGTATTACTCGGAGGCCTTACCACCACCTTCCGAATATCTGCCCACAGCATAATCCAGCAATGCGCGCTGAATAAGATACTGATATGTCGCATCCGCCTCGCCGACGGCGGATTGGGTTTCGGCGAGTTGCGCCTGGTTCAGATCGACTATCGAGCTTTTGCCTATGTCATAGCGCGCCTGCGTCAGTTCCAGCGACTTGCGGGTGTTCTGGTACATTTGTTCGGCAACGGGGATGTTTTTATAAGCCGTCTGTACGCTGTCGAACACCGTATGAATATCCCGAACGAGGGTGTTTTTCCTGATTTCGACGCGCATTTTGGCGGCGTTGGCCTTGGCCTCGGCTTTGTCGGCATCGGCGGTCAGGCGCCCGCCTGTAAAAATGGGGATGCTGAGATTGATGCCGCCCGCCGCATAAGTCGGATCGATATGCTGATCGGCCGTGCGGATCGGCGTATCGCCCGCGAAGCCGACGGCGCTTACCGTTGGATAAAACTCCCTGTCGGCGGCCTTGGCTTCTTTCTGCGCGGCTTCATAATCGGATTGCAGGGCGGCAAGTTCGGGGTTTTTGCTTAAAGCCATTCCGATGAAAGAATCCAGAGAACCTTCGGGCGGCGAAGCCTTGTTGTCGTCCACAAGAGTGAAAATATACGTCTCGTTATATCCCAACGCCTCCGACAATTCGGCCATCGCATCGTCGCGGCCGTTTTGCGTCTTGAGCAAAAGTAAATTGGCATCGCCAATGCTTTGATTGGCGATACTGAGATCGAGATCGGATTTCATTTTTACGTTTCGTAACGAAGTGATTTGATTCAAAAAGGTCTGGCGCGTTTTAATCGTTTCCTCTGCAACTCTTAAAAGCGCCTGCGCCCGCAAGGCATCGTAATAAGCCCGCGTAACGCCCAGCAGCACGGCGGCCCGCGAAAAGTCGGCGCGTAGTTTTTGCGCTTCGAAAGCCGATTTGGTCGCCTCGACCATGGCATCCGTGCGCCCAAAATCGGTGATGAGCTGGCTGACGCCTATGCCGGCCGAACCGCGATCTATGACCGTCGGGTTGTTGAGGCCGCCGGTTGCGGCAAGCCGCGTGTTTTCATCGGTAAACGCGCGTATGGCGTTGCCGGATACTTGCGGATAGTAACCGGAACGGGTTGCCGCAATATCTTCCTCGGCAGCTTTCGCTTCATATTCGCTTGCCTTGATTTGGGGATGGTTCTGGAGTGCTATGTGTTGCGCCTCGGCGAGCGTTAGCGGTTGCGCCGGGGCATCGGCGGCTCTGACCGTTATGGGGACAAGCAGAATTGCCAAAGCTGCGATCAGGAATGCGGTTGTTTTCATGCCGAACCTCTCACCGGATGTGGAATTTCATGGGAGTGGCGAGCCGTGCGGCGATAGACCAGAAGATAGGCCGCAGGAACGATAAAAACCGTCAGCAACACCGAAAGGCTCAGGCCGCCGATGATGACCCGCGCCAGTGACGCATAGGCTTCACTGCCCGCGCCAAGCGCCAGCGCCATAGGTATGAGGCCGATGATCGTTGCCAGCGAAGTCATGAGAATGGGACGCAGGCGGATACGGCATGAGAGGGCTATTGCCTCTGCGACTTCCCGGCCTTCTTCCTCGCGTAGCCGGTGAGCAAATTCGACGATCAGAATACTGTTGGAAACGACAATGCCGACCATCATCACGATACCCATCAACGACATGACGTTTAGCGTCGTGCCGGTGGCGACCAGCATCACCACAGCACCGGCGATCCCCGGCGGCACGGCGAGAAGAATGACAAATGGATCGATGAACGACCGGAATTGCGCGACCAGCACCAGATAGATCAGCAACACCGACATGAGCAAGCCAAGCCCGAAGCTGGTGAACGATGTGTGCATGGCCTCGACCGAGCCGCGCAAAGTGACTTTAAGGTTTTCCGGCACTTTCGTTTTTGCGACAATCGCCTCGACCTGGGATGCGGTCGTTCCTAAATCTTCCGCTTTCGGGGCGACATAAATATCGATGACTCGTTTAAGCTGGTAATGATTGACGACGGTGGGGGCGAGCGTGGGTTTAATATCCGTCACCGTATCGAGCCGCGCCGTTGCATGTTGCGCCGCCGACCGAATGGGAATGGCTTTCAGGTCGTCCATCGTTTTGACGGTATTTTCAGGATATTGAACCGTCAGCATATAATCGTTGCCGCTTTTCGGATCGACCCAATAGCTCGGCGCAATCATCTGGTTCGATGTGAGCGTCGTGATGATGTTATCCACCACTTCTTTCTGCGACAGCCCCATTTCACTCGCATATTGCCGGTTGACGTTAATTTTCAGGGAAGGGGCGTCTATATCCTGCGGAATGAAAATATCGCTGACGCCGGACAAAGCCCGAACCTGACGGGCAATGTCGAGCGCCGTCGCATAGGATTTTTCGAGATTATTGCCGCGCACCTGAATATCGATCGGGGCGGGCAGCCCCATATTCAGCACGGCATCGACAAGGCCGCCCGACTGAAAGTAGGTCGTCAATTGCGGCAGTTCCTGTTGAACCGCTTGCCGGACGCGATCCATATAAACGTAACTGCCGATCTTGTGATCTTCTTTGAGGCTGACTTGCACGAACGCTGTATGCGAGCCTGTATTGCTGGTGTAAATCGACGAAAAGCCGGGCGTTACGCCTATGTTGGAAGCGATAGCGTCAAGATCGGGAGGATCGACGATGCGGCGAACGATAGCCTCGACATTTTTTATATCCCCGGCGGTATTTTCAAGCCGCGTTCCTGTCGGAGCCTTGACGTTGATAACGAATTGCCCCGGATCGGTGCGGGGAAAATAGGCGATGCCGAGCAAGGGCGACGCCAGCATCAAAATGGCGCACAATCCGATAAGGGTGCCGAGATAAAATTTCGGCCGTGCCAGAACCCTGTTTACCCAATAGTCGTAACGAACCAGCAAAGCCTCGAACCGGCGATTGAACCACTGATTAAAACGTCCGCCGAACGATGCCGACGAAAACGAATGGGCCGCTCCCTCGGCGCCGCCGTCATGCCGCAGATATTTGGCGCAGAATAACGGCATGACGGTCATTGCCACGACATAGGACGCGAATAGCGAAAGAACCACGGCAACCGCCAGCGCCGAGAACAGATATTTGCTGACCCCGTAAAGAAAGGTGACGGGAAAGAAAACGATGGCCGTCGTTAGCGTCGCGGCCAGAACCGGCAACGCCACTTCGCGCCCGCCAACTTCTGCTGCGGTTGCGGCATTCTCGCCGGATTCGAGGTGACGATAGATATTCTCAAGCACCACAACCGAATTATCGATCAGGCGCGAGAAGGCAAGCGCGAGGCCGCCCAGGATCATCGCATTGATGGTATCGCCGCCCATATACAGCACGATGAAGGTTGCCAGCGCCGAGAGGGGAATTGAAAGAAACACGCCCGCCGTTGCGCGAAGGCTGCCGAGAAATATAAGGATCATAAGGCCGGTCAAAACCATGCCGATAAGACCCTCGTCGAGCAGATTGTGAATGGCGTTCTTCACAAAAATGGATTGATCGAAAACGACCTTGGCAATCAGATTTTTTGGAACATCCGTCAAATGCGCCACGGCATCCTTGACGCCGTTGACGATTGAAATCGTGTTGGCATCGCCGCCTTGTTTCATCACCGGCAGGTAGACGGAGGGCTGGCCGTCGATTTGAACCATATTAAGCTGAATCTGCGCCGCGTCTTTCGCTTGCCCTATGTCGCCGACCATGACGCTGGAGCTGCCGATGGTTTTAATCGGCACAAAATTAATATCGGCCATATCGTTGATTTGGCTGTTGGTGAACAAATTGTAATCCAGCGGGCCAATTTTAACGTCGCCGGAAGGTAATATGAGATTGGCGTCATTGACGGCACGTACGACATCCATCGCGCTCAACTGGTGAGCTTCCAGCTTGGCCGGATCGACATAGATCATGATCTGGCGGTACTTGCCGCCGAAGGGCTGCGGCACCGAAGCGCCGGGTATATTGGCGATCTGGTTGCGGACATTGTACTGGCCGAGATCGCGCAGCTGCGCCTCGCTTAATCCCTCTGCCTTCAACGTAATCAGACAAACCGGCAAGCTCGAAGCGTCGAATTTGAGAACCACCGGCGGCAATGTGCCGGGCGGCAATTTGCGCAGATCGGCCATCGCCAGATTGGAAATCTCGGTCACGGCGGCATCGGCATCCGTGCCGGGCTGGAAAAAAATTTTGATCAGGCTGACGCCCGGAAGAGATTTCGATTCAATATGGTCGATACCGCTGCCGAGCGTGAAAAATCGTTCGAAACGGCCGGTTATATTGCTTTCAACCTGTTCGGCGGGCATGCCGGAAAAGAACGTAGCCACGACGACAACGGGGATACGGATTTGCGGAAATAAATCGACGGGCATCCGCACAAGATTGCTGATGCCGACAACGCAAACGATCAGGCAGCAGACAATGATGAAGTATGGATATTTGAGAGCAAAGCGCGACATGGCCTATCCGCCGGTCGTGCCGATAAGTTTCGGCGTAACGCTCGCGCCGGGGCTAACATCGTTGCGATTGCCGTAAACCAGAAGATCGCCATCCGAAACGCCGCCTGTTATCTCGATTTTGTCCGGCGTCTGTATGCCGAGCGTAACGGGGCGTTCTTCAACAATATGCTGCGCACTGACGATCCAGACATTCGGCTTGTCGCCGGTGGCAACGGCTTGAACCGGCGCGGCGATTGCATCCTGTTTTGTCTCTAACGCGACATTCGCCGTTGCATACATTCCCGGCTTCAATCGCAAATCGCTGTTATCAAGATCGACTTCAACATCCATCGTGCGCGTCGAAGGATCAACCTTGTCCGACATGCGGGCAACGGCGCTATGCACGGTCTCGCCGGTTGCCTGAATGCTCACATCCACAGGCATCCCGACTTTTATTAACGATACACTCGATTCCGGTACCGGAAAATCGAGACGCAGTTTGTCCATCTCGGCTAAATGTACGAGGGGCATTCCTTGTGTATTTGAGGCCGTGCCAGCCTGTACCAAAGCGCCCGGATCGGCAGAACGTTTGGTAATCACTCCGTCGAACGGGGCCGTTATGACGGCATAATCGGCCAGGATTTTCGTGCGCTGATAAGCGGCGTCGGCTTCTTCATAGGTGCCGCGCGCTTTATCGACTTCTTCCTGCGCTAATAGGCCGGGTTCTTTCTTGATGACGGTCTCGATCCGGTCGTAGTCGAGCTTGGCGACTTGATAGTCAGCCTGTGCCTTGGCCTGATCCTGCCGTTGCTCCGGCAGATCAAGCGTGGCGAGGGTTTGTCCGGCCTTAACCTGATCGCCAATATCAACTGTGATGGTTTTAAGGAAACCGGCAACCTTGGCGTGAACATCGATTTCCTGCCAAGGCCGGATTTCGGCGGTTAGCTGAATGGCACGCGCCAGATTTGTGCGCTCGGCTTTAACGACGGCGACCGTTTTGGCGGCTTCTGCAACATGGCTCTCAGCCTTGCCGGAATGGCCCGCCAGCATCACAGCCGCGGCCATACAAACCGCGAGCGCAATAACTATTCCTATGGTCTTTTTAGGCCGCTGCATTGAAATTCTCCTGCAAATTTTTACCGGCGAGCGGCAGTTCAATAACGACGATTGTGCCGGTTCCTTCCGTGCTTTGAACATGCACGGTGCCGCCATGCGCCTGGCAAATGGCGCGAACAATCGAAAGTCCGAGACCGGCGCCTTGTGTCGTCCGCGAACGAACTTTGTCGGCGCGGTAGAAACGCTCGAAAATGTGCGGCAATGCTTCGGATGGAATGCCGATGCCGTTATCCCTGATTTTGAGAACTGCTTTTGGCTGCTCAAGGAAAACGGAAAAAGTAATGGCGCCGCCCGCCAAAGTGTATTTGATGGCGTTATCGAGCAGATTAACGATTACCTGTTTCAAACGGGCCGCATCGCCCGCGACCAACACGGGCCCCGGTGCATCGATAAGAACCGAAATCCGTTTTTCCTCGGCCAGTAATTGCATTTGATCGACGGTCGAGCGCACCAACGCCGCAAGATCAAACGCTTCATGCCCCATTTTCGCTTCTCCGGCATCGAGACGGGCGATTGAAAACAGTCCCTCGACAATACCCGATAAACGCTCGGCTTCTTCAAGCACACTGCCGATACGCTCACGAACGGCGAGCGGTAATTGTCCTGCGTGCATAATCGATTCGATGGATTCTAGCTCGCTACGCATAATCGTTAGCGGCGTCCGCAACTCATGCGAAGCATCGGCCGAAAAACGGCTGGCTTGCTGGTAGGCAAGGTCAAGCCGTTCGAGCATCTGATTAAGTGTTTTCGCCAGATGTTCGAGCGCATCGCCCGTTGCCGCCACCGGCAGCCTTTGGCGCAGGTTGCTGAATGTAATCTGCTCGGCCGTGGCGCGAATAACCTCAACCGGCGTTAATGCGCGCCGTATCAGCCAGGACCCCCCGAAAACAGCGATAATGACAACGCCGGGAAGCCCGATAAGAAGCGTCACGATTAGTTTGCGAAGGGCGCTGTCAATTTGATCGGCTGGAGCCCCCATCTCTATGATGTAATCGCTTCCATTCGCCGATGCGTTAAGGCCGACGATCAGCAAACGTTCGTGCGTTCCCGCCGGTTCAATGCGGTTGGATATATGGTTCGTATAATCCCTGGCGGGAGGGATTATCGAAGGATCAAAGCTATGATCCTGCGGCGAGCCGGAAACATAGATAATACTGCCGCCGGCACCCGTAATCCTGATAAAGCGGCTGCTTTCTTCGGGCGAATAAATTTCCTGTATCTGCTGCGCGAGGGTTCCCGATGCGTTTGATGCAATCTGCGGCAGGATATTGTCGCGCACATGCTCGGCGCGGCGGGATAAGGTTCCCTCCATTTCTTCATAAAGACGATGGCTTAAATTGTAATAGGTAAAAGTCCCGAAACCCACGGATATGCAAATAACCAATGCCGTGTACCCGAGGATCAGGCGAGTATGTATGGAGCGAAAATTCATACAGCCGCCTCGGCGCCAAAGATGTAGCCGGCTCCGCGCACTGTGCGTATCAATTTTTGATCCTGGTCGTCGTGGAGTTTGGTGCGCAGCTGCCGGATATAAACATCGACGATGTTCGTCAGGCCTTCAAAACTCTGATCCCATACATGCTCGATAATCATCGCACGCGATAAAACGCGCCCGGCGTTAAGCGCGAGATATTCGAGCAAAGCGTATTCTTTGGCGCTAAGTTCGATGCGTTTATCGGCGCGTTTCACTTTATGGGTGAGGCGATCGAGTTCAAAGTCCCCGATATGAATAACATCCGCCTGCTGCGCGGGTCTGCGCCGCAGCAACGCCTTGGCGCGCACCAGAAGCTCGGCGAAGGAAAATGGTTTGGTGAGATAATCGTCGGCACCGGCTTCAAAATGCCTGACCTTATCCTGCACAGAATCTTTTGCCGTCAGCATAAGAACAGGTACTTCGCGGTTGCGCGCACGAATACGCTGTAAAAGCTGTGTGCCGTCCATGCCCGGCAACAGAATGTCGAGAATGACAAGATCGTAAGCGCACCCTGCGGCCAATTCCATGCCGTCGGTTCCATTGGCCGCCGTGTCAACGGCAAAGCCTTCGGCTTTCAGGTTGCGTGCGGTAGCCTGAGCGAGCTTTTCCTCATCTTCGACCAGCAAAATACGCATCTCGAATTGCCTTCCGGTACGGGCAAGAAATCTGCGTTCGGATTATGGCAAATTTGCATGAGCCGAAAATGAAGCCAAAATTAAATTTCACTCATCTTTCGAAAATGAGTGAATTTTAATCTTATTATCGACGATGCTTGGGGGTGCCCGCGCGAAAGAGGATAGTGTGGGGATTAGACAAAGCATCGGCCTGTTATGAAAATGGAACTCCCTGTTCCAATTTATGGGGTTTTCAACTTAACGATTGTAATGTGCTGTGATTACGAGAGAATTTCGAACGTTTTGTGGCATCGCGGCCAAAGTTGCAAAAACCCCCTGTTTTTGCCCTGATAAGCCGGGAGTTGTATCCGGAGAAAAGCCACGCAAGACTGCCCCCACAGCCACAAACGGTGCAAATAATGAACATCTTGAATATTCCAGCGGCAGCCTCTATATAGGTGCCCGAGTTTAGACGTAACTCTCGCTTCTGCTTTGAGCCGTAAGGCTGCTTATTGAAAGAACGGCCCAGCCATCTTTCCTGCGTTTGTGAAGAGTTTTTGGCGGTGTACCAGGTTGGTGCCGCCGATTGCTATACTCAAAGTCGAGGCTATTTTGGCCTCGGCCTAACAACGTAAAAGGAAAAATACAATGGCTAACGGTACAGTGAAGTGGTTCAACGGCACCAAGGGTTACGGTTTCATCGCTCCGGAAGAGGGCGGCGCGGACGTATTCGTCCATATCACCGCTCTTGAACGCGCAGGTATTCGCGATCTCCGCGAAGGTCAACGCGTCAGCTTCGAGCTCGCCCCCAACAATAAGGGCAAGACCTCGGCCGTCAATCTTCAGCTTATCGACGCCGCCTAAGATCTAGGCAGCATCTAACAGGATATGATCATCCGCCGGTCGATGCCGGCGGATGATAATCCATGGGATTTTCACATGACGAATGATTTTAACGGCTTCGGCTTGCCGCCGAAGCTTTTGCAAGCGCTTGCGCGCATGCACTTTGCAACCCCCACCCCTATTCAGGCGTTGGCCATACCGGTCGCGCTGGCGGGGAAGGATATTCTCGGCACCGCCCAGACAGGCACCGGCAAGACCGGCGCTTTCGGCATTCCGCTGATCGCGCGCCTAATGGAAAACCCTCAAGCCTCGGCTCTGATCATGACGCCGACGCGCGAGCTCGCGACCCAGGTAATAACGGCAATTCAACAAATGATCCCGGTCGCGGATATCCGCACCGCCTTGCTGATCGGCGGCGAAGCGATGCCGCGGCAGTTGCGCCAATTGCAAGGCATTCCGCGCCTTATCGTCGGCACACCGGGCCGTATCAACGACCATCTGAAGCGCGGCAGCCTGCGGCTGAACAATACGCGTTTTCTGGTGCTGGATGAAACCGACCGCATGCTCGATATGGGTTTCGGCGTGCAGATCGAAAAGGTTGTCTCCCACATTCCGAGCGAGCGGCAGACCATGCTGTTCTCGGCGACGTTGCCGGCCGGCATCGTTAAACTGTCGGCGAAATATCTCAAACATCCGGAGCGTATCAGCGCCGGTTCGACCACCGAAGCCGCGCCGAATATCCGGCAAGAGCTGATCCAGGTCGGCGATCACGAAAAATACGCCAAGCTGCTGGAACAATTGGCGGCGAATAAAGGCTCCGCCATTATTTTCGTCAAAACCAAATGGGGCGCCGATAAGCTGGCTGTGAAATTGTCGCGTGAAAATCATCGCGCCGATGCCATTCACGGCGATCTTCGTCAGAACCGCCGCGACCGCGTTATTCAAGATTTCCGCGATAAGAAATTCCGCATTCTTGTGGCGACCGATATCGCCGCGCGCGGGCTTGACGTTCCGCATATCGAGACGGTCATCAACTACGACATGCCGCAATGCCCGGAAGATTACATTCACCGCATCGGCCGCACGGCTCGCGCGGGGGCTTCGGGCAAAGCGGTCAATTTTCTGGGCAGCGCCGACCGCCAGAAATGGAACGCGATCCAGCGGTTGATCAATCCGGGCGCGCCGCGTCCGCCTCAATCAGGCTCGCACCAACCGGGGCAACCGCGTAAAAAGCATTTCCGGCAGGGCAATAAAAACGATTTCGGCAAACGCAAATTCGGGTTTAAAGGCAAAGAGCAACGCCAAGCCGGATAATTCCGTTCAATGGACAGTTTCAAAAATCGCCGTACCTTTGCGATCATTTCGCATCCAGACGCCGGTAAAACGACGCTGACCGAAAAACTGCTGTTGTTCGGCGGCGCCATTCATATGGCGGGGCAGGTCAAAGCTCGCGCCAACGGGCGCAAGGCGCATTCCGACTGGATGAAGATCGAACAGGCGCGCGGTATTTCGGTCACGACCTCCGTCATGACGTTCGATTACGGCGATACGGTTTTTAATCTTCTCGATACGCCCGGCCACCAGGATTTCTCCGAAGACACTTTTCGAACACTGACCGCTGTCGATAGCGCGATTATGGTGATCGACGCCGCCAAGGGCATCGAAAGCCAGACGCTTAAGCTGTTCGAAGTCTGCCGCATGCGCGACATTCCCATCATGACCTTCGTTAACAAGATGGATCGTGAAGCCCGCGATCCGTTCGATCTGATGGATGAGATTGCCACTAAGCTGGCGCTGGAAACGACGCCGATAACCTGGCCCGTCGGTATGGGGCGCGATTTCAAAGGCTGCTATGATCTGATCCGCGACCGGATGATCGTGTTCGGGGAAAAGACGGATGCAAAACTGCCGGAGATTGTGCAATGCCAGGGGCTGGACGATCCGCGTTTGCCTGAATTCATGAGCGCAGAGCAATATGCCCAACTGAAAGAAGAAGCGGCCCTTGTTAAGGGCGCATGCAACCCGATGGATATGCAGGCCTACCGCGAAGGACATCTGACGCCGGTCTATTTCGGCAGTGGTTTAAAGAATTTCGGCGTCGGCGATCTGATCGACGGCCTCATCACCTATGCGCCGCAGCCGCGCCCGCAAAAAGCAGCTTCGCGTGAGGTAGCGCCGAATGAAAACAAGGTGTCCGGTTTCGTTTTTAAGGTGCAGGCCAATATGGACCCGAACCATCGCGACCGCGTGGCGTTTTTCCGGCTTTGTTCGGGAACATTTAAACGCGGCATGCGGTTACTTCATATTCGCAGCGGCAAGCCGATGGCCATTCACGCGCCGATTTTCTTTTTCTCGCAGGGGCGCGAGCTGGCCGAGGAAGCGATCGCGGGCGACATTATCGGCATTCCCAATCACGGTACATTACGGGTGGGCGATACGCTGACCGAGGGCGAAAATCTGGTCTTCACCGGCATCCCCAATTTCGCGCCGGAAATTCTGCGCCGCGTCAGTTTGAAAGATCCGATGAAATCGAAGCATTTGAAAAAGGCGCTCGAAAGCCTGGCTGAAGAAGGCGTGGTGCAGGTATTCCGTTCCTCCATCGGTTCCGATTGGCTGGTCGGCGTCGTGGGCGCATTGCAGCTCGATGTTATGGCGAGCCGGATGGAAGCCGAATATGGGTTGGAGATCGGGTTCGAGCAGACATCGTGGTTTACCGCGCGCTGGGTTAGCGGCGAAGCGGCGATGCTGGAAAAATTTCTCAATAAAAATCGCTCGTCGGTTGCCCTGGATCGCGACGAAAATCTGGTCTTCCTGCCTCGCAACGACTGGGATCTTGGTCAGTGCCTGAAGGATTGGCCGGAGCTGACTTTCTCGACGGTTAAGGAGCGGGGGTAATTGCAATATAGGATTGTGAGAATAAAAAATGCCGATAGATCAACCTAATCAAAGCGAGCAAAAATCGACGGGTATCTCCCAAGCGGAAATTAAGCGGCGTGCGGATGAGATGCTACGCCATTTCCAAGATCCTCAAATTTCGGCAGATCAGATACCGGACAAAGAACAATTAGAAGGGTGGTTGGCTGGAACAGCATTGACAGAGTCGCAAGAGCGACTTCTTAAAGAAATTAGATACACTGCCATGCAGCGCGATAAGCGGATTGAGGATCTTCTGGATAAAGTAAAGCTAGATGAACTCAGTCCAGAACAACTAGAAAAAATAAAAGAATTACACGACAGAGAAAGAAAGACTGCTGAAAGAATGTCCAGAAAGAACGATCAAGAGTTAGATCCAGAGCGTGGACCTATGCGAAGGCAGTCGCAGGAATGGGATATGGGACGATAGGATCGTACGCTTTCTAAATTCTGCGTTTTTTTTAATTCAATTTATTTTTTCGCGTTTCCGGCAGCATCATCGCGGCGATTGTTCCTAAAATACTAAAACCGATGAGGTAATAGGCGGGCGCTAGTTTGTCGCCTGTGATGATGATCAGCTTGTTGATCACATAATTCGTGCTGCCCCCGAAAATTGAAACCGATAGGGCATAGACGATTGAAAGACCGGCGCTGCGCACGCTGCCGGGCAGGGATTCCGGAATGCCGGTGATAATGGCGGCGGCATTGATCGAGGATAGAGCCGACATCAGAAATGTCACCGCATAAACGGCAAAAGCTGTGGGTGCGTGCGCGAGCCAGTAAAACAGCGGCAGTGCTATGATAATAATCGCCGCACGCGGCCAGATCATGATCGGGCGGCGGCCGATGCGGTCGATCAGCCAGCCGCCGAGCAAGGCAAAGAAAACCGAGGCGATGCCCAAGGCAATCGGCACGGCTGATGAAACAGTTTCAGTCATGCCGAGCGAGGCCTTGGCATAAACCGGCATGTTGGTGCCGATGGAATTCGATACGGTCGAAGCGGCGATGACGAGGAAAGTCAGCAGCAACAACCGGCTGTGATCGCGGAACAGGCGCTTGATCACCGCCGTGTTCGAGTTCGCCAATCGTTTGGTGATTGTGATCGTTTCCGGCAAATGATTGCGAATGATGAAGCCTACCGGCACGATGCCGACGCCGATAATAAACATCAGGCGCCATCCCCAATCACCCATCGCTTTGGTGCCGATCAAAAGCGTGAGGCCGGATGCGATGAGGCCCGAGAATAATGCAGCACAACCCTGGCTGGCGATTTGCCAGCTGGTGATAAAGCCTCGGCGATCTGGCGGTGCGGCTTCCAGCAGATAAGCGGTTGAAGGACCAACCTCGCCGCCCAGGGCAAAGCCCTGGATCAAGCGGCCGATGATAACGATCACTTGCGACCATATGCCGAGCGTGGCGTAACCCGGCGTAGCCGCGATGATGATCATGCCGATTGCCATAAGAGTAATGGTTGTCAGCATCGCGGGCTTGCGGCCTGCGCGGTCGGCGAATGCGCCCAACACAAAGCCGCCCAGCGGGCGCATGACATAGCCGAGGCCGAAGAGGGCGAGCGATGCCAGCAAGCTGCTATTCTCATTGTCAGACGGGAAAAATGCCTTGCCGATTGAGACAGCGAAAAAAGCATACACTGTGAAATCGTAGAATTCGAGCGCGTTGCCGAGAACGACGGATGCTATGGCTTTACGATTAATCATTATTCAGGTTCCGGAAGGGGCTGAGAGAGGAAAAGGATTCGGCATCCATCATGATGGCTTTTCGTTCTTCAACAAGAAAGCGTTCGACGGCATTCGAGAGACCTTGATTCCGCACATAATGCACCGAGCAGGTGAGTTGTGGAAGGTAGCCGCGTTGGATTTTATGCTGGCCTTGCGCGCCGGCTTCGACGCGTTTCAATTTATGCTCGATAGCGAAATCAATCGCGCGATAATAGCAAAGCTCGAAATGCAGGAAGGGCCATTGGCCTCTGCTGCCCCAATTGCGGCCATAGAGCGTATCGTTACCCAGAATATTAAGGGCACCGGCAATGGGTGTGCCGTCATTCAAAGCCATCATCAAAACTATTTTATCGGCAAGCCTTTCGGATAATAGCGCAAAACAGTCGCGCGTTAAATAGGCGCTGCCCCATTTTTTATCGATCGTGTCGATATAGAATTGATGGAATGCATCCCAATGCTGCGATTTAATATCGCCACCGCGCAAGGTTTGGAAAACAAGACCGGGATTATTGGCATCACGCCGTTCGCGGCGGATTGTTTTGCGGTGAGAGGATCTCAACGAACCGAGAAAATCGCCGAAGTTTTTATAATCCTGATTATGCCAATGAAATTGCATGCCGAGGCGCGGCAGCCATCCGGCCTGCGCGAGCTGTTTCATCTCTTCTTCTGTGCAGAAGGTAACGTGAGCCGATGAGATATCGAATTCATCGGCCACTTTTTTGATCGCATCACCGATAGCGTGAATGGAAATATTGCTTTTCGGGTTGCGCAGCAATCGCGGGCCGGGAACCGGGCTGAATGGGACGCTCACTTGCAGTTTGGGATAATAATTTCCACCGGCACGTTCGAATGCTTCAGCCCAGCTTTGATCGAAAACATATTCGCCGAAGCTGTGCAATTTGATATAGGCCGGAACGGCTGCAACAAGATGCCCATCTTGATCGCGCAGGACGATATGCTGCGGGATCCAGCCTGTTTCAGTTCCGGTCGAGCCGCTATCTTCCAGCGCGCTCAGAAAAGCGTGACCGACAAAAGGATTTGCGCCCTCCGTGCAGGCATCCCACTCCGCCGCCGGAATTTCGGCAATGCGGCCGTGCAATTTCAACCAGGCGGTTTCATGGTCATCGGGCATGGCGTATCGATCCGAAGAAAGCGAAGATTTCATGTTATTGCTCAATTTATTCTGCCTGCGAATAGAATACCAACGTATTGGTTCCTTTAACTTTAGCGCAACTACAACACGCCCAGTTTTGCGCGAGGCGGTAATTCGGCCGTCTTTAATTCTGTTGCGCGCAAAATCATGGGCAAAAAAGTAGCGATCCGATGGAAGAAATCTCTTGTTTTCAACATCGGGCTTGTGCTTGCCGTTATGGTCAATGCCGAGGCTAAGGGTGCTGAAAATTCTGAAGCGTTCGAGCTGTCACCTGAACAGCTTTTCGGTGCGACAGTCATCTCGGTTTCTAAAACGGCGGAAAGACTGATCGATGCGCCGGCCGCCATTTACGTTCTAACCAATGAAGAAATCATGCGGTCGGGCGCGACTTCGGTGCCGGAAGCCTTGCGTGAGGTACCGGGCGTTCAGGTGGCACAGGTGAACGCCACCGGTTGGGCGGTCAGCGTGCGCGGCTTCAACAGCGGTCTTGCCGACAAGCTTCTGGTGCTGATCGACGGGCGCGAAATTTACGATCCGCTTTTCTCCGGCGTTTATTGGGACGTACAGAATTTAATGCTCGAAGATATCGACCGCATCGAGGTGGTCCGCGGGCCGGGCGCAAGCCTGTATGGCGCCAATGCCGTTAATGGCGTTATCAATATCATCACCAAAAAATCCAGCGAGACACAGGGCAATCTGCTCAGCGTGACCGCCGGCAGCGGAGATCACGCAATTGTCGGCGAACGCTATGGCGGCACGCTCGGCGATAATGGTTCTTATCGCATCTATGGTAAATATACCGATCTTGCGGATGGGCAAACCCAAAGCGGCCGCGATGCGCATGACGGGCAGATGGATCAGCGTGGCGGTTTTCGCGCCGATTGGACATCGCCTTCGTCACACGACGATTTTACCTTTCAAGGCGATGTATTTCGCAGCACCGATGGCGATCTGCGCGGCGTGCCGACTTTCACCACGCCGTTTTCGACGGTCGTGCCGGAAGATATTATGGCGGCGGGCGCCGATATGCAGGGCCGCTGGAATCATTCTTTTGCCGACGATTCCAGGCTGACGCTGCAAAGCTATGTCGATTACGATGTGCGTAATCAGGTCATTCTCGGAGATGCGCGCACATCTTTCGATTTCGACGCTCAATATGAATTGCCGCAAAAAGATATTCACAAAATCATTGTCGGCGGCGGTTATCGCTATAGCCATGACCAGCTGACGGCCAGTCCTTACGCGACTTTCACCAGCACGGGGCAGAATACCAATCTGATCAGCAGTTTCGTGCAGGATAAAATCACACTCGATCCGAACAACTGGTTTCTTACGCTCGGCACCAAGCTGGAGCGCAACGATTACACCGGCTTCGAGATTCAGCCCAACGCGCGGCTGCAATGGCTGCCCGACGAAACGCAATCGGTCTGGGCATCGATCGCGCGCGCATTGCGCACGCCAAGCAGGCTTGAGGAGGCGTTGACGATCAATGAAGGCGTGCTTTCGCTCGGCGGCTTTCCGGCCGAGCTGAGGCTGGTTCCCAACACCGGTTTCGAAAGCGAGAAACTGGTCGCCTTTGAGGTCGGTTATCGCAAACAGTTCACGCCAGAAATTACGCTCGACGCCACGGCCTATTATAACGATTACAGCCAGCTGGCGACCGACAGTTTTCTCACGCCTCATCTTACGCCGCCATTTCTTTTTCCGTTTACGAATACCAACGCCACCAGCGGCCAAACGCGCGGCCTCGAGATAGCGCCTGACTGGCGCGTGCGGCCTGACCTCGATTTGGGCCTCGCTTATAGCTTGCTCGATATGCGCCTGCATGGCCCCAATAGCGGCCAGGCGATCAATTCCGAAATCGCCGGCAAGGAAGTGCCCACGCAGCAATTAAATTTGCGGGCGCGCTGGAACGTGACGCAAAACCTGACATTCGACCCAACGCTTTACTACACCGGCGCACAAAGGGCTCTGGGCGTGCCGGAATACTGGCTGCTGAATACGCGGCTGGGATGGAAAATCGTGGATGGGCTGCAGGTCAGCCTGGTCGGGCAAGATCTGCTGCACGGATCGCATCGCGAATTTACATCATCGAATGACACGACTAATCCCGTTATCGGCCGCAGCTTTTACGGAAATCTCACATGGCGTTTCTGAAGCGTTTTTTGTTTCTGGCCGCATTGCTGTCGTTTGGCGGCATTGCCTGGCCAGCATGTGCCGACGAAGCTTTGCAGTTACATGAGCAGGAAATCGAAGCCGGTCTCATCTATAATTTTCTGAAATATATCGAATGGCCGTCTATGGAGGCGGCGCATAGAAACGAGATTACCGTCTGCATCTATGGCGACGATCCTTTCAGAGGTTATCTGAAGACCATGGAAGGCCGCACAGTCAACCAGCGGCATATCGATTTGCGCAGCGTGCATGATCCGGCGGCTGCGGCTGGCTGCGATCTGTTGTTTGTTAATGCTGCCGAAAAAGGCCAGTGGCCGCAGCTTGAAAGATCGCTCGCCGGAAAAACCATATTGACGGTCAGCGATTTCGACGATTTTGCCAATTCGGGCGGCATGGTCGAATTCGGCCGCGATGACGACCATATTCGCGTGTCGCTGAATCTGGATGCCGTGATTGCGGCCAAGCTTAAGGTAGAAGACCGTTTGCTAAAGCTGGTGACGGTCATGCCGAAATCGTCCGGCGAAGGGCGATAGCATGCATCGGCGGTCATGGTCGATCCGCACAGCCCTGTCGCTCGCGATCGGTTTGCTGATCGTCGTCATTTTCGTTCTGGTGGTGCGCGATATCGCTTCCGAATGGCGTAAGGAACAGCATATTCATTCGCTGCGCGAAGCGACGTTGCTGAGCGACGGTATTTTCGACGCTACGGAAACTATTTCCATCGAGCGCGATCTCGCTTTTTCCGCCCTCTATTTAACCGACAAAGACATGCTGGCGGATTTCAAGATTCGTTTGCAGAAGAACCGCCAGAAGGTCGATGAGATTTTCACGACCAGCATGCAGGATCTGAAGAGGTATCAATTCGATAATCTGGCCGGGGATCTGGGCAAGGTCGAGGCGCAATTCACCGCGATGCAGAAGCTGCGCCAGGATATAGACAATGCGCTCGATATGCCGATCGAACAGCGCGATTCGGCTCTTTCGCAACGCTGGTTCGACAGCGTTACGTCCATGATCGCCGATATGCAGAATGTGTGGACGGATTATTCCGACCGTTACACCGATATCGATCCGGCGATGAACATGCAGATGCGGTTTAAATATGTGCTTAGCCTCATCACGGAATATTCCGGGCGACAGAGATCATTGATCGGGCGGTTGCTGGCCGAGAATGTCGATCCGACGCCGGCCGAACAGGCCGATCTTTTGCGCTGGGCCGGCAGTGCCGAGATTTTATGGAAAACCAGCGGGGCGCTGGCGCATGAAGGCGGATTGACGCCTGCAATCACGCCCTATCTCGATGATGCCAAAAGCCATTATTTTACCATTAGCGATATGGTGCATGATATTTTTTATATTCCCGGCGCACATGCCAGGCCTTATCCGATCAGCGCGGAATTCTGGCTCGATCTGGCGACGGAAGCGAACGATTCATTGTATGCGCTCAAAGATGCCGCTTTGGTTCAATCGCGCGATTATGTCGAACAGCTCGAAAAGCAGGCGCGGCAATCCATTCTTTATCATGCGATATTTTTGCTGCTCACGATGGGTCTCTGCTTTTATACGCTGTGGGTCATTATATATCGGGTAATACGGCCGATTAATGTCATGGCGGATGCATTGCTGGCCGCGGCCGAAGGCAGGCCTGTAACGCTTTCCATTCAGGTGGATAAACGCAGCGATGAAATCGGCAAGCTGGCGCAGGCGCTGCATGCATCGCAGCAGAATGCCGACGAAATTCGTCATTATGCGGCGGCGCTTGAGCGCAGCAATGAAGAGCTGAACGAAGTTGCCCATATCGCCAGCCACGATCTGAAGGAACCATTGCGCGGACTGCATCGTCACGCCGAATTTCTGCTCGAAGACAATAAAGATAAGCTTGGGGCGGAGAGTATTAAACGTCTCGACCGCGTTATGTATCTCAGCGAGAGGCTGGAGCGGCTGACAGGCGATCTTCTCTATTATTCTCGCCTTGGCCGTCAGGAGATGATGATCGGTTCGGCCGACCTGAATATCATGATCGCCGATATCCGGCAGACGCTCGATGTTTTTCTGGCTGAACGGCATGCGCATATCGAGGTTCCGTATTTGCTGCCGAAAACGAACTGCGATGCGACGCGCATCACCGAAGTGTTCCGGAATCTGATCACCAACGCCATTAAATATAACGACGCGATCAGAAAAACTGTCACGGTCGGTTATCATGACCGCAGGGCCGCGCCCGACGGTACGGTTTTCTCGGATGTGTTTTTCGTTCGCGATAACGGCCGCGGCATAGCGCCGGAATTTCACAATGAAATTTTCCGGATTTTCAAACGTCTGCAAGGTAATACGGATTCGAAAGAAGAAGGCACCGGGGTCGGCCTCACTTTCGTAAAGAAAATCATCGAGCGTCACGGAGGCACAATATGGCTTGAATCCGGGATCGGCAAGGGGACGGTTTTTTATTTTACTTTAAAGGGATGATTGCCCGTATTCTTTCAAACTGCATATTCGGAAATTCTTCTGAAGAGCGATAGCTGATCGCGATGCAGAAGGGGCAGCTTGTCTCCGGCTGCTTGCGCGAGATCGAAGACGCCAATCTCTGCAACTTCCGGAAGGCCTGAGGATGGATTGGCAGTGCGGGCCGATGCCATGCTTCGGTATGAAGGATCTGCCTGTGCGCGAGAAATATGGCTGGCAATCTGCGCGACTTCATCGGCCGCCAATAACAGCATGTTTCCAACTACGACCTGTTTCTTTTTCTCTTGAGGAGACAGGGTGAGGGTATCCATTGGGATCAGCCTGGCGGGATCAATTTGCAAAAGGGGTGCGCCATCGGCATCGCATAGTTTCTTCTCGATTTTGCGCGCGGCTCCGATCTCCGGGGATTCCGGTTCCGAAGATGGAGCCACCAGAGAACTGCCCGGCGTTTCAGTAAGGTTTAAAAAGCCGCCCGGAATCATGTAGAGCGTTTTTCCATTCGCAGTTTCTTGATAATGAGCACCCGCCCGAACAAGAATAATCTTCATAATGTCGGAGTCTTTAAATACGAGCGCGGTTCCGCTGGCGACGGGAACGGCTTCTACGTCCACGATCTGAGGGGCTTTAAGCGTGCTATACGGCGGAAGGCTGCCATACATTCTGGCCGTAACCATGTGCAGGAGCTTGCGGCGACGATCTAAATCCCGCCACGTGGCAAGGAAATTTGCCTTCGCTTTGTTTGTTTTGCCATGCGATGCCGATGGGGTCGTCTCTTTTTTCGCGCTTGTTGTTCCGGCGCGAAAAACCGCAGCCTGATCGGCGTTAGGAATAGCGATGTCTTGGAACTGGTCCGCCAATACCCTGCGAAAAAAGGGAATTTGGCCGGGATAAAGAAATGGCACCTGTCCGGCAGCAGCCGCACGCAGATCGTGGATACTTATCGCGGCTACTTCCGGCTTTCCCGTCTCCGGGTTGCTGGTTTGATCGGCAATAAATTGCCTGAAGTCCGGGTCCAGATGGATCCCGTTTATATGATCTTTGATCTTTGGAACTTTGTCCTGGGGCACTCTCATGACGAAACCCGAAACCAGCTGTATGGCGTGCTCTCCGAAAGACAGAGTGCGCACATAGATAAGTTTCAGTTTTTCGGGATCGATTTTCAAAAGAGGTTGCCCGTCGGCTCCCGGCATTTCTTCTTCGATTTCACGCGCAACGCCGGTTCTTGGATGCTCCGGCTCTTGCGAGGCTTTTACAAGCGAGCTGCCCGGTGTCCACGACAGATTGATAAACCCGCCGAAAAACATATGAAGCGGTTCTTTCCCAACTGTCCATGAGTAATGCGGTCCGGCTTCAGCAAGGATTACTTTCGGCACGCCATTTTCTTCGAACACAAGGGCGGCGGCGCCCACGATTGTTGCAACCTCAACCGGTTTGATAACGGGAGAGCGAAGGGTGGTGTATGAAGGAAGCGGGCCCCAGGCCCGGGCTAAAATGGCTTGCGCCAGTGCTTCTCGCTTAATAAGAGCGGGGATGGCAGTTAGAAATTTTTGCATGCTCAAATAAACTCAATTAAGCTGTTGGCAATATTTATAAACGTCTCTTTTGGCCAGTCAATCATATCGGACCCGCAGTGCTGTAACGAAACATAAACGATTTTCGCCCGTCATTTTTGCCGGGGACAAAACCCCTTTAACCTTAAAAATACCAATAAACCTGTATATTTCAGCGGTTTCAGAATTTTATTTGTTTTCAGGTCATAGTGTAATATCATGATATTACAGTGGATGATTGAAAGGGGTGCATAAATGCCGACCGAACGTATTCGCATTGCTCTGCAGAAAAGCGGCCGCATGGCCGAAGACAGCGTTGAGCTGTTGAAGCATTGCGGGCTGCATATCGAGCGCAGCAGGGATCAGCTCTTTTGCCGCATCAAGGAATTGCCGATCGATGTCCTGCTGGTGCGTGACGACGACATTCCCGGTTTCGTCAGCAACGGTATTTGCGATCTCGGCATCGTCGGAGAAAACGTGTTCGCCGAAATGAAGGCCGAGGGCAATGGCGGTTTTTCCGCGACGATCCTGGAACGTCTCGGTTTTTCGCGCTGCCGCCTGTCGATTGCCATTCCTGAAAACGGCGCAATCAAGAGCGTGGCCGATCTGTTAGATCTGACGATTGCGACTTCCTATCCGCATCTTTTGAAAAGCTTCCTGAAGGCCAATAGCGTATCGGCCAAGGCGCTGGTGATGACCGGTTCGGTCGAGGTTGCGCCGCGACTGAAAATCGCCGACGCGATTTGCGATATCGTTTCATCCGGCGCGACATTGGCCGCCAACGGATTGCGCGAGCTGATCGTGGTGCTGAAGAGCGAAGCGCTGCTGATCCGTTCGGACCAGAAATTCTCGCCCGAGAAGGAAGCCGTCATGCAACGGCTGCTGGAGCGCATGCGCGGGGCGATAATGGCTGAAGACAGCAAATACATCATGATGAACGCGCCGCGTTCGGCCGTCGATAAAATCGCCAGTTTGTTGCCGGGCTGCGATTCACCGACCATTATGGATTTGAATAAAGAAGGCATGGTGGCCATTCACGCTGTCTGTAAGGAAGCGGTTTTTTGGGATACGATGGAAAAAATCAAGGCGGCTGGCGGAAGCGCCATTCTTGTGCTGCCGATCGAGAAGATGCTGGGGTAAAGGGCACGGGTATGGCGAAGTTTATTGTCTGGAGTGATTTAAATCCGAAAGAGCAGGTGCAGGCTTTGGCGCGCCCCGCGCACAAAGACGATGCTGCGATCATTGCCAGCGTCACTGGTATCGTGAAGCAGGTAAAAGATCGCGGCGACGCGGCCTTGCGCGAGTTCAGTTTTAAGTTCGACGGCGCGAAGCTAAAAAATATTCGCATCAAGCCGCAGGATATTAAGGCTGCGGCTAAATCTATCGATCCGAAACTTATGGCGGCGATGAAGCGGGCGAAAGCCAACATCGCCGCGTTCCATAAGGCCGAGCTTCCGGGCGACGTGCAAACCGAAACCATGCCGGGCGTGAATTGCGCGTTGTTGTGGCGGCCTATCGAAACCGTGGGGCTTTATATTCCGGGTGGAACGGCGCCTTTGTTCTCCACGCTGCTGATGGAAGCCATTCCGGCGCGCATTGCCGGATGCAAGCGCGTTATCCTGTGCACGCCGCCGCAGCGCGACGGCAAGGTTCATCCCGCCATTTTGGCTGCGGCGCATTTGTGCGGCGTGACCGAAATTTATGCCGTCGGCGGCGCGCAGGCGATTGCCGCGATGGCCTTTGGCACCGAGACTATTCCGAAGGTCGACAAGATTTTCGGGCCCGGCAATGCCTATGTGACAACGGCCAAGCAGCTGGTGGCGCAAGATCCGAATGGCGCAGCCATCGATATGCCTGCAGGGCCTTCCGAAGTTTTGGTGATTGCCGATAAATCATCGCGCGTCGATTGGGTTGCGGCCGATCTGCTGGCGCAGGCCGAGCATGACGCCAATGCGCAGGTCGTATTCGTGACGCCGGATGAAGATTTTGCCGCCAGTGTTAAGCGTGCGGTGCAATCGCAGCTCAAAAAACTGCCGCGCCGGGCTATCGCCGGTAAAAGCCTTAAGCATGCCCGCATGATTGTGGTCGCGAACATGAAAGAAGCGATTGAAGTTTCAAACCGCTATGCGCCTGAGCATCTTATCATGCACCAGCATGACGCCGAACACTGGTTGCTGAAGATCACCAATGCCGGTTCTGTGTTTGTCGGTCCGTGGACGCCTGAGTCTGCGGGTGATTATGCCAGCGGCACCAATCACGTTCTGCCGACCTATGGCTATGCGCGGTCTATTGGCGGTTTGACGATATTCAGTTTTTTAAAGAGCATGAGCGTACAGGCCATTAGCCGCGAAGGTTTGAAAAAGCTTGGCCCGATTGTCGTTACCATGGCCGAAGCTGAAGGTTTGCATGCGCATGCCAATGCCGTTTTCGTTCGTTTGAGGTCTGTATGAAGTGGCTCGATAATCTCATCCGTCCCGATCTGCTGGCGCTGGCGGCGTACAGCTCTGCCCGTACCGAAGCAGGCGATGCGGCGATCAGCATTGCTATCGATGCGAATGAAAGCCCGTGGCCTGCCTATGGTCCTATCGCTGCAGCTTATGGTGGTAATCGGTATCCGGAACCGCAGCCGCCAGCCTTGTGTGCGCGGCTTGCCGCCGTCTATGGCGTGAAGGTTGAGCAGGTCTTGGTCGGCCGCGGCAGCGACGAAGCGATTGATCTGTTGCTGCGGATTTGCTGCCGCGCGGGGCAGGATGAAATCGTGATCTGCCCGCCGACTTACGGCATGTATAAGGTCTCGGCCGATGTACAGGGCGCAAAAACGCTCAAGGTGCCGCTGACGAAAGAATGGCAACTGGATGCTCCCGCCATTCTCAAATCCTGCACGGCGAACACCAAGCTTATCTTCCTGCCGTCGCCGACCGCGCCGATGGGGCATTTGCTGAAGCGCGAAGATATTCTGGCGCTGTGTAAGGGGCGCGCCGAGAAAAGCCTGATCGTGGTCGATGAAGCCTATATCGATTTCACCACCCAGCCGGAAGGCATGCTGGCCGAGCTGGCGAATTATTCCAATCTCGTCATCACGCGCACGATGTCGAAAGGCCACGGATTGGCCGGTGAGCGTATCGGCGTGGCGATTGCTCAGCCGGAGTTGATTGCCTATATGCAAAAAATTCAGGCGCCATATCCGCTGACCAAAAGCAGCATCGCGGCTGCATTGGATGCCCTCAGCCCCAACGGGCTTATTCAAGGCGTCGAGCGGCGTAAGTTGCTGGTGGCGGAGCGCGAGCGTATGGCGAAAGTTTTGCCGCAATCGCCTTATGTCACCGGCGTGTTTCCGAGCGCCGCCAATTTCCTGTTGATCCAGACCAAGGATTCCAAAGCCGTCATGCAGCAATTGCTGCGCTTCGGCATTCGCGCGCGCGACCGCAACAGCGAAATTCCTAACACCGTGCGTTTGTCGATCGGCACGCCGGAAGAAAATCAGGCTGTGCTGCAGGCGCTGGGCATTAACGCATCTGTGGCCAAAGCCGGACCTGTTCCGCGTCTTTTCAGCAAGCAGCGCAAGACCAAGGAAACTTCCATCGATGTCACCGTCAGTCTCGACGAGCCGGGATTTCAGGATATTTCCACCGGTATCGGTTTTTTCGATCATATGCTGGCGCAACTCTCCAGCCATGGCGGCTTTGGCCTTGTTCTGCATTGCAAGGGCGATCTCGAAATCGATCAGCATCATTCGATAGAAGATTGCGCACTGGCGCTGGGCGAGGCGCTGAAGGGTGCGCTCGGCGACAAGCGCGGCATCGCGCGGTTTGGTTTCCAGGCGCCGCTGGATGAAGCTTTGGCGAATGTGACGATCGATCTTTCCGGCCGGCCTTATTTCGTTTTCACCGGCACGCTGCCATCAAAGACTGTCGGCGAGATGAGCAGCGAAATGGTGCCGCATTTCTTCCACTCGCTGGCGACGGCGATGAGCGCATCGATCCATCTGACAGTGCAGGGTGAGAATACGCATCATATGGTCGAAGCCAGTTTCAAGGCAACCGGCCGCGCGCTGCGTCAGGCTTTTCAACGCGAAGGTGGCAACAACATTCCATCGACCAAAGGCATTTTATGATCGCCGTCGTCGATAGCGGCGTTGCAAATCTGGCATCGGTTATGGGGGCATTGCAGCGCCTGAATGCCGAAGCCGAGATTACGGCCGATCCCGCCAAAATCCGCGCGGCCGACCGGGTGATTATGCCGGGCGTCGGCGCCGCCGCACCGGCGATGACGCAATTGCAATCGAAAAAATTGATCGATGTACTACGCGCGTTGACGCAACCGGTACTGGGCATTTGCCTCGGCATGCAGTTGTTATTTACGCGTTTGGAAGAGAGTGATGGCATCGACGGGCTCGGTATTATTCCGGGGACCGTGAAACTTATGCATCCCGCGCCCGGAATAACGGTGCCGCATATGGGCTGGAACCAATTGGCGTTGCGTGACGCGAGACATCCATTGCTGAAAAATGTTGAAGACGGCAGCTTCGTTTATTTCGTGCATAGCTATGCGGCGCCCGAAGCCGATACATCTTTGGCGGTAACCGATCACGGCCACGCTTTTACCTCCGTCGCCGGTTATAAAAACTTTTTCGGCTGCCAGTTTCATCCGGAACGTTCGGGTGTTGTCGGCAGCCGCATCCTGCAAAACTTTATGAGCCTGTAATGGAAATCTTCCCCGCAATCGATCTGCAAAACGGCCAATGCGTACGCCTCAAGCAAGGCGATTTCGCGCAGGCGACTATTTACGAATCCGACCCGCTGCGCATGGCCGATAAATTTACCAAGGCTGGCGCCACGTGGCTGCATGTGGTCGATCTGGACGGCGCGCGCGATGGTCAAAGCCGCCAGTTTGATCTGATCGAACGTATCGCAAAATCCACATCGCTGACGTTACAGGTCGGCGGCGGCATTCGTGAGAAGCGGGATGTTGAGCGTTTGCTGGCCGCAGGCGCCACGCGCGTGGTGATCGGCAGCCTCGCCGCTAAAAATCAGGCGCTGGTCAAGGAATGGATTGGCAAGTTCGGCCCGCAGCGCATCGTCATTGCTTTCGATGTGCAGACGCAGAACAAAGCCGAGCCGGAAGTGTTGCTGCATGGCTGGCAAAACGGCAGCAATCTTTCGTTGTGGAAACTGATCGACGATTACGCCGATAGTGGATTGAAAACCATTTTATGCACCGATGTGAGCCGCGACGGCATGCTGCAGGGCACTAACGATGCGCTTTATCGCTCGATGCAGGAGCGTTATCCGGCAATCAATTTGCTTGCCTCCGGCGGCGTCAGTGGACTTGCCGATGTATTGGAACTGAAAAAGATGGGCGTCGCGGGCGCAATCGTCGGCAAGGCGATTTACGAAGGCCGCATCGATCTGGCCGATGCCATCAGGCAGGTGCGGCATGCTGGCTAGGCGCATCATTCCATGCCTCGATGTGAAAGACGGCAAGGTCGTCAAGGGCGTGCAGTTCCGCGATCATCAGGTGGTCGGCGATATCGTCGGCCTCGCCGAACGCTATCGCAACGAGGGCGCCGATGAGCTGGTGTTCTACGATATCACCGCCAGCAGCGACGGCCGCATGGTCGACCGCAACTGGATCGCAAAAGTTTCCGCCGTTCTGGATATTCCTTTCTGCGTGGCTGGCGGTATTCGTACCGTCGATGATGCCCGCGCCATTCTGGCCAACGGCGCCGATAAGATTTCGATCAATTCGCCTGCTTTGGAAAAGCCGGATCTGATCGGTGTAATGGCGCGCGAATTCGGCAGCCAATGCGTCGTCGTCGGCATCGACAGCCGCCGCGAGAATGGCGGTTACTGCGTTTATCAATATACGGGCGATGCCGCCAAAACCGTGGCCGCACGGCGTAATACGCTCGATTGGGTGAATGAGGCGCAGCGGCGCGGCGCGGGCGAGATTGTGCTTAACTGCATGAACCGGGACGGTATGCGGCAGGGCTATGATATCGAGCAGCTCACGGCGGTGCGCGAAAAAATAACCATTCCGCTGATCGCCTCGGGCGGCGCCGGTGCTCTCGAACATTTTTCCGATGCTTTCCTGAAAGCGAAAGTGGACGGTGCGCTGGCCGCCAGCGTGTTTCATAAGCAAGTCTTTACGGTCGGTGAGGTTAAATCTCATCTGCGGCAACAGAATGTAACGGTGCGAACATGACAAAATTCGGTTTCGATGAAAGCAAGATCGATTGGGCCAAGGGCGACGGCCTTATTCCCGCAGTAGTGCAGGATGCGCGCTCGCTGCGCGTGCTGATGCTCGGCTATGTGAACAAGGAAGCTTTGCAAAAGACGATGGAAACCGGCCTGGTCACTTTCTTCAGCCGCAGCAAGCAGCGTTTGTGGCAAAAGGGCGAAACTTCCGGCCATGTTCTGCGTCTGCGCGATATCAAGCTGGATTGCGATTTTGATACGCTATTGCTGATGGCCGATCCGGAAGGGCCGACTTGTCATAACGGCACCCAAACCTGTTTCGGCGACGATAAAGCGCCAAGCCTTGCGGTGCTGGCCGAGCTGGCTGCGACCATCCATCAGCGCCACACCGATCCGCAGGAAGGCAGTTATACTGCCAAGCTATTTGCCGCAGGTATTCCGCGCATCGCGCAGAAAGTCGGTGAGGAGGGGGTGGAGGTTGCACTGGCGGCATCGACCAAAAGCCCAACGCTGGCATCCGAAGCGGCGGATTTGCTGTATCATCTGTTCGTCTTGCTCGAGGCAACCAATACCGATTGGCTCGATGTCATGAAAATTCTGCAGGAACGCGGCAAGCCGCAGAAGTAAAACTCACCTTATTGTCTTTTTATATCAAGATAGAGAACCTCCTCCCCGCAGGCGGGGAGGATGCAAAAACTTAGACTTACGGCACATAGGGTCGAGACTCTGATAAGAGTGCTATCCGAAGTAAGTCTTAGTTTTTGCTGGTAGGGCTATGGAGCTGGCCCTACCAGTGAAAACTAAGGCTTGCTAAAGAGCGCAAGCCTAAGTTTTCACGTCCTCCCCGTTTACGGGGAGGAGGACTTTCATCTAAATCAACAGGAGTTTCCCATGCGCCTGAAATTCATCAAACCGTCTGAGCTGACGCCGGAACAAAAGCCGATTTACGACGATATGAAAAACGGCATCGAAACCAATTTCAAGGGTTTCGAAGCAATCCGGGAAGACGGCACCCTGATCGGGCCGTGGAATCCGTGGCTGCAATTTTCCTCGATCGGTAAACCGATGTGGGATCTCGTCAAGGCGCTTTCGACCGCGCCGACTTTGCCCAAGCCAGTGCGCGAGGTCGCCATACTTGTCACCGGCGCGCATTTCCATTCCGGCTATGAACTTTATGCGCATGTGCTGATGGCCGAGATGCGGGGGCTCGACGATAATACCATTGCAACCATCATTGCCGGTGAACGGCCAACCAATCTGACGGACGATCAGGCAACCGCATATGATGTCACCGCATCGCTGGTGCGCGGCGGCGTGCTGCCGGAACTGCTTTACAAAAAAGCGGTCAAAAATTTCACCCAGAAAGGCGCTGCCGAACTGATTTATCTGGTCGGGCTTTATTGCATGGTATCGATAACGCTCAACGGCTTCGATGTGCCGGTGCCGGATGAGGAGCAAGGCTAGGCTTTCTATTTCCACCCTTGCGGCGATTGCTGCTTGCTATAATCTCGGCGCTGTCTAAGCAACCCCGCCTTTTCTCATCACGCCACGAGTTTCCTTTGAGCAAGCGATTCAGCTTTGCCATTCCGCTGTGGGGCTATGCCAATGCGGCGCCCTCATTCGAAATCACATCCTGGTTATTTCTGCGCGCGCTCGGGCTGATTTATTTCGCGGCGTTCGTTTCATTCGGAGTGCAGGCATCGGGATTAATCGGTAGCCACGGCATCGTGCCGCTGGCCGATTTTATGGTGCGCGCGAAGCATTTGGGTGCGGCGCGCTATTGGCTTTATCCGATGCTGTTCTGGCTCGATGCCGGCGATCCTTTCATCGAGGCCGTGTGCTGGACAGGCGCGGCTTTTTCATTGCTGCTGACAATGAATATCCTGCCGCGGATGAGCTTGTTGTTGCTCTACATTCTCTATCTCTCGCTGATAAGCGCCGGCCAGGTTTTCATGAGCTTCCAGTGGGACTCATTGCTGGTGGATGTCGGGTTTCTCGGCTTGCTGCTGAGCTGCGCCACGAGGTCCGGCATATTCCTGCTGCGGTGGCTGCTGTTCCGTTTCATGTTTTTGTCGGGCGTCGTCAAGATCGCCAGCGGCGACCGTTCGTGGCGCGATTTCTCCGCCCTCAATTATCATTTCGAAACGCAGCCTTTGCCGACGCCGCTGGCCTGGTATGCCGATCATTTTTCCGCCGGCGTTCTCGCGATCATGACGATGTCGTGCCTTTTTATCGAACTGATACTGCCGTTCTTTATTTTTCTGCCGCGGCGATTGCGTTTTACCGCCGGTTTCGGAATTTTGCTTTTGCAAACCGTGATCACGCTCACCGGCAATTATAATTTCTTCAATCTGCTGGTGATCGCGTTGTGCATCACATTGTTCGACGATGCGGCTTTCCGTTTTGCGCTGCCCAACGCCGCCTTGCGTTTTATTCAGGAGCATGTGCCGGACAAGCCGCGTTGGCCGATTGCTTGTCGGTCGGCATGCATAGCCGCGCTGATGATTTTTGTTCTCAGCGCCATTCAGCTTGCGATGGCTTTCGGCGAACATCCGGCCAAAGCCTTAAGCGCCGCGGTCGAAGCTGTTGCGCCTTTTCGCGTCGTGAATACCTACGGTCCATTCGCGGTAATGACGAAGGTGCGTAATGAAATCGTCATCGAAGGCTCGAATGACGGCGAGCACTGGAAGGAATATGGCTTCAAATATAAACCCGGCGATCCCGGCCGCCGGCCGCCCTGGAACACGCCGCACCAGCCGCGGCTCGATTGGCAATTTTGGTTCGCAGCACTTGAATCGCCCGATCGAAATCCGTGGTTCGCACAATTTTTACAGAGGCTGCTGGAAAATCAGCCGCGGGTCACGGCACTGTTGGCGCATAATCCATTTCCGGATCATCCGCCCCTTTATATCCGTGCGCAGTTCTACGAATATCATTTTTCCAGCCCGGAAGAAAAAAGCAAAACCGGCCAATGGTGGGATCGCCGCCTGGCGGGCATATATTTTCCGGCGTCCCAGCTGAATAAAGGAGCGTCTAATTCACAAATAAAATAGGGTTTTTTGGAATAGTGTTTACGAAAAGGTAAGGTTACCCATTACAGATATGAACGAAAAATTAATCTATATTTGTGATATAAATAGAGAGCTTAAATCGGGGATACCCATGCTGTTTGCCGGCTATAAACCGAATACGAAAATTCGCGCCGGCGGGCGAGGTTTTACCCTCACCGAGTTGGCGATTGTTCTCGGGGTGGTCGGCACTCTGCTCGCGTCCATCTGGACCGCCGCCGGCATGGTCAACCAAAACAACAAAACGCAAATGGCGGTTAATGAAGTCGCCTTTATCGTTTCCGGTTATCGCAGTCTTTACGGCGCGCATGGCGTCGATTCGACCAACAACAACGACGACGTTACCTGCATTGGTGTGAGCAACGGCTATTTTCCGGCGCAGATGATACCGGGCGGTTCAGGCTCATGTACATGCGATAGCAACGGCGTGACGCAATCCAGTTGCACCTTTCCCGTAAATCCGTGGGGCGGGTGGGTTAAGGTTCAAGCCTCGAAATCAACCGTCCCCCAAGGCATACAGATCAACCTGGGCGGCCTCGATAAAACTTCCTGCATTCGCTATGCGAGCCAGATGATGAATGTACCGGATATCTTTTTCGAATCCATAAATAGCGTTCAAGCCCAATTGCCTCCTTACGGTTCCGATGTGCCGTTAACATCGGCTCAAATCGATACCAATTGCCTCAGCACGACTAACACGAATGGCGTCGACGTAATCTTCAGGGCAAAATAAGATGCCGGTGTTTCGGCGCAACTTAAAACCGGTTAAAGAAAACCGCGCTTTTACACTAACGGAACTTGCGATCGTTCTGGGCGTCGTCGGCATTATTGTTGCGGGTATCTGGACTGCCGCCGGAAGCGTTAGCCAAAGCAGGAAAGCCGAACTGGCGATGGAAGAGCTTACTTTTATTATATCGGGCTATCAGGACATCTATAAAGCCCGCGGCATAGATACGACGGATTGGGGCGATGTCACATGCACGGGATTATCTAATGGCTATTTTTCGCAGCCGATGATTCCGTCAGGGGCATCATGTGCATGCCAGGCAGATGGAACTACGCCCTCCAGTTGCACTTATCCTATCAATCCCTGGGGTGGCGGTGTGAATGTGTTTTCGCTCAAAGGTAATTCTCCTCAAATCGTAGATGTTCGATTTGGCGGATTATCCACGACGGATTGCGTTCGCTTTGCTTCGTTGATTTTTGCCAACGCCGATATCATCCGGCAAAATATCAACGATAATACGCCGCATACATTGCCTCCTTTGGGGGGGGACGCGGCCCTGACTTCAGTCCAGATCACCAGCATGTGCGCTGGAAGTACTAACAACTACATCGATGCCGGAGCTCGTGCGAGGTAACCCATGAACATATCTTTTAAAGACAAAACTCTCTTCCGTAACGCCCACCGCCGCGCCTTCACCTTGACCGAAATTGCAATTGTGCTCGGCACTGTCGGCATCATCATAAGCGGCATTTGGCTGGCGGCCAGCCAGGTTTACGAAAAGAGCCGCCTGACGAATGCCATTAATCAATTCAATACCGTATCGCAGAATATGAGCAATCTGCTTCAGGGCGGTTTTGGACGTACTACGAATCCATGCCCTTCCACAGCATTATGCGATGTGACCGCAAAAATGGTGGCGGCTGAAATTATTCCGTCTGCCTATGTCGTTACAGGGAGTAGTCCGGCAACTGCCACTAATCCATGGAGCGGCAATTATGACATTTGGTGGTCGCCCAATAATTTTGCCAGCGCAAACGGCATCCCGACTTACCGAATGTCTTTTTACAATGTAAGTCTTTCCGGTTGCGTAGGTCTTATTATGTCAGCCACCACATGCAAGCCGGGACGGCCCGGCTGTCCGGTCACTATCTTGGCCGGCGTCACCGATGCCAACAATTACAACCTGCTCACGCAACCGGCGATGACATCCGCAACAGCTCAAACCGAATGTAACCATAACAGTTACACGGGCGGGGCCAATTCGATCGAATTCGATTTTACCAATTAGAATTTACGCGGAATTTTTCTTTCCGAGAATCGAATTTGCTTCGACGGGCTTATTCCAATAGCGTTTGAATCCCTCGAATCGAAATCGCTTTCCTGCAGGCTGCCATGCCCGTCAATCCGTCGACTGATGCTCGGCCGGACGATGCCGAACTTCTCCTCAATCCCGGCCGCTTTGCGCGGCTGGATACGGGCGCTCTTTATAACCTGGCACGCGAATGGATGGGGTTCGAAACCGCCTTCGGCATGTGTCTTAACGTCGCGACTTTAAACGGTAAAAAAGAATTGGCCGCCAAGCTGGCCGCCAATATGGGCGCGGCCAAACTGGCGCCTGCCTTTTATTTGTATCGCAGTGGCGGCTTGACCGACCGGGCGATGGAACTGGCCGCCGGTCCTGTTCAAGCCCTCATCAGGCCTAACGCGCCGGTGGCGGGGTTGGTGCTGGATGCTATTGCGGCCACAAAAACCCCGCGCCCTGATTTGCATAAGGAATTGCTGCAAAAACTTATGGCAGCTTCACCCGATCTGACATGGGGCGCCGCCAATCACGCCTTTATTTACCGTGAAGCCGTTGCCGCATTGGGTGAGAAGGATGCCGAGCCGTTCGGTTGCCGCGCGGTGGTTTCCAATACGGGCGCGGAGCCCTGCATTGCCGGTCTCACGCGCGTGCGCAACGAAGGCGAGCTGGTCTCGCTGTGCGTCGGCAATATGCTGGAATTTTGCAATTTCGTTTTGATCTTCGATCACAACTCCGAAGACGGCGCGCCGGAAGAAGCGCGCACCCGCTATGGCGAAGACCGCGTGGAAATTTTACACCAGACAGACATGAAATTGTTCGATGAAAAGCGCGTGAACGAAAGTCTGTTTGCGCGCGCGCGGGAAAAGAAAGCCACGCATATGGTGCTGGTTGATGCCGATGAGCGCGCCAGCCCAATGCTCGCCGATCCGGTTACGATCCGCGGCTATGCGCAATCGCTGGCGCCGGGAGAGGCGTTGACGGTTCCTTACCGGCAGGTGTGGGATGATGGTTTTATCGATTATGCGCGTTTCGAAAGTTTGAACGACCGCGCGCGCTTTCTGCCGCCGTTCCGCGATTTTCTTTATTGCGACGATGGGCGGTCAATGCATCGTTCGATGATGCTGCATAATCCGTGGCTGCCGGACGGCTATCCCAGGAAGCGTCATTTCATGGAAGATGAAAGGCTCGCCAATATTCATTACGAGAAAGCCAATCCTTTGAACGGCATGATCAAGAACGATCTTTATATCCTGCGCGAGCTTTATCATTTCAATACGGCTTTGCCGACGGTTCTGGCCCGCTATCTCGCGCCGCATATTATTCACAATGCGTTTTATGATGATTTGCCGCCGATCGATCCGCTGGCCGAAGCGCCGGGCGAGGAATACCGGGCGTTATGCGAATGGCGATTGCGCGACGCTCGAGAACTGTTTCCCCGCCTGCCGCCGCAGGCCCAGTTTCTGCTGAATTTCGGTTATTAGGGCATTTACCGGCTGGACGGAAGCAAACATAAAGTCCTCCTCCCCGTTTTTCACGGGGAGGACGTGAAAACTTAGGCTTGCGTTCTTCAGCAAGCCTTAGTTTTCACTGGTAGGGCTGGTGCGGTCGTGTGGTGGCCCTACCAGCAAAAACTAGGACTTACTCAGGTTCGTTTTTTGTTAATATTGTAGGACGAGTTTGCCGTAAGTCCAAGTTTTTGCATCCTCCCCGTGAAAAACGGGGAGGAGGTTTTTTGCCCATGGATATCACGTAAACGGTTTTTTGTTCTAAGTATTCCACCCTCGTGCCGCGCCCACGCATTTAAGAACGCCGTAATCGTAACGGCCCTCGAGTTCTTCGAAAATGGGCGCCAGTTTTCCTGGCGTGGTTTGGGCACAGCCTGCGAAAGCGCGCTCGATTTCGGCATAGGCTTCGTCGCTCAATTTTACCACGTCGCCAAGCGAAAGATCGCCGGCGGCGATAGCTTCGGCCAGATGCGTATAAATCGTTGATATTTTAAGCCCGCGTTTTTCGGCGACCGTATCGATTGATCCGGTCTGGCGAAACAGGACAAGGCTTTCCTCGACGGTCGAGGTTTTGTATTCCGCCTTCGCGGAAGTTTCCGGCGCTGCCGTTTCACCGGTCGGCAGCGCAGAAAGATGCTGCCCAAGCACATCAAGCAGCGCGTTTCCATAACGTTCCAGCTTGCGTTCGCCGATGCCGCTGATGCCGCGCAGATCATCCAGCGTGCGCGGCTGCCGTTCCGCGATTTCCCGCAATGTGCTGTCGTGAAAAATAACATAGGCGGGCACATTTTGCGCCTCGGCCATGCTTTTCCGGCATTCGCGCAGCGCCGCGAATAAAAATTCATTCGCTGGCGGCAATGCGTCGCCCTGGCCCCGTTTCCGGTCGCGTTCGCGGCGGGTCGATTTTTCCGTCACACGGCGCAGGCGCAGCGGCGTTTCGCCTTTCAATACGGGGCGTGCTTTATCGGTAAGTTCGAGCGCGCCATAATGGGCGGCATTCGCATGCAGCAATCCGGCGGCGACGATCTGCCGAACGATCGCGCGCCAGGCTTTTTCCGGCAAGTCCTTGCCGACGCCGAAGGTCGGCAATTTGTCATGGCCGTTGCGGGTTATGCGTTCCGTCGGTTTGCCCAGCAAAACATCCATCAGATAACCCGCGCCGAAACGCTGGCCGGTGCGCAACGCGGCGGAAAGCAGTTTCTGCGCGGCAATTGAGCCATCCCAGCTTTCCGGCGGATCGAGGCAAATATCGCAATTGCCGCAGGGTGCATTTTTTTCGCCGAAATAGCCTAGCAAAACCGAGCGGCGGCATTGCACCGTTTCGCAATAGCCGAGCATCGCTTCCAGCTTTTGCCGCAGCACGTTTTTTTGCGCGTCCGGCGCCCCCGATTCATCGATGCGCTGATAAAGATGCACGATGTCGCCGAGGCTATAGGCCATCCACGCCGTGGCCGGTTCGCCATCACGGCCCGCGCGGCCGGTTTCCTGGTAATAGGATTCGAGACTTTGCGGCAGGCCCAAATGCGCGACGAAACGCACATCCGGCTTGTCGATTCCCATGCCGAAGGCGATCGTCGCCGTCATGACGATGCCTTCCTCGCGGATGAAACGTTGCTGGTGCTTGCGGCGCGCGTCTTGCTCCATACCGGCATGATAGGGCAGGGCGCGAAAACCTTTTTCATTAAGCGAGGCGGCAGTATCTTCGACCTTCTTGCGCGACGGACAATAGACGATGCCGGACTGGCCGAGACGCCCGGCTTCGCCCAGAAAATCGAAAAGCTGCCGTGGGCCGTTAGCTTTTTCAGCCACACGGTAACGGATATTGGGCCGGTCGAAACTGGCGGTAAATATGCGTGCCTCCTGAAGCTTAAGCTGCAGGATAATATCGTCGCGCGTGATCGCGTCCGCCGTCGCCGTCAGGGCGATGCGCGGCACTTTTGGAAAACGCTCATGTAAAAAGGAGAGCTTGCGATATTCCGGGCGGAAATCGTGCCCCCATTGCGAAACGCAATGCGCTTCGTCGATTGCAAATAAAGCGGGCGATAGTTCGCCCAGCAAAGCCAGAAACCGTTCCGTCGTCAGCCGTTCGGGCGCCACATATAAAATGTCAATTTCGCCACGCCGCACCTTGCCTTCGATGTCTTTTGCCGTCGCTGGATCCTGGCTGGAATTGAGGAAGGCCGCACGGACACCTAATTGCGCCAGCGCATCGACTTGATCTTGCATCAAAGCGATCAGCGGCGATATTACGATGCCTGTTCCGGGGCGCAGAAGCGACGGAATTTGATAGCACAGCGATTTACCGCCGCCGGTCGGCATCAGTACGAGTGCGTCGCCGCCAATGGCTACATGCTCGATGATCGCCGCCTGGCTGCCGCGAAAATCGCGATAGCCAAAGATGTCTTTTAAGATTTGATGTGCTGTGTTCATTTGCTGCTGGCGGCCCGATATTGCATTGCTTGCCAAATGACCATAGCTTGCGCGGATGCTCAAGTCTCGGTCTGCGTTTTCTTCTTTGAACGAACATCAGCGCTTCATCGCCGCTTGCGGGTGGTTTTTGTTTATCGCCACTGCTGCTTGGGCGATTTTCTTTGTGCCGATGAACATGGATGAAGCGCTGCCTTATCATCCGCTGGCCTGCGCGGCGCACCCGTTTGCCTCGCTGCATGTGTTCGAGGAGGGATGCGATGGGCGCTATGACCTGACGGTTTTCTTCGGCCTGCGTATTCCGGGCGCCTATCATTATGTCGGCTCGTTCAGCGCTTTGCTCTATGCGCCGGTTTATTTCCTGTTTCATGCGCCTGCCGCGCAATACTGGTTCGGGCTGGCGTTTTTCTTTGGCTTCGCGTGGTTGCTGAGTGGCTTCATGCCGCGGCGGGCGCTGAGCCTGCCTTTAATCCTGTCTTTCTTTCCATTCATTTTTCAGTTTATTCACGATACCGGGCCGGTCAAATTTTCGATGCTGCTGTTTCCGCTCGGCGCGATATTGACGCGCGCATGCATGAACGCATCGCCATTATTGCGTTATGGCTATGCCGTCGTTCTGGCGATGCTGGTTATGCTGGCGATCGAGGATAAAGTCTTTTTCATTTATCTGCTGCCGTCTTTCGTTTGTTTCTGTCTGGCTTTTCTCGATGCGCCGGACTGGCGTTCGTTATTTACCCGATTACGCAAATGCAGCGGCGCTTTGATACTGGCGGCGCTGATCGTTGTTGCCGGTATCGCGACGCTGCTGTTCGCCACAATGGGCGAGCATACTTATCTGTGGCATCTGACCCATGTGCAGATGCATCTGGAGAAACAATCGAGGCCCGGCACGGTTCTGATTACCTGCATTTTGCTGATCCTCGCCTGGCCTGCATACGCGCATCGCGTATTCGATATGGAGATGATCAATATTCTGCTCATCATCGCCAGTATTTTATTTGCCGGTATTTTTATTCTGGTCTGTTTTATCATTGCGTGGCGCAGGAAAATGTTTCTTCCGTTGACGCCGCGCACCGAATTGCTGATGTTTTCGATCTTCGCGGCGTTGATCGTGTTTCTCGGCCCCAGCCGGGTGTGGGCAGGGCATCATTTCGTGTTCTTATGGATACCGGCCTTCGTTTTGTTCGCGGATTTCCTCGATCAGCTTAAGCCGAAAGCGTTTCTGGCCGTTACGCTGAGCTTTTTCGCGCTCAGCGCCTATTCGGTGCTGGCGCTGACGCAATCGCCGATGAGTTTTAATATGTCGCCGGAGCGTGAGGCGATTTTCTCTTATTTCGATGATGAAAAACGGGCGGAAGAGTCGATCGTCAATTATTCTTCATGGGGCGGCTATTTCATTCACTCGCTTTACGCGCCGAAAAATCTGCTGGTGACCTATATCGACCCGCTCGATAAAGACCGCGCCACGAAATTGTTCGATATCGCCCGGCGCACGCATCGTCGCATATACGATGTGTGCCTCGACCAGCTGCGCGGCACCGCGTTTGAGGGGTTGCCTATTACGGTCGGCCATAAGGCGTTTTCGACCTTATGCGGCAAGACATTCCTCGATGACCGTTTCGCGCCGCTCGATTTCGAAGAAGCCTTGCCTGGCCTTAGAATTTGGCATCTGTGGGAAGGCAAAGCGCCTTAACCATAATCTGCAGTCTCGTTGCCAACTACGTGATTATTTTATAGGATCACTCTTATTTTTTTCGCCGGCTGATATTGGAATTATTATGTTTGATATCGTTTTAAATTATTTTCCGCCACTTTCCGGTTCGCGTTCACGTGCGTATCCGCATCCATCTGTTGAGTCGCTGTTAGAGGTGGGAAGCATAATCGAACCCTGGTTGTGCAGAAGTATTCCCGATCTTGGCAACGCATTTATCGCTATTGCGCGCCCGGACGGAATAGAAGCGGGTAAGTTTTATGAAATGCAGCGCGGCTTTCCGAACGGTGAATATATTATCGCCTGTGTAGCCGGCATTGGGGAACGGTTTCCTCTGTATGGGAAAAGGAATTCTACTGGCGACGAAATATCTGTTTATGACGGTGAGGGCGATAGTGGATACTATAGCAATTACAATCCTAAAAAACACATTAAGCCTAACGCATTTGGAATATTGGCGCTGCCATATGAAGACGGCAAAGCGGTTATTGATCGCGAGATTTTGAGATTCTATCTTCCAAGAATAGTCATTCGGCGTCCTGCGCAGCGCGGGTTTAAATACCGGCCGCAAGCTTTTTCCGGGATCGGCACTCTACAGCTATTTCTGGATTGGGAGCAGAAAGCCTTGCAGACGCGGGAGCAGCGCAAGGCTCATATCAAGGAAATTGCCGATGAGGTTATGCGCAGAGGCCTGGATGTGACTGGTGGCGAAGAACGGCTTCTTATGCAAATGATTGGTGATCATCAGGATGCTATTGCCGCCAGGCGACGGGCGTATAACCGCAAGGACCCACTGACCGCTTTGAAAAATGACGGGTAATGGCGGGTTGCGATAAACGCCCGGCATGCCTATTTATAGCCTATGACCTTCCCCATTTTCGCCGATGTAGCCGGGCCCGATTTCAGGCCCGAAGCGGGTAAGAAGCTGGTCCTGCGCTCCGATTTCAAGCCGGCGGGGGATCAGCCGCAGGCGATTGCTACGCTGACGCAAGGCGTCAACGCCAACGAGCGCGATCAGGTTTTGCTCGGCGTCACCGGCTCCGGCAAGACGTTCACGATGGCGCATGTGATCGAGCAGACCCAGCGCCCGACCCTGATCCTGGCGCCCAACAAAACGCTTGCCGCGCAGCTTTACGGCGAGATGAAAAGCTTTTTCCCGGACAATGCGGTGGAATATTTCGTCAGCTATTACGATTACTACCAGCCCGAAGCCTATGTGCCGCGCACCGATACCTATATCGAAAAAGACGCGATGATCAACGAGCAGATCGACCGCATGCGTCACGCCGCCACACGGGCGCTGCTGGAGCGGGACGATGTGATTATCGTCGCCAGCGTTTCCTGCATTTACGGTATCGGTTCTGTCGAAACCTATCAGGAAATGGTGCTGACCCTGACCAAAGGGCAGAGCATCATGCGCCAGCAATTTCTGGCCGGTTTGGTCGAGCTGCAATATAAGCGCAACGATATCGCCTTCGGCCGCGGCGATTTCCGCGTGCGCGGCGATACGATTGAATTATTCCCCGCCCATTTGGAAGACCGCGCCTGGCGCTTCATCATGTTCGGCGACGAGATCGAGCAGATCGTCGAGATCGATCCTTTGACCGGTGAGAAGGGCGCCTCGCTCGATGCCGTCAAGGTTTACGCCAACAGCCATTATGTGACGCCGAAGCCGACGCTTTATCAGGCGGTTCAGCAGATCAAGGTTGAGCTTAAGGCGCGGCTGGCCGAATTACTGGCTGAGGGTAAATTGCTGGAAGAGCAGCGTTTGCGCGAACGCACCAATTTCGACATTGAGATGATGATGGCGACCGGCAGTTGCTCCGGCATCGAAAATTATTCGCGCTATCTGACTGGCCGCCCGGCCGGAGCCGCGCCGCCTACTTTGTTCGAATATCTGCCGCAGAATTGCCTGCTGATCGTCGATGAAAGCCACGCGATGATTCCGCAATTGCAGGGCATGTATAAGGGCGATTTCGCGCGGAAATCGACGCTGGCGCAATTCGGCTTTCGCCTGCCGTCCTGCATCGATAACCGGCCACTGAAATTCGAAGAATGGAACAGTATGCGGCCGCCATCCGTGTTCGTTTCCGCTACGCCCGGCCCATGGGAAATGGAACAGGCCAAGGGCGTGTTCGCCGAGCAGGTGGTGCGCCCGACTGGATTGATGGACCCGCCCGTCATCATCCGCCCGACTGAAAAACAGGTCGACGATCTGCTTTATGAAGTGCGCGAGACTGTCAAACGCGGCCAGCGCGTGCTGGTCACCACGCTGACCAAGAAAATGGCCGAGGCGTTGACCGAATATATGACCGAAGCGCAGGTGAAAGTGCGTTACATCCACTCGGATGTCGAAACGCTGGAGCGTATCGAGATCATCCGCGATTTGCGGCTCGGCGCTTACGATGTTCTGGTCGGCATCAATCTTCTGCGCGAAGGGCTCGATATTCCCGAATGCGGCCTGGTCGCCATTCTCGATGCGGATAAAGAAGGCTATCTGCGTTCGCGCACATCGCTGATCCAGACAATCGGCCGCGCCGCGCGCAATGTCGACGGCCGCGCGATTTTGTACGCCGATCGCATGACCGGCAGCATGAAGGCCGCGATCGATGAAACCGACCGCCGCCGTGAGAGGCAGCGAATTTATAATGCAGAAAACGGCATCACGCCGGAAACGATCAAAAAAGACATCGGCGATATTCTGTCGTCGGTTTATGAACGCGATCACATGACCGTGAAGGCCGGGCTGGCGCAGGAATTATCGCTGTCGGGTAAGGATCTGCGCGGCCATCTGAAAGATCTCGATAAACGCATGAAGGCGGCGGCCAGCGATCTCGAATTCGAAGAAGCTGCCCGCCTGCGCGATGAAATCAAACGGCTGGAATTAATGGAGATGGAGATTACGACGGGTGTCGCGATAGACGGGTCGCGTTTGAAGGTGGGGCGAAAGGGCAAAAGGAAATAACGTCATCCCCGTCAGCGGCACAATATGTGCTTTATTGCAGAAAGAGTGCTTGTAGCGCATCTGACTGGGTTCCGGACAAAATTCCCAAGCGTAAAAACGCTTGAGAATTTTTCCGGAATGACGCTACTTTGATAGTGTTATGTCTTCTTCCTTCACTCTCATCGAACCCACATCCCCTCCTTCCCCGCTGGTCGTGGATTCGCCGCATAGCGGCCGCGATTATCCGGATGATTTCGATTTCGAATGCTCGCTCGATATTCTGCGGCAGACGGAAGATTCCTATGTCGATGAGCTAGTGACACAAGGCGCTGTTGCGGCGGGCGCTATCCTGATCACCGCGCAATTTCCCCGCAGTTATATCGACGCCAACCGCGCCGAAGACGATATCGATCCTGCGCTGCTCGCTGCGCCCTGGCCCACGCCGTTGCAGCCGAGCGAGCGCACATTGCTAGGCCTTGGCCTCGTGCGGCGTTTGTGTAAAAGCAGCGTGCCGGTTTACCGCGGGCCTTTGCCGGTGGCTGAAGTACAAAGACGCATCACCGATTATTACCGGCCGTATCATGATGCGGTGGCGCAAGCCGTCGCGCGCCGCATGACGCAATTCGGCGAATGCTATCTGATCGATTGTCATTCGATGCCGGGGCAGGGCGGCGAACGCGACATGACAAAGCGGCCCGATTTTGTGCTCGGCGACCGCAACGGCGAAAGCAGCGATCCCGCCTTCACCAGCCGCGTCTGCAATCTGCTGCGCGAGATGGGTTACAACGTCGCGCTTAACGATCCTTACAAAGGAATGGAAATTGTGCGCCGCTATGGCCAGCCGCAGAAAGGCCAGCATGCGCTGCAGATTGAAATCAATCGCCGCCTTTATATGAACGAGCGCACGCTGGAAAAATCTTTCGGCTTTGCGCGGCTGCAAAAAGATATGGTCGAGTTTTTCTCGATTCTCGCGAAGGATATCATGCGGCAGATACCCGACCGCCTCGCGGCTGAGTGAAAAATGTCGTGGGTTTTCTTTGCCATTCTGGCCCGCTTCCTCTGGGCCTGCACCAACTTTGTAGATCAATATACGGTACGTATTTCAGGACATAATTCGCCGTTGGCCTTTGTCATTATCGTTTATATTCTTCTTTTTCCTATACCTGTTGGGCTGGCGCTATTTTACGGCTCGCCTTTAGCGGTTCATCCGGCATCGTTGATATGGATCGGCGCCGGGGCCGTTCTTTGCATGTTGTCTTTGTTTCCCTATCTTATGGCGATTAAATCGGACGCGGCGCATAACGTTATCCCTCTGTTCGAGATGATCCCCGTTTTTGTTACGCTGCTGGCTTACATATTATTTGGCGACAAACTGGGAGGCCGGCAATTGGCCGGCGCTGCCCTCGTACTTACCGGCGGCTTTTTCTTTTCCTGGGATTTCAAGCACGGCCATATCCGGCTGCGAACCTTGTTGCTTATGGCCGCCGCATCGTTCGGCTATGCGTTCTATCAATTATCCCTGCGTTACGGCGCGGCAAGCGAACCGGTATGGCTGGTGGTTTTCTGGCTGGGGACGGGGCTTTCTGTTACGGCGTCGATTATTTTTATCGTGGCAGGAAAAGCGCGCCGGTTGTTTTTCGATTCCGTGAGGCGGACTAAGGGAAAAATTCTGGCAGTCGCGTTTATTCAGAACCTGACCGATTTCGCGGCTACCGCGTCTTTGACGGCGGCTTTTGCACAAGCGCCGGGGGCCGGTTACGTCGCGGCCTTGTCGGGCACGCAATCGATTTTCATTTTTATTATCAGTCTGGTGTTGGGGCGGTTCTATCCGCGCCATTACGTGCGGCTGGAATGGGACCACGATATGAAGATAAAATGCTGTTTACTGGCCGTGATGGTTGGCGGCATCGTTCTGCTGAAAAGCTGATTAGCCGCCCGGATTACCGGCGCGTCCGGTCGAGACGGTCGGATGCGCGACGTCACCCAGCAATTGCCGCAGGAGCGTATCGTTGCGGCCATAAGTCGGCGTAGCGCCGGGGGCGGTTTCGATATCCTGGGCGCTCGCCAGATCTAACTTATCGAGTGCGGTCACGACACCCTTATCGTCAAAGCGCACTTCGACCGCCTCCTGCTTGACGACTTCCGGATCGAGAAACGAAAATTGCTTGGTCTGGCGGCCGACATAATACCAGGTTTTGTCGTCGAAAGTGCTGATCTCGGTCGGCGTGCCGAGGGCGGCGGCGACTTCTTCGCGCGTCGATGTGCCGACTTTAAGCTGGGCCAGTTTATCGTTATCGAGGATATTGCCGCGATTGGCTATCGTCGGCTGGCAGGCGCCCAGCGCCACAAAAGCGCAAGCGAGAAGGCCATAAGAGAGAAAACGTGTTTTCATGTTACTGCAAGATAGACTCTCGGGCATTTCTAATGCAACAATTACCGAGGATATAAGGATATGCCGCTGCTTCAACAACTTACACGCCTTTTTGCCAGCCCGGCCGAGAATCCGGCTATCGCCGCGCTTTACACCCGGTGTGTGGAGCAGGCCCGCCGTCCCGAATTTTACAGCCGTCTGGGCGTGCCCGATACGATCGATGGCCGTTTCGATTTGATCGTTCTGCATGTGTTTCTGGCCATGCGGCGGCTGGATGCCGACAGCAAACAGCAGCTGTTCGATCTTATGTTTGCCGATATGGATCGCAATCTGCGCGAAATGGGCGTGGGCGATATGGGTATCGCCAAGCGCATCAAGCCGATGATCGCGGCGTTCTATGGCCGCGCCCAGGCTTATGAGACGGCACTCGCCGCCGGCGACAGTGAATTACAGCAAGCTCTGGCCCGCAATCTTTATGGCAAAGCGCAGCCTTCGCCCGAAGCTTTGCAGGCAATGGCTTCCTATATGCGCAGCGCTGTGGCGAAGCTGGATCAACAATCGCCTGCGGAGATTGCGGCAGGGCAGGTGGAATTCGGTGCTCCATGAAAACCGTTGTTCCAGAATCTGAGCTTTCGCGTCCGCTGGCGATTGATAAAATTCCTGCCAACGGGATTGAAGAAACCATTATCGCCGGCGAGCTGGAGCGCAAAAAGCTGGCTGAGCGTTTTGGTTTGCTGGGATTATCAAAGCTCACGGCCAAGCTCGATGTAAAACATGCGCGCGGCGACACGATGTTCGAGGTTACCGGCACTATGCAGGCCGATGTCGTGCAGCAATGTGTGGTGAGTCTTGAGCCATTACCGGCGTCAATAGACCAAAATCTTCATGTGTTCTTTGCGCGGCCCGAATTGGTTGAAACCGGCGACCACGCCGCGCACATAGAAAACGGCGAGGCGGAGGAGATGGAAGTCATCCTCCACGGCGTTATCGATTTGGGTGAGCTGGTGGCGCAGCATCTTGGTGTTTCGCTCGATCCCTATCCGCGCAAACCGGGCGTTGGCTATGTCGAAGCCGAATATGGTGCAGGGGACGATAAGCCGGTCAATCCATTCGCTAAATTGACGTCGTTAACCAAGAAAGGGGAGGAGAAAAAGTAAGGTGCTGAATATAATTTTTCGGTTGTCTCTTCCCGGATTTCCTTATAGCTTTTGGCTCTAACTGTGAACGTAATATTGGAGGAATCAAAATGTCCGAAGCCACAGCTCAATTGTCCAAACACGAACCTTCGACAAAAAATGATTCTAAAAAAACATCCGGATTCAAAGCGCTTGCTTCCTTTATGCGCGAATGGACAGGTTTCGCGGCGTTGAAGCATAGAAGAGTAGCAAACGCTAACGCGCGGGCCAGAGCCCAATGGCCTGGCCCCCGAGCCGACATGCATTAACTGCTTTCGGCTTTCCCCTTGCATTTTCTTCCATTTAGCCTACAAATAGCCCCATCAGCGCAGTCTTACAATTAATAAGGCTGCGTTTCGTTTTGAGAGATTAAAATGGCTGTACCTAAACGTAAAACTTCCAAATCGGTGCGCAATATGCGCCGGTCGCATCACGCCCTGCAGGCGCGGAATTCGATCGAATGTCCGAATTGCGGCGAAGCCAAGATGCCGCATAATGTATGCGGCTCTTGCGGCCATTATGATGGCCGTGCCGTGATAAAGTCGAAGACGGCCTAGTTCCGTCTCGGCTTCCGGCTCCTTGGCATGACCCCCAACACCGTTATCGCACTCGATGCGATGGGGGGCGACCGCGCGCCGGCAATCGTGGTCGACGGCGCGGCTTTAGCGCGCGAGCGATATCCGGACATTCGTTTCATCTTTTTCGGCGACGAGACGGCGGTCAAGCCGCTGCTCGACGGCCAGAAAATTCTGCAATCCTGCAGCGAGCTGCGTCACACGCCCGATATCGTCGCCGGTGATATGAAGCCTTCGCTGGCTTTGCGGCAGGGGCGCAATTCGAGCATGCGTCTGGCGATCAACGCCGTTTCGCAAGGTGACGCCGCCAGCATCGTCTCGGCCGGCAATACCGGCGCGTTAATGGCGACGGCGAAATTCGTGCTCAAAACTTTGCCGGGCATCGACCGCCCTGCCATTGCTTCCATGATGCCGACGCAAGTTGGCGAGAGCGTGATGCTCGATCTCGGCGCCAATGTCGAATGCGATGCCGAAAATCTGGTGCAGTTTGCTCTGATGGGCGCGATTTTCTGCCGCACGGTTCTTGGTATTGGCGAACCGACGATTGGTTTGCTCAATATCGGCACTGAAGAATTGAAAGGTCATGATGAAATTCGCATGGCCGCTTCGATCTTGCGCGAACGTCCGCCGCCCGGAAAATTCTACGGCTTCATCGAAGGCAACGATATTGCCGCCGGCACCGTCGATGTGATCGTGACCGACGGTTTCAGCGGCAACATCGCCCTTAAAACCGTGGAAGGCACGGCCAAGCTTATGGCGCATTTCCTGCGTCAGACGCTCAGCGCTTCGCTGTCCGCGCGATTGGGATATCTGCTGGCGCGCGGTGCGTTGCGCAAATTGAAACTGCGCGCCGATCCGCGCCAATATAACGGTGCGATGTTCCTCGGCCTCGAAGGCGTCTGCGTCAAAAGCCACGGCAGCACCGATGCTCACGGTTTCGCCAATGCTATCGGCGTTGCGCATGATCTTGTCAGTCACGGATTCAATGGCCGCATCCGCGAAGAGCTTGCGCGCCATTATGGCGTGCCGCCCGGGGGCGCCGCGCCCGTCACTATCGAAGGCGAAGCCAACTGATGCGCCGCTCAATCGTGCTCGGTTGCGGCGCTTATCTGCCGGAAAAAATCGTCAGCAACGAAGAACTCGCCAAGAAAGTCGATACTTCCGACGAATGGATTTCACGCCGCACCGGCATCAAGCGCCGTCACGTTGCTGGACCGCATGAAACGACGTCTGTTCTCGCAATCGCCGCCGCGCGCGCTGCTTTGGAAAATGCCAAACTCGATGCGCAGCAGATCGATCTGATCGTCGTAGCGACGGCGACGCCCGATAATACTTTTCCGGCGACAGCCACCAAAGTGCAGGCTGAGCTTGGCATCACGCACGGTTTTGCTTTCGATGTGCAGGCGGTTTGCTCCGGCTTCGTGTATGCGCTGACGGTGGCAGACAACTTCATCCGCCTCGGTCAGGTGCAGAAAGCGCTGGTGATCGGCGCCGAAACTTTTTCGCGCATTCTCGATTGGAATGACCGCGGCACCTGTGTGCTGTTCGGCGACGGTGCTGGCGCAGTCGTGCTGGGCGCCAGCGAAGGGCAGGGCGATAAGAGTGATCGCGGCATTCTGTCAACGCATCTGCATTCCGACGGCAGCCATTACAATCTGCTTTATGCCAATGGCGGACCGGGTTCGACCGGCACAACCGGCGTCGTCAAAATGGAAGGGCAGGAAGTGTTCCGTCACGCCGTTGGGCGCTTGTCGGAAGTGGTCGATGAAGCGCTGGCCGCCAATAAAATCACGCCGAAAGAAATCGATTGGCTGGTGCCGCATCAGGCCAATAGCCGCATCATCGAAGCCACCGCCAAAAAACTGAATCTGCCATCCAATAAAGTAGTAATGACAATCCATGATCACGCCAATACATCGGCGGCGTCTATCCCCTTGGCGCTGGCGACGGCAACGAAAGACGGCCGCATCAAACAGGGCCAACTGGTGCTGCTCGACGCAATGGGCGGCGGCTTTACCTGGGGCGCCGCGGTTATTCGCTGGTGATTTGAGAGAAATTGCCGGCGCCGATTTGGAGATTGCTCATGCGCTTGATATCGATCCTCTCGCTTGCGGCCCTGGTATTCGTTTTCCCCGTTGCTGCTGCGATGCCATCCCCCGACGATGCTACAACCACGCCGATCAAGCATATCATTGTTGTGATTGCCGAGAACCGTACATTCGATCATGTCTTCGCCACCTATCAGCCGCCGCAGGGCGAGACTGTGTTCAATCTGTTGTCGGAAGGCATCGTCAACGAAGACGGCTCACCCGGGCCCAATTTTGCCAAGGCCGCGCAGTATAAAGCGGTGCTTTCCGGTACATACGATCCCGCGCCTGCCAACAAATCGCTCTATCCGATTTTGCCGCCTTTGATGACCGGCAGCGCGCCGGAACAAGCGAGCGATAGCAAAGGCCCTCCTTTTATTTCTGCCGACAGGACTGCGAGTGATAAGGGACTGCTGCCGGCCGATCAGTCCTTGTTGCTGACAGGCGCTGCCCACTTGCCGAAGCATTCGATAGATACACGCTTGCCGAACGTCACCAATCTGCCGAATGGCCCGTATCAGTTGACGCCCGGCATTCCCTACAATGCCTATACCTCCAGCCCCGTGCATCGCCTGTTTCAGATGTGGCAGCAGATGGATTGCAGCGTTAAACACGCGACCAAAGCCAATCCGTCCGGCTGTCTCAACGATCTGTTTCCGTGGGTCGAGATCAGCGCCGGTGCAGGCAGCAGCGGCAAACCGTTGCCGGAGCCGTTCAGCGATCTCAGCACCGGCGAGGGTTCGACCGCGATGGGCTTTTACAATATGAGCCACGGCGACGCGCCTTATATGAAAGAGCTGGCGATGAAATATACACTCAGCGACAATTATCATCAGGCCGTCAATGGCGGCACCGGCGCCAATCACATCATGATGGGAGCCGGCGATGCGATCTGGTTCGCCGACGGGCAGGGGAATCCCGCCACGCCGCCCGCCAATGAAATCGAGAATCCCGATCCGCAGCCCGGCACCAATAATTTTTATACGCAAGATGGTTATAGCGGTGGCTCTTACGTCGCCTGCGCCGACAAGAAAGCGCCCGGCGTCGGGCCGATCCGCGCCTATCTGGCCGCATTGCCTGCCAAGCTCGACGGCAATTGCGAGAAGGATCACTATTATCTCGTCAATAATTACAATCCCGGTTATTTCGGCGACGGCAGCCTCAATACCAAAGATACATTTACCGTGCCGCCCGCGCCCTTGCGCACAATCGGCGATGCGCTGATTGAGAAAAATATTTCCTTCCGTTATTACGGCGAGGGTTGGGATGAATATGTCAAGGATCCCAAAGACGATGATCTTGCCTACTGCAATATCTGCAACTTCATGCAGTACACGCCGACGATCATGACGGATGCTGCGAAACGCAAGCAGCATATCGCCGATCTCGATCAGTTTTATAAGGATGTGAAAAAAGGCTCGCTGCCCGCTGTGATTTTCCTCAAGCCGAGCGGGATTAATGACGGGCATCCAGCCTCATCGCGGCTCGATATCTTCGAAGCATTCGCCAGGCGCCTCATCGGCGCGGTGCAGGCGCAGCCGAAATTATGGAAAGACACGGCTATCCTCATCACCTTCGATGAAGGCGGCGGTTATTGGGATTCCGGTTATGTGCAGCCGCTCGATTTCTTCGGTGACGGCACCCGCGTGCCGTTGATTGTGGTTTCGCCTTACAGCACCGGCGGCCATATCAGCCACGATTACGGCGATCACGTTTCGATCCTCAAATTCATCGAACGCAACTGGGGCCTTGCGCCGCTGACCAAGCGCAGCCGCGATAATCTGCCCAATCCGCAGCCAAGCCCCGACAACGCCTATGCGCCCGCCAACAGCCCGGCCATCGGCGATCTGATGGATATGCTCCACTTCTAACTCACAGGTCTGGGCAGTATCAGTGAAGTAGCGCCTAAGGCAGGCGACATTATGTCCATCCATTGGTAAGTACTTACCCCGATTCGAGGATGTGCTTTTACTTGAAGAGTGCCGCTTAACTGCGTGTTCTTTCTCTTTGACGAGCCTCCCGCTCCGTATTAGCATTCAGAATCAAATCACCGTCTGAGAGTCTCTCATGACCGACAATACCATTACCCGCGCACAGCTAGCCGAAGCCGTTTATTCCGAGGTCGGATTGTCGCGCAACGATTCAGCGCAGCTCGTCGACGTGATTCTCGACGAGATCAGCCAGGCCTTGATCAAGGACGAAATGGTCAAGCTGTCCTCGTTCGGCAGCTTTCAGGTTCGCAGCAAGGGCAAGCGCGTGGGCCGTAACCCGAAAACCGGCGAGGAAGTGCCAATTCTACCCCGTCGCGTTCTGGTTTTCCGCGCCAGCCACGTGCTTAAGGACAAGATCAACCGTGCATTAACCGGCGCCAGTGCTACCACGACTAAAGGTGAGGTATGAGTTCCGGCATGATGCCAACCCCCGATCCCATGCAAAGCTCGTCTAGCCCGGGCTTGCCGCCACGCTCCGCTGAAATGAAAGCGCCGGGCGCTTTCCGTACGATCAGCGAAGTCGCGACCGATCTCGAAGTGCCGCAGCATGTTCTGCGTTTCTGGGAAAGCAAGTTTCAGCAGATCCGCCCGCTCAAGCGTGGCGGCGGCCGCCGTTACTATAGGCCGGAAGATGTCAATCTGCTGAACAGCATCAAGGATCTGCTCTATAATCAAGGTTTCACGATCCGTGGCGTGCAGAAATTGCTCCGTGAAGGCAACCGTTCTCCCTCGGCCCGCTCTTCAAGCGGCAGCGAAAGCCAGGTGTCGTCATCGACATCGGCAGTGCCGATGCATGCACCCTCGGGCAGCCCGCAAGTGTCACGCGGTCTTTCTGGAGAAAAACGCCGCGAAGTTGAATCGATCCTCGGCGAGCTTAAATCCCTGCGCGAACTGCTGAAGCAGAGCGGGATATAACAGGCGCCTGGCCTTCTAAACAAAAATAGTTTTAGCCCTATAGGGATGGCATGGTTAAAACCATTTCCAAAAAAGTCGCGCGTGGCCGCGAACGGCGGAGAACATTTCTTGCGGCCAAGCCTCCACTCACGGAGGACCAAAAACGGTTGGGAGAGGTTTTTGGGCGCAGTGGAGCATATCCGCAATCTTTTGCGAAAAAGATCCCCGTTCCCGGCAGGCCTTTAACCAAATCGCGCCGCAAATCCAAAGAACCAACCCGCTAAAAGCGCCGGTTGCTTTGAGCTTCACGCTACGCTTATAGTCTGGGCCTTCGCCGCACGGTCGGGATGTAGCGCAGCCTGGTAGCGCATCAGTCTGGGGGACTGGGGGTCGCAAGTTCAAATCTTGTCATCCCGACCATTCATTATGGGCCGTGGGATCAAATCCCGCTATCCCGGCCAATAGTTTCTCGTTTTAGACGGTTATGAAATTGATATGAGTGTTGTAGATTTTTCTTCAGGGGCCGATGCAGCGCTTCCATCCATACGCAATGGTTTCTACCAAGGGCCGATTCTCGCCAGTGACGGAAGCCTCGAACCAATCATCACGTATTTTGACAAGCTGCTAGGTCAGGATCGCGTCAGAGCTATTGGTAGTGCTGACGATGGCAGCCTTAAGCTCGCCATTGATTTCAATTTGGATAGAGAACTCACCACCGAAGTGGCCTTCATTAGAACGCCGGACGATTGGGGTGGCTATGATCATCACATCATCGCTTCTACCCAATATGGCTGTCCGCATACTTGCGGCATGTGCGTCGACGGGTTGCCTAACAGCTTCAAAGCTCATATGTCGCCGGAACAGATGGCGTATGCGGCCTATAGAGTTTTACAGGAAGCTGAAAAAATTCGCGGCATCGACCCAACTGCCAAATTCATAATAATGCAGCTTGGTTCTGGCGATCCTGGGGCGAATGGAATGAATGCGGGCGCCTTCATTCGTAATGTTCATAAAGTCGATCAGCGTATCAAGGGGGTTTATACTTCGACGGCCGGCGCGCTGGGAAAAAATAATATGCCCCACATTGTAGCCGCCGCGATCGAGGCGAAATCTAAGGGCGTAATTGTCGAGGCTCAGTTTTCCGTTCACACGTTGGATCCCGAGAAGAGGCACCAGCTCATTTCGCTTCCCGCAACTCCGCTCGACAAGATCAGAGAGGCCGCGTGGTCTTATGCGGCAAAAACAAGGAATAACGCCTACATCAATTACATGGTCGTTCCCGGCTGGAATAACAGCCTTGAGGATGCGCGAGCGCTGGCCAAATATGTGCCTGAAAACTGCATTCTGAAATTGGTGCGTTTAAATCCGACCGACGATCTGTTCCAGCTCCCGCAATTTCTCCAGGTTGAATGCACCGACAAAGATGTCGGTCGTTTTTCAGATCTTGTAATGACTGCTTTTATGGCTGCTCAAAACCATAGCTTGATTATTACGCCAAAAGATAATGCCGCATTGGTTGAAGCTGCTTGCGGTACGGTGGGCAGGGGAGCGCTGAAAGGCAGGTCGCAGCTCCAGCTTATTAAGGGCTTCGAACCTAATTAGCCCTATACCACGTTATCCAATAAATAAGCCGCGGCACTTGGGGCGCCGCGGCTATTTTAATATTCTTCCTGGGTATTTTTGAGTTTACGGATTCTGCACATCAACCGATGTGGCCTTGATGCTCTTGCTGAACATACCCTTGTCGACATAGCCGACAACGGTCACAGGCGTACCCTTTTGCAGAGCGGCCGATTGAGCCGACTCAATGGCAACATCCACCGTGCCGGTGGAATCGCGCAGGGTGAATTTCTTGGCGCTGCTGACGCTATCGACGGTGCCTGACACCTTCACCATGCCGGTGGCGGGCAGGGCTTTCACTGCTACTTGCGGCGTGTTGCTGCCGGGTTTTTCGCCGGTCACGTTATCGATTGCATCGCCGATCTGCTGGCCGAGATTTTTGTCTTCGCTCACATTGGTAGCCAGAACCTTGCTGCCTGTGATGCCTTTATCGACAGTGCCGCTGACATCGACCTTGTCTCCGTTCTTAAGAACGATCGACGGCGTCGAGCTCAGATCGATTGAGGTGGTGCCGCTGGCATCACGCAGGGTGAACGATTTGGCGCTGTTGAAATCTTCCACGGTGCCGGCGAGCGAGACCGCGGCGCCACTGTCCATATTGCCGACCGAATTAGCCGTAGCTGCGAGAGCCGAGCCGGAAAGCAGGACGGCAAAGCTTGTTAGAGCGACAGTTTTACGAAACGACATGAGATCCTCCCTTGGTTACTTTTTTGTAAAATAAACCTGAAGGAGGGGCGATAAAAAATACCTATGAGATCGAAGCGATCCGTACAAAGAACCTATAAAGATTTCTTTGTAATCGCGGTAAACCAACGATTTAGTTTCTGTAACAACATTGCCTTCGCCTGCGGCATTTTGTCATGAACTGCTTTTATCGCTTCACCATAGCCGGGCAGGAGCTGGCCGATCCACAATTCCCGAATAGTAGCTTGCAGCCGCTTGCTGCCGGCCCAAATTATGCTCGTGCCGATCCAGGCCCAGGGCGCAAACTGAAAATCCTTCGTCCAGTGATTGCCGATTTGTATGCGAACCAATCCGGCTTTTCGCGCCATGGTGAAGATGATCTCCACTGGCTGACCGGTCAGCATGCTCGGCGTGGTGACGGTGAAAGAACCGGCATTGCCGAATATTTTTGCGGTCAGGCGGAAGAAGCCATCTTCATCGGAATGGGCGAATAGAATAAGCCGCGCCCAGTCGCGGCTTTCACCGATCTGCAATACTTCCAGCCACGCATTGCGTTCGGGAGCCTGCTTCATTTCCAGAACCAGACCGGCACTCATGACAAAATCGTGCGCGAAAAACTGAGACGTGACATGGGGCGCCGCCGCGCCGCCTTGCCACGGCCGGGACATTGTCCAGTCGCGCCGGATCGATGTCCATACCGGCACATTCAGCATGCTCATGATGGAATGCCTGCACTTATAAAGGAAGATTCGCGGATCGGCCGCCTTGGCGGAGGCAGCCGGCTGCGGCGCAAGCGTAATACGGCCGTATTCTACCGATAGATCGAGCATATCGGTTTTCGTAAGATCGACATTCAGAGGCTTGGTGTGGAAGGCGATCTCTTCTGTGAAATCGACATTCAGTGCGCGCCCTTGCTCGTAAAGATCTCCCTTAATCCCCATACCGAGCGGCCGCGCATGGCGCATGGCCACGGCATCGATAATCGCCACTTTGTTGCGGCGATTGCCGAGCAGGTGAGGCCATACCCAATCGAGCCCCCAGCTGGTGACGCTTTTCTCGAAAGTCGGCAAACAGATTGCGAGCGCTTTTTGTGAAAATACCGGCAGCATCGGTTCGATGAAATTGGTGAAATGCAGAAAGCAGTCTGGCCGGTTAACGGTTACAGGATGATACCAGTATGAATCGAGCGTAAGCGAAGGCTGCGCCAGGTCGAGATCGAACTTATGAAAAATCTCGAACAACCGGTTGATATCTTGCCAGCTTGTCAGAACATCATCGTCGAATAAAGCCACGGCGCGATAATCGCGCAGCCACGGAATATCCTTAAACAATCGCGAGGCAGCCGAATATTTAAACGCGCCCTGTTTGACGATCATCTCGGCATCGGGGCATTGCGGTTCGCCCTTGCCGAAATGGCTGATAAGCAGATCCCAGTTGCGGTCGCCGCTCGGTTTTTTAGCCCATTGCGTATGCATCGAGGCTTTGCCGGTGCGCACGATCAGCAGATTATCGCGCTGCCGCGCTTGCATCATGCGCACAAGCGCCCAGTGGGTATCAAGTTTGGGATCGTGGGTCATGCGGCCACTTTAGGAAATCTGGTAATCTGTTTCACCTAAATTGCAGGATGGTCGTGCGGCAATGTTCCTTCTTCCCCCACAGGGGAGAGAAGATCAGGATGAGGGGCGCTCTCGGTAAGAGAGCCGCACGTCTACCCTCACCCTGTCCTTCCACTGGAGGGAGAGGGAACGCTGTTGCAACTTCCGTACTTTAGATAATGCGGATCATCCTTTAACCCTTTGCCTCTGCAATGCCGGGATCGAGCCTTATTTCGGTCATACAAAAGGGGCTGGATATCGCCAATAATTGAGGCATAAAGGATAACCCGGGGATAATGAAAATGAAACGGCCACTGAAAACAGCGATATTGATTTCGGCTTTGTTGGCGACTCCGCCCCTCGCCGTACAGGCGCAGGATTATCCGCCCCCGCAAGGCATGCCAGTCGCATCGGCGCCAGTCGCGTATAGCCAGCAACAACTCGATCAAATGACCGCGCCTATCGCGCTTTATCCGGATCAACTGGTGGGCCAGATTTTAATGGCATCGACCTATCCGCTCGAAGTGGTGGAAGCCTATCGCTGGCGGCAAAATCCGGCCTATGCACAATTGAGCGGCGATCAATTAGGAGCGGCGCTCGAGCAGCAACCCTGGGCTCCCAGCGTGAAGGCGGTGGTGCCGTTCCCGCAGGTGCTGTCGATGATGGACAATAATCTGCAATGGACTGAACAATTGGGCGATGCTTTCCTCGGCAATCAAGGCGCCGTGATGGATTCGATCCAGCGCTTGCGCGGCATGGCGCAGCAAGCCGGCAATCTGCAATCGACACAGCAGCAGTACGTTTCCGGCTCGCCGGGCGATATCGTGATCGTCCCGGCTAATCCGCAAATCGTGTATGTGCCGGCTTATAATCCGGTGGTCGTTTACGGCGCCTGGCCATATCCGGCCTATCAGCCTTATTACTTCGCGCCTGCGCCCGGCTATGTCGATTATCGCGTCGGTTTGATCGGCTTCGGTGTCGGTATCGGTGTCGTCGACGTTTTGTGGGGATGGGATCATTGGGATTGGCGCTCGCATCATATCGAGGTTGATCGCGGCCGTTATGAAAATCTCAATCGCGGCCGTCCCCCTGCTTTTGCGGGCGGAGCCTGGTCGCATGATGTCAGCCACCGTCACGGCGTGCCTTATGCCAATCCGGGGGCACGCGCCCAGTTCCAGCGGGCTTCCGATGAATCGCGCCGCAACTCTCGCGGTTTCGAGGCTCCGGCGGCACGGCAGGAAAATAATACAGTTCGTCCGGCTGCGAATGGGCGGAATTCCACGCCGCATCAGCAGCAGGCGGCTCCGGCTGTGCAGCAGCATGTGAATGCTCCGGTTCAGCAACAGCATGAGCAGCAACGCCCGCAGGTCCAGCAGCATCAGCAGCAGACACAGCAGCTCCATGCCCGGCAGCCGCAGACGCAGCAACGGCAGGCTCCCGTATTCGAATCTTTCTCGCGCGGTTCCGATACGCGGGCGCAGTCGGAACGCGGCGCTTATAGCCGTTCGACGCAACCCGCCGCGCAGCAGCAGCATCAGCAACAACAACAGCCTCAGCATCAGGGTGAGCAACATCCCGCCAACCACCAATCCGCTCCGGCACATCAAGATCAAGGACAAAATTCCGGCGGCGGCCACGGCGGCAATAACCATAACGATGATAGGAACAACAGATGAGCGGCTCACATAAAAATCATCTCGGCATTCTTGTGCTGGGCACCGGCCTTGCGCTTTCGGCCTGCGCTTCCGATACGCCGCCTTTAACTCCCCACGCATCTCTGCCGCAGCAACAGACATTCGATACGCCGGAGCAGGCGGTCGATACGCTGGTCGCCGCAGCACGCAGCGATAACAAGAGCGAGATGCTCAAAATTCTGGGCCCGCAATCGGGCAAATTAATCCACTCCGGCGATGATGTGGCCGACAAGACATCACGCGCTCGATTCCTCGCTGCCTATGACAAGGCGCACGAATTGCAGAGCGAAAACGACGATCGCGAAACTCTGATCATCGGTTCGGAAGAATGGCCCCTGCCGATTCCGCTGGTGCGCGTAGGTGAGGGCTGGCAATGGGATACGCCCTCCGGCCAGGAGGAAGTTCTCAATCGCCGCATCGGCCGGAATGAGCTGAATGTTATCGAGATCATGCGCGCCTATGTCGATGCGCAGCATGAATTCGACGCCGATCACACCGATGAGCATAAACATGAATATGCCCAGCATTTCATCAGTCACGAAAAGGGCAGGCATGACGGGCTTTATTGGCCGCCGAAAGCTGGCGAGCAAGAAAGTCCGCTGGGGCCGCTGCTGGCCAATGCTTCGGCCGAGGGGTATTCCGCCAAGGCCGTTACCGGCCGCGCGCCCTATCACGGCTACTATTATAAAATCCTGACCAGGCAGGGCGCGAATGCCGCCGGTGGCGCCAGGAATTACATCAACAAAAAAGGTCATATGATCCACGGCTTCGCCATGATCGCTTTTCCGGCGCGCTATGGCGATAGCGGCGTGATGAGTTTCATCGTCAACCAGAACGGCATCGTGTACGAGAAAAATCTCGGCTCCGATACCGGCAAGATCGCTCCTGCTATCACCGGCTACGATCCCGATAGTGATTGGAAAGTCGTGGATTAGATTTAAAATTTCCCTCACTTTAATATCTGGCTTGAGCTTGCCATCAGCGTCCCCCTCCCCTTGGGGAGGGGACAGGGGCGGGGTCGGTGCGCTCAACATCATCTGTCCTATCAATCGAACTTGATCTCTCGTTGAGCTCCCCCTCCCTAACCAATCCCTTCGGGCATCGAACCTTTGGCCGGTTCGATCCCCACAAGGGGGGAGGGAACACTACTGTTCTCTGGGCAAACATTTTCATTTAAACGAAAAGTGCTTTAATCTCTCCTCTATGCCCGATTTCCTCTCCGTCTACATAACCGTGCCTACGGCTGAGCTGGCTGAGACGATCGCCCGTGCGCTGGTCGAGGAAAGACTGGCGGCTTGCGCCAATATTATTCCCGGCGTCCGGTCGATCTATCGCTGGCGGGGCAAGATCGAATCCGAAAACGAAATAATTCTGATCGCCAAGACCCGGGCGGCTTTGTTCGACCGGCTTGAAAAGCGCGTCAAACAATTGCACTCTTACGATTGTCCCTGCATCGTGGCGTGGCCGATAAGGGCGGGTCATCAGCCTTATCTCGATTGGCTGGCGGGCGAGACCGAAGCGTAAGGATTTCTCATGTCATCTATCGATACTCTGCGTGCCAATCTGGAAGAAGCGCAAGGCGCGCTGAAAAACCTGCTGGCGGATCAGAAAACGCTGGGCGCGATCACGGCGGCTGGCGATCTGCTGATCAATTGTTTCAAGCAGGGCGGCCGTGTGTTCAGTTGCGGCAATGGCGGCTCGATGTGCGATGCCATGCATTTCGCCGAAGAGCTTTCCGGCCGTTATCGGCTCGACCGCAAGGCATTAGCGGCCGTCTCGATCAGCGATCCAGGCCATATCTCCTGCGTCGGCAACGATTACGGCTATGATTTTATATTTTCGCGTTATCTGGAAGCGCATGCGCGCAAGGGCGATTGTTTGCTGGCGATCAGCACCAGCGGCAAAAGTAAAAATATCATGATGGCGGTTGAGGCGGCCAAAAAACTCGGCGTCAAAGTAATCGGTTTAATGGGCAACGCAGATTCTCCGCTCGGCGCCGCAGCCGATATCGTCATCGCCACGCCCGGCGGCAAATTCGCCGACCGTGTGCAGGAGCTGCATATCAAGGTGATCCATAACCTGATCGAGCAGGTCGAGCGCGACCTGTTCCCGGAGAATTACAAATAATGGTCGAGATTAACATCGTTTATCAGGGTGAATTGCGCTGCGAAGCCGTGCATGGCCCTTCCGGAACGCGCCTGATCACCGACGCGCCCAAGGATAATCACGGCAAGGGCGAAAGCTTTTCACCCAGCGATCTGCTCGCCACGGCGCTCGGCACCTGTATCCTGACAATCATGGATCTTGCCGCCCGCACTATGAAAGTCGATCTGCGCGGAACCAAAGTGACGGTACAGAAAGAGATGGTCGCCCAGCCCGTGCGCCGCATCGCCAAGCTGGCCGTGACGGTCGATGTGCCGGTGAAGCTGGATGAAGAACAAAAACAGAAGCTGATCAAGGCCGCCAACACCTGCCCGGTGCATGAAAGTCTGCACCCCGACATTCAAAAGCCGGTCGAGTTTCGCTGGGGCTAATTATCCGGCAGGGCTTGGGCCATTATTAGCCAGCCGCAAGTTGCTGCCTTTCAAGGGAGCGTGCGCTTCCTGATAGCCTTCCATGCAATGGAACATGTCGGTCGCTAGTTGGAAGTGCATGTCGACAACTCCCTCGCTTGGCACAACCGCCTTTTGTGATCCTTGTACGATTTGGTAGTCCAGGTCTATCGAAAATCTGAGCCCCGAGATATCGGGATTGATTTTGGATAATGGAATGAAACTCATCAGTCCGCTGTCCGCGAGAAAAACTTTTTCATCGGGGTCTACAGGAAAAATTATTTTCACATGAGCCACGCCGTCCTGGAAGGCAATGTCCGGCTGCTCGAGATTTATTCGAACAGTCATGCTTTGCATGTTTCCATAAAAGAAATATTGATCCCTCTCGAATTTAATCAGCTGCTGTGGGAAGCCGATGGTAACTGCGCGATCGGGAATCTGATCGGCACTCTGGCCGGTATCCTGATCGGCGGCTCGCTTCTGTTCTACCATCGAGTATTTGGGTGCTGTGGCGTTTTTCTGGTTCAGTTTTTTAATAATGCTGAGCCATTGCAGGCTTCGGCGATATTGAGTTTTTCCTATTCCAGGCTTTTCATCTGCCAGCTTCTTTATTGTTTGTCTTTGCTGAAGCGCAATATCGTTTCTAAGAATCGAATGTTGGCCGAGTAGAAAATTACCTGCGGCTAGCGCGTAACAAGCCTGGGTGTCGCTCGCCGGTTTACGCAGAGGTTCTGATTGGGAGGATGTGAAGGGGAGGGCCGTTAATATGGTTGCGGCTATCCAGGTACTTTTCATTTTGCTCATAAAATGCAATCCAATATAAAGATGTTGTCCGTGCTGCTCTCGCTTTGTGTGCGCATATTAAGCAGGGAAATAATCGAGGGGCAACTGTCCTTGCATTTTACCGCCATTTCCGGTCATATCTCATTGAAAGCATAGGGAAATACAGATGCCGATCGACAAGAGTTATAACGCGGCCGAGACAGAGGCCAGGCTTTATAAACGCTGGGAAGAATCCGGCGCGTTCGCCTGTGATGTGCAATCGAAGGCGCAGCCTTTCTGCATCATGATGCCGCCGCCCAACGTGACCGGCAGCCTGCATATGGGTCATGCGCTGACCTTTACCTTGCAGGATATCCTCGTTCGTTACCGCCGCATGCGGGGCAGGGATGTGCTGTGGCAGCCGGGGACAGATCACGCCGGCATCGCCACGCAGATGATCGTTGAAAAACAACTCGCTGCCCAAGGCAAGAATATGGGCCGCCGCGAAATGGGCCGCGAAGCCTTTCTCAAAAAAGTGTGGGAGTGGAAAGAGGAATCCGGCGGCACGATCACCAAGCAGCTCCGCCGCCTCGGTGCGTCATGCGACTGGTCGCGTGAGCGCTTCACGATGGACCCCGATCTCAATCGCGGTGTGATCCGCGCCTTTGTGCAGTTGTACCGTGAGAAGCTGATTTACAAAGACAAGCGTTTAGTCAATTGGGACCCGAAATTGCTGACGGCTGTCTCCGATCTCGAAGTCGAATCGCGCGAGATGAAAGGCCATATGTGGCATTTCCGTTATCCACTGGTGGAAGATGCCGGGAAATACATCTGCATCGCCACCACGCGGCCTGAAACGATGCTGGGCGACGGCGCCGTGGCGGTTAATCCGAAAGACGACCGCTACAAACACCTGATCGGTAAATATGTGACGCTGCCGCTGGCCAACCGGCAGATCCCGATCATCGGCGATGAGCATGCCGATCCGGAAAAGGGCAGCGGCGCCGTGAAGATTACTGCCGCGCATGATTTCAACGATTTCGAAGTCTGGCAGCGCCACCGCGACAAGGATTATTTCAAGACGCAAAAAGACGGGGGCCTGATTAATCTGTTCGATGCGCATGCAAGGCTGAATGAGAATGCGCCCGAGCAATATCGCGGGCTCGACCGGTTCGAAGCGCGCAAGCGCGTGATCGCCGATCTCGAAGCGCTCGGCCTCGTCGATAAGATCGAACCCATCACGCATGCCGTACCGCACGGCGACCGTTCCGGCGTGGTGATCGAACCGTGGCTGTCGGAGCAATGGTATTGCGATGCCAAGACGCTGGCGAAACCGGCGATTGAGGCTGTTGAGACCGGCAAAACCAAATTCGTGCCCGAGCAATGGACCAATACCTATTATTCGTGGATGCGCAATATCGAGCCCTGGTGCATCTCGCGCCAGTTATGGTGGGGGCATCAAATTCCGGCGTGGTATGGGCCGGATGAAAAAATTTTCGTCGCCGAAAGCGAGGAAGAAGCCAAGGCCGAAGCGCAGAAACATTATGGCAAGACCGTCGAGCTCACGCGCGACGAAGACGTTCTCGATACCTGGTTCTCCTCGGCGCTGTGGCCGTTCTCGACTATCGGCTGGCCCGATCAAACGCCGGAGCTGAAGCGTTATTATCCGACCGATGTGCTGGTGACCGGCTTCGACATCATCTTCTTCTGGGTCGCGCGCATGATGATGATGGGCATCCATTTTATGAAGGATGTGCCGTTCAAGGATATCTACATCCACGCGCTGGTCCGCGACGAGAAGGGCCAGAAAATGTCGAAGACCAAAGGCAATGTGATCGACCCGTTGGTCATCATCGATCAATATGGCTGCGATGCGCTGCGCTTCACGCTCGCCAATATGTCAACGCCGGGGCGCGATATCAAACTCGCCACCGGCCGCATCGAGGGCAACCGCAACTTCGCCACCAAGTTGTGGAACGCCGCGCGTTATTGCCAAATGAATGAATGCGCGTGGGATGCAAAGTTCGATCCCGCCGCCGTGAAGAATACCGTCAATAAATGGATCGTCGGCGAAACCAAACTGGCGGCTGATAAAATTGCCGCGCTGCTGGATGATTACCGGTTCGATCTGGCTTCATCGGCGGCGTACGATTTTATCTGGAACAATTTCTGCGACTGGTATCTGGAATTCACCAAACCGATTTTGGCCGGCGCGGACGAAGCCGCCAAAACTGAAACCCGCGCCACTACCGCATGGGTATTAGGGCAGATGCTGCATTTCCTGCATCCCTTCATGCCCTATATCACCGAAGAATTATGGGATCAGTTCGCCGGCGGCACCCTGCTGATGACCGGCAAATGGCCGGTGCTGGCGGATAATCTTCCCACGGCTACGGGCATCAATTGGGTCAAGCGGCTGATCGAAGAAATTCGTGCCGTGCGCGTTGAACTTAATGTGCCGGGAGCTGCAAAGATCAAGCTGCTGATTAAAGATGCCGGTAAAGATATTGAAAGCCGCATCGCTGAAAATCTTTCCTATATCGTCCGTATGGCGCGGCTGAATGAGGACGAGGCTCCCGTTTCCTATGTTAAGGAAATTCCCAAAGGCGCCGCCCAAATTGTTTTTGGCGACATAACGATTGCGTTGCCGCTGGCCGGTATCATCGATCTCGATCAGGAGAGCGCGCGCCTCACCAGGGAAGTCGAGAAGTGGGCTGCCGAAATCACGAAGGTCGACAACAAGCTCGCCAACAAGAATTTCGTCGATCGCGCACCGCCCGAAATTCTCGAAGAGCACCGCGAACGCAAGGCCGAAGCCGAGGCGATGATCGTCAAGCTTCAGGCCGCGCAGAAAAGTTTGGCGGGATAGGGCGCAGGGGGAGCAGCTTTTCCACAAGGACGGTAGGTTCCCTCCCCCTTGTGGGGAGGGTTAGGGAGGGGGGAGCTCCGTGAGAGACCAAGATAGACTTTGGAGATCGTGCCAAGCTTCACTCCCCCACCCCTAACCCCTCCCACGAGGGGAGGGGAACAGACCGGTCATGCCGCCACTAATGTTCGTGAAGGTAAAGTTCCATGCATCGCAATCGTAAACTAAAATCAATCAGCGCGATGTTTTTGTGCGTCCTCGCTGCACCTGTTTACGCCTCCTCCCTCACCGCCGAGCAGCCGGGGGAGATCAGCAGCAGCCAGCCCGGTGAAATCTCATCGAGCCAAAAGGGCAAAATTGGCAGCAACCAAAAAGGCGAGATCAATCTTCATCAAAAGGGTGAGATCAGCACCGAACCCGCCGGCGTCGATCCTGGCTTGTGCCGCGCGCTGGTCAAACATACGCCTCGTGCCGATGTCGCCTATCAGCCGGGCGTCGATGCCGCGGGCAATGCGGTAGCGCCAGCCGATTTGCCGGGCCAGCCGCAAATCAAAATGCCGGATAAAATCCAGATCCCGCTGACCGTATCGCTGGCGCAGGCGGCGCACCTTAATACCAGCCAATACCCCTTCAACCAGATCGGCACCGGCAGCGAAGCTTTGATTGGTATGATCACGGTTCAGGGCGACAAGGTCTTTTTCAACGATCAGCCGCTTTCGGATACGCAGCAGGATAACCTCGCGGTGCTGTGCATGAAGCCGAACGGCAATTAAGCCGATTGTTGGCTTTATGGGCCGGGTTTGTTAAGGTGAATCAAACCCATAACGAATGACCGGATTTCCTTATGAACAATCCCCAGAACAAGCAAAAAGCCCCCAAAAACGCCATCAGCCCGACCCGGGCCGAGAATTACGCCGAATGGTATCAGCAGGTCGTGCGCGCCGCCGATATGGCCGAAATGTCCGGCGTGCGCGGCTGCATGGTGATCAAGCCCTGGGGCTACGGCTCGTGGGAGCTGATGCAGCGTGAGATCGACCGCCGCCTCAAAGAAACCAATCATGAGAATTGCTATTTCCCGATCTTCATTCCCATCAGCTATTTCCAGCGCGAGGCTCAGCATGTCGAAGGCTTCGCCAAGGAAATGGCGATTGTTACGCATCACCGCCTACGCGCCACGGACGGTGTGCTGCGGCCCGATCCCACCAGTGAGCTGGAAGAACCGCTGATCGTCCGCCCCACGTCCGAAACCGTTATCGGCGAGGCGATGGCGAAGTGGATCAAGTCGTACCGCGATCTGCCCTTGCTCACGAACCAGTGGGCGAATGTGGTGCGCTGGGAAATGCGTCCGCGCATTCTTTTGCGCACGGCCGAATTCCTTTGGCAGGAAGGCCATACCGCGCATGAAACGCATGAAGACGCAATGAAGGAAACGCGGCTGATCCTCGATATCTATTGCGACTTCGTCGCCAATCATCTGGCGCTGCCGGTCGTTCCCGGCGAGAAAGCGCCGCATGAACGTTTCCCCGGCGCCGACAACAGCCTGACCATCGAGGCGATGATGCAGGATGGCCGCGCGTTGCAGGCGGGCACGTCGCATTATCTCGGCCAGAATTTCGCCAAGGCTATCGGTATCCAGTTCCAAAGCCGCGAAGGCAATCTGGAATATGTGCACACCACCTCATGGGCTGTCACCACGCGCTTGCTTGGCGCCTTGATCATGACGCATGGCGACGATGACGGTATGCGCATGCCGCCGCGCGTAGCGCCGTGGCAGATCGTGATCGCGCCGATCCTGCGCGACGATAGTGACAAGCAAAAGGTGATGGATTATTGCGAAAAACTGAAAGCCGAATTGCAGGCGCAAAGTTACGGCGGCCAGCCAATTCGCGTGAAGCTCGATGCGCGCGATATCTCCGGCGCCGACAAGAAATGGGAATGGATCAAGAAGGGCGCGCCCTTGCTGCTCGAAATCGGTCCGCGCGATGTGGGAGAAAATAAGGTCTGCGTCACCCGCCGCGATCAGCTGGCGCAGGGCAAACGCTTTCTCGCCCGCGACGAATTTATTGGCAATGCCGTGGCCGAATTGACCGCGATCCAGAAAAATCTTTACGACGAAGCGCTCGCGTTCCAGCAAGCGCGCACCGTCAGCAACATCAAGACCAAAGCCGAGTTCGATGCCTATTTCAGCCAGGATGCCGATAATGGTTTCAGCAGCAAGGTCGGCTTCGTGCGCGCCAAATGGTCGGGTGATCCGGCCTCGCTCAAACTGCTCGATGCGCTGGGTGTGTCAGTGCGCTGCATTCCGTTCGATCAGGACGGCAAAAGCGGCACCTGCGTTCTGACCGGTGCACCCGCCACGCAGGATGTTATCTTCGCAAGGGCTTATTGATGATCTTCTCCTCCTTCGAACGTATGGTCGGTTTTCGTTATCTGCGCGCCAAGCGGCAGGAGGGGTTTATTTCGGTCATCAGCTGGTTTTCGCTGATCGGCATCGGCCTCGGCGTCGCCACCTTGATCGTGGTGATGTCGGTGATGAACGGCTTCAGCCACGATCTGTTTCAGCGCATTCTCGGCCTTAACGGCCATTTCAATATTTATGCGATGCAGGGCGGTCCGCTGCAGGATTACGAGCCCATGCTGGACCGTGTGCAGAAACTGCCCGGCGTGCAAAGCGCCTCCCCGACAATCGAAGGGCAGGCGCTGATTACCTATAGCGGCGGTGCATCCGGCGTATTGGTGCGCGGGGTTGAGACGGATGCGTTCCGCGCGCGGCCTTCCATCGCCAATCACATCGTTGCCGGTTCGCTCGATAATTTCAGGGATGACCAAATCGCTATCGGCGTCCGCATGGCCGAACGGCTCAATCTGAAGGCTGGCGATTTGCTGACGCTCATTTCGCCGGTCAGCAAAACAACGGTCTTCGGGTCGGCGCCGCGTTTGCGCGGCTATATAATCGGCGCCATTTTCGATACCGGCATGTATGAATACGACAATAATTTCGTCTTTATGCCGCTGACATCCGCGCAGGCTTTCTTCAATACCGGCTCCGGCGTGACGGCTATCGAGATTTTCGTCAAGGATCCGCAGCATCTGTCATCCGCGCGAACCGAAATCGTCTCTGCCGCCAATTATCCCGGCGCGCCGCAGATGCGTTTGCTTGACTGGCAGCAGAATAATTCCAGCTTCGTCACCGCGCTGCAGGTCGAACGCAACGTGATGTTCCTGATCCTGATGATGATCGTCATCGTCGCCGCCTTTAACATCATCTCCGGCCTCATCATGCTGGTGAAGGATAAAGGCCGCGATATCGCCATTCTGCGCACGATGGGCGCCACGCGCGGCATGATCATGCGCATTTTCTTTTTGAACGGCGCCTTTATTGGCTTCGCCGGTACATTATTCGGCCTCATTCTCGGCCTGTTTGTGGCCGGTCACATCGAACAATTGCGCGAGATCGTGCAATACATCACCAAAACCGATCCGTTCTCGCCGGAAGTGTATTTTCTCACCCGCATGCCCTCGGTGGTCGATGGGTACGATGTGGTGCGGATTGTGCTGATGGCGCTGGGGCTTTCGTTCCTCGCCACGCTTTATCCTTCCTGGCGCGCCGCGCGCCTCGATCCGGTTGAGGCACTGCGATATGAGTGATGTTGTCCTCGAACTGCGCGATGTGAAGCGCACATTCCATCAAGCCAGCGGCGATTTGCCAGTGCTGCGTGGCTGTACATTAACCGTCAAAGCAGGGGAGCCGGTCGGGCTGATCGGCCCCTCGGGTTCAGGCAAATCGACATTGCTGCATATTGCCGGATTGCTGGAACGTGCTGACGGTGGTGCTGTTATCATCGCAGGACAGGATACCGGCACGCTCGATGATAAAGGCCGCACGATGCTGCGGCGGCAATCGATCGGCTTCGTTTATCAATTCCATCATCTGCTGTCGGAATTTTCGGCGCTTGAGAATATCATGCTGCCGCAAATGATCGCGGGCATTTCGCGCGATCAGGCCGCCAAGCGCGCCAGCGAATTGCTGGCATTGGTGGATTTAACAAAGCGCGCCGATCACCGGCCTGCGCGATTATCAGGCGGCGAGCAGCAACGCGTGGCGCTGGCCCGCGCGCTGGCCAATGCGCCAAAGCTTCTGATCGCCGATGAACCCACCGGGAATCTCGATCCGCGCACGGCAGGGCATGTGTTTGAGGTTTTGGAAAGCCTGATCCGTTCGCAAAAACTGGCCGTGCTAATGGCCACGCATAATCACGAACTGGCGAAGCGAATGCAGAAGGTAATGGAGATTAGAGAAGGGACTATCGTCCCGGTTTAGCGCCGCCTTTTTTTACTTTATTAGGCTCTGGCTGTAGGGACCGTTGCGTCGGCACCGCGCTTTGCAACCAAATCCCCAATGCCATGTCGGGCGATTGTCTCGTTGGGTGCGGCTGCCGATTTTTCGCGCAAGGCCTTAACATCGGCAAAATTGAAATCTTGGCCTTTCGCCAGTTCTTTCATCCAGGGATGAGTGGCAACAATATCGAGCAGAACGTCTCCAGCAACGATACGGGTGGCCTGATTATCAGTGGTAGCAACGGTTGTGTGAAAGACGAAATCCTCATCGGAAATTCGATGGCCGGCCAAATGTGTTCGATTTGCAGTGAGAATGGCCGCCTCTGAAAAGTCACCACGCAATTTTGCAATTACGGGAACATCGTGAGATGAAGGAATGCCAGCTCTCTCGTACATCTTGGAAGCCTGCTCTCCCGTAACGGCGATAGTTTTGCGCGATTCGGTGTCGCGAATTTCGCGAACGAACCCAATTGCGCTTTTCAGGAGGATAAAATCGCCGGCGCTAAGCCGTTCAATGCTGAATGCATCGCTTACCGTGATTACTCTTCCCATTGCTTGGAGGCCGGGCACGAGTTTTTCCGAATGCGTGCCGGAATAGAGCGCTCTATCCGAGGGTTTGCTGCCGGTTTGTTCCCGGCAGAATTTAAGGATTTGGTCTAATGCTTCCAGCGGATCGCTGCTCAATTTAATCGGATCAGTCATAATACCGCCCTTTATTGTGAATATGCATTGCGATTATACGGATTATATCATCTTCTGATTGCTCTAATATTTGATTAATTAATTTCGCGTCCAAAACCATATCTATCTAACTGATAGGAAATGATTTTTTTCGTATTTTCCTCTTTTCCTCCCACCGCCGAAATGCTACGTTTTTAAATCATTTTTAACCTCATGATTCCGCCCTCAAAATGGGCGAAAAAAGGCCTGAAATCTTGACCGATACCGCCGAACAAACGCCGCCTCCCTCCGATATCGCGCTGGTCACAATCGAAGACGAAATGCGCCGCTCCTATCTCGATTACGCGATGAGCGTTATCGTATCGCGCGCTCTGCCGGATGTGCGCGATGGTCTGAAGCCCGTTCATCGCCGCATTCTGTTCGCGATGAAGGAAGGCGGCTACGACAGCGGTAAGCCTTATAAGAAATCCGCGCGCATCGTCGGCGACGTTATGGGTAAATATCACCCGCACGGCGACAGCGCGATTTACGACGCCATGGTCCGTATGGCGCAAGATTTCTCGATGCGCCTGATGCTGATCGACGGGCAGGGCAATTTCGGTTCGATGGATGGCGATAACGCCGCCGCCATGCGTTACACCGAAGCGCGCCTGGCCAAATCGGCCGAAGCGTTGCTGGAAGATATCGATAAAGACACCGTCGATTTTCATGCGAACTATGATGAGTCCTCGCAGGAGCCCGATGTCCTGCCCGCGCGCTTCCCCAATTTGCTGGTCAACGGCGCCGGCGGCATCGCGGTCGGTATGGCCACCAATATTCCGCCGCACAATCTGGGCGAAGTGGTCGATGCCTGCCTCGCTTACATCAAAAATCCCGATATCACCCTCGACGAGTTGGTCGAAATCGTGCCCGGTCCTGATTTCCCGACCGGCGCTATCATCCTCGGCCGCACCGGCTGCCGTTCCGCCGCCTATACCGGCCGCGGCTCGATAGCTATCCGTGCGCGCCACCTCATCGAGGAAAACAAGAAGGACCGCGTCTCACTGGTCTTTACCGAAATTCCCTATCAGGTGAACAAGGAAAACCTCATCAAGCGCATCGCCGAATGCGTGCATGAGAAAATCATCGAAGGCATCTCCGACATCAACGACCATTCCGACCGCGACGGTGTGCGCGTGGTGGTCGATCTCAAGCGCGACGCGATGCCCGATATCGTGCTGAACCAATTGTTCAAGCATACCGCGCTGCAGACCAGTTTCGGCGTCAATATGCTGGCGCTCAATGGCGGCCGTCCGGAGCTGATGAACCTCAGGCAGGTGGTCGTTGCTTTCGTCGCATTCCGTGAGCGCGTTATTACCCGCCGTACCGAATTCGAATTGCGTCAGGCGCGCGACCGCGCGCATGTGTTGCTGGGCCTCGCCGTCGCCGTCGCCAATATCGATGATGTCATCAAGCTGATCCGTGGGGCCAAAGATCCCTCGATCGCCCGTGCGGAATTAATGGCCCGCGACTGGCCTGCGAAAGATATCATGTCGCTGATCGCGCTGGTCGATGAGCATGCCGCCACGGGCAAGGGCGACACCTACAAAATGTCTGAAATGCAGGCCAAGGCGATCCTCGATCTGCGCCTGCACCGCCTTACGGGGCTTGAGCGCGACAAGATCGGCGACGATCTCAAGGAAGTTGTCGAGCGCATCAAGGATTATCTCGATATCCTCGGCAACCGTGAGCGCGTGCTCAAGATCATGTCGGACGAGCTGAGCGAAATCCGCGAACGGTTCGCCACGCCGCGCAGAACGGAAATTCAGGAACAGGAATTCGAAACCGATATCGAAGACCTGATTCAGCGCGAAGATATGGTGGTGACCGTCAGCCACACCGGCTATGTCAAGCGCGTGCCGCTCTCGACCTACCGCGCGCAGAAGCGCGGCGGCAAGGGCCGTACCGGCATGAGCACCAAGGACGAAGATTTTGTCAGCGAAATCTTCATCGCCTCGACCCACACGCCGATGCTGTTCTTCTCCTCGCTCGGCCGCGTCTACAAGCTCAAGGTTTACAAGCTGCCGCTCGGCAATCCGCAGGCGCGCGGCAAGGCTTTGGTCAATCTGCTGCCGCTGGAACAGGGCGAAACCATCACCGCCACGCTGCATCTGCCGGAAGACGAAACGACGTGGGAAAATCTCAATGTCATGTTCGCCACTTTGGCGGGCACCGTGCGTCGTAACCAGCTTTCCGATTTCAGCAATGTCCGGGCCTCCGGCATCATCGCGATGAAGCTGGAAGACGGCGATCGTTTGATTGCCGTGCATACCTGCACGGAAAAAGACGATGTGCTGCTGGCCAGCCGTTCGGGTAAATCGATCCGCTTCGCCGTCGATGATGTGCGCGTGTTCACCGGCCGTACATCGGTCGGCGTGCGCGGCGTCAGGCTGGCGGACAAAGACACCGTGATTTCGATGTCGATCCTGCAGCATGTCGAAGCGACTGCCGACGAACGCGTCGCCTATATCCGTCAGGCCAACGCCGCGCGCCGCGCCGCCGGTGAAGCCGAAGAAACCAGCAGCGGCGCCGATGAAGAAGTCACGGCCAATATCACGCTGTCACCCGCGCGTTTCAGTGAGTTGGCGCAGCAGGAAGAATTCCTGCTCACGGTGTCGGAACGCGGCTATGGCAAGCGTACCTCGGCTTACGAATACCGCATCACCAATCGCGGCGGGCAGGGCATCTGGAATATGGAAATGTCCGAACGCAACGGCCAGATCGTCGCGACCTTCCCGGTCAAGGAAGGGCAGGAGATCATGCTGGTATCAGACGGCGGTCAGATCATCCGCATGCCGGTCAAGGATATCCGCATCGCCGGCCGCAAGACGCAGGGCGTCACCGTCTTCCGCGTCGATGAAACCGAAAAAGTGGTTTCGGTCGCCGGGCTGGAAGAAGATACGGGTGAGAGTGGCGGCGATGAAACCGGTGAAAGCGAAATAGAATAAAAATCTACAATAATTCAATGACTTATTGTTATAAAACGTGTGTTTATTGCCGGCTGATTTTTGAGTAATATCGGTTACAAATTTTATATGAAGAGGATTGGTTATGACAAATAGTGAAACCCCAATTGTTTTACCGCCAGATGCAGCCGAAAAATTTCTTGCAGTTTTACGAGAGGTTTTGCCTGATCACGATACGATCATTTCGGCTATCCCGGATGCATTCGTGCGAATTAGAAGAGAAGATTCTGCGTGGCCACATAGTGACAGGAAATTGCGCCAGTTTGTAAGCAGACAGCTCACTGCGGAAGAACGAAATACATTATCCACATTATGCAAAAACCAAGTTGATATAAATGATTTAAGAAAGAAAAAATCAGAATTTGAAATGTTAGTTGGTAATCCAGAAAGACGTTCTGCTTTTCTTACGGATGTAGCGAATGGGGTGCCTCGGGTTCAGTTAGCTTTTAGGCATCACGTGGAAATCAATGTGCTGCCAGTTTTGCTGTACGAAGCAATTTTAAGAGAACGTTATATTGCTCCGCTTACCGATGCAAATAGAACTGAACGCCATAAGACTTTCCAAGAAGCTTTAGAATACCGCGTTACTGATGCGTTGGAAGTTGTATCTCGCAAGCGACGTGAATGGAACGCGCTCCGTGACTCTACTATGGACTCTGTTTCTGGGACATGTTCTCCATCGGGAAGCACGTGGGGAGTAATAAATGATGAAGAAATTGCTCAGTTGGCGACTTTGCGTGCTGCAACACGTAAACCTTCTCGTGGTGAAAGTGATGATATCGCAATACCGACATCATTTTCCGGTGGCGATGACATATTGCCTCCGCGACCAACGGGGAAAGTGCGGCCTGTGGTCAATGCGGTAAGGCATTTGCGTGGTGACAAATAACTGCTAGCTTTCTCTCATGGCTAGACAAAATAATCAACGCACCGGTCTTTATCCCGGCACATTCGATCCGATCACGCTCGGGCATATCGATATCATCAAGCGCGCGGCGCGGGTGGTCGATCGGCTTGTCATTGGCGTTGCGCGTAATTCCGGCAAGGGGCCGCTATTCGACAGCAAGACCCGCGTGAAAATGGTCAAGCGCGAGGTTGAAGCTATGCACGGGCAGGGCATCGGGAATATCGAAGTGGTGCCGTTCGACAATCTGCTGATGCATTTCGCAGGCGAAATTGGCGCCGCGGTCATTATCCGCGGTATGCGCGCCGCCAGCGATTTCGAATATGAGATCCAGATGGCAGCGATGAATTACCGCATGAATCCAAAAATCGAAACTATCTTTTTATCGGCGACCGAGGGCACGCAATTTATTTCCTCGCGCTTCGTCAAGGAAATCGCCCGCCTCGGCGGCGATATAAGATCATTCGTCAGCCCGAAAATCGCAACTGAGCTCGCTGCCTGCTTCAAACAGGAATCCAGCCGCCGGAAGGTTAGCCCGGAAGTGCGGGATTAGCTCCTTAGACCATCCCGGCCCAAGCCGGGATCCAGTGGTCCTATCAACAGGTACTGGCAGTACTTGTTGCAGCCTCCGTCTGGACCCCGGCTTGCGCCGGGGTGGATTGAGCTATTTGTACAAAGCCGGTTGTGGTGGGATGACAAAGGTAGTTACTTCTTCGATCGGTCGATCACGATCCGATACCCCTGATAATTTTCCTGCTGCAAAAACCGCGCGACGCGGCCGACGGTGGTAACGCTGACGCCGGTTATTGTATGAATTTCGCGGTAGGAATGCTTGTCTTCGTCGAGCAGCTTTGCCACCCACCAGCGGTCGGCCAGATCGCTGATTTCCTTCGGCGTGCAGATATCGCGCAAAAAGCGCCGCACTTCTTCGGCATCGCGCAACTTCAAAAAGGCGTCGCACAAATCTTTTTCGGCTTTAGCTTTGGCGAGGTTTCCCGAGGCGGGTGATTTTTTTGCTTTCGGCATGACATTCTCCCAATCGCCTTTTGTCTAACCATAACGGGTCTGCGGCAAGCTGGCCAGCATGATTACGCCGCTTTTGCTACGGAATAAGTCAGCGGCCGTTCGATGCGCGCGCCGCCGACGGTCTCAATAACGTTGCTGGAATTTTTCACCTCGGCCGCCAGATGCATGATCGAAATCACCCGGTGCGGCGGCATCGGCCGCACATAAAGCTCTGCGGTTTCATCCCACGCGGGCAAGCCGCTGACCGTCATCCAGTTGAACTCCGGCGGCATGATCTGCACGCCGAGATTGTCCTTATAGACCAGAATATTCAGGCACGCCTGCTCGGTGAAACAATGCACCGGCGAGAGTTGCGGAATGCGGCCCAGAGCCTCGCCGAGAATGTCACGCAAGCGTTGCCAATGCGGCGCGCGCGGCGACATGGCGAACACGCCGGCATTGAGCAGGGGCCGCAGGCACATGAAATCGGCGATATCGGGCGTAAAGCAATGCTTGAACGTGTTGTGCCACGCTTCCCACAGATTGCCGCCGCGCGCCGCCGGGTAAACCGCATCGAATTCGGACGCGATGTATAAATCGGTGCCGCGCGCTGCGCCATTCAGCATTACCTCAAGCGCTTCCGGCGTTTGCGCCCAGGTATCGGCATCCAGCCACAGATAGGCATCGTAGCCGGGAAAATAATCCGGTATCGCGCAGCGTGCCGTGAACAGTCGCACATAGGGCATCGACTGCTCGAACGGAACGCGGTCGGGATATTCGACATCGACGCCGGGTTTTTGCATCACAGCACCAAAAGCACCAATGATATTCCGGTTCTGTTCGCTCAGGCCCAGATCGAGAATGCCGATATCGAAAGCAATTTTGCCCTGGCACGCGCGCAGCGACAGCAGCAGATCCTGCAGCAGGGGCATGTGATAATCGTTGCTGGCGCTGACGATGAGGAAGCGAGACATGCCGCAAACTGGACGCGTGAACGCGCTTCTGTCAATCTCGCCGCGCTTCACCCGCCAACCGTCGATTCGAACATGCGCTATCAGCCCGACTATGCCGCTTTACTGGTTCAGGAAGCCAAAAAGGTTCTGGACCTCAATGAGGCGCCGGATATCGTCTATCGCAAATTGTGGCTGCGGATGCTGTTTCTGCGCGGCATGGATGTGGCGCGCGATCTGCGAAGCTTGACAAGCGATAGCGTCTATAGCGGGCCGTTCAAAGGTATGAAGCTGACGCCGGCGGTGCTGACCGGATGCTTCGCGCCTACGCTGCTCGGCTGCTATGAGCATGAGCTGCATCCGGCGGTCGAGCGCATCGTCGCGCGCGGCTATAAAAAGATTCTCAATATCGGTTGTGCTTACGGCTATTACGCCGTCGGCCTCGCGCTGCGCATGCCGCAGGTGACGGTGGATGCATTCGACATCAACCCGGAGACGCAACAGAAATGCCGCGATATGGCGACGTTGAACGGCGTCGGCGACCGGCTGAATGTGAGCGGCGAATTCCGCGGCGAGGATTTCGCGCGCCATGCGGGGCCCGATACGCTGGCGATTGTCGATATCGAGGCCGCGGAAAAAACGCTGCTCGACCCCGCGCTTTATCCCGCCTTGCAGAAGATCGATCTGCTGGTGGAAATGCACGACCTTATGGATGCATCGATTTCAAAAACCATGCAGGAGCGGTTTGCGCCGACGCACGACATCGAGATTATCCGCAACCGCGAAACGCAGTTCCCGCTTGAGCAGATTATCGGCAACGACCAATATGCCGACCCTTTCGATTGCCTGATCGCCGCCTGGGAAGTCCGCGACGGCCCCACCCCGTGGGGGATGATGAGGGTCAAGGGAACGGGGCAGTAGCCGAATCGAGATTGAGTCCAATTCAAGAATTGCTCATTGAAAAACAAATACTTATAAAAAATCTGCGATGAGAACAAAAATAGAACTTGCCAAATGTTCTCGCTCTGCGTTATGAGAACAATACAAGAACAGTTCCCGCCTGCATACATTCCTGCTAACACAAAAGGAGAGCCCATATGAGCACCGCCCGCAATCTCCACATCGTTAAAGAAAAAGACAGCAAGGACGAGAAAGAACCCGGCATGGACAAGCAAAAAGCATTGGACGCCGCCCTCAGCCAGATCGAACGCGCGTTCGGCAAGGGCTCGATCATGAAGCTCGGTAAGCACGGCGAAACGGCCGAGATCGAGACGATTTCGACCGGTTCGCTCGGCCTCGATATCGCACTTGGCATCGGCGGCCTGCCGCGCGGCCGTATCGTTGAAATCTATGGGCCGGAAAGTTCCGGCAAGACCACGCTGGCGCTGCATGTCATCGCCGAGGCGCAGAAAAATGGCGGTGCCTGCGCCTTTATCGATGCCGAACATGCGCTCGATGCCGTTTATGCCCGCAAATTAGGAGTGAAGATCGATGATTTACTCATATCCCAGCCCGATGCCGGTGAGCAGGCCCTTGAGATCACTGACACTCTCGTACGTTCCGGGGCCATTGATGTTCTTGTGGTGGATTCGGTGGCGGCTTTGGTACCGCGCGCCGAGCTCGAAGGCGAAATGGGCGACAGCCATATGGGCCTTCATGCGCGCCTGATGAGCCAGGCTCTGCGCAAGCTGACCGGCTCGATTTCCAAATCGCGCTGCATGGTGATTTTCATCAATCAGATCCGCATGAAGATCGGCGTCATGTTCGGCAATCCCGAAACGACAACCGGCGGTAATGCGCTGAAGTTCTACGCTTCGGTGCGGCTCGATATCCGCCGCATCGGCGCGATCAAGGACCGCGAAACCGTGGT
>OLLY01000150.1_pt1 | contig 140420 bp, 123 predicted proteins | sample 1604681 | NCBI WGS metagenome assembly OLLY01 (sample SAMEA104055725, study PRJEB20765) | soil metagenome | biome: Arctic tundra; feature: Polygonal ground; material: soil | place: USA | collected 2011-09 | depth 0-0.5 m | reverse complement strand
CCAGCAACACGACTGGCGATCTTGCTATCGCAACCCGCCAAGCCGCGACGAATACTACCCTCACCGACGCCCTGTATATTCAGGGGACGACAGGCAATGTCGGCATCGGCACCACATCGCCGGGAACGGCATTGCAGGTAGTAGGCACGGTGACGGCGACGGCGTTCACAGGTGCTGTGAGTGTTGCGGATCTGAATGGTGGTACCGGCGCATCGTCCAGCACCTACTGGCGCGGCGACGGAACCTGGGCGGCGCCGGTGCCGGTTTTCAGCGGCCTGACCAATACGGATTTCTGTACGGCGAGCGGCACGACGACGGTCGTTTGCAACACCGCCTATACCGGCACGGGCTCGGTGGTTCTCTCGGCCTCGCCGACCTTGACGGGCACGATCGCGGCGGCGGCGGCGAATTTCTCCGGCAGCGTCGGCGTCGGCGAGCCGACGGCGGGCTATCCGTTGGAAGTTCACGGCAATACGTCGAACTTCTGGGCGGCGTCGAATATAACCTCGGCATCCTCGATGCAGCAGATCACGATCGGCGAGGCAACCAACAATTCCGCCTACAGGATGGAACTGGGATACGACATTATTTCATCCGTCTGGACCGGCGTCATCCAGAGCATAGCGGGCGGTGCCGCCACCCCGCTTTCGATTAATTCTATGGGCGGCAATGTCGGCATCGGCACGACCAATCCGTCAACCCCCTTGCATGTCTATGCAAGCGCCTGGGGATTAGCGCGGCTCGATGGCGGCACTGGTGGTGATCTGAGTCTTGCTAAGGCCGGCGTTGAAAAATGGCAGATTTATAATAACGCCAATGATCTCGGATTTTATGAATCCAACGGTGTAGGCGTAAATCGTATGTATATTCAGGCTGGCGGCAATGTCGGCATCGGCACGACGGTGCCGGGCTATACGCTCGATGTTAACGGCACGTTGCATAGCTCGGGCGCGGCGACCACCGGCGGATTATTATATGCATCGGGCGGTCTCGAATTCCCCGCAAGTACCTGGATGTATGCGCCGGGCGGCGTCAACCGTAGTTGGGATATCAGTGCAAACGATATGTATTGGGAACTTGGCGGCGCCGGATCCTTCCATTTCCGCAATAGTGCGGATGTTGACCAACTTACGATTGGTAACACCGGTAATATTACCTTTGCCGCCGCCAATCCCTCTATTACGTCGGGCAGTTCCTATATCGTCATTCCCAACGGTATTTATGTTTCCGGCGGTACGCCCTATTTTGCTAACCAGATCCAGGCCCGCGGCGGCGTTCATAACGACACCGCTGCCTATCTCGAACTCGATGGCGGCACCAGCGGGTATACCTATGTCAACGGCAGCCTCGGCATCGGCACGTCATCGCCGGGTTATAACCTCGATGTGAATGGCACCATACATGCGAATGGCCAGATTACCGCGCAGGGTTCGAATAACGTATGGAATTCCAGCTATCTCAATATCAGTGGCGGCGCCGGTGATTTGTATGTGCACAATATAAAGGACTCGGCTTCCAACACAGACATAACATTAAGCGGCGGCGTGACGACAATCACCGGTACTATGGAGCAGGGGGGCGCCTTCGCTTATCTCGGCGAGTATAATACTGCGTCAAATCCGGTACAGCATGGAACGCCCGCCCTTGCGGTCAGCTGGAACGGCACGGGTGGCTCCGGCGAAACCGATTTCTGGAACACATATGCTCCTGCTTCTACGGCTTTCACTTTCAAGCAGCTGACGACTTCTGGTTCGGCCCATAACGACCTTATGACTATTTTGAGCAGTGGCAGCGTCGGCATCGGCACGATTTCGCCAAGCGCCAAGCTCGATGTCTATGGCGGGATCGACATTCATGGCTGGAACGCCGTCAATCTACCCACGGCCGATAGCGGTTTTAACAGCGTGGCCGTCGGGCCCCTGGCACTTAATGCGCTTTCCGGCTCGGCCGCTTATCATGATACGGCTGTTGGCTCCTACGCGCTCTACAACACGACGAGCCAGTACAATGTGGGCCTCGGCTTTCAGGCCGGATACTCCCTTACGAGCGGCTACGGCAATCATTTTGAAGGTGCATTTACTGCTGCTTCCGGCAACGCTCTTACCGGCGTCTACAATGTCGGGATAGGCTATGAGGCGCTCTATGACTTGCAGGGCGCTACCAACTATAACGTGGCCGTGGGTGTTTCCGCCGGCGAATATGTTTCGACCGGACCTGGCAATACCTTTGTAGGATACGCCGCCGACAATGGGAACTCCGGCAATCCGCTTACCGGCGGCTACAACACCGGCCTTGGGTTTGAAGCGCTTGAGGTTTTACAGGGAGGCGCCACCCTCAATACCGCCGTCGGCGAGGCTGCAGGCGCTTGGCTAACAACCGGCAGTTGGAATGTCATGCTTGGATACGGTACGGGCCAGCATGTGACGACAGGAGGCAGTAATATTCTCATCGGTCAGGCCGTGGATACGCCTTTGGCCAATAATGCCAGCAGCACGCTCAATATCGGCAATGTGATTTACGGCACTGGTATGTATGGCACCGGGTTGATCGGCATCAACACGACCTCGCCGGACGCGCCGCTAGAAGCTGTCAGCAGCACGAGCGGGGGTTATGGTGTTCATGGTGCAAACTCAGCTACGCCTGGATCCTTCAATAGCACCTCGGGTGTCTATGGTACGGGTGTCGGCGGTTGGTCGGTGGGTGTTATGGGATACAATAGTAGCAATGGTTATGGCGTTTATGGTTCGGTCCAATCGAACGGGGGCTTTGGCGTGTATGGCCAAGATAACCAAAGCGGTTGCAATGGGTATCTAGGTACCCAGTCTTATGGCCTTGGGGGTAATTGCGCGACCAACTTCACATCTGACCAGCGGCTGAAGAAAGATATTACCGTCGTCCAGGACGGCCTCGATATTATCATGAAACTTAAGCCGGTAAGCTTCTATTGGAAAAAGGATACGAAAAATCACGCGCTTGTTACCGACGAAAAACAAAAAGCGAAAAACTATGGTTTTATCGCGCAAGACGTAGAAAAAGTTCTGCCCGATCTGGTCGGCCAGCAAGGTGAAAGGGCCGGGAAAGATGAAGGCGTACCAGTGCCGAAAGGCGGCTTCCTCGGCCTCGATTATAACGGTTTCATCGCTCCAACCGTCAAGGCGGTGCAGGAACTCTATGTTAAATGGCAGGGCGATCACGATACGATCGTGACCATCAAAGCCAATGATGACGAACTGCGTCAGCAAATCGCCGAATTGCAGGCCAGCGTGAAGAAGATCGATCTGGAGCAAAACGAGATCAAGCCTGCCAAAGACAAAGCCGTTCTGCAGGATATCTCCTGGAAGACAGCGGGCGAAAAGAAGGCCGATGAAGCCCTGCAGGCCAGTGTCGATAAGGCCATGCAGACCAGTATGATGGTGATCTACGCATTGTCGGGTTTTGCGGGCCTGACCTTCCTCGGCATGACCGGCATGGGCATGATCGTCATCCGTACCCGCCGTGAAATCCGCAGTCTGCGCAAACTGGTAAAGACAAAATAGAATTCGGCAAAATGGCCTGTACCATTTTGCTGCGAGGCACTTATTATGTACCTGCAACCCCAAAGGAGGATAACATGAACAGGATGAAAACAGGCGCAAGTCTGCTGGCGTTGTTTCTGGCACTTACGCCGCTGGCGGCAGAAGCTGCACCGCCGCCGCCATCTCCTACACCTGCGCCCATGCAAACCACGTCACCTCCGCCGCCCGCGATGGCGCCCATGGACAATCATGTAGACGGCGAGATCGCTTTTCTTAAGGCCGAGTTGAAAATCACCGACTCGCAGGAAAAGGCATGGAATAATTTTGCCAAAGCAGTTCATGAAGGAAACAAGGAACTCATAGATGCGCGTTCGGCGCCCGCCTCCATAAAAATGGTCGATATGCTGGATAACCAGGCTAAAGTCCTCAAGGCGCGCCTTGATGTGGTGGAAAAGCTGAAGACGGCGCTCGATCCTCTCTATAAGGATTTGGACGACAGTCAAAAAGTCGCCGCCGATCAGATGATCCCGATGCATCTGGGAATGCTGATTATGTAGGGCGCGCCCATGCCTGTCCCTGCAGATCTTCCCTGGTCGAAAAAATATCCCGCTTCGGTCGATTGGTCGGCCAGGTTACCCGCTCGCCCGCTCTACGAAATTCTCGACGATGCCGTGCGCGATTATCCCGATTGCGTTGCGGTGGATTTTCTCGGCAAGCTTTACAGATATGGCGAGATCGGCGATCTGGTCGCTCGTGCCGCCAAAGGTTTGCAGGATCTGGGCGTCAAAAAAGGCGACCGCGTCGGTCTTTTTCTGCCCAACACACCTTATTACATGATCCTTTATTTTGCCGTGCTGAAGGCCGGTGCGACAGTAGTTAATTTCAATCCGCTTTATGCGGAACGCGAGATTGAAAATCAGATCAATAATTCCGGCGCCACCATTATGGCGACAATCGATCTGCCGCAATGTTACGGCAAGCTTGTGCCGCTGATCGGCCGTACATGTCTCAAGCGCATCGTTGTCGGCCAGATGACCGATATTCTGCCGCCGGTTTTGTCAGCGCTCTATCGCGTTACCAAATTTCGCGACATCGCAAAGATTCCGCACGATGAACATCATGTTCTTTTCGCAGAATTAATCGCGAATGACGGAAAATTATCCGGCGTCGCAATCGACCCGCAAAAAGATCTGGCCGTTTTGCAATATACCGGCGGCACCACGGGCGTTCCGAAAGGCGCCATGCTGACGCATGCCAATCTGTCGGCCAACGTCATGCAGTCGCGCCTTCTGATTTCGCGCGCTCGTTACGGATCCGAAATCATGCTCGGTGTTCTGCCGTTTTTCCACGTATTTGCGATGACGGCAGTGATGAATATCACGATCCTTTTAGGCGGGCGGATTGTCATGCTGCCACGTTTCGATCTGGTGCAGGTCATCAAGACCATTCACAAGAAGCGGCCCACTTTGTTTCCGGCCGTGCCGACCATTTATACGGCGATCAATCACTATAAAAATCTCGCGCGTTATGATCTGTCTTCCATCAAATATTGCATCTCCGGCGGCGCGCCCTTGCCGGTCGAGGTTAAACATGATTTCGAGCGGCTTACCGGTTGTGTATTGGTAGAGGGTTACGGATTATCGGAAACCTCACCGGTTGCCACTTGCAATCCGCTGGAAGGCGAAAACAAATCAGGCTCGATCGGTTTGCCCGTACCGGGAACTTACATCGACATCGTCAGCCTCGACGACAACAAAACCGAAATGCCGATCGGCGAACGCGGCGAAGTTTGTATCCGCGGTCCGCAGGTGATGCCCGGTTATTGGCGGCATCCGGAGGAAAGCGCAGGGGTGCTGGAAGTCACGCCGAACGGCTTGCGATTGCATACGGGCGATGTCGGCTATATGGATACCGACGGCTATACATTCATCACCGACCGCATCAAGGATATGATCGCCGCTGGCGGTTTTAAAATCTATCCGCGCAATGTGGAAGAAGCGATTTATCATCATCCTGCCGTCGAAGAATGTATCGTTGCCGGCGTGCCGGATGAATATCGCGGTCAGACGGTGAAAGCCTGGATCAAATTGCGGGCAGGGGCCGCGCTGACAAAGGATGAGCTTGTCGCATTTCTAAAAGACAAGCTTTCGCCGATCGAAATGCCCAAGCATGTCGAATTCCGCGATTCATTGCCGAAAACGCTGATCGGAAAACTGTCGCGAAAAATGATTCTGGAAGAAGAAGCGGCGAAAGCCAAAAAATAAAAATTATTCGTTGGCGTTATCGTATTTGGCTAATTCCACCTGAGCACGCAAATCGATTTCATCCAGCACTTCTGCAAGATGTGGATCGGAAACCTGCGCACGGCGGGATTTGACGAGGTTCGTCAGCTGAACAAGCTTGTCCCGCGAAATAGCGCCTGTCAGGATTTCGATACGTAAATCATCGAGATGATCGAGAATGTCCGTCGCCCGCATTTTACCTTTGGATGCCTGGGAAAGAGCATCGTCAATCTCCTGCACGCCCAGCACACCGCTTACGTTATTGGTGCCGCTAATGCCTTGGGACGCGCCGCTCTCGCTGCTTTCGTCCAATTCTTTGGCGAAGCTGGTGCTGCTTGAGCTTCCGCTTTTGGCAACGCGGCGGACTTGCTGAGCTGTCCGGATGGGGCCGGTTCCTTCGATCTTGCTGATCACGCGCTTATTCCTGTGAAAACGGGCATAGGCAACTCATTCCGGCAATTTCTGCCTTATCGTTGCTCATTCTAACCGCAAACGGAATCGAAAATCACCCTAAAAAATCGAGCCGCTTCAAAAGCTTGCGACAAGGGCACGCATGACGAGTGCTTTGGCATGCTCTTCGCAAGAGAGTGGGGAGGATCAGGGGTTGCCATGCCTGCCTTTATGTCAAAAGTCGTTCTCTTCTCTCTCCCCCGCCGGCTGGCGGCCAACCTTGGCCGCGTCCGTCAGCCTACCCTCCTGCTAGCGGCCTTTGGCGTGGCACTCCTGGTCTTCATTTCGGCGAACGAGGCTTATGCGTCCTCGCGTCTCAAGGATATGGTCAGTTTTGAAGGCGTTCGCGATAACGTCTTGGTTGGTTACGGCCTGGTTGTCGGCCTGAATGGTACTGGCGATACGCTGACCAACTCGCCTTTCACCGAGCGAAGCTTGATCGGCATGTTGGAACGGTTGGGCATCAACGAAAACGGCGATTTCAGTACCATTAAAACCAAAGATATCGCCGCCGTTATGGTGACGGCAACTTTACCCCCCTTTGCCGCGCAAGGCTCGCGCATCGATGTTCAGGTTGCAACCATGGGCGATGCCAAAAGCCTCTTGGGCGGCATTCTGTTGGTGACGCCGCTACAGGGCGCCGATGGCGAAGTCTATGCTGTTGCCCAAGGGTCCATTTCCAGCGGTTTTAGCGCTTCGGGCGCCAGCGGCAGTTCCGTGACCAAAGGCGTGCCGACGGCCGGCCGTATTGCGAATGGCGCGATCGTCGAACGCGAGGTTAATTTTCATTTGGCCGAGCTCGATACGCTGCGTCTTTCCTTGCGCAACCCCGATTTCACCACGGCGCAGAGAATCTCGGATACGATCAACAAGCATTTCAAAATGCCTATGGCTCAGGCCAGCGATTCAGCGACGGTGAATTTGAAAATACCGCCCGACCGGCACAACACCATTGTCGGGCTGATGACAGAGGTCGAGCAATTGATGGTCGAGCCCGATGACGTTGCGCGCGTCGTGATCGACGAGCAATCGGGCGTAATCGTCATGGGCGAGAATGTCCGGATCAACAAGGTCGCGATTGCGCAGGGTAATCTTACGATTAAAATCAGCGAAACACCCCAGGTTTCCCAGCCGTCGCCGCTTTCGGAAGGCGGCACGACCGAGGTGGTGCCGCGCACCGATGTTAACATAGACGAAAACAAAGACGCCAAACTGGCCATGCTGAAAGCCGGCGTCAGTCTGCAGGATCTCGTCCAGGGGTTGAATGCTCTCGGGATTGGTCCGCGCGACATGATCACGATCTTGCAATCGATCAAGGCTGCCGGCGCTCTTCAAGCCGATCTGGAGATTATGTGATGAATAACGCCATTCAAACCGGGGCCGATCTCGCTGCCAATCAGGCTTTCAGCTCTTCTTCTCTCATGAGCCGGTTTGCGCGTCGCAATGGCACCCAAACCGTCGATAAGGCAGCCAAGGATTTTGAAGGTATGTTCATGGCGCAGATGCTGCAGCCTATGTTCCAGACCGTTCAAGTTAATTCTTTATTCGGTGGTGGACATGGCGAAGAGGTCATGCGCGGCTTTCTTGTCCAGGAATACGGCAAGATGCTCGCCAAAGGCAGCCATTTCGGTATTGCCGAGGCTGTAAGCGCCGAGATGACGCGCAAGCAACTGAAATCCGAAGGCGATTTATCGACGCAAAACGATACAGGAGCGACGAATGCAGTTGAATCCATACAATAAAAAAGCGGTTGTTATTGGGCCGCCGATTGTGCTTTCGCTTCTTAATCTTATGAATGATTTGATCGAAGTGATGACGCTTGAGCCCGAGCTCGTCATAGGCCGCAAATTCGACGCCCATAAAGAACTTCTTCAACGCAAGCAGAAGCTCACGCTCGATTATCGTTCCATCATTAAATCGATTGCCGCGCAGCCGGACCTTATGAAGCAATTGCCCGAAGATCTGTCGCGAAAATTGCGCGCAACGGCGCAAAAATTGTCCGATAGCGCCGAGCGTAATGCCCGCATGTTGCGGGCTGCCGTTACGGCTGTTCAGCGGCTGGTGCAAAACATCATAGCGATGGTCAAAAGCGAGAGATTGTCAAAAGCCACTTATAAAAATCCCAAAACAGCGCATCTCGAGCTTGGCACCTATAGCCCGACATGTGCTCCGATAGCTGTTCGACGTAGCGTGTAAGGACATCATATGAGCTCGGTCAATTCGGCATCGGATAGTCAAACCAAAAAGACGGATTTTTCGCCTACTCTGCTTTCGTCGCTAGTCGCCGGGATTGAAGCCGGCAATAATGCCGACGGCATGTTCGCCAAGCTCATTTCCGAAAGTCCGATTCCCCACCCGCAGCCGAAATCGCAGGATCATGCTTCCAATTCGGCACCTGCAGCCTCGTCTTCTCAAAAACAGACGTCATCCCAAGCCAATGCGCCGGCGAGCGCAATGGGCCAAACCGCTTCCAAGCCGGGCAGCAACCCTGCGCCTTCTTCCGCAGCATCATCCGGCGGTAAGGCAAAAACTGTAAATCCGGCGCATGCGCCAAGCCAGCGGACCGCAGGAAAAATATCGCATCATCAGGCTAGCAAGCATAGCGATCACAAAGACAAATCGCAGAATAGTGATACGGCGACAGCCCAATCCGCAACACCTTTATCCACTCCAACGCCTGCTGTTCAAAATACGGATGCTACATCTCCTGCAGTGACAGCTTCGGCGAATTCTCAGACAACAACGGATTCGGATGTCAACGATTCAACGGACGCCTCATCTTTGAATAGTAATCCGGTGTCTGATCTTACAGCTGATCCTTCAATTTCCGCGAGCGATACAGCCGATAATTTATCTGCGGATGTGCAAGGGGGGAATACGCAAACTTCTAACACGGCTCCGCCACCCGCCGATGCTTCTTCCGCGCCGAATTCCAATAATGACCCCGCTGCGAAAAAAGACGATCTTTCGGTTTCGGATCCTCACCTGGCAATGCTGCTTATGCAGTTGGAGCGTTTCGCAGCTCAACGCTTAGCCGATACATCATCGGCAGCAAGTGCCGCTTCTACCAATACGGCTATCGGCCAAAACGACACGTCTTCATTAACGCCTGCAGCTGCAACACCTGCCGCACCTGCCGGCGTCCCTTCTGCCAAAGATGGTCTTAAGGATTTGCTTGCCGCTCTCGGCGATGCAGCTTCTGCCAATACGAATCTAGCCGGTCAGGAAAACGCGGCTTCGACAAATAGTCCCAGCGAAGTAACAACGGCAGCTGCAGCATCTACGGATTCGTCGGCAAACAACAATACCAAGACAGCCAGCACATCGTCTTCAAGTGCGGAGAATACCGGTCTTGCGGATACCGGCTTCTTCAATTTGTTCAATTCGCCGGCCGCTAATAATAGTTCCGGCACCGCCGCTGCTTTTGCACCTGCCTCTCAGTCACTTGCGCCCCCCACGACAGGGGCCGATAATTCTTCGCTCGATAGCGATGCGCAAGGCCAGAGCGGGAATTCTTCCCGTAATGCTGCAGCCGATAATGCGTTGACGAGCGATACAATGCAACCGGCTTCTGGTGGCGCCCAGGCAACCAGCCCTTATGATTTTGCCAGCCAGCTTTCAGCGACGCGTGCTGCCAAAGGAGGCGCCACCGGCCTGCCTACGCCCGTCGAGCAAGTGATTTTGCAGATGGGCCGTGCCGCCAAAGACGGTTCGAGCCAAATGACCATCCAATTGAAACCGGCTGAGCTGGGCCGCATCGATGTTAAGCTCAATGTGAGTAGCGACGGCAAGGTGCAAGGAACTGTTACCGCCGATAATGCCTCAACACTTGGATTGATTCTCAAGGATGTGAGAAGTCTCGAGCGAGCCCTGCAGGAGGCAGGATTGCGCGCCGACCCCGGCAGCCTGCAGTTCAATTTGCGCGGCGACGGCCAATCCAATAACGGTTCCAACCAAATGGCCAATGGCCAATCCGGCGGGGGCGGCAATAATTCGTCATCGTCTTTAGCGACAAATTTGCCGGTTTCAACCGATCCGGCCGAGACCTATTACCTGACGCCCGGCGGCGTCAATATGCGTGTTTAAGGAGATAGAAACATGACCACAGCCCCGGTAACCACCCCTCTCTCTACCGCCACGACAACTTTTAATTCACTGGTCTCCTCGAGCCAAAGTGCCACCACCACTGCCGAGCAACAGATGGCTAACAATGTGGCCAATGGCGTCAGCAGCTCTTCTGCTACTGGGGTTGCGGGCAGCTACAGCACTTTTTTGAAAATTCTGACCACGCAATTACAAAATCAGGATCCGACGGCACCGGCTGATACCAATCAATTTACGCAGGAGCTGGTGGAATTCTCCGGCGTCGAACAACAGCTCAATACCAACAGTCTGCTTCAGAAATTGGTCGATGCCAGCGGCGCCAGCGGCGTTAAATCGCTGCTCGGTTATGTCGGTCAATATGTACAAGCTCCCGCCAACAACCAGGTCCTTATCCAAAACGGCCAGGCCGATATGTCCTACACATTGCCAAGCGCAGCGCAAAACGTAATTTTGACAGTCAGGGATTCCAGTGGCCAAACCGTGGCTACTCTCAATGGTCCCGCGGCCAATGGCTCCAATTACATCACCTGGAATGGCGAAGACAGCAGTGGCGATCAACTGGCTGACGGTGTTTACACATTGGCCGTTGCCGCGACAGACGCTAACGGCGTCAATATTACGCCAACCGCTATTAATATGATCGGCCAGGTAACCGGTGTGCAAACGGCCGATAACAGTGGCAATGATTTGATGCTTGGCCCTAATATGATGATTAACGATGCCAATATCGGTGCGGTTTATTCGGCTAATTCGATACCCAAGGCTTCGTCCGTCACGGATAATTCCAGTTTGCCCTCATCATAAATAAGCGCGGCTTTGTTTTTATAAGAGCCGGGATTAGTGTTTGGCGGTTAACGAGAGAACCGCTTTCTAATGATCGATCGATCTTATGCTGCGCGCCAACAAGCTTTGCTTGAGACCGAAGTACGTATTGACGATGCGCCAGATATTGTCGAATGGCGGTTCGCTCGCGCTCGTTTATTAACTGAACTTGGCCATACCGACGAAGCGAGACAGGCCTATCTCGATATCCTGGCGCTCGAACCCGGCCATTTTGGCGCTCTCAATAATCTCGGTGTGCTTTTGCATAATACCGGTTTTCGTACCGCTGCCCGTACCGTTTATGCCGAGGCCGTGGCGCAGCATCCGGATAATCCCAAAGGCCATGTTAATTACGCGCATGCCTTGTTGGATAATGACGAACTGGAGCTGGCGCGGCGGCACTACGAAGCTGCTCTGCGGCTCATGCCTGATCATCCCGAAGCCCACCAGGGTTTGACCAAATATTTCACGAAAGCAGGGGATCGCGAGCAGGCTTTCCTGCATCAGCAAATGGGCTTTCAGAAACAGCCGGTCATTACGGTGCCTTATCGCGGCGCTGGCGAACCTTTGCGAGTACTATTTATTATCTCGGCGGCGGGCGGGAATATTCCGATTCAATCTTTTCTGGATGACCGGATTTTCCTCGTTTCTATAATCGTCGCTGAATTTTACGATCCGAAACAAACTTTGCCGCCACACAATCTCGCAATTAACGCTATCGGTGATGCCGATTTGTGCCGGTCCGGGCTCGAAGCGGCTCGGAAAATTCTGGCACAGACAAATACGCCTATTATCAATCCGCCTGCAGCCGTGCTGGTTACAGGACGCGTAGCCAACGTAAAAAACCTATCTGCTATCGATCGTTTAGTCACACCGGCTATCGCCACATTGCCGCGCGCGATTTTAAATCAATCCGATGCTTTATCTCTCCTTGCCGGTCACGGAATTTCTTTTCCATTTTTGCTGCGCACGCCCGGCTATCATGCAGGCGAGCATTTTGTGCGCGTCGAAAATTCTGATGATTATGCGGCGGCACTCGCTACATTACCCGGTAGTGAACTGGTAGCCATTCAACATCTCGATGCGAGTGGCGCAGACCGCAAAATACGCAAATACCGGGTAATGTTTATTGATGGGCAGCTTTATCCAGTTCATCTGGCGGTTTCCGATCATTGGAAAATTCATTATTTCAGCGCCGATATGGGCAATCATCCCGAACGCCGGGACGAAGACGCGGCTTTTCTTAATGATATGGAGCAAACCATCGGCGCCAAGGCGATGCAGGTTCTGAAAAACGTCGGCAAGGTTTTAGGCCTCGATTATGGCGGTATCGATTTCGGTTTCAATCAAAATGGCGACGTTCTTTTGTTTGAGGCTAATGCAACTATGGGCGTGACCGCGCCTGAAAGCGATCCGTGCTGGCTCTATCGCCGCCAACCGATTGAGCGGATTTTCGACGCCATTCGCCGGATGCTGAAAAAGAAGGCTACATCAGCTCTTTAGTGGACAGCCTGTGCTTTTAAAAATGAAATCATAGAGTCCTGATCCCATTCAGCGCTGCCTTCGAGCCGCGCAACTTCGAAGCCTTCCGGATTGATGAGCAGGGTGGTCGGCAATCCGTGAATACGCAAAGCAAAAGGCGCCCGGCCGCTGGGATCGTTATATATCGCCAGATGATCTATCCCGTTGCGTTGATAAAAGAGCTTGGCCATGTCGACACCGTCGTGGTCTTCAGTAAGGGCTATAATTACAAATCGGCCTGGATCGAGCTTTTTATCGAGTTCGTTAAGCGCCGGCATTTCGGCGACGCAAGGCGCGCAAGATGTTGCCCATATATTGAGCAAGACATAACGCCCGCGAAAACTTTTCAAATCGAATGGCTGGCCCTTTTCGCCTTCAAACTGAAAGGGGGCAACGGGTTGCGGTGGATTGGTGGCTGTGAATTCTTTGTTTTGGGCGGCGGCTTCCAAGCCGAAACCGCCGAAAAACAAAGCAGTTAACAGAAAGATTGCGCAATGGCGGTGAAGCATCTTAAATACCTATGCCCAATTCGGAGAGGCATTTATGCCAAATCAACGTCTTCAAAAACAGATTTTTCCTAACATCCGTAAAAGCCTTATGGGGCTTATTACGCTGGGTTTGCTGGTTGTGCCTCTAATGGCATGCGGCAAAAAGCCCGGTCAGGTCGATGCCCCATCAGGGCTTGAGAGGGATACTTTCCCCCAGACTTACCCCAATCCCGATACCGATCCAAAGCCCTGATTGGCGGTTCAGCCTTTAAAATCGGCGTTTTTTGTGCAATGCGGCATGATAATTTAGGTCTCCGATTGTCAAAAAATCGTTTAAAAACAAAGGACTGCGACATTACTTGCTAATCTTTTTTTTAGGCTTCTAAGGCATACTGGGCATATGGAGATCCCGGAAGCCTATTGGGTGACGGGATGGAAACGGACAAGTCTAGGAGAAGGGCCGGTTAATGGTTTCGCGCAGTTCCCGCCCAGATTTATTGAGGGCCGAAAGTCCCGGCCGTTCCAAGCTCATCTTTGCCAATTGGATCGTTAGACTAGAAACCATAGCGCATGTCTTTGCGTTGCCATTTCTGCTTTTAGGATTTTTCGTCGCCTTCGCGTGGCTTGGCCTGTTCAGCGTATTTTATCCATGGGCGCATCTGGTAGCGCTTACTTTATTCGTGGCCGCTTTCTTTCATGCGCTGGGCGTTGCCCGCACACATTACAAACCGGCTTCATTATCTGTCGCCAAAAGACGCGTCGAAGCCGCCAGTGGCCTTTCTCATCGCCCATTGGATGTTTTAACCGACCGTCCAGCCCTGATGAATGATGAGCAGAATGCTCTATGGCAGGCGCATAAAGAACAAGCCAAAACCCAGCTGAAGAATCTGCGTTGGACGCGTTGGCAGCTTTCTTTTGCCGATCGCGATCCTTACGCCTTACGTTATGTCGTCGCTATAATGCTTATGATTGGCCTGGTGGGAAGCTGGGGTGTCTGGGGCGGCCGCTTGCTGGCGGCGATTAATCCTGCGCTCAGCACATCGACTGCCTTTTTTAAACCGGCGCTTGATGCCTGGATCACACCGCCTGAATATACCGGTCTGCCGCCAATCATGATTGCGACGCCGGCTGGCGTTGCTCATGAACATGATGTGATCGATATACCTGAAGGCAGCACTATCACTGCCCACCTAGCCGAAAAAGATGGAGACGCCCCGCGGCTTTCGGTTAATGGAAAAGCCGTCGATTTTGCGGCCGACGATCATAAGGATTTCGGCATAGCGGCCGTTATTTCAAGCGGCGATGAGATTTCTATTTGGCGCGGCTGGCAGAAAATGGGCAGCTGGCGCGTTCATGTGATCACCGATCGCCCGCCGCATATTGCCCTTACCGAACCGCCTTCGGCCAGCGAGCGTAAAAGCGTGAAACTCGCCTGGGAAGCGACGGATGATTACGGCATTACTTCTGTCAATGCCACCATTACGCCGCGTGAATCTTTGCCGGGCGCCAGCAATCAGCCGATCGAGATTAAGCTGGCGGCGCCCGATTCCAAAGACGCCAAACGCACAAGCTTTGAAGATATCACGGCCAGTCCCTGGGCTGGGTTGGCAGTGCAGATCCGGCTATCCGCCACAGATGTTGCCGGGCATGTTGCATCCAGCGATCCGGCCGACTTCATTTTGCCGGAACGTATCTTCTTCCATCCGCTTGCGCGCGCGCTGATCGAGGAGCGCAAGAAGCTTTTGCAGAATCCTGGCGACGAAGGCGTTCGTAACGAGGCGGCCAATGTTATGGCGGCCATTGCCGCTCATCATGCGGCCGATTATCGCGAGGATCCCGTTGTATTGATGGCTCTGCGCGGCGGTGCCGTGAGATTGGTCCTGGACCGTTCGGCCGGCGCCGTTCCGCCGGTCACCGATATCTTGTGGCAAACCGCACTTCGCATCGAAGACGGTTCCACCGGACTTGCCGAACAAAATCTGCGCGAAGCGCAGAAAGAGCTGGCTGACGCACTTGATCGCGGCGCCGATCAATCGGCAGTTCAAAAATCGATCGACCGTTTGCATGAAGCGCTGGCTCAATATATAGGCCAGCTTTCGGCCCGCGCTTCCGCACAACAGCAGCCTTCTGTAAGCAATGAGCTTCAACAAGTTCTCGGTCAACGCACCAATATGCTGACGCCGCAGGATCTCGACCGCATGCTTGAACAGATGCGAGACTTATCGGCCACCGGTAATCGCGATGCCGCCCGCGAAGAGCTCGGCAAGCTTCAGCAAATGCTCGAGAGTCTGCATACGGGCCAGCCCCAATTGACGGCCCAGCAGAAAGAAACACTCAAGCGTATGGCGGCTGTGCGTGATCTTGAACGCCGTCAACAACAGTTACTGAATGAAACCTTCCAGCAGGCGCAATCCTCCGGTTCGAGCAAGCCGGGAGATGCTCATAAGCTCGCCTTGCAGCAGGAAGATCTGCGCCGGGCTTTGCGCTCCTTAATTGACGGTTCCGGTGACGATGCCACCGATGACCTCAACCAAAGCGATCAGGATATGAAAGATGCCAATGCCGATCTGGGCCGGAATGCTCCGAGTAGCGCCGTTCAGTCTCAGAATCGGGCACTCGCAGCATTGCAAAAAGCCACGCAGAGCTTGGCGGATAATATGCGCGCTTCCATGTTTATGTTGCCCGGCTTAGGCGAAAGTGGAATGCAGGATCCATTCGGCCGCTCGGGTTTCGGCGGTTTTGCACGCGACGATGGCGGTATTAAAGTGCCGGATCATATGGAGATACGGCGCGTGAGAGAAATTCTCGATGAGCTTCAACGCCGCGCCGGCGACTCCAGCCGTTCCAAAACGGAACGCGACTATATCGACCGGTTATTGCAGAATTTCTAGGCTGCGCGGGTTTTGCGGCTTCTCAACAAAATATCGCGAGCAAGATTAAGCTGCGCCGCCGTCTGATGCGAGCCGCCATGATCGGGGTGGTATTGGATCATCAGACGTTTATAAGCATCGCGGATCGTGCGTGAATCGGCCTCCCGATCGAGGCCGAGTAATTGCAAAGCTTCGAGACGCGACATGGCGCGGCGCAGACTGGCCCGATGCGAACGCGGCTTTGATGCAAATTCGGCAAAGCGGCGGCACAGGATAGTCAGCCACAGCAAGACACTGAGGGTCGGAAGAGCAATGAAGACGAAAACAGGCAGCATGTTTTTTCTTGTTGCTTTTGGAAAGCAGCCGGTCGCCGATCTATGGCTGCGATAAAGGAGTTATTCCGGTAAAGCTGTGGGGAAAGAAAAAACAAAGGGCAATGCCGGATGGCCTTTTATCGATAGGCCTGGGCCGGTTAAATTTCTGCTAACAAAGGTTAAGTATGGTTGCCGCAGGCGGCGCGGGCTATGGGAAAAATTTTCCCAAATTATTAACGCAAAGCAAAAATCGCATCCACTTCAACCGCGGCTTCGCGCGGCAGGGCCGCTACGCCGACGGCAAAACGGCTATGCCGTCCGGCCTCACCCCATATCTGTTCGATCAGTTCAGAAGCGCCATTGATCACTCTGGGTTGATCGAAAAAGCCGGACGCCGAAGCTACAAATCCGCCAACCTTGACGCATTGCTTAACGCGATCCAGATCGCCACTGCAGGCATTTTGCAGATGAGCGATAATGTTAAGCGCACATAGTTGCGCCGCTTTTTGTCCCGCCGCCACATCGATATTACCGCCAACGGTGCCGGTTATTTGAACTTGCCCATTTTCCACCGGCAATTGGCCGGAAATAAAAACCAGATCGCCGGTGACGACATAAGGAACATAGGCTGCGACCGGCGAAGAGGGCGTTGGCAGTACTAAACCAAGCCCGGCAATTTTTTTGGCGATGGCAGACATGGGTATCTCCTCATATTTATACAAAAATGTTTTACGCCGCGAGAGAACGGAAAAACGAATCGATGCAAGGAGAGCCTACCTTGGCGAGATCGAACTGTTTGCGTCCTTCGAGTCCATTGACGATGAGGCCCCCCATCATAGCCTGCAAAGCTGTTGCGGCCATAGACGGAGTCCAGTCAGACGATAGCATATTAAGTTTCTGTGCGCGTTGGAACAATCGCAGGCAGCGATCGAGCATTCGATCCTTGCATTGCCGGCGGCGTTTAATAATGGCCGTCATCTCTTCCACATATTCACAGCGGAATGTCAGAATCGAAACCACACGCCGCCGCTGTTTGTCGGTTGCGATGAGACGCAGCGAATCGCTACAGGCTTTTCTCAGGTCTTCGAGGGGCGTGTTGGTATCGCTGGCCGCGAGCCGCTCGAGCACATCTTCCTGGGGCAGGAAGACCCGTTGCAGCATCGCCTCGCATAATTCCAGCTTGTCCTTGAAATGCCAATAAACGGCGCCGCGTGTAACTCCCGCGGCCCGCGCGATTTCTTGCAAAGATGTGCGTGTAACGCCTTGTGCATAAAACACGCGTTCGGCCGCATCCAAGATGGCATTGCGAGTTTGCTCGGCCTCGATTTTCGTGCGTCTGGGCATCGTTTGTTTATTTCCCGCGCGGCAATTTTATCTATTTACATACAGTCATGCATGAATGTATAAAATAGTCCGGTATTTGTAAATGGTTTTTGTTTAGATTCGGATCCGATGTCCTTTATGTTTATTACGTCTCGCCGCTCTTTATCAACCTCCACGATTCTGGCCTCATTTTTGTTGGCTGGCTGCGCGGTCGGGCCCGATTTCGAGCGTCCACCCGCACCTAATGTGCAGGCCTACGAGTCGACACCACTCCCTGAAAAAACCGAAACAGCACCAGTCGAAAGCGGTGCGGCCCAAAGCTTCGTATCCGGTCAGGATATTCCAGCCCAGTGGTGGGAACTGTTTCATTCTGAGCCGCTCAATCAGTTGATCGCCCAATCGCTCAAAAACAATCCCGATCTTGCGGCAGCCGAAGCGGCTTTGCGCGAAGCGCATGAAAATACGGCGGCCGGAGGAGGGGTGTTTTTGCCCGCTATCGATGCCGGATTCAATGGCTCGCGTGAGAAATTGTCGAGCAAGGCTTTCGGCTCGAGCGGTTCTATACCGCCTTTCACGCTTTATAATGTATCGGTCAATGTTTCTTACGGTCTCGATCTTTTCGGTGGCGAGCGGCGCCAGATCGAAGTGCTCAGCGCAGCAGAAGATTATGAACGTTTCGAACTTGAAGCAGCACGTCTAAGCCTGACGGCCAATGTCGTAACCGCATCGGTGCAAGAAGCTTCTTTGCGTGCGCAAATTGCTGCCACTCAGGGAATTATCAACGATGAACAGAAGCAGCTCGATCTGCTTCAGCATCAGCTCGAACTCGGCGGTATTGCTAAAGCCGCCGTTCTTTCCCAGCAAGCGACGCTGGCCCAAGCCCGCAGCACATTACCACCGCTCGAAGGACAGCTCGCGCAAGTGCGACACCAGTTATCGGCATTGGCTGGACAATTTCCCAATCAGGAGCCGGCGGGGATTTTTGAATTAGCCGGTCTTGCCTTGCCCGGAAGCTTGCCGGTTTCATTACCGTCGCGGCTGGTTGAGCAGCGTCCCGATATCCGCGCGGCGGAAGCCAATCTGCATGCCGCCAGTGCAGAGATTGGCGTGGCAACCGCCAACATGCTTCCGCAAATTAGTTTAACTGGAAATATCGGAACCGACGTCGGGACAATCGGGAGCCTTTTTGCGGCAGGTACCGGCATCTGGAGTCTTGCTGGCGGTATTGCGCAACCGCTCTTTCATGGAGGCACTCTCTTACATGAAAAACGCGCGGCCGAAGCCGCCTATGACGAAGCGGCGGCAAAATATCGTAAAACCGTCCTGGCTGCTTTCCAGAATGTTGCCGATAGCCTGCATGCTTTGAAGTCGGATGCCGAAACACTAAAAGCCGATGCAGAAGCTGAGTACGCCGCCGCAGAAAGCCTCAAATTGTCTCAACAGCAATATAAGGACGGCGCCATTAGTTATCTCGCCTTATTAACCTCGGAACAGACCGAGCAGCAAACCAGGCTTTCTCTGGTGCAAGCGCAAGCGCGCCGCTTTAGCGATACGGCGGCTTTATTTACCGCTCTTGGCGGCGGCTGGTGGAATCGCGTGCCTGCCGATGCCGAACAGGAAGCGGCAAAACCGGTTACGACGAATGACACATCCGGCGCACCGCAGCCGATCACTAATTTTAATCAGAATCAAGGAGATCAATAATGATCAAACGCATAATCATATTGCTGGTTGTTTTGGCACTTGTAGTGGCCGCTTTTATCGGCTGGAAAATTCACGCCATGCATGTAGGTATGCAGCAGATGGCCGCCGGTTTTGCGCCGCCGTCGGTTTCAACCGTCAAAGCCGTTTATGAGGACTGGCAACCGCAATTGCAGGCGGTCGGCAGCCTGCGCGCCGTTAATGGCGCCAATCTGTCGTCGGAAGTCGCCGGAATTGTCGAAGACATCAAGTTTGAATCCGGCAGTGATGTCGAGGCTGGCGCCGTTCTGGTTCAGTTGCGCGCGGAAGATGATATCGCCAAGCTGGCTTCCCTGCAGGCTGCCGCCAAACTCGCCCAGATCAATTTTGATCGCGATACCAAGCAGCTTAAGGCGCAGGCGATCAGCCAGGCCGCCGTCGACGCCGATGCGGCTATGCTTGATAGTGATAAGGCTCAAGTCAATGAACAGCAGGCGGTTGTCGACAAGAAGACCATCCGTGCGCCTTTTTCGGGCCATCTTGGCATCCGGCAGGTCGATATTGGGCAGTATCTTAATCCCGGTACGGCGATTGTTGCTCTGCAGCAGCTCGATCCCATTTATGCGGATTTCACGCTGCCCGAACAGGCTTTGTCCCAGCTTGCCTTGGGCCAGAAGATGACGCTTAAAAGCGATGCGCAGGCTGGTCAGGATTTTACCGGTAAAATCACCGCGATAAATTCGATAGTTGACGAAGCGACCCGCAATATTTCCATACGCGCGGCCCTAGACAATCCGGATCACAAATTGCTGCCGGGCATGTTCGCCAATGTCATTGTCGATGTTGCACAACCGGTAAAACATCTAACCCTGCCGCAGACGGCCGTAGTTTATAATACTTACGGCAACACGGTTTATATCGTGCAAAAGAGCGACGAAGAAGGCAAGCCGCCGCTGACGGTCCAGCAAAGCGTTATCGTTACCGGCGAAACACGCGGTGATCAGGTTACCGTTCTGTCGGGTATCAAAGAAGGCGATCAGATCGTCACGAGTGGCCAGGTCAAGCTGCATAGTGGAATGCCTGTATCTATCAACAACGACGTTCAACCGGCCAACGAGCCGAACCCCGAGCCGCATGAGCAATAGAGGCTAGAGGTCAGGGCTCAGGACAGAAAAATGCATTTTACCGATATCTTCATCCGCCGGCCGGTTCTCGCAACGGTGATCAGCATCATGATCCTGGTGCTTGGCGCGCGCGCCTACCTTGCGTTGCCGATCAATCAGTATCCGCACACTGAAAACGCGGTTGTGACAGTATCGACGACTTATTACGGCGCCGATCCCGCGACCGTCGCCGGGTTCATCACGACGCCGCTTGAAAATGCCATCGCGCAAGCGAACGGCATTGACTACATGACTTCCAGCAGCCAGACGGGCGTCAGCACGATTACCGTCTATCTGCGTCTTAATTACGACGCCGACAAGGCTCTCACCGAGATCAACACCAAGATCAGCTCCGTTCTCAATCGGTTGCCGCCCGAATCACAGCAGCCGATCCTGAATATCTCTGTCGGCCAGACCATCGACGCCATGTATATCGGCTTCAATAGCGATGTCTTGCCGCAAAATAATATCACCGATTACCTCGTGCGCGTGGTGCAGCCGCGCCTGCAATCGGTCAATGGCGTGCAAACCGCCGAAATTCTCGGCGGTCAGAATTTTGCTCTGCGCGTATGGCTCGATCCACAAAAGCTCGGCGCTTATGCATTAACGGCCAGCGACGTAAGCCAGGCGCTCACCGCCAACGACTATATTTCGGGATTGGGTAACACCAAGGGCCAGATGGTCCAGGTAACTCTGACCGCATCGACCGGCCTGCATTCTCTGGATGAATTTAAAAATCTCATCGTCAAACAAAAGAATGGCGCGATTGTACGGCTATCCGATCTTGGCACCGTGTCATTGGGTGCCGATGATTATGAATCGCGCGTGTCGTTCGACGGCAAGAAAGCCGTTTATATCGGCGTCAAGGTGGCCCCCGCCGTCAACCTGCTGAATGTGATCACGGATGTGAAAGCCGCCTTCGCCGATCTGCAGAAACAACAGCCGCAAGGCATCTTTAGCCGCGTCGTTTATGACTCGACCGTATTCGTGAGCAGTTCGATCTCCGAGGTCGAGCTGACGCTCATCGAAGCGATTTTAATCGTGACCTTCGTCGTGTTCGCCTTTTTGGGTTCACCACGCGCCTCGCTTATTCCCGTTATTGCTATTCCACTATCGCTTATTGGCGCCCTGTTCATCATGAAACTGTGTGGTTTCTCGATCAATCTGCTCACATTGCTGGCGCTGGTGCTGGGCATCGGACTTGTGGTCGATGACGCGATTATCGTGGTCGAAAACGTCAATCGTCACCTCGATGAAGGTCTCAATCCCATTGATGCCGCTATTACCGCGGCACGCGAACTGGCAACGCCAATCATCGCCATGACGATTGTTTTGATCGCTGTTTATATCCCCATTGGCTTGCAAGGCGGACTGACCGGCGCGTTGTTCGTCGAATTCGCCTTTACGCTGGTCGGTGCTGTGACCATCTCGGCTATCGTTGCGCTCACCGCCTCGCCGATGCTGTGTTCGAAATTTCTTACGCCGCATAGCTCGTGCAAACCCGGCTGGGAACAAAAACTCACACAGACCATCGATGGCTTGTTCGAAAAAGTGCAGCACGGTTATGTGCGCATGTTGCGCGACAGCCTCAATTACCGGCCCGTCACTTATGTATTTGCCATCTTCGTTCTCGCCTGCATTCCGTTGCTCATTATGTTCTCGGTCAACGAACTCGCGCCGCCGGAAGATCAGGGGTATCTGCTTGTTTTCCAAACTCCCGCGCCCAACGCGACGCTTCATCAACGCCTGCTCTATTCGCACAAAGTTTATGAAGCCTTCGCCAGTTATCCTGAAAGCGACAGCGTGTTCCAGATCGAAGCGCCGGGCACAAGTCTCGGCAGCTCCCTTTCCGGTATGGTGTTCAAGCCCTGGGACCAACGCAAGCGCGATGTGTTCGCTATTCAAAAAGCGGTAACCGCCGATGTCAGCAAAATTTCCGGCTTTAACTCATTCGTCGTCAATCCGCCGCCTCTGCCCGGCAGCCAGGGATCGCCGATCCAGTTTGTGATCAAGACCACAAAATCCTTCGACCAGCTTCTGGACGTTTCGACGCAGTTTTTGGGCGAAGCGCAAAAAATCGGCGGCTTCTTTGTGAGCAACGATCTTAAGGTCGATCAGCCGCAGGCAACCGTCGAGATCAACCGCGACAAGGCGGCTGAGTTGGGCCTCACCATGAGTGATGTCGGCGGCACGCTCTCCGCGATGCTGGGCGGCGGCTATGTGAATTATTTCAGCCTCGGCGGCCGGTCTTACAAAGTGATCCCGCAGGTCGATCAGCCATCGCGCCTCAATCCCGATCAGCTCAACCAGTATTACATTCGCGCGTCCAACGGATCGCCGGTGGCTCTGTCGACCTTGGTCAAGATCAAATACGAAACCGTGCCGGAATCGCTCAATCATTTCCAACAACAGAATTCAGCAACCATTCAGGGCGCCGAATTTCCCGGCATGCCGCCCGGGGTCGCGCTGAGCAAGCTCAAGGAACTGGCGAAAAACACCTTGCCGGAAGGCTTCTCGATCGATTTCGGTGGCGAGTTCCGCCAGATCGAACAGGAATCGGGCGGTTTCTATATGACGCTGGCACTGGCCATCATCATTATTTTCCTGTCGCTGGCGGCGCAATTCGAAAGCTTCCGCGATCCTTTGATTATTCTGATCTCGGTGCCGATGTCGATTGCCGGCGCACTGATCTTCATCAATCTCGGCACCGGCGGCGCGAGCTTTAATATTTATACCAAGGTCGGCATAATCACCCTGATCGGCCTCGTCAGTAAGCACGGCATTCTGATCACTGAATTCGCCAACAAAATCCAGCATGACGGCAAGGACAAGCTGGAGGCGGTGATCGAGGCTACCAGCATCCGTTTGCGGCCGATTTTGATGACGACGGCCGCCATGGTGCTGGGCGTTTTACCTCTTATTTTCGCCTCAGGCGCCGGTGCTGCTTCGCGTTTCAATATGGGGCTGGTGATCGCTACCGGTCTTTCTATCGGCACGCTGTTCACGCTATTCGTAGTGCCGGCGGTCTATATGCTGTTGGCCGAAGATCATCATGAGAAGGGCACGGAGCCCGAAGCCAAGCCTTCGGTTTCTGCTTAACCTTTCGCTAACCATAGAAATTGGTTTTCCTTGAGATTTCAGTCCGGTTTTGGGCTTCATGCGTTTTTAACTTTTTAGATAAATACTGAGCGTATTCAATTCGAATTTTTTTCGAATCACGTATTTCTAAAGATGGAGTTGGCCATGACAATTTCTAGAGAAACGATAGATACGGTTACCGATCTCATCGAAAATAAACTGGCTATGATGTGCATCGGCGACTCCGACGATCTGCGGGAAAAAGGCCTGTTGCAACGGGCTTTAATTGAAGTGCGGGGCGCTTCGGCAATTGAGGCTGGTATCATGCGAGATTTTGCAGGCATTCCGCGCCGCGGCCGCCGTCGCAAGGTTACCGATATATTGGGCGAGCGCTAAATCAGCCCCTAAGCTTTTTATTCAGCAGTTCATTGAGGATGGCCGGGTTGGCTTTGCCGCCGGTTGCCTTCATCACCTGACCTACGAAAAATCCGAATAATTTATCCTTGCCGGATTTAAACTCTGCCACCTTGTCGGCATTGGCGGCCAGAATTTGATCGATCGCTTTTTCAATCGCACCCGTATCCGTCACCTGACGCAGGCCTTTTTCTTCCACGATTTGGGCCGCCGCTTTTCCAGAAGCCAGCATTTCTTCAAACACGTCCTTGGCGATGCGGCCGGAAATGGTCTGGTTGCTGATCAGATCGACCAGGCCTCCCAGGGCTTCGGCCGATACCGGGCTTTCATCGATGTTTTTACCGAGCTTGTTAAGGCCGCCGAACAATTCGATCGTTACCCAATTCGAAGCCAGTTTGCCGTCACGGCCTTTGGCCACTTTTTCGAAGAAATTGGCCGAGGCTTTTTCTGCCACCAGCACTGCGGCATCGTAGGGTTTCAAACCATACTCGCTTATGAAGCGCGCTTTCTTTTCGTCCGGCAATTCGGGTAGGGTGCGTTTGATGCCTTCGACCCAGGCAGCCTCGAGCTTAAGCGGCAATAGATCCGGATCCGGGAAATAGCGGTAATCATGCGCATCTTCCTTGGAGCGCATGCTGCGGGTTTCACCTTTGCTGGTATCCCACAGCCGTGTTTCCTGATTGATGCTGCCGCCACCTTCCAGGACTTCGACTTGCCGCTGTGATTCGTATTCGATTGCCTGTTGCACGAAACGGATCGAATTCACATTCTTGATCTCGCAGCGGGTGCCAAGTTTCTGATCGCCGACGCGCCGCATCGACAGATTAACGTCGCAGCGCATCGAGCCTTCTTCCATATTGCCGTCGCAAGTGCCCAAATAACGCATAATGGCGCGTAGTTTCTTGAGGTAAGCTCCGGCCTCCTCCCCCGAGCGCATATCGGGCTCGGAGACGATTTCCATCAATGCCACGCCGGCACGGTTGAGATCGACATAAGTTTCGGTCGGACTTTGATCGTGCATGCTCTTGCCGGCATCCTGTTCGAGATGCAGGCGAGTAATGCCGATTTTGCGCGTCTCGCCATTGGCCAGATCCAGAAAAATCTCGCCTTTGCCGATAATCGGATTTTTGAACTGGCTGATCTGATAGCCCTGCGGCAGATCGGCATAAAAATAATTTTTGCGGTCGAACACCGAAACCAGATTGATCTCGGCTTTCAGTCCGAGCCCGGTACGCACAGCTTGTTCGACGCATTTCTTGTTGATCACCGGCAGCATACCGGGAAAGGCGGCATCGACCAGGCTCACTTGTGCATTGGGTGCTGCGCCAAATTCTGTAGCGGCGCCGGAAAATAATTTAGAATCGGAGGTAATCTGGGCATGGACTTCGAGCCCAATTACCATTTCCCAATCGCCGGTTTGTCCTTTGACTATGCTCATGCGTCTACGCGGTAAAAGGCGGTTTGTGGGTAAAGCCTGCGGTTTTTTCAAGCGCGGCAGCTGCTTTGAACAAAGTCATTTCATCGAAGGCTCGCCCGATAAGCTGCAGGCCCAAAGGCAAGCCATCTTTATTTAATCCGGCCGGTACCGAAATGCCCGGTAAGCCCGCGAGGTTGACCGGCACCGTGAATGCGTCATTCAGATACATCTGCACAGGATCGCCTTGGTTCTCGCCAATGGCGAAAGCAGCCGAAGGCGTGGCCGGTGTCAGGATCACGTCGCATTTTTTGAATGCTTCGGCAAAATCGTTGCAAATGCAGCGCCGGACCTTCTGCGCCTTGATGTAGTAGGCATCGTAGTAGCCGGCAGAGAGGGCATAAGTGCCGATCAGAATGCGGCGCCGCACTTCCTTGCCGAAGCCTTCGCCGCGGGTATTTTCGTACATGGCATTCAGGTTTTCCCCCGGTACGCGCAGCCCATAACGTACGCCGTCATAGCGGGCGAGATTGGACGAGACTTCCGCCGGGTTGATGACGTAATAAACGGCCAAAGAATATTTGGTATGGGGCAGGGTGATATCGATCAATTCGGCGCCGGCATCTTGCAGCATCGCTGCACCTTTCTGCCATAAGCCGTTGATTTCATCTGATAATCCATCGATGCGATATTCGCGTGGAATGCCGATCTTGAGACCTTTAACGGAAGCGCCGATGGCCGACAAATAATCCGGTACCGGCTTGTCGATCGAGGTCGAATCCTTCTCATCGAACCCGGCCATGACCCGTAGCATCAGGGCGCTGTCCGCCACCGTACGGGTCATCGGTCCCGGCTGGTCGAGCGAGGAAGCAAAAGCGACGATGCCCCAGCGCGAGCAAAGCCCATAACTCGGCTTAACGCCGACAATACCGGTGAAAGATGCGGGCTGGCGGATCGAACCGCCGGTTTCGGTGCCGGTTGCGGCGACTGCAAAATTCCCTGCCACCAGAGCAGCCGATCCGCCGCTCGAACCGCCCGGCACCAACTTACGCGCGGCATTAGCCGGATCGGCGCCCGACCAGGGGCTGATTACAGGGCCGAAATAGCTCGATATATTGCTCGAGCCCATTGCGAATTCGTCGAGATTGGCCTTGCCCAGCATCACGCAACCGGCATCGAACAATTTTTGCGTTGTGGTGGATTCGTAAGGCGGGATGAAATTATCCAGAATATGGCTGGCCGCCGTGGTACGGACATTCTTTGTGCAGAACAGATCCTTGATGGCGATAGGAACACCGTCTATCGCACCGGCATTGCCTTTTGCGCGCCGGGCATCGGATTCTTTCGCCTGTTTCAGGGCGATTTCTGGGGTTTCCGTAATATAGGCATTGAGTGGCCGCGCTTTTTCAGTCGCCTTTACGTAGGCTTCCGTCAATTCGACAGCATTGAATTTTTTATCGGCGAGCCCCTGCAGCGCCTCCGTCATGGACAGGCCGGTCAGCTTCATTCGATGACCTTCGGCACGGTAAAGAAGTCGGCCTTGCTGGAAGGCGCATTAGCCAGAATATCTTTGGTTTTATTGCCGTCGGTCACTTTGTCTTCGCGATAACGCAGAAAAGCGTCATGCACATTGGCCAAAGGCTCGATACCGGCGACATTAACTTCATCCAGCTGGGCAACCCAATCGAGGATTTTGCCGAGCTCATTGGCCAGCTGGGGCTGTTCTGCGTCAGGAACTCTGATCCGCGCTAAGCGGGCGATTTTGGCGACAGTTTTAGTATCGATCGTCATGATGTGCCTATAGTGCAAGGATTTTTTTGGCGAAGCAAGCGGCGCTTGCTATTATCCGGTATGGCCATCTGCAACCTATCCGAGCTACCAACATTTATAAAACCCGGAAAATGTCTGCTCGGACTCGATCCGGGCAGCAAGCGGATGGGCGTCGCCGTTTCCGATCCCGGCCTGCGGGTAGCGTCGCCGCTAACGGCCATTACGCGCAAGAAATTCACGGATGATGCCGTGGCCTTGGTCGAGATCATCACCCAGCGCAATATTGGCGGGCTGATTGTCGGCCTGCCCAAGAATCTCGATGGTTCCGAAGGGCCCGCCGCACAATCGGCACGCGCTTTGGTTCGTAACCTGCTTGAGCGCGGCAATTTGCCGGTCGCCGATATGCCGATTGCCTTTTGGGATGAACGCTTCTCGACCGCCGCCGTCGAGCGCGAGATGATCGAGCATGATATCAGCCGCTCACGCCGCGCCGCTAAAATCGACCAGTCGGCCGCCGCTTATATTTTGCAAGGCGCCTTGGATAGTTTGCGCTGATTAAAGCAAGTCCCATATGGCCTGTACCAACGGCACATCGGCCGGCGGCATTTCGTAATTTTTAAGTTCGTCTTTACGCGCCCAAACTAATTGCTGACCTTCTTTCGGTCTTGGCGCTCCATTCCACACACGGCAGCTATAAAGCGGCATCAGCAGATGAAAATCCATGTAAGCGTGGGAAGCAAAAGAGAGCGGCCACAAGCATCCTGCGGATGTATCGATATCGAGCTCCTCCTTAAGCTCGCGCACGAGCGCCGCCTCGGGTGTTTCCTGTGCGCCGACCTTGCCACCCGGAAATTCCCATAAGCCCGCCATTTTTTTGCCGGGCGGCCGTTGCGCCAGCAGAATGCGGCCTTCGCTATCGATCAGCGCAGCCGCCGCGACCAGCAGTAAAGGCCGGTTTCCGGTAATGGGTGGAATGGTGACGTCGATGCAGCTCATGAAAATAACAATAAAAAAGCCCGGAGTTTTAGCTCCGGGCTTTATAGCATGAAAGGACCGGTATTACTTGGCAGGCGTAGCGGCTTTATCGGCCGTTTTCAGAGGCGTGCCGTCGATATTGAACTTTTCGATCTTGGCTTTGGCTTCAAGACCCTTGATCAGATCGTTGGTCATTTCCTGGCCAAGCTGATTGGCGATTTGGTCATGTACTTCCGACAGCGGTGGCGGTGCTGATTTGCGCTTATCTTCAACCTTGATCACGTGATAGCCGAACGAGGTCTTGACCGGCTTGTCCGAAATTTCGCCCGGCTTCATGGCAAAAGCAGAATCGGCGAATTCCTTGACCATAACGTCATGGGTGAAATAACCGAGATCGCCGCCCTGTTTGGATGAGCCGGTATCTTTCGATTGTTCCTGCGCAAGCTTGGCGAAATCCGCGCCGCCCTTCACTTGCTTGATCGCGGCTTCGGCGTCGGCTTCCGCATTGGGACCGGTGAACAGGATATGACGTGCGCGCACTTCATCCTGCGGCTTGAATTTGGAAGCCAGCTCGTCATAGCGCTCCTTGATTTTCGCTTCGGTGATTTTCGGCTGAACAGTGCGATGGACATACATCTGAGCAACGACCTGCTTTTCAGCGTCTTTCATTTCGGCTTTGGCTTCGGGCGTGTCTTGCAGCTTTTCGCCATAACCCTGCTCGGAGGCGAGCTTGGTCGCGATCATCTTTTGCAGCAGTTCGGGGTAGAGCATCGAAGGCGGAACTTGCTGTGCTTGCGGTCCCATCAGCTCCAATTCATGCATGATATCGGAGCGGTGGATTTCCTGACTGTTGACGCGCGCGACAACCGGGTCGCCGCCTGCTGCTGGTGCAGGATCGGCTGCCAGAGCCGGAAGGGCTACAAATGCCGAAAGAACGAGGGCCGTGCGAAGCGTTTTGAACGACATAGTGAGATTCCTTCCTGTTGAAGCCGCGAAAAGCCGCTATATATGGTTGACCTTGGTAAAACTTCCCGTGCCAAACATCAAGCCCGGCAAATGTGGCGCAAATTCGACCAACCCCTTGCTTTTCAGCCAGGAAATGGCCATTTAAAAGCCTGAGAAAGCTGCAAAAGCAGCTGAATCCTCTCTCTTACTGCGTTTAAACACATGATTAGCAATCTGGCCCGCAAGTTTTTTGGTTCGCATAATGAGCGCGTTTTGCGCGGCCAGGATCATCTGGTGGAGCAAATTAATGCGCTGGAGCCGGATTTTGCCAAATTGAGCGACGATCAGTTGCAGGGCAAGACCGGGGAATTCCGGGCTCGTCTGGCGGCGGATGAAACACTCGACGATTTGTTGCCGGAAGCCTTTGCCGCCGTGCGTGAAGCTGCGCGCCGTGCCTTGGGCCAGCGCCACTTCGATGTGCAATTGCGGGGCGGCATCGTTCTGCATGCAGGCAAGATCACCGAGATGAAAACCGGCGAAGGCAAGACCCTGGTGGCTACATTGCCGGTCTATCTCAATGCGCTCACACGCAAAGGCGTGCATGTCATTACGGTCAATGATTACCTCGCCCGCCGCGATAGCGGCTGGATGGCCAAAGTCTATAATTTTCTCGGTTTGTCGGTCGGCTGCATCGTACACGGTCTTGACGATGCCGAGCGCCGTGCCGCCTATAACGCCGACATTACTTACGGCACCAATAACGAATTCGGTTTCGACTATCTGCGCGACAATATGAAATTTACTGCGGGCGATTTGGTTCAGCGTCCCTTCAATTTCGCAATCGTCGACGAAGTCGACAGTATTCTGGTCGACGAAGCCCGCACGCCGCTCATTATCTCGGGTCCGGCTGAAGATTCATCCGAACTCTATGTCAAAGTCGATGCGATCATCCCGATGCTTGACGATGAAGATTTCGAAAAAGACGAAAAAAGCCGCGTCGTTTCTTTGACCGAAAACGGCAATGAAAAAATCGAAGGATTGCTGGCAAATGCAGGACTTTTGACGCCCGGTGCCGGGCTTTACGAGCCGCAGAATGTGCAAGTCGTCCATCACGTTAATCAGGCTTTGCGGGCGCACAAGCTGTTCACGCGCGATGTCGACTACATCGTTAAAGGCGACAAGGTCGTCATCATCGATGAATTCACCGGCCGCATGATGGAAGGGCGCCGTTATTCGGACGGGCTGCATCAGGCGCTTGAAGCCAGGGAGCATGTCCATATCCAGCGCGAGAACCAGACCCTGGCCTCGATCACGTTTCAGAATTATTTCCGGCTTTATCCCAAGCTTGCCGGCATGACCGGCACCGCTATGACCGAGGCGCCGGAATTCGCCGAAATCTACGGCCTCGATGTGGTCGAGATGCCGACCAATGTGCTGGCCGTTCGTAAGGATCTCGACGACGAAGTCTATCGTTCAATGGCCGAGAAATATCAGGCCATTCTTACCTTGATCGAAGAATGCCGTGCCCGTGAGCAGCCGGTTCTGGTCGGTACTGTCTCGATCGAGAAATCCGAGACGCTTTCGGATCTGCTCAAGAAACATAAAATCCCGCACAATGTTTTGAATGCGCGCTTCCACGATCAGGAAGCCGGTATCATTACCCAGGCCGGCAGGCCGGGCGCCATTACGATTGCAACCAACATGGCCGGCCGCGGCACCGATATTCAGCTGGGCGGCAATCTTGAGGTGCGTCTCGCCGACGAATTGAAAGATATCGCCGATGAAGCCGTTCGCGCCGAGCGCATGGCTGCAATCAAAGCCGAAATCGAAACTGCCCGCAAAAAAGTACGCGATGCCGGCGGTTTGTTCGTGATAGGCACTGAGCGTCACGAATCGCGCCGTATCGATAACCAGCTACGCGGCCGCTCCGGACGTCAGGGCGATCCCGGCGCTTCCAAATTCTTCCTATCGCTTGAAGACGACCTGATGCGCATCTTCGGTTCCGACCGGATGGATCCGATCCTCTCGCGTCTCGGCCTGCGTGACGGCGAAAAGATCGCCCATCCCTGGATTACTACAGCACTTGCCAAGGCACAGCAGAAAGTCGAAGGGCGCAACTTCGATATCCGCAAAAATCTGCTCAAATACGACAATATCATGAACGACCAGCGCAAGGTGATCTACGAACAGCGGCGCGAAATCATGGGCACGGCCGATGTCTCCGGTATCGTTCGTGATCTGCGCGAGGATGTGATTCATAATCTCGTTACTCAGGCCATCCCGCCGCATTCTTATGTCGAGCAATGGGATCTGGCCGGCCTTGCCGAGCGTATGAAAGAGTTCTTGGCGCTCGATGCGCCAATTGAGGAATGGGCCCGCGAAAACGGCGTTACCGAAACCGAAATCGAAGAACGCATCAGAAAAGCCGCCGACGAAAAAATGGCCGGTAAGGTCGAATTGGTCGGCATGGAATCTATGCAGCGTGCCGAGAAGGCGGCCCTGCTTGGCGTTCTCGATCAATCCTGGAAAGAGCACCTCTTGATGCTCGATCAATTGCGTCAGGGCATCCATCTGCGTGGCTATGGCCAGCGCGATCCGCTTAATGAATATAGCCGCGAGGCTTTCGGCCTTTTCCAGCTTATGCTCGATTCGATCCGCGAGCAGGTGACTAAAGCATTGATGCAAGCCGAAGTAAGGCTTCCTTCGATGGAAGAATTGCTCGCCCGCCGCCAGGCGCCGATGCAGGAGCTGCATGGCGCAGCACCGGATGAGGTTGCGAGCGATGGCCAAACGGCAAATTCAGTGCCATTGCCAGCAGGCATGGTCCGTGCGCGTGCGCCCATTGCCCGGCCAGTTCAGCATGTTTTCGATCCCAAGAATCCGGAAAGCTGGCAGAATACGCCGCGCAACGCGCCTTGCCCTTGTGGCTCCGGCAAAAAATATAAACATTGTCACGGCGCCATCAGCTGAAAATAAAAAGGCCCGGCTAAATGCCGGGCCTTTCCATTTCAAATAAGCGCAGACCGATTACGGTGTGGCGGTGCCTGGCGCTGTCGTGTCCTTGTTGTGCTTTTTATGATTGATGCCCTTGCTCTGGCGGGTTGCCATTGCATTTGCCTTCTTGAGATGCCCATTGGCTTCCGCCTTGTTCACACGGGCCTGGCCATGTTCAAGCCGGGCTTCTTCACCGCTCGTTACCTGGCCGCTATTCACACCTTGCTGGATGCGGTTCTGTTGGTTGGCGCTGCGTTGCACGTCAGCCTGCATCTTCTGATCTGCAGCCGCGGCCGGGTTGCCGGTGGTGCTGTTGTTTTCAAGCGCGTTAGTCTTGTTCTGAATATTGCTCTGCATCTGATTAAGCTGTTGTTGGGATACGCCATTCGATTCTGCCTGGTCGAGATGCTGCTGGCTACGTTCGAGGCCTTTTGCTTCGCCGGTCGAAAGGCTGCCATTTTGCAAGCCTTGTTGGATTTGCTGCTGGTCGGCGGCATTGGTGCCGGCATTGACGGTCGGGGTCGAAGTTTGGGCAAAGGCAGGCATGGCAATCAAGGTTGCCAGCAGGCTCATCGAGAGAAGGCGTGATTTAAGCATAGAATTCTCCAACTACGGGGTTAAGGGAACGGCTTCAGGCGGGACGATTAGTCTCACCTTAACGGGGTTTTTTCATGGCGTAAAACGACATTTTTTGCGGCCGAATTATTCTTCATAATCCAGACATAGGCATTAATGCCAATTAACCGGCAAGGACAGACTTCTCTGTTTCAGCTTTCTCTTTTTACGAAAGCTTTCGGCTTGTTCAGAGGATGATGATCGGTGACTGTTTTAGTCAGCCGGTCCGGCGCCACATGGGTGTAAATCTGGGTGGTGGCGATATCGGCATGACCCAGCATTGTCTGCACGCTGCGCAGATCGGCACCATGTTCGATCAAATGGGTGGCAAAGGCATGCCGCAAAACATGGGGGCTGAGACGCCTGGGATCGATATTGGCTTTAACGGCAATATCTTTCAGCAATTGGAAAAAACGCTGACGCGTCAACGGCGTGGCATGTCCGCCGTGGCGCGACGGAAAAAGATAATGCGAGAAATCGCCTTCGCTCAGCATGACCTTGCGATAGGGCAGCCACGCCTTGATTGCCTTGATCGCGGGTTCACCCAGCGGGACCATTCTTTCCTTGCCGCCTTTGCCTTTGACTTGCACGAAACTGCGTTCGAATTGTACGGCGGCAAGAGGCAAGTTCATCAATTCGCTGACGCGCAACCCGGCAGCATAGAGCAGCTCGAGCATGGCTTTAAGCCGGGCGCCCTCGAAGCCATGAATATGATTGACGGCCTTCAATAATTGAAAGACTTCCTGCTCGCTAAGATACTTCGGCAAGGAGCGGCCGAGCTTCGGTGTGTCGATACCGCGAGAAGGATTATCCTTGCGGTGATGTTCGGAACAGAGGAAATGAAAAAACTGCCGCAAAGCCGAAAGCCTCCGCGCCTGCGTGCGTGGCGCCGCGTCTGTCAGTGAGCCGATGTAGCCGCGAACGTCGTCCTCTCCGGCCTCGACCAAATCTTTTTGACGGGCCGCCAGAAAGCGGGCGGCATCCGTTAGATCGCGGCCATAGGCGAGTTTCGTGTTAACGGCCGCATTGCGCTCGGCCGTCAGCATTTCCAGAAAAGATTCGATCAGAGAAACTGTGCGGCCATTGATAGTGACGGATGCCAGGTCTTTTTCCGATTTTCTTTTCATTACGGCTTAGCCGGTTCGGTCATGAGCAGAACCGAAGCGGTTTCCCGCGCCAGCGCCAAGGCATCGGCCGTCAGGCCTATCAGCCGTAAAGCGCGAACCGTCTCGATCACCGGCAAGAGGGAAATTTCATTGGATCCGTTATCGGCGATCGCCAAGGCAAGCAAAACCGCTTCGCCACGGCGATTGGTCTTACCGGCCATGCGCAAACGATCAAGCAGCAGAGGCGACGGCGGTATAGATTTTCTCTCTCCGCTTGCTTGCCCCACCACATGCGCCCAGGCTTCCTCCGGCACCGAGAAACCCGCCGCTTCGAACAGCATCAGCAAATTACCGATCTGCTCGCGCCGTGCTTGATCGGCATTCTTGAGAGCATCGTCGAGCCAACCGGGAAAAGCCTTGCCATAATCGCCATCGCTTTCAATGCCTGCCAGAACGATTATCGGCCATGGGTCTTTTAGCTGAATGTTCATGTTCGGCGCTGCCGCTGCCGATTGTTTGGCGGCATTAAGCCAGCCCAGCGCTTCATTCGGCTTGCCGGCAAGGATAAAAATCCGCATGGCCATTACGGAGTAAGCGGCGTAATCGCCCGAAGGCGGGATATTGGAAATCATGTCGGCCATGGCGCGGGCGGCAGCACCGTTAAGCGATGCGGCATCCAGGCTTTGCATGAACGCACCGGCGTCATTAAATTTTTTAGGGAAAGATTTTTCCTGCATGGCGGCTTGATAAAGCCTTGCGCGCAAGTGCGCCGGCGCCTCGTTATTGCCGCGAGGATTGTTGAGATCGTCCGGTGCGAAAGTGAGGCTGCGATAGACGGTGGTCAGGTCTGCACTGCTAATGATTTCTCGAGCTGCCGCGCGTTCGGCCAGAGCGAGGCGGGCACCCTCGTCATGCGCCTTGGCTTTTAGCAATTCGGGAATGATGCCGGCATCCGGGTGAGCATAAACTTCGGCCGGCAAAGGCGGGTCTATAATTCGTAATAACGCCAGATTCAGCGGCTTAAGCGGAGTTAATTGCCGTGGCAGCGATTTTACGTGATTGAGAATATTATGTTCGGCGAGCTGGAAAAAGATCTCGTCCCTTACGCCCTGTGAGTGCAAAACCTCCAGTGCGAGTTGAGCGCCCTTGGTATCGTTTGCTCTTAACTGGCAAACGATGAGAGATTTCTGCCATTCGGGGCTGGTATAATTTTTAATAATGCCGGGCAATTTTTCGCATACGTCCTTGCTTGCCGAGCTTACCAGCGCCGATTCCGCCACGAGGCGTAAAGTGATCTCATCAATTTGCCCCTGCTTGGCGAGCATGGCCAGATTCCACGCATCGGCCGCATCTCCCAGCATCACTAATTTTTCGACCCGCATCGCCGTAAGGCTTTGATCGCTTGCTTTGGGGCCTTCCGGCACATTGGCGGTTGTTAAGAGAAATCGTTGGGCAAGCCCGTTAAGCGTAGGCGAAACAGTCGGCAGCGTCAGAGAGGACAAAAGCCGGTCGACCAGTTCGAGCGGAGTTCCTTGCCACATAGCGGCACCAAGCCCGCCGCCTTCTGCCGTCAATAAGCCGATCGAATCAGGATCTATGCCTTGTAATTCTCCGCCGCTTTCCACCGGTGTCGCGACCACAGTCGACTTTTCAGGTGCGGCTGGCGCAGGGATAGATTGATCGGCTTGGACTGGCGCGGCTGAATCTGCAGGAGCGCTGACGGGAGCAGGCGGTGTAGCAAGATTGCCGGCTACCGGCGCATTGGCAGCAGGCAACGGACTCATCGATGATGAATCGACAGGCGGAGGAATAATTGCAGGCAGACTAATAAGCGGAGTCCCGGAAGGAGTTGCTGCCGGTGCGCCGACAGGCGTTAAGTTCACAGGCGGTGAATTGGCTGATGCAGCAGGTGTATTTGTGGATGTCGGTGAACTAGGGGGAGGGGCAGAGGTAGTAGCCGCCGCCGGGGTATCCGTGGATGCGGTAGATGGCGCCGGGGTCTGGATTGCCGAAGCGGGCGGCGGCAAGAAGCTGGCATCGCGGTTTTCGCCTGCATCGGCAGGAGCCGCTCCGGAAGAAGCGGCTGGCGGAGAAGAAGGCGATTGGGCGCTGACGGGAAGGACGGCCAGGATCGAAAATCCTAGCGCAAAGACGCTAACGCGGAATGTGTTCATCGGGGATAGTTTGCTGGATCGTTTGGGAGGGCGGCATAAGGGGGAAATTCGCAAGCCATAGAATAGCGCCTCCTGCCAACAAGGCGAGCAAGAAAAATACGAACAAGCCTATGATGAAACCTTTCTTCATGTTCTCCTGCCGATCCTGCTGTTGCCTCGAAGCTGGTGCCTATGTGATATTCATATTTAAGCTGGCGATCCAGCCTGTTTGTTAACATTTTGATCCGATTAGGACATGAGCGCAACTGCTGATCCCTCCGGCCCGTTTTCCAAAAGCATAGTCATTGTCGGCATGCCGGGGGCAGGCAAAAGTAGCGTCGGCCGTAAAATGGCGTCTCAGTTGGCGGTTCCGTTTTTCGACGCCGATACCGAGATTGAAACTGCGGCGCGCATGAGCATCGAGCAGATTTTCGAGAATTTCGGCGAAGCCGAATTTCGCAAGGGCGAAAGGCGTGTTATCGCCCGGCTTCTTGAACAACCGGCGCATATTTTGGCGACCGGCGGTGGCGCGCCTATAGACAATGAAACGCGCGCGCTCATAAAGGAAAAAGCGATTTCAGTTTGGCTGCGGGTCGATCTCGATATTTTACTCGAGCGGACATCGCGCCGTACCGATCGGCCATTGCTCAAGAAAGACGATCCCCGCGCCGTTTTGCAAAAAATGCTGACCGGGCGGGAACCTTTTTATGCCGAAGCCGATATCGTGGTCGACAGCGATAATCGCCCGGCCGAAGAAACAGCGAGCCGTGTGTTAAAGGCACTGGAGGCTTTTATACAAAGGCCCGGCCGTGATGCTCAGACTACCGGAGCCCTTTCATGACAAACACGACTATCCCAAAGGCGCCAGCCTCGAGACCTTTTGCCAGCGGCCGGGTGGTTCCAGTCGAGCTCGCCGGGAACGCCGAGCGGGGCTACGATATCGTTATCGGCGACAGCATATTAGCTGAAGCCGGTTCCCTGGTTAATGTGCGGCTTGGCCAGCGGCGCTGTATCATTATCAGCGATTCCAATGTTGCTCCGATTTATCAACAACGGCTTGAAGCGGTTTTAACGGCTGCCGGCCATAGTTTGCTGCCGGGTGTTACAGTGCCTGCCGGTGAAGCCAGCAAAAATTATCCAACGCTGCAAAGCCTGCTCGACCAGATACTCAAGAATGGTGCCGACCGTAAAACACTTATCATCGCCCTTGGCGGCGGGGTGGTTGGCGATCTGGCCGGGCTGGCCGCCTCTCTGGCTCTACGCGGCATGGCCGTCGTGCAAGTACCTACTACTCTGGTATCGCAGGTCGATAGTGCTGTTGGAGGCAAAACAGGCATCAACAGCGCGCATGGCAAAAACACTGTCGGGACTTTTTATCAGCCACGGCTGGTGTTGGCCGATGTGAGCCTGCTCGACTCTTTGCCGCCGCGTGAAATGCTGGCGGGTTATGCCGAGGTAGTTAAATACGGCCTTATCCAGGAAGTCGAATTTTTCCGTTGGTGCCAGGCGAACGGATCTTCTCTTTTAAGTGGCGATCGCGCAGCGCAGGTTTATGCGGTCGGCGAGAGCTGCAAGGCCAAGGCAAAAATCGTTGCTGCTGATGAACGGGAAGCCGGTCAGCGTGCCTTGCTTAATTTCGGCCATACTTTCGGACACGCCCTTGAGACTTTAAGCGGTTACAACAATGCCTTGCTGCATGGCGAAGCCGTCGCGATCGGCATGTGCATGGCCTTCAAATTGTCGGCCCAGCTCGGGTTATGTTCGCATGCGGAAGCTTACGAAGTCCGTGACCATCTGGCTGCCATCCGGTTGCCGACCGCACCTGCAGCCTTTGAATACAAGGACATAGATCGCCTCATGCAACTAATGGCTCAAGACAAGAAGGCCCATGCCGGCAAGTTAACGCTCATTCTCGCGCGCGGCATAGGCAAGGCTTTTGTCAGCCATGACATCAATGAAGATGCCGTGCGTGAGTTATGGCGCGAAGTCTTGCGGCGTTAAATTTTCAGAATCTTCTGCCAGAACTGTCGATGCGGCCATTCATAGAGAATGGAGCGGGAGACCCGTTTAAAGGCCGTGCCATAGAGGTCGGCTGAACGGGAGGAGGGGCCATGCCCACGGATGTGACCGTTGGCGCAATAGCCGTAACAGCTCCATAACCATGCCCGGCTTTGACATGTCCGTCTTCGGTGGCCGCGTTGCGGAAATAGGCCATCACAAAGACCCGGATAGCTGCCGTCATGGAGGTGCTCTCTTGTTTACGCGTGGCAACGGAGGTGCCGATCTCATGAAGACTGGCGCGCTCTCGGCGGGAAATTTCCGCCAGGCCGCTCCACATTTCAGGTTCGAGGCGGACACTGGTGCGATGTCCGGCAATAGTCATGTTACGGCTGACGAGGGTGCTGCGCGTGGCTTTACGGTTATTGGCGGGGAGGGGGTCACATCCGGCTGACGACATGGTATTCTCCATTTACGTGTGGATGCACTTTAGAACACCACCCTATGGTTGCATAAGATGATATACACGTAAAGGTTTATCAAAGTGATTCGTGAAGTCAAATAAAAATCATATTTTATTGAAGATATTGGTATGTAAAATTGAATACCATAAAATACAATTTTTATTTTCTCTACTTATGGTTGTATTCGTCGGAGGTGAGGGCCGCAATCGATAGGGCATGGACGCGTTCCTGCAGCTCTTCGGCCAGGCACGCGTAAATCAGCCGGTGGCGTTCCACGCGCGCAAGACCGGCGAAAGCGGCGCTGACCACGGTTAAAATGAAATGGGTTTCGCCTCTGGGATCGTGGCCGGCATGCCCTTTGTGGCGCGCCGAATCGTCAATAACCTCCATATGGACAGGCGTAAGCCGATCGGCGATTTTTTGTCGAATGCGAGGGGCATAGATGGGAGCGCTCATGCGATATCCAAAAGCAAATATTCTTAAACCGGAAATATGGTATCATAAGGGGTTATGGCAACGCGAACTTTTGAAGACCGTTATTTTGAAACTCTTGACCGCCCGGTAAAGCTGCGCACTTGCGATTGCCCGGGATGCGGTCAGCCGGGGGATTACCGGGCTCCCAAAACCCGTGCGCTTGAGGATTATTACTTTTTCTGCCTTCCTCATGTGCGCGAATATAACGCCGCCTGGGATTATTTTGCCGGCATGAACGGTGATCAAATCGAATCCCATATCCGCAAGGCCACTGTATGGGATCGGCCCTCCTGGCCGCTCGGTGAATGGCAAATGCGCGAGCAGAATTTGCGCGATCAGGTCCGGCGTGAATTTTTTCATGACACTGAAAGCGCCGAGCCATTTCCGGCGGTGCCGCCGATGCCGCAAGCCGAGCGCGATGCGTTGGCCGTTCTTGAAATGACGCCGCCGGTCGCTTTTTCCGCCATCAAGGCTCAATACCGGGTTCTGGTCAAACGCCACCACCCGGATGCAAATGGCGGCAGCCGTGAAGCCGAGGAGAAATTCAAAGATATTAATCAGGCCTTCACCCTATTGCGCAGCATTTATGAAGAGGAAGAAACCGTCTGATTTTCTTGGACGTGCGGCACATTTTTACATTGCAGCCGGCTGCTGTCGGATGCCATTCTAGAGTTAAATAAGCGGCCATTTAAAAAGAAGGAACAACATGTCCAGTTCAGCCGAGCAACCTGTCATTGACGAAAAAGGAATGCCGGACATCAAGCTCTCGGTGCGGCAAACCTTCGGCCTCGATACCGATCTGCAAGTGCCGGCTTTTTCGAAAGCTGGCGAACATGTACCGGACATAGACGAAGCGTATCGCTTCGATCGCGATACTACGCTCGCTATTCTGGCGGGCTTTGCCCATAATCGGCGCGTGCTCATACAAGGCTATCACGGCACCGGTAAATCGACCCATATCGAGCAGGTTGCCGCCCGCCTTAATTGGCCCTGCATTCGCGTCAATCTCGATAGCCATATCAGCCGCATCGACCTTATCGGCAAAGACGCCATCGTTCTTAAGGACGGCAAGCAGATCACCGAATATCGCGAAGGTCTTTTGCCCTGGGCGCTCCAGCATGCCTGCGCGCTCGTATTCGACGAATACGATGCCGGACGGCCCGATGTGATGTTCGTCATCCAGCGCGTATTGGAGGTTGAAGGCAAACTGACCTTGCTCGACCAAAACCGCGTCATTCATCCTCATCCGGCGTTTCGTTTGTTCGCTACAGCCAACACGATCGGCCTCGGCGATACATCCGGCCTCTATCACGGCACGCAGCAGATCAATCAGGGTCAAATGGACCGTTGGAGTGTCGTGGCCACGCTTAATTATTTGCCGGAAGAAGAAGAAACGGAAATTGTACTGGCCAAGGTTCCCGCCTTTGCCAACAAGAAAAAGCATCCGCAAGGCCGTGAGCAGATCCGCAATATGGTGGCGCTCGCGAATTTAACACGGCAAAGCTTCATGCAAGGCGATATCTCAACCGTCATGTCGCCGCGCACGGTTATCACTTGGGCCGAAAACTGGGAGATTTTTGGCGATGCTGCCACGTCCTTTCGTCTCAGCTTTCTCAACAAGTGCGATGAAGCCGAGCGCACTGCTATTGCCGAGTTTTACCAGCGCTGCATGAACGAAGAATTGCCTGGATCGGCGCCAGGATTGGCGAATTAGCGAGCAATGGCGGCGGCCGATACACCAGTCGAAATCTTTAAGCGCGCGACGGCTTTGGCGATCAAGGCCATCGGCCATAAGGCCGAACTGGAGGTTGGCTTTACCGCCGAACCCTCCGGCATTACCGGCAATCGCGTGCATGTGCCTTTGCCTTCGGTCGGTTTACCCTATGCCGAAGTTGCTTTTATTCGCGGCGCTGCCGATGCGGTTGCTTTGCGCCTGCGCTATCACGATCCCAAGCTATATGCCAGGCAGCAACCAGGAAGCCCCGTCGCGCGCGGCGCGTTCGAGGCGCTGGAACAGGCGCGCTGCGAAGCGCTCGGCGCCAAGGCAATGGAAGGGGTTGCCAGCAATATCTCGGTTCTTCTCGATGTAAAATGCAAACAGCAGGGTTTCGATCGTGCCGGTGCCAAGGCCGAAGTGCCACTGGCCGATGTCTTGCGTCTGTTAGCGTACGAAAAATTCTCCGGCCGCAGTCTGCCGGCATCAGCTATGCGCGCGGCTGAATTATGGCGCGGCTTTATCGAAGAACGCGGTGGCGTTTCTTTCGCGAAACTCGATCAATTGCTGTTTGATCAAAAAGCCTATGCCGAAGAAGCGCATCGTCTTTTGCAGGCACTCGATATGGAAATGCCCGGCAAACAGGAAGAAGGCGAAAGCCGTGAAGAGGATGATCAGGAAGGCGCTTCGGACGCCGATCAGAACGAAAAACAAACCGCTGCCGCCGAAACCGAAGGCGAAGAGGGCGAACCCCAAACCCAAGCCGGTGATGCCGGCAGCGAGAACACCGAAAGCGAAGAAAGCCGTGCCAAGGGCGATCTGGGCGATGCTGGCGATACCGCTTCCGATCATGGCCGCAACTGGCATGAGGAAGCATGGGAAAACGATACCGGACCGCGCACCACCTATCGTGTTTTCAGCACCCGGCATGATGAAATCGTACATGCTGCCGATTTATGCCCGACCGAAGAACTTTCGCGCCTCCGCTTGATGCTCGATCAGCAGGTGCGCCATGTGCAGAGCGTGATCGTACGGCTTGCCAACAGGCTGCAACGCAAATTGATGGCTCAGCAGACGCGCAGTTGGGATTTCGATCTGGAGGAAGGGGTGCTCGATACCGCCCGCCTCACGCGCGTTATTACATCACCTTCACATTCGCTGTCTTTTAAGCGCGAAAAGGCGATGGATTTCCGTGATACTGCCGTCACTTTATTGCTTGATAATTCAGGCTCGATGCGCGGCCGCCCGATTACGCTTGCGGCCATGAGTGCCGATATTCTTGCCCGCACGCTGGAGCGCTGCGGCGTAAAGACCGAAATTCTCGGCTTTACCACCCGGGCCTGGAAAGGCGGCCAGTCGCGCGAGGAATGGGTAAAGGCGGGCAAACCGCCGCTGCCTGGACGGCTCAATGATCTGCGGCATGTGATTTATAAAGCTGCCGATGAGCCCTGGCGGCGCGCGCGGCGTAATCTTGGCCTAATGTTGCGCGAAGGATTGCTGAAAGAAAATATCGATGGCGAGGCACTTTTATGGGCGCATGCGCGCTTGCTCGCGCGGCCCGAACAGCGCCGCATTCTTATGGTGATATCGGACGGCGCGCCAGTCGATGATTCGACGCTTTCAGTCAATCCCGGCAATTATCTGGAAGCCCATTTGCGTTCGGCAATCGACTGGATCGAAAACTATTCGGATGTCGAACTTTCGGCTATCGGCATCGGCCACGATGTCACCCGCTATTACCGCCGTGCGGTTACCATTTCCGACAGCGAGCAGTTGGGCGGCGTTATGATGGAACAGCTGGCGGGATTGTTCGAGAAAAGCCGGACTTGGTAGTCTAAACGACCATTCCGATATCTTTGAACTGCAGCAACAATTCTTCGGGCTTATGGGCAAGGCGCGTCTTAATCAATCGGCCGATACGTGCTTCCAGCGTATTAAAGCATTTACGGAATTTCCATTCCATCACATCCGGCTTTTCGGCCGAGAGCGGGTCATCCACCGTCCAATGCACCCGGACCGGCTCACCGGGCCAGGGGGGGCAGTTGGTGCGCGCTTCTTCCGACAGGGTCACGATGGCGTCGATCTTGATGATCTGCGCGGAAGCCAGAAACTCGCCCCAGCCCTTGCTGTGCAGGCCGTTGATGGCGATACCTTCGGAGGCCAAAAGGGCCAGTGTGTGAGGGTTAACGTCCGTGGCAGGCCTATACCCGGCGCTGCGCGCATTAAAGCGCGGACCGCCTTTTTCGCGTAAAAGCGCCTCGGCCAGGATGCTGCGGGCAGCATTGCCGGTCGAAAGGAACAGGACGGTAAAGTTATTATAGGTAAACATGGGGGCAATCGGGGCGGCGGGAGAGGGGCGCGAATCAGCGCGCTGTTCATAGATACTCTCCCGCGATTCTTGTGGTCAATATTAACCACTGAAATTTTTTCGAATTTTACTCACAGAGCTCATGCCGATTGTTGCGTCGGCAGAATGGCTCGGGTAAAGTTTTTCTATGGAAACCACTACTCATTCCGCATCGAAACCGTTATGCCTCACTTTGCCCGACGGCACCGTGAAAGAGTTTGCCGCACCCGTTACGGGAGCGGAACTGGCTGCCTCGATCGGCAAAGGCCTCGCCGCCGCTGCCTTGGCCGTTAAGCTTGATGGCGAGATGCGCGACCTCATGCGTCCTATCGAACATGACGCCAGGGTTGAGATCGTGACTCGCAAATCGCCCGATGCGCTGGAACTTATCCGTCACGACACCGCGCATATTCTGGCCGAAGCCGTGCAGGAATTATTTCCCGGTACGCAAGTGACGATCGGGCCCAACATCGAAAACGGTTTTTATTACGATTTCGCACGCAAGGAACCTTTCAGTACCGACGATTTCCCGAAAATCGAAGCCAGGATGAAGGAAATTGTCGCGCGCGATGCGCCGCTCGTGCGCGAAGTGTGGAACCGCGCTGACGCGATAAAATTCTTCAATGATAAAGGCGAGCAATACAAAGCCGAGCTTATTCGCGATCTGCCCGGCACCGAGACCATTACGGTCTATAGTCAAGGCGAATGGAAAGACCTTTGCCGCGGTCCGCATATGCCATCGACCGGCAAGATCGGCACGTCTTTCAAGCTGCTCAAGCTGGCCGGCGCTTATTGGCGCGGCGACAGCAAGAACGCGATGCTTCAGCGCATCTATGGCACAGCCTGGCGCGACGACAAGGAACTGAACGCCTATATGACGATGATCGAGGAAGCCGAAAAGCGCGATCACCGCAAAATCGGCAAGGAGCTCGATCTTTTCCATTTTCAGGACGAAGCGGCCGGCAGCGTCTTCTGGCATCCGAAAGGCTGGACGCTTTACCGTACGCTGGAAAACTATCTGCGCCGGCGCTTGACCGCGGCCGGTTATGTCGAAGTGTTCGCGCCGCAATTGATCGACAGCAGCATTTTCAAAGCCTCCGGCCATTGGGATCTCTACGGCGATAACATGTTCAAGATATCTGTCCCGCCGCGCGAAAGTGAAGGCGAGCCGAAGCTGATCGGTCTCAAGCCGATGAATTGTCCCGGCCATGTGCAGATTTTCAAGCAGGGTATCAAAAGCTATCGCGACCTGCCTTTGCGCATGGCCGAGTTCGGCATCACGCATCGTAATGAGCCGCATGGCGCATTGCATGGGCTGATGCGCGTACGCCAGTTTGTAACGGACGATGCGCACATTTTCTGTACCGAAAGCCAGATTCAGGAGGAGAGTATCGCCTTTTGTGAATTGCTGCGTTCGGTTTACCGGGATCTCGGTTTCGAGATCGCCCGCGTGCGTCTGGCCGACCGGCCGGAAAAGCGTGTGGGGTCCGATGCCATTTGGGACAAAGCCGAACAGGCGCTGCATGAAGCGCTCAAAGGTGCCGGGCTCGAATACGATATCAACAAAGGCGACGGCGCTTTCTACGGCCCCAAGATCGAGTTTTATTTGAAGGATGCCATCGGCCGCGAATGGCAATGCGGCACCTTGCAGGTCGATTTCAATATGCCCGAACGGCTCGACGCCAATTATATCGGCGAGGATGGGCAGAAGCACCGGCCGGTCATGCTGCATCGCGCGATCCTGGGATCGATGCATCGCTTCATCGGTGTGTTGATCGAGCATACGGTCGGCAAATTTCCGTTATGGCTGGCACCGGTGCAGGCAGTGGTTTGTACGATCACCAACGATGCCGACGCCTATGCCGGAGAAGTCCTGGCTGCGCTTTCGGCTGCCGGCCTGCGGGTGCAAATGGATATCAAGCCGGAGAAGATAAACGCTAAGATCCGCGACCATTCGCTGCAGAAGGTCCCGCTTATTCTGGTGGTAGGCAAGAAAGAGGCCGAAGGCAAAACGGTCGCTTTACGCCGTTTGGGTGGCGAAGCGCAGGAAATCATGCCATTGGCCGAGGCGGCCAGGAAACTGGCCCAGGAGGCCGCAGCGCCCGACATGGCACCCCCCCGTTGACGAAACCCCTGTTTTTGTTGATGCTGGCTCGAGGTTGCGTTATAGACCCAGCCTCGAACTGTAACTTTTAAAGGAGTATTTCCATCCCACGTCCACCGATAAGCCGGGATCGCAGCGAGGCCCCCCGGCGCGAAAAAGACAATGGCCCGCGTGTCAATAATTCCATCACATCTCCTCAGATTCGCGTCATTGACGCCGATGGCGAAATGCGTGGGCTGATGACTGTTCCCGCAGCTATAGCCTTGGCCGAAGAATCCGGGCTCGATCTGGTCGAAATTTCGCCGGGCGCCGATCCGCCGGTTTGCAAGGTCCTCGATTACGGCAAATACAAATACGAGATGCAGAAAAAAGCCGCCGAGGCCCGCAAAAAACAGAAGGTCATCGACATCAAAGAAATCAAGCTGCGGCCGACGATCGACGATCACGACTTCGAAATTAAGATGAAAGCTGCCAAAGTCTTTCTCGAGGAAGGCGACAAAGTGAAGATCACCTTGCGTTTCCGGGGCCGTGAAATGGCCCATCAGGAAGTCGCCTACAAGGTCATGGGCCGCGTCAAGCAGGTGCTCAACGATTTCGGTAAAGTCGAATCAGAGCCGAGCTTCGAAGGCCGGCAGATGATCATGATTATGGCTGCGCGTTAGCCGGGCCGCTGATGCAGACCGTTTCGTCTGTTCGTGAGTTGAGGGCGGCATTATTGTCCTGGCGCGAGGCGGGCGAAACGGTCGCTTTCGTTCCAACAATGGGTGCCTTGCATAAAGGCCATCTGGCGCTGGTCGAAGGCGCGCGGCAATTGGCAGCGCGTACGCTTGTGTCGATTTTCGTCAATCCGATGCAATTCGGACCTAACGAAGATCTTGCCAAATATCCGCGGCCTTTGCCCGAAGATCAGAAGCTACTGGCCGACGCGGGTTGCGATCTTCTTTATGCGCCTTCGGCTGCCGAGATTTATCCCGAAGGCTTCGTCACCAAAATCGATCCGGGGCCTTTGGCCACTATTCTGGAAGGTGCTTTTCGTCCCGGTCATTTTGCCGGGGTCGCTACTGTGGTGGCCAAGCTTCTTTTGCAGGCGATGCCCGACATTGCTTTGTTCGGCGAAAAAGATTATCAGCAATTGTTAATTATCAGACGCATAGTGCGCGATCTTAATATTCCATCTCACATCATTGCCGCACCGATCGTGCGCGATGATGACCAGCTCGCTCTCTCCAGCCGCAACGCCTATCTCTCGCTCGAGCAACACAAGCAGGCGGCAGCCTTGCCGAAGATTCTTGTCGAGACAGCGGATCAACTAACGGCAGGCGGCAGTATTGAGATGGCGCTCAAGGAAGGCCGTGAGAAACTGGCTGCTGCCGGTTTTAAGCTCGATTATCTCGAATTGCGCGATGCCGGTACGCTGGCGCCGGCGCATAATCTGACATTGCCCGCCCGTTTGTTGGCGGCTGTGCGTATCGGCCCGGTGCGGCTGATCGATAATATGGCCGTGATAGGCTAGGCCAGCTTTCGCTGCACGATTTGTTCCAAAACACGCAAAGGCGATGTAGCCGGTTCGGCCAAAGCTTCGACCGGCAGATAAAAAGTCTGCTCAAGCGCCGCATGTCCCTTGAGCGCCGCATGCAAGACCTGATCGGTAAAACATAGCCAGGTAGTTCCCGGTGCGAATTGCACGTCGGTTTTAGCCGCTTCGGATTGATAACGGCTATCCAGTTTGGCTCCGTCATGCAGGTTCAGCATGTAATGATCGTAACTGCTGCGGCGGCCTTTGGTGATGCCCAACCGCTCCAGCAGCCAGGCGCTGCCCGGCACAGGCGGTTTTATCTTTGGTACGAATTGGCGGGCAAAACCGGCGAACGGCTCACCCACCCGCCAATATCTTTTCGCGCCGTCATCGGCGACGTTGGAGAACAGGCGCAAAATACGTTTGCCGTTCATCGGCCGGCTCGGGAAGGCATCGACATGCAGGCGTTTATCGTCATGCCGCGGCGAATAAACCCGGCCCTCAATCTCATCAGGCCGGAAGCTGGTGCGGGCGCGTTTCAGTGCCGGCGCATAAGAAGGCAGCAGATCGCGCAGGAACTGAAAAGTCGATTGGCCGAACCGGTCCATCATCGCTTTCAGCCGCAGGGCAGCATCTTCGTTCAAAGAGGTATTGGCGATTTTGCCGGTCTTAGGATCGAAGCTGATATTCTTGCGCCCATCGCCGGATGTCGCGGGATCGAGGAACGCCATTTCTTCGGGCATAAGCCGAAAGGGTAAATCCGGCAGCACGATCACCTTGCCGTTTTCGAGCGCCGCCGTGGCGCGCGCCTGCATATCACCAGTAAAGGGTCCACGCCAATCGCTCAGGGGCAGGGTTTCGAGAGGGCTTTGGGTCATGCGGGGCCGATTATAGGACGGTGGCAAAGGCTCGTCACGAAGCTAGTTTATCCAGCTCCGCTTGCGGAATATCGTAATTGCCGCTGACATTCTGTACATCGTCGTCATCGTCCAGAACATCGAGCAGCTTGACCAGGCTTTGCGCCGCCTCGCCGCTGACCGGCATAAGAGTTTGCGGCAGCCACACCAGCTTGGCGCTTTGCGGCTCGCCGAATTTTTTCTCGAGTGCATTGCGGACGGAACCGAAATCATCGATAGGGCAGGTTATGCCGTGAATCTCCGGCCCGGATTCGACATTGTCGCCGCCGGCATCGATCACCGCTTCCAGCATCGTATCGGCCGATGCCGCAGCAGCCGGATAGACGATCTGTCCGATATGGTTGAACATGAAAGAAACCGAATTTGTTTCGCCCAGTGTGCCGCCATGTTTGGCCAGCATCGTGCGGATTTCCGAAGCCGTGCGATTGCGATTATCGGTCAGCGCCTCGATGATGAGGGCAACGCCGCCGGGGCCATAGCCTTCATACCGCACTTCTTCGTAATTGGCGCTGTCGGCGGCGCCCGGCTGGGCCGATTTGATGGCGCGTTCGATACGGTCGCGCGGCATGTTGTTTTTACGCGCCTCGATAATCGCCGCACGCAGGCGCGGATTGGCATCGGGATCGGGCAAGCCATGCTTGGCGGAGACAGCAATTTCGCGCGCAAGCTTGTTGAAGACTTTCGCCTTTTTGGCGTCTTCTTTGCCCTTCTGATACATGACGTTTTTAGCGTGGGAATGACCGGCCATTTTATTTACATATGCTAGAGGTTGAGAGAATCCAAACGAATTTCACCTGTCATATAAGTTACAGCGTGGCCCGCAATATAAACGCGGTCACCGGCCAATTCGCAGCGCAATTCACCGCCCCGCGCCGATATCTGCCGGGCCAGAAATTTAGTTTTGCCCAGTTTATTGGCCCAATAAGGCACCAGCGTGCAATGGGCCGAACCTGTCACCGGATCTTCGTCGATGCCGTCGCCGGCGCAGAAAAAGCGGCTGACGAAATCGCAATCCTTGCCGGGCGCCGTGACAATGGCCCAGCGCTGCTGGCCGTTCTGCCGGATTTCCTTTAATTTGCGAAAATCGGGTTGCATGGAACGAATGATGTCTTCGTTCTCGTAGACAAACATAAAATCGCGAGCGATGCCCCATTCTTTCGGTGCAGGGCTACCCAGAGCTTCGACCGCGCCTGGGGGCAACGGGCAGGACTGGGCGAGCCGTGCCGGAAAATCGAGCATTAGCCAGCCGTCTTTCCGGCTTACATGCAGATTGCCTGCCTGGCGGGTATGAAACGTAATCCGATCGCCGGTGTGGCCGAGATGATCGAACAGAACGTGAGAGCTTGCCAATGTTGCATGTCCACACAAATCGACTTCTTTGACCGGCGTGAACCAACGCAGCTCGTAATCGCCGCCGTGCGGAACAAAGAATGCTGTTTCGGATAAATTATTTTCAATCGCGATATTCAAAAGCACACTGTCAGGCAGCCACAATTGCAGGGGGCAGACTACAGCCGGATTTCCTTTGAAAAGCTGGCTGGTAAAAGCATCAACCTGATAAATCGGGATAACCGGCATTGCTCACACATTAAATTTGAAATGAAATGCGTCGCCGTCATGTACGGAATAGTCTTTGCCTTCCTGCCGTAATTTACCGGCTTCGCGCGCGCCGGCTTCACCGTTGCAGGCGATGTAATCGGCATAGGCGATGGTTTCCGCTTTGATGAAGCCATGCTCGAAATCGGTGTGAATAACACCGGCCGCCTCGGGGGCCATTGCGCCGCGCCGTACAGTCCAGGCACGGGCTTCTTTCGGCCCTACCGTGAAGAAGGTCAGGAGATCGAGACGGCGATAACCGGCCCGGATGATCCTGTTCAGCCCTGGTTCTTCAAGACCCAAAGCATCGAGAAATTCTTTCTTCTCTTCCTCGCTGCCGAGTTGGGCAACTTCGGCTTCGATGGCCGCCGCGATCACCACGCTTTCGGTGCCTTCGGCTTTGGCTTTTGCCTCTACCTTGGCTGACAGGGCGTTGCCTTTGGCGGCTTCGCTCTCGTCGACATTCGCCACATATAAAACCGGCTTGGCGGTAATCAATTGCAATTGCGCAAGAATTTTTTTCTTCTCGGCGCCTAAGCCGGGTAGGAGAGTGCGCGCCGGCTTGCCAGCCTGCAGGGCTGTCATAGCGGCTTCCATGACAGGTATCTGCTCCTGCGATTCTTTATCGGCGCCTTTGGCTTTTTTTTGTGCGTTGGAAAGGCGTTTTTCGACGTTGTCGAGATCGGCCAGCATCAATTCGGTTTCGACCGTCTCGGCATCGCGCACCGGATCGACCGAGCCTTCGACATGGGTGACATCGCCCCCTTCGAAGCAGCGCAGCACATGAATGATCGCATCGACCTCGCGGATATGGGCCAGAAACTGATTGCCGAGCCCTTCGCCCTTGGATGCGCCACGCACGAGGCCGGCGATATCGACGAATTCCAGCTGCGTCGGCACGATTTTAGCCGAAGTGGCAATCGCGGCCAGCTTGGCTAACCGCTCATCCGGAACCGATACGCGTCCGACATTGGGCTCGATCGTGCAAAACGGATAATTGGCTGCCTGGGCTGCCGCCGTTGCCGTCAGCGCATTAAACAAGGTCGATTTACCGACATTCGGCAGTCCGACAATTCCACAATTGAAGCCCATGTTTATTCCTTACTTGAAACTTGTTTGAGATATTCGGCATTTTTGCCTTCACGTAGCAGATCGAAATGTTCGGCTACTGCCGTCAGTAAAGGCTGCAGCCATTTATGATCAGCTTTGGCAAAAGCGCCTAGCACGTAATTGGTGATCACATCGCCTTTCATTCCCGGATGGCCGATGCCTACCCGTACGCGCCAATAGCCGGGCCCTATATGGGCATCGATCGATTTAAGGCCGTTATGGCCGCCAGAGCCGCCGCCTTGCTTGATTTTAACCTGACCCGGCAGCAAGTCGAGATCGTCATGAAAAACAATCACATTGTCGGGCGTCAGTTTGTGAAAGTGCATCGCTTCGCCGACCGATTCTCCCGACAAATTCATAAAGGTGTGCGGTTTCAAAAGAACGAAATCCGGCGATGCCGTCATCAGGCCTTTGAACTTCTTTTTCCAGGCGGGCAATGCATGATGTGCGGCAATAGCATCGGCGGCCATGAAGCCGACATTATGCCGTGTCGCATCATATTCGGTACCGGGATTGCCGAGGCCTGCGATGAGGTGGTTGAGCATAGGTGCTAGCTCCTAGGTTCTAGGTGCCAGGGAAAAGATAATTGGTTTGAGTATAGGGCTCAATTCCCTAGTCCCTAGCAGCTAGCAGCTAATACCTATTTCTTTTCTGCCTTCTTGGCATCGCCAGCAGGAGCAGCCTTGGCATCGCCCTTCTTGGCATCGGCAGCACCTGGGGCAGCAGCACCTTCAGCTGCGCCTTCAACTGGCGCCGCACCTTCAGCCGGCGTAGCTGCAGCGGTTTCAGCAGCAACCTTGGCGGCGGCGGCTTCTTCCTGCTCAGCGCGAATGGCCGACGGCACAGCGATGGTGGCGATGGTGAAGTCTTTCTCATGCGTGGTCAGCTTGATATCGGCCGGCAATTTAACCTTGCTCAGATGCACGGCGTCATTGATCTGCAGACCTTCGAGGCTGACCTCGAATCTTTCCGGAATCTTATCCGGCGCGCACATAATCTCGATTTCGTGATGCACGATATTGAGCGTGCCGCCGCGCTTGAGGCCGGGCGATTTGTCCGCATCGAGGAATACCACCGGCACGCCGACGCGTACTTTGGTGCTCGATGAAACGCGCAGGAAATCGATATGCAAAGGACGGTCGCTGACCGGATCATATTGTACATCGCGCGGCAAGACGCGGTGCTTTTTGCCATCCATCTCAAGATCGAGAAGGCGGATGAAAAAGCCGGGGCGCTCTAGTTGGCGCGCCAGAATATTGCGGTCGAGGGAAATTGTGATGGGCGGTTGCTTGTCGCCGTAAATTACGGCTGGAACTTGACCAGAGCGGCGAATTGCACGAGCTGTCCCCTTGTTTGCCCGTCCCTCCGCCGCAAGCGTCGTTACTTGCGTCATGGGTATCTCCATTTGTTTGAGTACCGGCCTCCAGGGGTGCCGGCAGGCAAGGGAATAGCAGATTTTCCGGATTAAAGGCGAGTCTTATTAAGCAGTTTGGCTATTAACCAAAAAGGCTCGAAACCGACCGTTCCTGGCTGATACGAACGATAGCTTCGGCCAGCAGGGGAGCGATGCTCAAAGGCTTGATCTTTTTGGAAGCGGCGACAGCCGGTGTGGCCGCGATAGAATCCGTCACCACCAAAGCTTCGAGAGGGGACGCATTAACACGTGCAACGGCTTCGCCTGAAAAGACGCCGTGCGTAACATATGCGGCAACGGATTTGGCGCCCGCTTCTTTTAATGCTACGGCCGCATTGCATAATGTGCCGGCGCTATCGACGATATCGTCGATCAGAATGCAATCGCGTCCGTCAGCTTCGCCGATGATATTCATCACTTCGGATTCACCGGCTTTCTCGCGCCGCTTGTCGATAATGGCGAGATCGGCATTGAGACGCTTGGCGATAGCACGGGCGCGCACCACGCCGCCGACATCGGGCGATACGATCGTCAGCCCCTCCGGCAATTTACCCTGCACCGCGAGGCTGTCGCGGATATGGCGCACGAAAACCGGCGCCACATATAGATTGTCGACCGGAATATCGAAAAAGCCCTGAATCTGGCCGGCATGCAAATCGAGCGTCAGCACGCGATGAGCTCCGGCTGTAGTGACGAGATTGGCAACCAGTTTCGATGTAATGGGCGTACGCGGTCCCGTTTTTCTGTCCTGCCGTGCGTAACCATAATAAGGAACCACGGCGGTGATGCGCCGGGCCGACGCGCGACGCAGCGTGTCGATTGTGATCAACAATTCCATCAGGCTATCGTTGGCGGGAAAAGATGTGGGCTGAATGATAAAGGTGTCTTCACCGCGTACATTTTCGAGAATCTCGACGAACACTTCCATATCGGCGAAGTGACGGATGCTCGATTGAGCGAGGGGGATGCCGAGATTTTGTGCGATGGCCTCGGCCAATGGACGGTTGCTGTTGCCTGCAATCAGTTTCATTGCCGTGATAACTCCACGCTTCGTTCCGGTGGCGATCCTATATCAGGCCCTGTGGCTATTTGTAAATAACCGTGAAGTTATTACCCCTCACAGGAAGCCAAACCCCGTTAAGGTTAAGCTGCTTTAGGCATATATCCTTGGGCTGTATTATCCAGTTTGCTCTGAAAGGCGCGCTCTATTCTGGCAACGCGCGAATCTTTGACAACCTGCAATTGAGGGATATTCGGATTATCTGCGAGTGCGCTTCTGCTCTGCATGGCTTTTAATTGAAGGCGATGAAGATTTGGAACCAGCTTAATGGTCTCGGTTTCGGTTATAAATCCAGACGCACCGCCATAGGAGGACATAAAGAGATCGTCCGGTTCCTGGCGCTGGGGCTGGATTGTTTGCGCAATCTCATGGCGGACATCGTCCACGATTTCTGCAAGTTCAATCAATAAAGAATATTTTGACATCGTCATTATGATCTCCTTTTTTATAACCCAATCATTTTAAGCGGCTGGCGGCAATGGTTAAGTAGTCGCTGCATCTTTACCTTATAAGTAGTGAGAAAAGCGGCAAGATTCGATCCGTCAAACGAAACCGGTTTTCGGGTTTATACTTTCAATGGCGCTCTCTGGGGCCCGCAAATTGTGTGTCGCTCCCCTTGACCGTCGACGGCGGGACGCGTATTAGTCGCGCCCTTGCCTTTGAAACCGTATGAATTCATCGAGGAACGATCATCATGGCGACCCATAAATCAGCCGAAAAGCGAGCACGGCAAAGCGTTCGCCGTAACAAAGTCAACCGCGCACGCCGCTCGGTCATTCAAAAATTGACCAAAGCCGTCGAAGAGGCGATTGCCGGCAAAGACGCCGCCGTTGTCGCGCGTACTTTGCGTGAAGCAGAATCCGCATTGGCGCGCGGTTCGTCGCGCGGCACGATGCATTGGAAGACAGCCGCCCGCAAAACGTCGCGACTGGCGAAGCGCGCGAAGGCTGTGAAAACAAAAAAATAAGAAGACAACCCGAGCTACATTCTCGGATTGTTTTGTTCGCGCGCTGAATAAGCGCGCGAATTTTTTTGGTCATTTTCCGTTTTTTATTTTTTGAATCGCGCATCAGTTTTTCTTTTTTCACCGTTCATGCTTCAGTCTCTTGTCAAACGCGCGCACTTCGTTCTATGGTCGCCTTCCTCACTTACGATGTTGTTTTGAGCGATAAGAAAAGGTTATGCGAATGTACGGCTTTACAATCTCCGCATTTCTTTCACGCGCGAAAAACTTTATCGCTTTCCAGTCATCAGGTTCCTAAGCGGGTTCGGTAAAAGGGGAGACGGGTTTATTCCCCCTTGCTGTCGTGTCGTCGCTTTTTTAAGAAGAACATAAAGTAAAACAGGATTGAGGTTTGTATGGTGCCGCTGCCGACCGCCAAGCAAGTTTCCCTTTCCCAAACCGGGCTGAGCAAGGCGATCTCCAATCCTGCTGACGCATGGCAAAATTTGCGCAACTGTCTGCGCGATCGTTTGGGTGAAACCGCTTTTCGCCGTTGGCTGGAACCTGTCGCCGGTACCGTCACGGAGACTGAAAATGGATGGCTGCTGATATTGGCATTGCCGACCCGTTTCATGCGCGATTGGGTCGAAGCTCATTACGGCGACACTATTCGTAATGCATGGAAGCAGCTGGTCGGCCAAAATCATGTTGAGTTTACCGTTGTGTCGCCGCTCAAAAAGCCAGGCGAAGAAATTCGGCCTGCGGAAAATCTGGAAAACAAACCGCTTATAGGCAAAGACGATGTCGAACCTGCCGTGAGCATGTTTCCGGCTGCAGTCGTAAGCGCCGATCCGACCAATGCCGACCTCGATCCCCGCTTTACCTTCGAAAATTTCGTCGTCGGCAAGCCGAACGAACTGGCTTATGCGGCTGCTCGGCGCGTCGCCGATTCCGAAAATCCAAGTTTTAATCCGCTGTTTCTTTATGGCGGCGTCGGTCTCGGCAAAACGCATCTTATGCATGCGATTGCCTGGCATATTCGCAAGACCTGGCCGCAGCGTCGCGTCATTTATATGTCCGCCGAAAAATTCATGTATCAATTCGTGCGCGCCTTGCGCTTCAGGGATACGGTCTCTTTCAAGGACCAATTCCGTTCGGTCGATGTGTTGATGATCGACGATGTTCAATTCATCGGCGGCAAGGAAACCACGCAAGAAGAGTTCTTTCACACTTTCAACGCGCTGGTCGATCGCAACCGCCAGGTCATCATTTCCGCCGATAAGTCTCCGCAGGATCTCGATGGAGTCGAAGAGCGTTTGCGTTCACGCCTTGGTTGGGGGCTGGTAGCCGACGTTCATCCGGCGACCTACGAATTGCGTCTTGGTATATTGCAGGCCAAGGCCGACAAAATCGGCATCGCCGTTCCGCCCAAGGTGATGGAATTTTTGGCCCATAAAATCAGCAGCAATGTGCGCGAGCTCGAAGGCGCTCTCAATCGCATCGCCGCGCACGCCCAACTGGTGGGCCGTATCATCACATTAGAAATGACGCAAGAAGTTCTGGCGGATTTGCTGCGCGCATCCGAGCGGCGCATCACAATCGACGAAATCCAGAAGAAAGTCGCCGAGCATTATAATATCCGCCTGTCGGATATGCATTCGGCGCGGCGCGCACGGGCCGTCGCCCGGCCGCGGCAGGTGGCCATGTATCTGGCCAAGCAGCTTACACCGCGTTCCTTGCCCGAGATCGGCCGCAAATTTGGCGGGCGCGACCACACCACGGTCATTCATGCCGTGCGCAAGATCGAGGAATTGTCGGCCTACGACCCCAGCTTCCGCGAGGATGTGGAATTGTTGAGGCGGCTGCTGCAGAGCTGATTTTGTTGGCGGCGGGGCTAGCCATGCCCTTTATTCTCTGCTATCTCCTTGAAACCGAGTGATTCTTTCCGGTTTCAGGACTGCTCACGGATGAAATTTACCCTTGAACGCGCGGCGTTACTTAAGAGCCTTGGCCATGTGCAAAGCGTGGTCGAGCGCCGCAATACTATTCCGATTCTCGCCAATGTGCTGATCCGCGCATCGGGGCAGGATGTTTCTTTCGCCGCCACCGATATGGAAATCGAGATCAATGAGAAAGCGCCGGGTTCGGTCGCCAAGTCCGGCGCCGTGACGGCGCCCGCGCACACGCTTTATGAAATCGTCCGTAAATTACCGGAAGGCGCGCAAGTCGAATTGAATGCCGCCAGCGCCAATCAACTCACGCTTTCTTCGGGCCGTTCACATTTCAAACTCGGTTGTTTGCCGGTTGAAGATTTTCCGAAAATGCCGGAAGGCGATCTCAAACATAAATTCAAAATATCCGCCGCCGATCTGCGCATGTTGATCGACCGCACGCGTTTCGCGATTTCTACCGAAGAAACACGGTATTATTTGAACGGCATTTATCTTCACACCGCCAAAAACAAGAATGTCGACGTTATGCGCGCCGTTGCAACCGACGGTCATCGCTTGGCGCGCGTTGAAATGGCGGCGCCTTCCGGCGCCAAGGATATTCCCGGCATCATCATTCCGCGCAAAACCGTCAACGAAGTTCGCAAACTGATCGAAGAGAGCGCTGGCGATATCGAGCTTGCGCTATCGGAAGCCAAAGTGCGCTTCACTTTTGACGATGCCGTCATTACATCGAAATTAATCGACGGCACTTTCCCCGATTACGAACGTGTGATCCCGACAGGCAATGACAAAACCATGCAAGTCGAAACCGGCAAATTCGCGCCTGCGGTAGATCGCGTCGCCACCATTTCAAGCGAGAAATCGCGGGCCGTAAAACTGAGCCTGACGCCGGGGCATCTTGTCCTCTCGGCCAGTTCGCCCGAAGCCGGCAGCGCTACCGAAGAACTGGATGTCAAATATGACGGCGCCTTGCTCGATGTCGGTTTCAATGCGCGTTATCTTCTTGATATCATGCAGCAAATCGAAGGCGAGGGCGCCCATTTCAGCCTCGCCGATGCGACGGCTCCGGCCATTATCCAGGATGTGGCCGATCAAAGCGCGCTCTATGTTCTGATGCCGATGCGGGTCTGATCCGCTTCAATTTGCGCCAATTTGCGCAGATTGGGCATGGAAGTCTTTTTTAACGGTGGTGCGGTAAAGTAGGGACTGATTGTGGGGCGGTATATTCGCTTACACTAAGCACAGAAAGATTGGCCTTGGCGATTTCCATGGTTAATCTTCAACTGATCTTCCGAGTCGTCTTCAGTCCCGAAAGTCCTCTTTATGACCGTTCTTCCGCGTTCTGCCGGCTGGTCCACTTTCATCGCGCTGCCCTGGCGCTCGCTTAATCACCGTTTCTCGGCCATCTTTTTTATGGGTGCGGCGCTTGCCCTTCTGATTGTGGGACGCTTGCAGCCCACCCTCATTGAAAATACACGCGCTCATATTGTCGATGGGGTAGCACCAATGCTGAACGCCATCGCCTGGCCGATGACGGCGATCGAAGATTCTGCGACGCGCGTAAAAACTTATATGAGCCTGCAGGAAGAAAATCAGCGCCTGCGGGCCGACAATACCCAGCTGACGCAGTGGCAAAATGCTTTGGCGACCATGCAAGATGAAAATCGCGAATTGCGCGGCTTGCTTCATTTTAAAACCGAACCGGGCATCGCTTATATTTCCGCGCGCGTGATCGCCGACACCGGCGGCCCCTTCGTGCGCGGATTGCTGGTGACAGCCGGCAAAGTCGACGGTGTGCGCGAAGGCATGGCGGCTATGACCGGCGACGGATTGATCGGCCGCGTGGTTGAGATCGGCGATTGGTCCTCGCGTATTCTGCTTATCACCGATCTTAATTCGCGCATTCCTGTGACCATTGCAGGGTCCGGTGATCGCGCCATTTTGGCTGGCGACAATTCCAGCCAGCCGAAACTTTTTTATTTGCCGCAGGATGCAATTCTTAATCCCGGTGCCCGGGTTGTCACCTCCGGACATGGCGGCATATTTCCGCCGGGCTTGCCGGTCGGCGTTGTCACGGTTGCGGCTCGCGGTGTTTATGGCGTGACGGCGGCTGCCGATCTTGGCCGCGTCAATTATGTAAGGCTGGTCGATTTCAGTCTCAAAGGCGGTTCTTTTAATCCGCTGCAACCTGGCGCCGAAGCGCAGGGAAAAGCCCGCTAAAAGCAGCCTTTACGCGAAGGTTTCCTCTCCGGCAGGAATGCTCTAATAAGAGCAGATGCTCACTCTCTTTTGGCAGCGTCTCGATCAGGCCGCCCGCCTGGTTTTGCCTTGCGCGACCGCAATCGCGTTTGTTCTTCTGGGGGCCATGGTATGGCCGCTGCCTTATTTCGGCGAGGTGGCGCCGCCTTTGGCGCTCATTGCCGTTTATTATTGGGCAATTCACCGGCCCGATCTGTTCCGGCCAGGGATGGTTTTTCTGATCGGTCTGCTGAACGATGTTCTCCATTATTTGCCGCTTGGTCTTTCGGCCCTGTTGTTTGTTGCTGCTCATCAATTTGTGTTCAGTCAGCGCCGTTTTTTTGCGGGCCATTCTTTTTATATGATGTGGTGGGGTTTTGCTTTGACCGTTCTCATCACGATGTTTGCCCAATGGGCGTTGCTTGATTTATTTCATTGGCAGATAATTCCTTTGATGCCCGTTTTTCTGCAAGCGCTGTTGGCGATCGTTATCTTTCCTTTGCCGTGCTGGGTGCTGATCCGTTTGCAGCGCGCCGCCCTGAGCGCCAGTTAAATGCGCGGCGATCAAGTTCGCGCACGCCTTTTCACGCGCCGGGCCATTTTAATCGGAGCGGCGCAAACCGGATTGTTTTCACTTCTGGCTGGCCGTCTTTATTATTTGCAGGTTATCGAAGGCGGAAAATACAGGACGCTGGCCGAAGAAAATCGCGTTAATATGCGATTGCTGGCGCCGCCGCGCGGCCAAATCCTCGATCATGCGGGAATGCCGCTTGCCATCAACGAACAGAACTATCGCGTGGTTCTGTTGCCTGAGCAAGTCGACGATCTGGAAGCTCTGCTCGATAATATTAATGCCTACGTTCCCTTAAGCGACGCCGATCGCAAGCGGATTACGCATGATTTTCGCAACGACAGCGATCTCAACGCGGTTCTCGTGCGCGATAATCTGACATGGGATCAAGTTGCACAAATCTCATTGCATACGCTCGATCTCGCCGGCGCCGACGTCGATGTCGGCGAGGTGCGGTCTTATCCCTATGGCGAAGTAACTTCCCATCTCCTCGGCTATGTCGGCACTGTCGCCGTAGGCGAAGCCGCAGAAGATGACGAAGAAGGACTGCTTGCTATTCCCGGCTTTCGCATCGGCAAAAATGGCGTCGAAAAACAATATGATCTATCCCTGCGCGGCGAAGCCGGTAATGTTCAGCTCGAGGTCAATGCGCATGGTCGCGTGGTCCGTGAATTATCGCGCAATGATCCCAGGCCGGGCAAGGATACCGGTCTCACACTCGACATCGGATTGCAGCAATTTGTCTATCGGCGGCTGGCCGATCAGCCGGGTGCGGCCGCCGCGGTAGTCGACGTTGTTACCGGCGCCGTTTATGCGCTGGTTTCGCAGCCGGGTTTCGATCCTAATTTATTTACATACGGTATATCGCAGGAAGATTGGTCGCGCCTTAACAGCGATGAGCACGCGCCGCTGCTCAACAAGGCAATTTCCGGCGTCTTTGCGCCCGGCTCGACCTTCAAGCCGGTTGTTGCGTTGGCGGGGCTGGATGCCGATCTGCTTGATCCGGAAGCAACCGTTTATTGTCCCGGCTATCTTGATTTCGGTGAGTATCGATTTCACTGCTGGAAACACGGCGGTCACGGACATGTCAATTTCATGCAGGCCCTTGCCGGTTCCTGCGACGTCTATTTCTACGATCTCGGCCGCCGCGTCGGCATCGATCGTATACAGGCCATGGCCCAGCGTTTCGGTTTTGGCCAGAAACTTGGCATCGATTTACCGCATGAGCGCGCTGGCTTGATGCCCGGCCGCGCCTGGAAACTCGCTACGCAAGGGCATGCCTGGCAGCAGGGCGAAACTTTGGTGGCTGCCATCGGTCAAGGCTACACGATAACAACGCCTCTGCAATTAGCCGTGATGGGGGCCCGTATCGCCAATGGCGGTCGGGTAATCTCGCCCTATCTCTCGAAAGATATGGCGATGGAGCGCAGAAATTTACCCTCGATGGAACTTGATCCCGATCATGTCGAACTGGTGCAACAAGCAATGTCAGGCGTGGTCAACAGTACCGCCGGCACGGCCTATGGGGCTCGCATTATGGATAAAGATATGGCGATGGCCGGTAAAACCGGCACCGCCCAGGTGCGTCACCTCAGCGAGTCCGAGCGCGAGGAGGGGCTGGGCGCCAACGATAAAATACCCTGGAAGGATCGCGACCATGCCTTGTTTGTCGGTTTTGCGCCGATTGGCGCGCCGCGCTATGCCGTCGCTGTTATCATCGAACATGGCGGCAGCGGCGCTCATGCGGCAGCGCCGGTCGCGCGCGACATCCTGATCGAGTGTCAGAAACGGAAGCTGGCCTAGTCTTCGAACGACAGATCGTCCTGCCGCCGCTCGAGATAGGACGGATCCTTGCGCCAATTGCCGAGCAGATCCTGTGCCAGACGGACCGACAAACGGTCGAAAGCTGACAGGGCATGGCTTAATTCGCGCGGATGCACGATCTGTTCGCCGCCACGCGCGCCGCGCGAAAGCAGGAAGATCGAAACGAAACCTGCTTTGTCGATACCGAGAGCGCGGCAAATCACAGCCAGAGCGCGGCCGCCGGTACCGGCAACAGCCAGATCGACGGTCGGTATGCTAAGGCCGGTCAACCGGCCGATCAGGATATTGAACAAACGGAAATGGCCGAGCCTTAATGCCTGCGGCAGGATCACCGGCGAAATAACGTCGCGTTCGGCCAGCCAATCGGCAACCTGGGTCATGGTTTCGTCGTTATTTTTCTCAAGCTCGTGATCGCTCAGAAGCCCGTCTATCGTGCCCGCCAGAGCTTCGTCGATCTGGCCGGCGGCAATTCCAAAGCGCTTCATCATGTAGCGGCGCAATTCCTGCGAAACCCACCAGTAAAGCTGGGTAGCGGCCTCGCTCGTCATCTCCGGACGATGAATGAGTGGATCGCGCAGAGCGACCGTGAAGCGAGCGGCTTCGGTCAAAGTGTCGATAGCTTTAGGGCTTAGCTGGGCTCCGAGATTTTCCACGACAATCTGCAAGATCTCGCTATCGCCCGTGGTGATCAGCGCATCGGCAATCGCTTCATTGATGCTCGCACGCTCTGCGACGGCTTTGGCATGTTCGCGGCTGCGCGTTTCCACCACATTGATGAGATCGCCATCGGTCAGCAGAAGATTGGCGCGCAAAATCGATTGGGCTATATCGATATCATCGCACGCAAGACGGACTGCCATCTTGCGCGGGATAAGCGTCATGTCGGCGAATTTATCAACCAGCGCCCGGCGCACGGCTGGATTGCGGGTCTGCAAAAGTTGGTCGATCAACTCATTGACCATCTGCTCTTCGCGCCAGCTCAGCTGAGCATCTTCGGTCAGAAAAACGTCGGCCAACATGCCGGCCAATTGGACGCGTGCGCCGTCATTACGTTCATGAGCCAATGCAAACATGGCTGGCAATTGTTCCTGTAACCGGCCGATCATGACTTCACTCCTGGACTTATAAAATCTGGGCTTATAAGACTTCCCACAGTATTGATTTTACAGTATTTATTTAAAATCCAATTAATTCCGACCGGATTAACGAGTTGTTCATTACGTGCATGCAACAATTGGGCAATAATACGCGTCGACCCTAACTCGGGGGAGTTATGCAGGTTACGCCGCTTCCAGCGCCGGTTTTGCCGGCTGCCATGCCGCAGGATGTCGCCAAGACAGCCCCGCAGGTTCAAGCTCAGGCGGTTACGCCGCTTACGCAACGTGCTGTCGACCCTTCTCCACGCTCCGAGCGCGGTAATCAGCCGCGCAGCAACGGCGATCGAGCCAAAGGGGGTGGACAGGGTACCGGCGATAAACAGGGCGGATCCGTCAATATTCGCGTCTAAACACATCCTCATCTCAAATCTCCTTCTTAAAATCGGTCCGGGTTAATTTGCATATCCCCGGTATGTAAAATTTGACGTGCCGTTTTAAAATTTTTATCGAAATAACGATCTAATAATTTGACTATAGTCTTGAAATACGCAACTAATTCATTGATTCTATAGTAAAAAATCTGTTAATCAGATTCTTGCCCCCTATGGGAATCTTCCTCCTGTTTTTGAGTAAGACAAAGAATTTTTTGTCGGCGTTGCGACGAGAAAAAAGGTTGTCGGCATGAAAAAATCTCTCCGTCTTGGCACCCGCGGTAGCCCATTAGCTCTTCTGCAAGCTGAAATGGTCCGCGACCGTTTGATGGCGGCAAATCCGGGCCTGCAAGACGAAAACTCCATAGAAATCATACCGATCCGTACCAGTGGGGATTGGCGACCCGAGCAGAAAGAGCAAACTTTCATTGAAATGGGTGGCGATAAGGGCCTTTTTACGAAAGAAATCGAAGAGGCGCTAGGCGCCGGTTATATCGATATGGCGGTACATTCCATGAAAGACGTGCCGACCATTTTGTCGGATAAATTCGAGATTGCTGCCCTCCTGGAACGCGCCGATCCGCACGATGTTTTTGTCGCCAATAACACGCAAACACTTGATGAATTGCCGTCGGGCGCCGTTATAGGCACCGCAAGTTTGCGGCGACAGGCGCAAATTCTTGCCCGCCGGCCTGATCTGCGCGTGGTGCCTTTGCGCGGCAATGTCGATACGCGATTGCGCAAGATCGCCGACGGTGAAGCCGATGCGACTATTCTTGCATTGGCCGGTATGGAGCGGCTTGGCGTCGAAGACCGCATTTCTTCCGTTATGGAAACCGACATCATGTTGCCGGCTGTCGCGCAAGGCGCAATCGGCATTGAAATTCGCCGCGGGGAAGAAGCCGTACATCGTCTTTTGACGACGATTAACTGCGCCAATACATCCATTTGCATCAAAGCCGAACGCGCCTTTTTGCAGGAACTCGACGGTTCCTGTTACACGCCCATTGCCGGTCTTGCGCAATTGCAGGCAGACGGCAGTCTGACGATGGAAGGGCTGGTTGCACGCCCCGACGGCAGCCAAATCATCCGCCTCAGCCGCAATGGAACGGCAAAAGATACAGCCGCGCTGGGTCATGCTCTGGGCCAAGATATAAAGTCCCGCATGCCATCCGGTTTTTTCGATTCGAAAACGGCATGATATAAAGCTTTATGTCCCGCATTCTCATTACGCGCCCATTGCTCGCGTCAGAAAATCTGGCAGCCGCGCTTCAGAAGCTCGGCTACGAAACCGTGATTGAACCTTTGCTGTCGATTGAACCTATCGCAGAACCTTGTCCTGGTATTGATGCAATAGACGCCGTCATTATCACCAGCAATAATGCTCTTCGGATGCTTGAAGGCAGACAGAGTGAATTAGCCGCTCTTTTCGATAGGCCCTGTTTCTGCGTCGGCCCGCGTACGGCAGAAAAAGTGCAAGCTTTTGGTTTTCGCAAAGTGCAAAATTCTTCTGGCGACGGCGCAGAGCTGGCTGCACTCGCTAACGCTGTTCTTGGCAGAAGCAGAACAAATATCCTGCACATCGCTGGCCGGGATGTGGACAGCAAGGCGCAATACGAACTTGAGAAAGCGGGCCATCAGCTTTTGAGTTGGTTAGTTTATGACGCAAAACCGGTTTCGCATTTTATGCCTGCCACACAAGCGTTGCTTAAAAACCATAAATTCGATGCCGTTCTGATTTTTTCGCCGCGCACCGCACAAATACTGGCCGGATTGCTGAAGGAGGCCGCGCTTGAAGCTTGCTGCAACGGGCTTGCCGCGATATGCCTTAGTGAGGCGGTTATGGATGTTCTCACACCGTTCCGCTGGCGGCATTTAGTGGCTGCTCCCAAGCCTGCCGAAGATGTCGTCATTGCCTGTTTGCAAAAACTATGTCCGGTAAAATCATGAATGATGATCCTTCCATGCCGGCTGTCTCAAAGCCTATGCCGCAAAAATCCAATCGCGGCGGCCGCGCTGTTTTGCTTTTTTTAATTCTTCTGGTTTTTATCGCGGGATTTGCCGCAATAACTTTCTGGCCGCAAATCCAAAACCGTCTTCAACCGTCAGCTCCGGTTTACCGCACCGATACGGCGCCTGCGGCGCCATTCGTTGGGCGCATAGCTGAACTGCAGCGTAAAATCGATGCCGTGAATGCAAGGGTCGATGACATCACCACCCGTCTGGACAATATGGCTTCTCCGCCACCGGCAGCACCTTCGGGAGACAATAACGGCGGCAAAAATTCGGCCGATATTGCTCGCACACAAAGCGATCTGGTTGCGCTGTCGGCTGCCGTCAGCGGTTTGCAAGGTGAGATGAAGCAGGTCAGCGATCTGGCCGCCACGACGCGAACACAGACCCAGAGTTCACTAGCTGAAGCATTGTCTTTCATGCAGCTGCGCGAAGCTGCAGCATCGGGCCATAGTTTCGCCAGTTCCCTGACGGCCCTGCAAACTGCCGCTAAGAACGATTCAGCTGCCTCGCAATTTATCGAAGAGTTGGCACCCTATGCTGACAAAGGAGTTCCGACCGCCGTTATGTTGCGAGAGCAGCTTGCGGCCGTAACCGGCGAAACCGAGCAGGCAATCAGTAAGGCCGAAGCGCAAAACTGGTGGCAGCGCGTGTTGGCTGAACTCAAGGGACTGGTCTCAATCCGCTCTGTGCATGACGCTTCGTCTCCGAACGATGTGCTTGCAATGATGCAGAATGATTTACTGCATGATGATCTTGCTGCTGCGCTTGATCGCATGAAGAATCTGCCGGCCGAAGCGCAAAAAACTCTTGAGGATTGGAACGCGCAAGCCGAAGCGCGGCTGAAAATCGATCAGGCTTTGCGCGCTATTGCCGATCATCTGGCAATACCGGCGCCCGCCGCCACGCCTGCGCAGGAAACGCCGTGAAACGGCTGCTTTTCTTTATTGTCAGAATAGCTTTTATCATTGCACTGGCCGTGTGGCTGGCCGACCGGCCCGGTACCGCTCGTATCGTCTGGCACGATTATGTAATCGAAACATCGGCAGCATTTCTCGGCCTGTGTGCTCTCGGCGCAGGCGTGGTTTTTTATTTTTTACTCCGTATCTGGCGCTTCATCACCAACGGTCCCGAAATGTGGCGCTTGCGCCGCAAGCTTGGCCGCATGCAGGAAGGTCATCGCCAATTTACCGAAGGGCTGATCGCCGTTGCTTCGGGCAATTCCGCCGAAGCGGGGCGTCACGCGGTTGGTGCGCGCAAATTGCTGGGCGTTACACCCGCTACACAACTTTTGCAGGCGCAAGCAGCGCAACTTGCCGGCGACCGTTTTGCGGCGCGCGAGATTTTCCTCGCATTGGCTGGCGAATCCGGTAGCGCGGTGCTTGGCTATCGCGGGTTGATTATGGAAGCGTTGCGTGCCGGTAATCGCGAAGAAGCCGGCAAGCTGATCGAAAAACTGCGGCGTATAAAGCCGGAAACGCCGTGGCTCAATTTAATCCGGTTCGAGCTCGCCGCTCGCGATAAGCAATGGAGCGAAGCCGACAAAGCTCTCGGCAATATCGCCGCTGCGCGGTTGATGGATCCCATTCGCGCCAAACAACATCAAGCCGCCGTGCATCTTGCCGAAGCGCAAGACGAAGCGCGGCAAAAAAATAAAGACAAAGCCTTGCAGCAAGCCGAACATGCCGCGCAGTTAGCACCTGGCTGGTTGCCGGCCGTTCTTATGCTGGCGCAAGAACAGGTCGAAGGCGGTCATCGCCGCGCGGCGCGGCGGACTATCGAGCGGGTCTGGGATCAAACGCCTCATCCGCAACTGGCGGCAATTTACCGTGCGACGGCGGGCGACCCGATCGAAGCTTATCGCTATATCGAGCAGCTCTGCCGCGATAACGAAGATCATCCAACCAGCCGATTGGTTTTGGCCGAAGCTGCTTTGGAGGCCGATGTGTGGGGAGAAGCCAGGCGGCATCTAACGGCTTTGATTGGACACAGCCAGGCAACGCAGGCTGTTTACCGGCTATTGGCACGGCTCGAACGCCGCGAAAGCGGCAATGAGCAGGCCGCTTTGCAATGGCTTGTTCGCACCGCCGATGCTACGGCCGATCCTGTCTGGCTATGCCGTATATGCGGCGGCGCGCAGGAACAATGGCAAGCGCTGTGCCGCGCCTGCGGCGGGTTCAATTCGCTCGAATGGCAAACGCCGGGCGTAAGCCGCGCCCAAGGATCGCAGATAGAAATTCAAGGAGCCGGTTTTGGAGAACCCATCACTCTCTAGCGAAAACAATATCGTCGCGGTTTTCGATGTCGATCACACGCTCATCACCGGCGATAGTTTCTGGCCATTCCTGACTTATACGGCTGGATGGCCGCGAGCCTTTATGGCGCTGGCACGCGTGGCATTTCTTTTTGCTATCGGCTATCTCAAGCATGATCCTGAAGTTGCCGATCATCGTACTTTCATTAAAGCGCAGCTTTTACAGCAATTGCTGGCCGGCAAAACGCTCAACGGGCTTGGCGACGCCATACAAAAACTACGCGGCTGGAAAAAATGGAATGAGCCGGTCAAACAGAAACTGCTCGATCATTATGCGCAAGGGCACAAGATCGTCATCGCTTCCGGCGGCCTCGACCTTTATTTGCCGCAGTTATTGAAAGATCTGCCGCCGCATGAGCTCATCTGTACGGAAGTAGAGGTGAAGGAAAACATTGTGACCGGCACGATGCCGACCGGCAATTGCGTGCGCTTGCGTAAGGCCGAAATGCTCGATGTCTGGCTGGTGCGCCATGGACCTTTTGCCGATAGCTGGGGCTACGGCAATTTTCCGCACGACGTGCCAATGCTGAATCTGGTGGCGCATCGCGTGATCGTTTCTTGAGCCGCAAATAAAAACGCCGCGATGAAAACATCGCGGCGTTTAAATTCATGGTTCCTTGTTTAAGCGGCTTAAGCTGCCTTCTTGAGATTGACGGCGGCTTCGCGACCATTCTTGCCCATGCTCATCTCGAATTCGACGATATCGCCCTGGTTGAGACCGGGGAGACCAGCCTTCTGCACTTCCGAGATATGCACGAACACGTCTTTGTTTGCTCCGTCCGGAGCAATAAAGCCGTAACCCTTCGTCGCATTAAACCACTTCACTGTTCCGCGCATGTTATTCACGTCCTCTTCACCTGCAGGGCCGAGATAAACGGATTGGCCCTCATCATCCGGCAAGCTGTTTCGCCACCTTGCACAGTTGCCGGACCCGAACGAACTATTCCTGCAGGAAAAGAGGCGCGCGACCGGGGCAACTCAAGGCGCAGTAATGGCCCAAATTGGGGGCAAGCGCAAGAGCCCCCAAAACAGGGTTAACGTCTATTGCCTCAATAAAGAGAGCCCTAATCGCGGCTATTGCCGGTCAGGCGCAGGATCGACATGAAAAGATTGATGAAATCCAGATAGAGCGACAAAGCGCCGGCGATCGCCAGTTTGTCGTTGGCCTCTACCCCCCAGCCGTCGGCATAGGTCTGCTTAATGCGCTGGACATCGAAGGCGGTCAGGCCGGTGAAAATGAACACGCCGATGACCGAGGTGATCCATTGCAGCATCGAGGACATCAGGAACAGATTGACCAGACCAGCGATGATGAGACCCAAAATACCCATCATCATGAAAGCGCCCATGGCAGTCAGATCGCGCCGGGTGGTATAGCCATACAGGCTCATGGCGGCGAATGTTCCAGCCGTGATGAAGAAAGCGCGAGCAATGCTGGCGTTGGAATAGGCCAGGAAAATTGTGGCTAAGGACAAACCCATCACGCCACAGAAACCCCAGAATAAAGCCTGCATCTGGCCGATCGAATAACGGCTCATGCCCGGCATGAAAAACAGGAATGCGAGAGGGCCCAGCATGACGAGATATTTTAGCGGCGATCCAAAAATGATCGCGGCCAGCGCCGTGTGAGCGACGACATAAGCAATCGCGCCCGTCAGTGCCAACCCGCCCGCCATATAATTGAACACGCGCTGCATGTGCGCGCGCAGGCCTGCGTCGAAACTGGTGGTGCCCGCAGTACCGGCAACGGCAGGGCGGAAGAACGGATTAGACATGGGCTTCCCTCATCGAAAGGAGAAAATTCTTACATATCATATGGTAAGTCTGGTTGAGGTTTCAACAATAGTAAAAATAAATCAATAAAAACAAGTGCTTATATATAATTGAGAGGGCTCAAGCGGATGTTTTGGCTTGTCCGATCCCCATGGCCGTCCGCATGAAAAACCGTTTAAGCGGAGGCAGGCGGTGTACGGCGCCTAGCCCAAACCGCCGGGCCGCTTCGATTGGAACGATCGAATTCGAAAATAACCGGTCGAGAATATCGGTCATGAAAACCATATTGCCGTTGGCAAATTTACGGCGCTTTTCATAGCGGCCCAAAATATTGTTGTCACCGGGATCGAGACCAAGCTGTTGAGCACGTGTCAGCTCCTCGACCAAAACGCCGACATCGCCCATACCGAGATTGAAGCCTTGTCCGGCAATCGGATGAATGCCGTGAGCGGCATCGCCGATCAAAACCAGTCGCCGGCTGCTGTAATATTTTGCATGTTGAAGTGAAAGGGGATAAGCAACCCGTGCGCCGATCAATTTTATTTTACCCAGCCAGCCGTGAACTTTTTCCTCTAGCGCGATACGAAAATCTGCATCGCTCATTTTCATGAGCGTATCGGCCGCCGGTTTTTTTTCGGTCCAGACAATCGAGCTTCTTTGTTTGGTCATCGGCAGCACGGCCAGTGGCCCGCCGGGCAAAAAATGTTCGACGGCTATATGATGGTGAGGCTTTTCATGGGCAATCGTGCAAACGAGGGAGGTTTGATCGTAGGCCCATCCGTAGAAAGGTATATTGGCTTTTGCCCGGCACAGCGAGTTGCGCCCGTCGGCGCCGATTGCAAGCAGAGCGGCTAATGAACGCCCATCCTTAAGTATAACGCGCGCTTCATTTGCATCGATTACGAGATCATCCATTTCTCCCTCGATGCGCCGCACATTTTTGAGCGTGCCAATATGTTTAATAAGCGCGTGATGAAAAATTTGATTTTCGATAATCCAGCCGAACGGATCGTTTCCCACTTCGCGATGATGAAAATCGAGAAAGGCAGGAGAGTCACCGTCAGCGATGCGGATATCCAAAATCGGGCAGGCGGCTTTTTGGATTGCGGGCCACACGCCGCAGCGTTTGAGAATTTGCACCGATCCGAAAGAAAGGGCCGTTGTGCGCGTGTCGGATTTTGCCTGATGCCGAGTGTCTTTTGCCGCGCGGCGTTCAATGCACAGAACCGAAAAACCCAGTGTGCCGAGGCAGGTGGCGAGCACAAGCCCGGCGGGACCGCCGCCGACAATGACGATATCGTTTCGTTTTGCACTGTTTTTAACGGAGTTCGGTCGCATTTTTGCCGTCATTGGCTATTAAAAGCCTGATTTGAGTTTATTTAAATGAACTTCGGCTTGTTTGTCGATTCGTTGAAGTCTAAACCTTTACTGACCCTGAACTTAGTCGTTAATGCAGCTATGACCCGCTTTCGCCCAGTCTTTTTTGTTGTTTTAGTCTTCGCTTTTCTCGGCATTTCCCATGTCTCGGCGGCGCAGCCGCCCGCGCCCAAACCTTTCTCGCTGACGCCGATTGCGGCCCAGCTTCAGCAGTTTCAGTCGCTCATCGGCGGCACGACTACGGGCAGCGCGGGTGCTACCACGACTGGAGCGGCACCGTCGGCTGCCGCTGCGACCACCACTGGTGCTCTCGATACGGGCGAGGAACCTAATAACGAGCCCGGCGAGACTTTCGGCACGCGCGCTCTTAGTCTTGTCATCACCTTCACCAATATACTAGCCCAGCAGGCCGCGGCCTTTGCCGAAAATTTTGCCGATCTGCCGCAGGCTAATGATTGGCTCTCGCGCCAATGGAGCGATCCCCGGCTACAAGACCGCTGGCATGCTGCAGGCGAAGATCTATTGTTTATGGTTGGCGTCGCTTTCGGCGGCGCATTCATTCTCGAACTCCTTTTACTGCCGGCCCGCCGTCATCTGCGCCGCCGCCAACCCACCGGTTATGTTCGCCGCATCGCGGCGGCCGCCGGGCTTCTGGCGCTTGAATTATTGCCTGTTATCCTTTTTGTCGTCGTTTCGCTTACCTTGCTGAATGTATACGAGACGCAAAGACTCCCGCGTTTCGTCGTCGAAAACGTTATTTACGCAGTCACGCTCAATCGTCTCATCATGGTGCTGGGTCAGATCTTGCTGTCGCCGCAGGCGCCCAATCTGCGCCTGCTTCCGTTGACGCCGTTGCAAGCTGGCTATCTCCACAAATGGCTCGGACTCTTTAGCTTTGTCGCCATCTATGGTTATTTCTGCGTCGACCTCGCTCGTTCGCTGCATGTGCCGCCGACAGCGGTAACCGCCTTCGGCAGCCTGCTGGCGCTTATTCTTGTAAGCATGACAATCGCCGTCATCGCCCAAAAACGGGCTTACGTTGCGGTATTATTGCGCGGCGATTTATCGGCGGCGCAGCGCGATCTGACTCTGATGCAAAGCCTGCGTCTGTGGTTTGCCCGCAGCTGGCATGTGTTGGCGGTTACCTATCTCATCATCGGTTATCTGATCACGGCGCTCGGCGTGGCCGGTGGTGCCGCGCTCTTGATGCGCGGGACTGTTCTTACCTTTCTGGTTTTCGTTTTTACCGGCCTCGCACTGCATAAGACTACGCGGTTCGGAATCGTTCGTACCGACGATCCGGCTTTCAAGCCGCAATTGCATCATGTCATTCTGCGTTTTTCTTTACGCTTTCTGGTTTGGCTCGTCATGGTGGTGGGCATCGCTGCCGCCTGGGGCGCCAATATTCCTGCTTTCCTGTCAACGCCAGTTGGCCAGCGTATCAGCGGCAGCCTGTTTTCGATTGGCGTCACGATCGTGCTTTTGGCGCTTATTTACGGATCGGTCAGCACTTCGATCGAACGCCACCTCAATCGTAAAGACAAAGACGGGCGCCTCATTCAAACCAGCGCGCGCGTGCGCACTTTGCTGCCGATGCTGCGTAACGCGGCCTTCATTATATTTACGATCATTGCCGCTCTCGTCATTCTGTCCGAAGGCGGCATCAATATCGGACCTTTGCTGGCCGGCGCCGGCGTTATCGGTGTCGCCGTCGGCTTCGGTTCGCAGACTCTGGTCAAGGATTTCCTGACCGGCCTTTTCATTGTGATCGAGAATGCAATTGCAATCGGCGACGTGGTGAAGATTGGCGATCATTCGGGCGTGGTCGAAGCAATGACGATACGCACCATTCGCTTGCGCGATGCCGATGGCGCTATTCACATTCTGCCTTATAGTGAAGCCACCAAGATCATCAATATGACCAAAGATTTTGCTTATGCCCTGGTCAATATCGGCGTTGCCTATAATACCGATCTGCGCCATGCGATGGAGGTTATCAAATCGGTGGGCGAAGAAATGCGGCAGGATGCGAAGTTCAAAGCTAGCATTATCGACCCGATCGAAATTATGGGTGTCGATGCGTTGGCCGACTCGGCCGTCATACTGCAAGCTCGCATTCGCACGCGGCCTGGCCGGCAGTGGGATGTTAAGCGCAACCTCCTGTTGAGGCTTAAAGAGGGTTTCGATAAGGAGAAAATCGAGATTCCCTATCCGACGGTCGCGCAAATTCAAAAAGACTAAAGATATAGCCTGTGGATATTTTCCGGCCGCCCCGGAATTGCCATTTTATAACCCTATTCACTGCGGCAGGGATTAATTCCAGATAGCCAGCTTGTTAAGAATTGACTATGTCTATGCGACCGGCCGGGCCGGTGTCGACCTCGGAGTTTTATTTTTATGTGGATTGTGCGCCTCGCGCTTAACCGGCCCTACACTTTCGTCGTTCTGGCCATTTTAATTGTCATTTTAGGCCCGCTGACCATTTTACGGACGCCGATCGATATTTTTCCGACTATCGGCATCCCCGTCGTCGCCACGATATGGAGTTTTACCGGCCTGCCGCCCGATCAAATGGCCCAGCGCATCACAGGCAATTACGAACGGGTCATGACGACGACGGTCAATGATATCGAACATATCGAATCCAACTCGTTAACGGGCATTGCCGTCGTCAAAACTTTTTTCCATCCCAACGTTAAACCCGAAATGGCCGTGGCGCAGACAACGGCCATTGCACAGACCCTTTTGCGTTCTTTTCCGCCTGGCACGACGCCGCCTTTCATTATGAGCTATAACGCATCCAGCGTGCCGATCATGCAGTTGGCGCTTTCCAGCAGCCAGCTTTCGGAGCAGGAACTGTTCGATCTGGGCGGTAATATGCTCCGCGTCCAATTGGCAACCGTGCAAGGGGCTGCGCTGCCAAATCCTTATGGCGGCAAGCAAAGGCAGATCGAGGTCGATCTCGATCAGCATAAATTGCAGGCGCTGGGCCTTTCGGCTCAAGACGTCAGCGCAGCTATCGGCGCGCAAAACCTGATTTTGCCGGCCGGTACCGAAAAAATCGGCACTTACGAATATAACATCAAGCTCAATGCCAGTCCTGCGGCCGTGGCCGACATGAACGATTTCCCGATTAAAACCGTCAATGGAACCACCATTTATGTTCACGACGTCGCGCATGTGCGCGATGGATTTTCGCCGCAAACCAACGTGGTCCGAGTCAATGGCAAGCGTGCCGTGTTGATGACGATTCTTAAAACCGGCAATTCCTCAACACTCGATATTATTAATCGCGTCAAAGAAAAGCTCAGTCAGATCAAAGGAAGTTTGCCTGCAAGCCTCGATTTGCGGATTATCGGCGACCAGTCGGTATTTGTGCGGGCGGCAATCGCCGGCGTCGCGCGTGAAGGCGTCATCGCGGCGATGCTGACAGGCCTTATGATCCTTCTGTTCTTGGGAAGCTGGCGCAGCACTCTGATCATTACCGTCTCGATCCCGCTTTCGATTCTGGTTTCGATTATGGCGCTCTCGGCTCTGGGCGAAACCATCAATATCATGACGCTGGGCGGCATGGCTCTCGCGGTCGGTATCCTGGTCGACGACGCCACAGTCGTGATTGAAAACATAAATTGGCATCTTGAGAACGGCAAGGAGGTCGAACAGGCCATCCTTGATGGCGCCCATCAGATCGCTATTCCGGCGCTGGTATCGACGCTTTGCATCTGCATCGTATTTATTCCGATGTTTCTGCTCACCGGCGTCGCGCGTTACCTGTTTGTGCCGCTGGCGGAAGCCGTCGTGTTTGCGATGCTGGCGTCGTATTTTTTCTCGCGGACCTTAGTGCCGACGATGGCCAAATATTTGCTTCATGCGCATGAACCGCATTATTGCGAAGAAATGCATGAAGCGCCTTCACGTAATATGCTCATGCGCTGGCAGTTCGCGTTCGAACATCAATTCGACCGTTTGCGCCACGCTTATCATGGCGCATTAGGGGGCACGCTCAAATATCCCAAAGTTTTCGTCGTCCTCTTTCTTTGCTTCGTTTTGCTGTCGCTGGGGATTTTGGGGCCGTGGCTGGGTTCGAATTTTTTTCCAACGGTCGATGCCGGTCAGATCCAGCTGCATTTGCGCGCTCACACCGGCACACGGGTCGAAGAAACAGCTGCTCTCTGCGACGATATTGATGCCACTATCCGGCGCGTTATTCCGGCGGGCGAACTCGACAGTGTCACGCACAATATCGGCGTGCCTTATAGCGGCATCAACCTTACTTACAGTAATTCTCAGCCGATCGGGCCGCAAGATGCGGATATTTATATTGCGCTTAAGCCAAATCATCATCCGATCGCCGATTATGTCCGGACGATGCGGACCGATCTCGCTCACGAATTTCCTGGCATTATGTTCGTTTTCGTTCCTGCCGATATCGTCAATCAGATTCTGAACTTCGGCTTGCCGGCGCCCATCGATGTACAGGTCACCGGTCAGAACGAAGCCGCCAATCGCAATTACGCTAATATGCTGCTCGATAAAATTCGCCAGGTTCCCGGCATTGTCGACAGTCGCATTCAACAGCCCCGCGACTATCCGGAATTCCGGGTCAATGTCGATCGTTCGCGCGCGGAGGAGCTTGGCATCACTCAATCCAATGTCGCCAGCGACCTCCTGATTTCTCTCAGCGGCAGTTTTCAAACGGCGCCTACTTTCTGGCTCGATCCCAAAAATGGCATTTCCTATTCTGTTGTGACGCAGACGCCGCAATACCGGATGGAAAGTCTCGACGATTTACGCAATATCCCTGTCATCGGCAGTAAGGGGGCGCCGCAAATTCTGGGTGCGATAGCCGATATAGATCGCGGCGTAGGGCCTGCTTCCGTATCGCATTACAATGCACAACCTTTGATCGACGTTTTCGCGGCCGTGCAGGATCGCGATCTCGGCGGTGTCGGCAAGGAAATCGACAAAATAATCAAGGATACCGCCAAAGATGTTCCGCAAGGTGCCCGGGTCAGTGCGCGCGGCCAGATGATGACGATGAATGATTCCTTCAATGGTCTCTTTCTCGGATTAATCGGCGCAATCGTGCTGGTCTACTTCCTCATCGTGGTCAACTTTCAATCCTGGACCGATCCTTTCATCATCATTACTGCATTGCCGGGGGCAATCGCGGGCATCGTCTGGATGCTGTTCGTGACGCATACGACCCTGAGCGTTCCGGCATTGACGGGAGCCATCATGTGCATGGGCGTGGCCACGGCCAACAGTATTCTTATCGTCAGTTTCGCGCGCGAACGGATGCGAGAAGGAGACGATGCGATAAAGGCGGCTTTGGAATCTGGCTTTACCCGCTTGCGCCCGGTCCTGATGACGGCGCTTGCTATGATTATCGGTATGCTGCCGATGGCGCTGGGCCTGGGCGAAGGCGGCGAACAGAATGCGCCGCTTGGACGCGCTGTTATAGGCGGGTTGATTTTTGCCACCGGGGCAACTCTATTCTTCGTTCCGGCTGTATTCTCTCTGATTCATGGCCGTCAAAAAGCCTCCACTCAAGACGCATCAAAACCGAATGCCGAGAACCGACATGACTGACCATCCGACCCCTAATTCAAAGCAAAAAACCGGCAAAGGCGGCGGCAGTTTCGGGCTGACGGTTTTGGCATTGGTTGTTATTGCGGTTGCCGGTGGCGGCATCTTCATGCGCGTGAGCGAAGGATCGGCGCTTAAACGCACGACACAGGAAGAAGCGGTTCCTGACGTTCATGTTATCAAAGCTCCGCAAGGGACGCCGTCCGAAGACATGGCTCTACCGGGTAATGTACAGGCCTGGCATGAGGCGCCCATTTATGCGCGTACCAGCGGCTATCTCAAAGATTGGGTCACAGATATAGGCGCCCGTGTAAAAGCCGGTGATTTGATCGCCGAGATCGATGCGCCAGAGATCGACGCGCAGCTGCATCAAGCCGAAGCCGATCTTACGACCGCGCAGGCTAACAATCATATTGCCCAGACCACAGCCGAGCGTTGGCAGAATCTGCTAAAAACGAATGCAGTATCCAGGCAGGACGCCGATAGCAAGATCGCCGCCGCGGCAGCCAGCGCCGCCTCCGAAACCGCGGCCGAAGCTAACGTCAATCATTTGAAGGAACTGGTATCTTTCGAACGCATCATTGCGCCGTTCGATGGCATAATCACAGCGCGCAATACCGACAACGGCGCACTGATCAGTGCCGGCAGTAACGGCACCGGACCTGAGCTTTTCCATGTCGCGGAAACCGACAAATTGCGCGTTTATGCCCAAGTACCGGAAAGCTATGCCGATGCGGTTAAGTCCGATCTGGTGGCCGAACTGCGTCTGGTCGAACATCCGGGCAAAAACTTTCCAGCTAAACTGGTGCATAGCGCCGATGCGCTCGATCCCGCTACGCGCACATTACTCATTCAGCTTGAGGTCGATAACGCGAATGGCGAATTGTTGCCCGGCGGCTACGCCGAAGTGCATATCAAGCTGCCGGCGGCCAATGAAACCGTCGTTTTGCCTGCCAACGCCTTTTTATTCCGTGCGCAGGGCATGCAGGTTGCCACGATCGATGAAGATGGCAATGCAGTTCTTAAATCCGTCGTGATCGGCCGCGATTACGGCAACAAGATCGAAATTATATCTGGCGTTTCGCCGGATGAAACCATCATCCTCAATCCCCCGGATTCGCTAACGACAGGCGATCCGGTGCATGTTGTACAAGACAATCAAAAAGATAATGCAGATCAACAGAATAAAACCGACTCCGGTAAGGATGCCGACGAAAAGAACGATAAGGAAAAATCAAACGATAGCGATCAAAAACCATGAAGCTGCATAATTTTGCTTCGGTTTTTTTTATTCCCTTAGCTGCCGTGACGCTTGCCGCCTGTTCGCTGGCTCCCGATTATCAGGTGCCGCAAACGCCGCCTGTTCCGGCCTATAAGGAAACCGGTGACTGGCAACCGTCGCAGCCCGCCGATGACAGCGCGCGCGGTCCGTGGTGGAAAATGTTCAAAGATCCTCAACTTGATGCGCTTGAGGACAAAGTCGCCGAGGCCAATCAAAATCTAAAAATTGCCGCCGCACAATATGAAGAAGCGCGTAACGCCGCCGAAGCCGCGCGGGCCGATCTGTTTCCATCCGTCACCGGAACCCCCAGCGCCACGCGCCAACGCGTATCGGGCAATACCATTCCCAGGCCGTCAGTCCGCTATTACAATGACTTTTCTCTTGGCGCCAACCTGTCCTATGAAATCGATTTGTGGGGCCGTGTGCGCAATGAAGTATCGGCCGCGGCCAGCGAAGCCGAAGCCAGCAAGGCCGATCTGGCCAGTGTCGATCTCAGCCTGCATGCCGAGCTGGCATCCGACTATTTTGCCTTGCGCGGCGATGATGCCATGCAAGCTGTTCTCGATAAGACCGTAGCTGCCGATGAGAAAGCTCTCAAACTGACGCAAGATCGCTTAAAAGGCGGCATTGCCACGCAGGCCGATATCGATCAGGCCGAAACGCAGCTGGAAAACGCCAAAACCCAGGCGTCCGATACGCGTTTGCAGCGCGCGCAGATGGAACACGCAATTGCCGTTCTGATCGGCCAGGCGCCTGCCGCTTTCAGTCTGCCGGCGATGCCGCTCGGAGACGTGCCGCCGCCGGTGGCTGATCCCGGTTTGCCTTCTACTTTGCTGGAGCGCCGCCCGGATATCGCCGCAGCCGAACGCCGCGTCGTGGAAGCTAATGCCGAAATCGGCGTTGCCCGTGCCGCTTATTTTCCCACTTTCAGTCTGACGGGCATGTTCGGTTTCGAAAGTGCGCAGCCGGGCAACTGGTTCACGGCGCCCAGCCAATTCTGGGCTTTAGGCCCGTCGGCGATTATGACCTTGTTTGACGCCGGCAAAATCGGCGCTCTTTCGGACGAAGCGCATGCCGCCTATGATGAATCGGCAGCCACTTACCGCCAGACCGTTCTAACCGCTTATCAAGAAGTGGAAGATAATTTGGCCGCTTTGCATCATTTAAGCGACGAAAGCAAAAGCGGAAAGAATGCCGCCAAAGCCGCCGAACGTTCGCTTGCCCAAGAAATTGATCTTTATCGCGGCGGCGCTGCGACCTACATTGATGTCGCCGTGACCCAGACCTCTGCGCTGCAGGCCGATCTTGCCGAAATCGGCATTCGCGTGCGCCGCATGACGGCAAGCGTTGAGTTGGTCAAGGCGCTGGGCGGCGGATGGAAACCGGCAGGCAACTAATCGCACAAGGAGACGCATAAGATCATGTCCCTCGATTACGAAAAACAATTTGCAGGTTTTTTCGACGAATTGGCCGAGACCGCCGGTTCAGTCGCGCTGCGTTATTTCCGTAAAAATCTGATCGTCGACGAGAAAGACGACAAAACGCCGGTCACGCAGGCCGATCGCGAGATCGAGCAAAAACTGCGCGATATGATCCATAAAAAATTCCCCGCCCACGGCGTTATCGGCGAGGAATATGGCGGCGAGAAAGAAGAAGCGGAATTCGTCTGGGTCATCGATCCCATCGATGGCACATCGGCTTTCGCCACCGGGCGGCCAACTTTCGGTACGATTGTTGGTCTTGCCCATAACGCGAAACCGGCCGTTGGCCTTATCGAGCAGCCTTTCACCAAAGAACGCTGGTTCGGCGTTAGCAATCTTTTCTGCCGTTATAACAGGATGAACGCCAAGGTCGCACCTTACCGGCCGTTATCTGCTGCCCGCTTCCATACCACGACGCCCGCGATGTTCGATGGCGGGCAGGAAGCCCTGTTTGATCATTTGCGTAAAGCCGTCAAATTGCCAAGCTATAGCTGCGATTGTTATGCCTATGGCCTTCTGGCAATCGGCTGGATGGATCTGGTCATCGAGCAGAAAATGAAAGTGCCCGATCTTATCGGCCTGGTTCCCATCATAAGCGGAGCAGGCGGGTTTGTGAGCGATTGGCAGGGCAATCCGATAACCCTAACCAATAACGGCACGATCATAGCTGCCAGTGGCAATTCGCTGGCGCTCGAAGCAATGGAGTTTATAAAAGGAAAAGTGGCTTAGCCGGCGTAATTGGCAAGCCCGGCCCAGAAGCGTTCGAGCTTCTTGAGCACTTCATTGGATTTAGTGACTTCTTCGCCGGAAATGCCGACACCTTGCAGCGCGGCAACTTGCTTTTCAAAGCCTTCGCCCAATTTTTTGTGCAGGGCGAGACCCTTTTCCGACAATTTAACGCGCACCGAACGGCGATCGTGCGGCGAGCGTTCCTGAATCAGATAATTGTTCTCGACCATTTTCTTGACGTTGTAAGAAACGTTCGAGCCGAGATAATAGCCGCGCGCGGTGAGTTCGCCGACCGTCATTTCATCGACGCCAACATTATAAAGGATCAGCGCCTGTACGTTGTTGATGTCCTGAACGCCTTGGCGATCGAGATCGGTTTTGACAACTTCGAGAAAATGGCGATGCACGCGTTCGATCAGAAGGATCGCTTCATAATATGAGTGGCGCACGGTAGGCCTCGGTGATGAGAAAAAAGGGAAACAAATACGCTGAGAACAAATGCATTATTGTCGAATATGATTGAAAAAAAGTTAAAAATCAAAGAATTGGCGGTAGCCCTTCGCGGCCAATATCTTATCTATACATAGGTGGGGGGCTTAATCTCTTCTTAAGCCGCGTTGCCGTCGGTAAAGGAAAAGCCGGATTCCACCGTGAAGCATTTTCCGCGCTCGGCATAATCGCGGAACAAACCAAAGCTCGGCGCCGCCGGCGAAAGCAAAACGACACCACCTTTTGCCGTTTCATTTTTCGCGCGCGCCACGGCTTCTTTCATGCCGGCGGCGATAAAGATTTTATCACTGCGCTGTTTTTTCAGTCCATCATGAATGCGCTGGCCGCTGGGGCCAAGGCAAATGACAGTGTGGATTTTATTGGCGACGATGTAATCGATCAGCGGCTGATAATTAACACCGCGATCGAAACCGCCCGCGATCAGAGTAACCGGCCTTGCGTGATAAACCTCAAGCGCGGCAATCGCTGCATGAGGCGCGGTTGCAATGCTGTCGTTGACATAAAGAATGCCGTCTTTCTCGCCCAATTCCTGTTGCCGGTGCGGCAATCCGCGATAGTCATGCATCGCTTTCAGCGCTTCGACCGGATCGAGCCCGCAATATTTAATCGCCGTCAGAACCGCGCAGATATTGGAAAGATTATGCGCCCGCGTCAGAAAAGAATCGTCCGGCACACCGAGCATTTTGCCGCCGTCGAAAATCTTTCCATCCTTTACATGGAATCCATCGTTGTCATTGAAAACCAGTAGCCCTTCAGAGCTAATGCCGTGACGCTGCACGATATCGAGCGTTTCTCGATTGACGATTTTTACCTTGGCGCGAGTCAGAAGATTGAGCTTATCGATAAAATATTGCGTATCCGATCCGTGCCAATCGAGATGCTCGGGGTGCAATGAGGTAAGAATTGCAATATCGCAGGCGCTATCGAAATCGGCAGCTTGATAGCTGGAAACTTCGATCACGGCGAAATCGCCGTCGCCGGAAATCTCGGCAACCGGTATGCCGATATTGCCCCCCAGCACGGTTTTTTGGCCGAGCGCTTTTAATACATGCGCCAGGAGCGATGATGTGGTGCTTTTGCCCTTGGTGCCGGTAACGCAAATGGTTTTGGCCGAATGGTGTCCGGCAAACCACAAATTGAGCAGGGAGGTAATGGTAACGCCTTTATCTTCTGCCTTGCGGATCAGCGGATGATAAAGGCTCACGCCCGGCGATTTGATCAACACATCCGCCTGATTAAGCGCGGCCTCGATAGAGGCAATCCCCCGCACGATTTTGCAATTTTCTGGCAGCCCGTCGATTTTCGCAGGGCCTTCCGCTTCATCGGCCAGTACCAGCGGCAAATCCGGCACCGCCTTGCGGATGAACCAGGCTATGCCTTTGCCTTCCTTGCCAAGGCCCCATATGACGACACGCTTGTTATTTAGATCAGCGGCTCGCATCCAGCATTCTCATATAGCGTTGCGGTACATTATGGCCGGTGTGTGCTGTAAACAGCTCATCGTAAAAACGTTCGAATTCTTTCGGCTCTCGTAGTTTTTTGCCAAGCGCGGCGACAACGGCATCTTTATTCCATTGCTCGCTATGCGCTAATCTTTCCATCAAGAGGGCGCTCTCGCCGGTTTCACCCACGCATTCAAAAGGCTTATGCGCCACCGCGCCGCATAATTCGGCAAAGCCCTCGGTTTGCGCATCGTCATCCAACAGATTTTTTCCGAATATCTCGATCAGGTTTTGTTTCTCGACAAATGGCGCCAGCGCCAAAAACACGAAACGGCATTTAGGGCAGTCGCAGCACCAATTTTTATGACGCGCGGCCGCATCTTGTTTGAATGCTTTATTGCAGCTGCGGAAAATTGAATGATAAGCGATAAAGCGCGCAAAGCGCCGGGCGATCTCGGCTTCCGAAAAAGGACGTAGCAGCGAGAAATAGGAAATATCCGATGCAATATGCTCACTGACGATTTTCGCGAAATCGATCTCGAAATCGAAGCTCTTGCTATATTGGTGATTAATCTCGATCTCATTGAGCCGCAAATTCGGCGCGCTGGCCGAATGCTCGTTCGACAGAATAACCGCATCGAAACCGTGCAGAATGGCCGTCGCCACCGCAATCGCGCTCAAAATCGCAGTGACCGGCACATGACCGTTATAAGCGCCGGCTTTATTAAGCTCGCCGAGATTGGGCGATAAAGTTCTGGCCACGCGTACGGCAGGTAAACCGGAAAGTTTGATCGTATCCTCAATTGGCGCGGCGATCCCGGCGCCCGATCCCAGTGCGAATAGTGTCAGCGGTTCTCTCTCTTCCTTCAAACATTCCAGTGTGACGATCGAATCCTTGCCGCCGCCGACAGGCACCAGCGAACGACGCGGCAGATTGAGCGGCGATGCCCTGCGCGCAGGCGCATTACCGGTCTTGAAATTAACGCGATTGCTCAAATCGAGCTTGTTGCGATAGGCAAATTCAGCCAATCCCTTTCGGTAAACTTTTTCAGCAAAAGCCGCCGTTTCCGTATCGAGTGCAAAAGCATTGCAGATCAATTGCTCCGGCACATAGGCTTTGTAATAGCTGGTCCCCGCCAGCAAGAAGATCAGCCGGAACGCCGCATCCAACGCCGCCAGATCGTTCGGCGAAAGAGTGCCAGTGGCGGCAGGAAAAGTGATTTTTTCCTCGAAAGCCGGACCTTGTTCATAGCGGTAATGCATATGCAGAATGCCGGTCGCATTCTGATATTCATAACGCTCGAAAATAAACGGCCCGCTTTGCATTGATTTAACCCCACAACTCTCTTGCCGCCGGATAAACGCTATGATCTTCATAGCGCAAACCGTACGGTCTATCTTTGGCCAGCCATAAGGGCCCGTCCAGATCAATAAATCGGGCTTTTTGCGCAAAAAGCAAGGCAGGGGCGATAGCCAGGGAGCTTGCCACCATACAGCCGGCCATAATGGCAAATCCCATAGCGGAAGCCGCCTCTGCCATCGCTAAAGCTTCGGTCAAGCCGCCGGTTTTATCCAGCTTGATGTTAATAGCTTCATATTTTCCCTTCAGCCCCGCCAGCGAAGCCAGCCCGTGCGCGCTTTCATCGGCGCAGACCGGTACAGGATGGGGGATGGTGGCGAGCGCGGCGTCCTGAGCTTGAGGCAGGGGCTGTTCGATCAGTTGTACGCCGGCCTCCGCGCAAGCCTGCATATTCGCGGCCAGATTGTCGGGCTGCCAGGCCTCATTAGCATCGACGATCAACGTAGCCTTGGCGGTAGCTTCCCGCACAGCACGCAACCTTATCGCATTGTCGGCCGCTCCGAGCTTGATCTTAAGCAAAGGCCAATCGGAGGCTTGAGCGGCCGCATCACCCATTGCTTGCGGCGTATCGAGTGAAATAGTGAAAGCAGTCGGTAATGGCCGCAATTCGGATAATCCAGCCAGTTGATGAACTGGCTGATTACTTCGTTTGGCTTCAATATCCCACAATGCGCAATCGATTGCATTGCGCGCGGCTCCTGGCGGCATCAGCTGCTGTAATTTCTGACGATCGGTTCCTTGCGCGAAAACATCCTGCATTGCTTCGATAGCGGCCACAACGTTTTCTGGCGTTTCGTCATAACGGGCATAAGGTACGCATTCGCCGCGCCCCTTATGCGGGCCATCAGTGATTTCAGCCACAACCGTAACAGTCTCGGTTTTAGAACCGCGGCTGATTGTGAAGGCATGCGCCAAAGGCCAACGTTCAATAGCGGCGCTCAGGAAAAAACCAGTCATGCTTCTTTTCTAGAAGCCCGCGCCTATCCTCGGCAAGGTGCTTTTAGGCCGCCAGATTTTTGGCCACGAAATCCCAATTGATCAGATTGTCGAGAAAGGCCTGCACCATATCGGCGCGGCGATTCTGGTAATCGAGGTAATAGGCATGTTCCCATACGTCGCAGGTCAGCAGCGGTTTTTGCCCTGCAATAAGAGGATTAACCGCATTGCCGGTCTTGGCGATAGCGAGCTTGCCGTTATCCAGTACCAGCCATGCCCAGCCCGAACCGAACTGGGTCGTAGCTGCTTCCTTGAATTTGGTCTTGAAACCGTCGAGACCGCCGAAAGCTTGATCGATCTGCTTCGCCAGATCGCCTGGCGGCGTACCGCCGCCTTTCGGTTTCATGGAATTCCAAAAGAAATTATGATTCCAGATCTGACCGGCATTATTGAAGATCGATTTTTTCTGTTCGTCTTCGGCCGTGCTTTCGATGATTTCTTCGAGACTGGCTTTTTCGTAAGGCGTGCCTGCGACCAGCTTGTTCAGCGTATCGACATAGGCCTTGTGATGCTTGCCGTAATGAAAATCGAGCGTGTTAACCGACATATGCGGCACGAGCGCGCCTTTATCGTATGGCAAAGGGGGGAGTTCGAATGGCATGGCAGTCTCCTTTTTTTATTATTGCCGCTGAAGTAAAGCAGATTTTGCCGCGTCTGCGGGGCGCAAATTGTCGCTATAGAAGCCGATTAAAAGCCGGTTTGAATACGCTCGACCAGTTGCTTGACGGTCGGCACGAAGCCATTTGCATACCAGGGATCGTCGGCGAAGCGATAGGCATTATGACCGGCAAACATCAACTGCTTTTCCACATCGCCGTCATGGCTGATATTTTGCAACGTTTTCTGAATACAGAAAGAACGCGGATCAGGCTTGCGGCCGGTAGTGCCTGCTTCGTTCTGTGACCAGTTGGAAAATTGGCAGGCCGACAAGCAGCCCATGCAGGCGATCTGATCGGCGAGAATTTCCTGCGCCCTTTCCGGCGTCACGAAAATCAGCGTGCTGTCGGGTGTGCGCACCGACTTGGTAAAACCTTGCGCGATCCAGCCTTTGGCATGCACCAAATCGCCCGGTGTCAGATAAACCGGCTTGCCGACGGCGCCAACCTGGAACGATTCCGTATGTTCGCCGATCTGATCGACCGAGTAGGCAACCTGGCGTTCCGATCTTTCATGCAATTCCTGCAAAAACGGATTACGTACGGCCGAAGAATAAAAACCGGTCGGTGAAAAACGGTTGAGATAGACATCGCCCGCCTTCAGCGTCAGCAAACGCTTTTTCCATGCGTTCGAGATCGGGCTTTCTTGGGTGAGCAGGGGACGCGTGCCGAATTGGAATGCAATCGGGCCGAGATCCGGATTATCCAGCCAATCTTCCCAATCCGACAGCCACCACACGCCGCCGGCCATCACGATGGGAACTTCGCCCAAGCCCCATTCGCGCATCATTTTGCGCAACGCCAAAACGCGAGGGAACGGATCTTCCGGCTTTTTTGGATCCTCGCTGTTGGAAAGGCCGTTATGGCCGCCAGCCAGCCACGGATCTTCGTAGACTACCGCGCCAAGAAAATCGCGAAATTTATGAAAGGCGCGCAGCCATAAAGCGCGGAACGCGCGGGCCGATGAAACGATGGGATAGTAGTGAATCTGAAAATGCGATGCGATCTCGGCGATTTTGTAAGGCATGCCGGCGCCGCAAGTGACACCGCTGATGAGGCCTTTTGCGCTTTCCAGAATGCCCACCAGAATGTGTTCAGCTCCGCCCATTTCCCACAGAATATTCATGTGGATGCGGCCCTGGCCGTTAGCGATTTCATAGGCCTTTTTTGCCTGGGTGACGCCGCCTTGGATTGCGTAAGAAATCAGCTCTTCATGCCGTTCGCGCCGCGTCTTGCCTCTGTAAACTTGCGGGATGAGATTGCCGTTGAAATCATAGCTGTCGGCGTTAACGCCCGAAAAAGTGCCGACGCCGCCAGCTGCCGCCCATGCGCCGGAGCTTTCGCCGTTGGACACGGAAATGCCCTTGCCGCCTTCGATCAGAGGCAGCACTTCGCGTCCGGAAATAACCAAGCTTTTGAGCTGTTTCATCGATTCCCTTGGATTCTGTGGAAAGTATAGGTCTGAAGCCGGGCTTACTCCAGTATATTTACCCGTCTTGGCCTGTTAAATGGCCGCAAGGATCGTTCGGGGCTTATCGGTAAAAACGGCACTGGCGCCACCGCGTAGCAATTCGTTAGCCCGCAAAGGATCATTGACGGTATAGGGGAGAATAGCAAGCCCGCTTTGCACCAGGAGCGGCATGCGTTCCGGTGTCAGCAGGTCGGCGTTTACCGTCAATGCCCGCGCATCGAATTTGGCGGCTTTTTCGCGCCAGTCGTCACGCCATTCCTCGAAGGCGAAGCTGCGCGGCCATTCCGGATGCAACTGCGCCGCGACCGCCAGCGTTTCTTCATCGAAGCTCGAAATCAGAGGCGGCATTTTTTCTTGAGGCCATATTTTGACGGCCTCGATCATCGCGACCATTGCTGTCGCCTTGGCGCGGCCCGGGCAAGGTTTGAGTTCCATATTGACTTGCAGGTCAAGATCGATTGCCAGCCGCAGCACCTCGGCCAATTGCGGCACTCGCTCGCCCTTATAGCGCGGATCGATCCAGCTACCGGCATCGAGCGTTTGCACCTCGGCCCACATCGCATCGGCGACGTTGCCTTTGCCGTTGGTCGTGCGGTCCAAAGTGTCGTCATGCATGATGATGGGAACGCCGTCATACGTCAGCTTGACATCAAGCTCGATCCAGCCGGCGCCTTGTTCGCGCGCCAACCGAAAGGCAGCCAGCGTATTTTCAGGCGCCGAGCCGCTAGCGCCGCGATGGGCGATAATAGGGGGAGTAAAAGCGAGTGCGAGCGAAGACATCGCCGGAACATAACATTCCCTCCCGCAATGCGGGAGGGAATATATGAATACTAGCTTGCTGCTTTTTGCAGATCTTCGCCGGTCTTCTGGTCGACGGCTTTCATCGACAGCTTGACCTTGCCGCGATCGTCCACGCCGAGCACCTTGACGCGCACCTCGTCGCCGACATTGACGACATCGGATACTTTGCCGATGCGCTGCGGGCTGACTTCCGAGATGTGCACGAGACCGTCCTTGGAGCCGAGGAAATTCACGAACGCGCCGAAATCCATGATCTTGACCACCTTGCCGGTATAGATCACGCCGATTTCCGCCTCCGCCACGATGCCCTTGATCCAGGCAATGGCGGCGTCGGCCGCTTTCTGATCGACGGCGGCGACCTTGATCGTGCCGTCATCCTCGATATCGACCTTGGCGCCGGTGGTCTCGCAAATCTCGCGGATCACTTTGCCGCCGGAGCCGATCACTTCGCGGATCTTGTCCTTCGGAACGCTGATGGTCGTGATACGCGGAGCGTTTTCATTGACGCCTTCGCGTGCGCCCGTCAGAGCCTTGGCCATTTCGCCGAGGATATGCAGGCGGCCGTCTTTGGCCTGACCCAGCGCTATCTTCATGATCTCCTCGGTGATCGAGGTTATCTTGATATCCATCTGCAGGGCGGTCACGCCCTTCTGTGTACCGGCGACTTTGAAATCCATATCGCCGAGATGATCCTCGTCGCCGAGAATATCCGACAACACGGCAAAGCCCCGATCTTCCTTGATCAGGCCCATCGCTATACCGGCGACGGGGGACGACAGCGGCACGCCCGCATCCATCAACGAGAGCGAGGTTCCGCACACGGTCGCCATCGAAGAAGATCCGTTGGATTCGGTGATCTCCGACACCACGCGAACGGTGTAGGGGAACTTGTCCTTGGCCGGCAGCAGGGGCCGCATCGCGCGCCAGGCCAGCTTGCCGTGGCCGATTTCGCGGCGTCCGGGGCTGCCCATGCGCTTGGCTTCGCCCACCGAGTAGGGAGGGAAGTTGTAATGCAACATGAAATGCTCGCGGTATTCGCCTTCCAGCGCGTCGATGATCTGTTCGTCATCGCCGGTGCCGAGGGTGGTAACCACCAGCGCTTGCGTTTCGCCGCGTGTGAAAAGGGCGGAGCCGTGCGCGCGAGGCAATAATCCCACTTCGCTTACGATCGGGCGCACCGTCTTGGTATCGCGGCCGTCGATACGGCGGCCGGTATCCAGGATCATGCCACGTACATGGTCGTATTTAAGCTGATCGATTTCGGCGGCAAGCGCTTCCTTCGAGAACTCTTCGACCGGTACGGCAGCCTTGGCTTTTTCCTTCAGCGCATCGAGCTTGGCATAACGCGCCTGCTTGACGGTCTCGCCATAGGCGTCCCTCAGCCCTTCGCCGATCGCCTGCTTTACCTTCGCCTGCAATGCTTTCTTGTCGTAGGCGGGTGGCGGCAGATCGCGCGGTTCCTTGGCGCACATCTCGGCCAGACCGATGATCAGGTCGATTACCGGCTGGAAGTTTTTATGACCGAACATAACGGCGTTCAGCATCACTTCTTCCGACAGCTCCTTGGCTTGCGATTCGACCATCAGTACGCCTTCCTTGGTACCGGCGACGACGAGATCGAGTTCGGAAGATTCCAGTTCTTGCATCACCGGATTAAGAATGAACGCGCCATCCTTGTATCCGACGCGTGCTGCGCCGATCGGACCCAGGAACGGAATGCCGGAAATCGTCAAAGCGGCGGAACAGCCGATCATGGCGACGATATCGGGATCGTTTTCCAGATCGTGGCTCAAAACGGTGGCGATCACCTGCGTTTCGCAGTTATAGCCTTCCATGAATAGCGGGCGGATCGGACGGTCGATCAAACGGCTGACCAATGTTTCTTTTTCTGTGGGCCGGCCTTCGCGCTTGAAAAAGCCGCCAGGAATTTTACCGGCGGCGAATGTTTTTTCCTGATAATTGACGGTCAGCGGAAAGAAGTCCACGCCTTCCTTGGGCGATTTCGCGCCAACTACAGTGCAGAGCACGGTGGTGTCGCCGAGGCTCGCCATTACGGCGCCGTCGGCTTGGCGGGCGATCTTGCCGGACTCGAGAACCAGCTTCCGGCCGCCCCAGTCCATTTCCTTGCGATAAACTTTAAACATGTTTGTTATCCTTCTTCCTCAGTTTGAGTCCCGGCCGGCCCCATGCCGGACGGCCTTCATGCTGCTCTTTGCTTCATGAATGGGTGTGAATAGCGCGCGCATCCGTATCCCGCTGTGGCGAGAACGACAATCTTGGGATGCGCGACGCTCATTATAGGAAAAGCCTTACTTTCTCAGCTTCAGCTCTTCGATCAGTTTTTCGTAAGCGGCCAGATTTTGACGCTTGAGATAATCAAGCAGACGCCGGCGGTTACTCACCATCATCAACAGCCCGCGGCGCGAGTGATGATCTTTCACATGCTTTTCGAAATGAGAGGTGAGGTGGTTGATGCGCTCGGTCAATAGAGCGACTTGTACTTCCGGTGAACCGGTATCGCCCTTCTTGCGGGCATGTTTCTTAACTAGCGCCTGTTTGCGCTCTGCTGCTATCGACATCGGCTGTCTCCTTCCAATTAGAAATGAAATCCGCGCACTACGCGAAACTCGCCGGCTTTGACCTCGACCAATGCCACTGGCACGTTTTGATGAAGGGCCAGGATAGTTCCTGTTTTCATCAATTCCTCGTGCTGGGGCCGGATGAGGATGCTTTGGCCGGCGCGCAATCGCTGCGCCTCACTGGCCGTCAGGTTCAGGCCCGGGATGTCGTCCAGTGCCGCCTGCAAGGCCAGTAATGCCGTTAAGGCCTCGCCTTTATGGGCCAAATCCTCAAGTTTTTCCAGCGAAATTGCGCGATCGAGACGAAACGGCCCCACCCGGGTCCGGCGCAATTGCTTAACATGGCCATAAGTCCCTAGGCTTACTGCCAAATCGCGGGCCAGCGACCGTACATACATGCCTTTGCCGCAAAGCACGCGAAAACGGGCATGGTCCGCATCCGGGCAATCGACCAGCTCGAGCTGGTTAATGATCACCGGCCGTGGCTTCATTTCGGGCGTCTGACCGGCGCGGGCCAGATCGTAGGCGCGCTCGCCCTGCAGCTTGATGGCCGAAAAAACCGGCGGCGTTTGGTGGATAGTACCGGTAAAGGCGGGCAGGGCGCGTTCGATGTCGCTTTGGTTCGGCCGCTTGTCGCTGGATGCCGTGACTTGCCCTTCGGTGTCGTCGGTATCGCGTGCTTCGCCCCAGCGAATGGTGAATTCATATTCCTTGTCGCCATCCATCGCGTACGGGATGAGCTTGGTCGCCTCACCGAAGGCCAGCGGCAGAATACCGGTCGCCAGCGGATCGAGCGTACCGCCATGGCCGACCTTTTTACCGTTCATAAAGCGCCGTGCTTTGCCGAGCGCTTGCGTCGAGGTCAGCCCAATCGGCTTATCGAGAATAAGCCAGCCGTGAACAGGAATTTTGGGACTAGGGCCGAGCATTATTCTTTATCATCATCGTCGTCGTCGAGATCTTTAGCGACCTTGGGATCGTGCAAAATCTCACTGATGCGCTTGGCATAGTCGAAACTGCGGTCGGGGCTGAAAACCAGTTTTGGCATATAGCGCAGGTTAATCTTTTGCGCCACCATATGGCGGAAAAAACCAACATGGTTGTTAAGTGTGCGCACTGTCTCTTCCAGTTTCACCCCGCCCAGAGGCATCACGAATACGGTCGCGTTTTTAAGATCCGGACTCACTTGCACTTCGGCAACGGTGATGCTGGGCAAATCGAATCCCGCCGGCCATGGCAAATCGCCACGCATCAGCACATCGGCCAATGCATGCCTGATTTCCTCGCCGACGCGGAGTTGGCGCTGACTACGCACAGGCCCTCCGTCCCAAACTTTGGCTGAACCGCAAAAGATAGCCGTCCGGATCCTGAACCAGGAATTGGCGATTACCCACTTCTTCCCGACCGGCTCTGTACCATGCTTCATGAACATCATGAAAAAGAGGCCACCCGGCCTTCTCAAGCGATGCCAGCAAAGGGTCCACATCCTCGACGATGATCTGAAAATTAATGCCTCGCCCCAATGGCGGTTCTAAAGGCGCCGTATCCCAATGACCGTTGATGCGGTCGAGCATCACTTGCGCCCGCCCGCGTTCCAGATAGGTGAAACCGTTTTCAGGACGCTGATAGGCAATCTCGAATCCCAGAACATCGCGCCAGAAGCGGAGGCTCGATTCCAGATTGGATACGGAAAATTCGGGAACGAGGGCGGCGAACCCTCCGGATGGAAGTCTGTCCATTTTTCTTGGTCCTAAAATTCACATCGAAACTATAGCTGCCGCGCAATTTCTTCCATCTCGAAGCATTCGATAACGTCGTCGGCTTGGATGTTGTCGTAATTTTCAAACGCCATGCCGCACTCGAAGCCTTCGCGCACTTCCTTCACTTCGTCCTTGATGCGCTTGAGGGTCTTCAAGGTGCCTTCATGGATCACGACATTGTCGCGCAGGAGACGCACTTTGGCGCCGCGCTTGACGACGCCTTCGGTCACCTTACAGCCCGCCACCTTGCCGACCTTGGTGATGTTGAATACTTGCAGGATCAGTGCGTTGCCGAGGAATTTCTCGCGCAAGGTCGGCGCCAGCAAGCCGGTTACCGCCTGCTTCACATCGTCGATCACGTTATAGATGATCGAGTAATAGCGAATCTCGACGCTATCGCGCTTGGCCATCTCGCGCGCCTGCGAATTGGCGCGGACGTTAAAGCCGATGATCAGGGCATGCGAAGCCTTGGCCAGCGTCACATCCGATTCCGTGACGGCGCCGACGGCGGCATCCAGAACATTAACTCTCACTTCGGTGTTTTCGTCGGTCAGCTTGATGAGGGCATTCTTGATAGCTTCAACCGAGCCGTGCACGTCGCCTTTGATCAGAACTGCGAATTCCTTGACTGCACCGGCTTTGATGTTTTCCATCATCTGTTCGAGCGTGCCGCGTTGGCTGGCGGCTGCAGCCAGAGTGCGTTTGCGGCGTTGACGGAACTCGGCGATTTCGCGCGCTTTGGAGTCGGATTCGACGACGACGAGATCGTCGCCTGCCATCGGAGCACCTTGCAGGCCCAGCACTTCGACCGGCATAGCCGGTGGCGCAGACTGTACGTTTTCGCCGCGGTCATTGATGAGGGCGCGTACGCGGCCCCATTCGCCGCCGGCAACGAAGATATCACCGACTTTTAGCGTTCCGCGCCGTACCAGAACGGTTGCGACCGCCCCGCGGCCTTTTTCCAGTTTCGATTCCACCACCGATCCCTCGGCCGGGCGCGATGGATTAGCCTTAAGGTCGAGAATTTCCGCTTGCAGCAGGATCGTTTCGCGCAGCTTGTCGAGACCCTTGCCGGTCTTGGCCGAAACTTCGACGGACAGAACATCGCCGCCCATTTCTTCCACTTGTATGTCGTGCTGCAGAAGTTCTTGCCGTACACGGCCCGGGTTGGCATTGGGCAGATCGCATTTATTGATCGCGACGATCATCGGCACATTGGCCGCTTTGGCGTGGCGAATGGCTTCGATGGTTTGCGGCATGATGCCATCATCGGCGGCGACCGCCAGAATGACGATATCGGTCACCTGGGCGCCACGAGCGCGCATTTCGGTAAAGGCCGCGTGGCCGGGCGTATCGATGAAAGTGATGCGGTCGAAGCCATGCATCGCTTCCGGCAAAATCACCTGATAGGCGCCGATATGCTGGGTAATGCCGCCGGCTTCGCCGGAAACCACGGATGTGTTGCGTAAGGCATCGAGCAGGGAGGTCTTGCCGTGATCGACATGGCCCATGACGGTGACGACCGGCGGCCGCGCCTTAAGCTGCTCGGGCGCATCAACGGCGCCGCTCAGTACCGATTCTACATCCGATTCCGCCACGCGCTTGACGCGATGGCCGAATTCGGCGGCAACCAGTTCGGCTGTGTCGGCATCGATTGCCTGGGTAATGGTCGCCATCACGCCGAGTTTCATCAATACCTTGATCACATCCACGCCGCGTTCGGCCATGCGGTTGGAAAGCTCCTGCACGGTGATCGCTTCAGGAATAACGACATCGCGCGTAACCTTAACCTGCTCCTGCTGCTGCATCGCCTGACGCTTTTCGCGCTCGATGCGGCGGCGCATGGAGGCAACGCTGCGGACGCGCCCCGCGCCTTCATCGGCTGAGAGAGCTTGTGTTACGGTAATCTTGCTGCCGGCACGGCGGCCTTCGCCCGTGCGGCGGGGGGCTGGCGTGCCGCGCCCGGTGCCCCGGCGGCGGCGTGTATCGCCTTCTTCTTCGTCCGTTGCACCGCGCTTGAGCAGGGTGACGGCCTTGGCTGCGGCCGTCTCGCCCGCGCGCGTTGCCACGCGCATACGTTCGGTATCGCCCCGGCGTGCGCCTTCGGTTTTTTCCTGTTCTTGAATGCGGTGCAGCTCTTCCAGCTCGCGCTGACGCAAGGGATCGCCGCCGGCTTCGGCGCTGATTGCACCTGTGCTTTCGATGGCGGTTTCGGAATCGCGTTTTTCGTTATCGAGCACCGCGCCGCGCAAGGCCCGTGCGCGTGTGTCGCGTTCTTCCGGTGTTAATTGGCGGATTATAGCCGATGTTGCGCGACCGCGTTCATTAACGCTGACAGAGGTGCCGGGTTCCGGCCCTTTGACCATCTGCTGCCGCGAGACGTTATCGGTAGTTTCCTTGTTATCGGGACGTTTGCGCTGGCGAACTTCAACCGCGACCGTTTTCGAGCGGCCATGCGAAAAGCTTTGCCGCACCGAACCGGCCGCTGCTGCGCCATCCGAAGAAGCCGTCTTCTTCAGCTCCAGTTTCGGTTTGGCGCCGAGGCTTAGGACTTTTTTGCCTTCTTGGTCGTTCATAGATCCTACTTCCGTACCTCATCCCACGGCTCATGCTGGCGCGGCGGGGGTTTCCCCATCCGCAAACCAGTGGGCACGCGCAGCCATGATAATTTCATTGGCCTTGTTTTCGCCGAGACTGTCGGCGCCGACGATTTCACGCAATTCGTCCGAAGCCAGATCGGCGACATCGTCCAGCGTCTTGATGCCTTTTTCACCGAGCTTGACCAGCATTTCGGCCTCAAGCCCGTCGAGAGCGGCGACTTCGTCCGTAATGCCAAGTTCCTTGCGCCGTGCTTCCAGCTTGGCAGCATTTTCCGCCAGCCAGTTACGGGCGCGTTCCTGAAGCTCGCCGGCCACTTCGGCATCGAAGCCTTCGATTTCGGCCAGTTCGTCCACGGGTGTTTCCGCGATCTGTTCGACCTTGGAGAAACCCTCGCTGCAGAGAAGATGGGCAATAACATCGTCGACCGCAAGAGCTTCGACGAACAAAACCGTACGCAAGGCCAGTTCCTGCTGCCGGCGTTCCGATTCTTCCTTCTCGGTCAGGATATCGATATCCCAGCCTGTCAGCATGGAGGCAAGACGAACATTCTGACCGCGGCGGCCGATGGCGAGTGAAAGCTGCTCATCCGGCACCACCACATCCATGCGGTTATTGTCTTCATCCAACACGACCTTGGCGACTTCGGCCGGGGCCAAAGCGTTGACCACGAAGGTCGCCGGATCGGACGACCACGGAATGATATCGATCTTTTCGCCCTGCAATTCGCCGACAACAGCCTGCACGCGGCTGCCGCGCATGCCAACGCAAGCGCCGACCGGATCGATCGAACTGTCGCTCGATACCACGGCGATCTTGGCGCGGCTGCCCGGATCGCGAGCGACCGATTTGATCTCGATGATATTGTCGTAGATTTCCGGCACTTCCTGGGCAAACAATTTGGCCATGAAGAGGGGGTGAGTGCGCGACAAGAAAATCTGCGGGCCACGCTGCTCTTCGCGTACGTCGTAGATATAAGCGCGCACGCGGTCGCCATTCTTGAAATGCTCGCGCGGCAAAGTTTCGTCACGGCGCAACACCGCTTCGGTACGGCCGAGATCGATGGTGACGTTGCCGTATTCCACGCGCTTGACGATACCGCTGACGATTTCGCCGACGCGATCTTTGTATTCCAGGTACTGACGCTTGCGTTCGGCTTCGCGCACTTTTTGTACGATCACCTGTTTGGCGGTTTGCGCCGCGATGCGGCCGAGATCGATCGGCGGCAGGTCGTCGACGATGAAATCGCCAACTTGAATATCGGACTTCGACTTGCGAGCTGCTTTCAGCGTGATCTGAGTCGATTCGTTCTCGACCGGATCGGCCACTTGCAAATAGCGCTGCAGCCGTACTTCGCCGGTCTTGCGGTCGATTTCGGCGCGAATATCGTTTTCATAGCCATATTTGGCGCGGCCAGCCTTCTGGATGGCTTGTTCCATCGCCACCAGAACTTCGTCGCGATCGATACTCTTTTCGCGCGCTACGGCATCCGCCACATTCAGTAATTCCATCGTCCTTCCCCTTGTCTGCTTTCTTGTTAGTGCTTGGTGTTATCGCGGGCGTCAATGTTATTTTCAGAAAAAATCAATCGCGCCCGCGCAATCGATCTTGCCGGCACCTGAACTTGACCGCCGTCGGTCCTGATCTCGATCTGGGCATCGGACGCTTTGCCTGTCACGCGCACGATGCTGCCCTGAAAACGTTTCTGCCCCCCGATTTGGCCGCCGAGCGGTGCTTCCAGCTCGATTCGCGCGACATGCCCGGTAAACCGCTCGAAATCCTGCAAACGCACCAGCGGTCTTTCAACGCCGGGCGAACTCACTTCCAGTGTGTAGCGCCCATTCAAACTCTCGGCCAGATCGAATTTCGGCGAAAGCTGGCGGCTAATCCGTACGCAATCCTCGACTGTCATCGGCTTGCGATCCCTGCGTTCGGCCATTATTTGCAATGTCATATAGCGACCGCCTGGCGTCAGTTTGACGCGCACAAGCTCATAATCCATGGCCGCAAATTCTTCGGCAACCAGATCCGTAACTGTGCTTTCGATCGCCTTGATATTGCTCATTTCACTTTGCCGGCGTTAAGCGGGTAACAAAAAAGGCGGGCTTTCGGCCCACCCCTTATCGCTTCCTAATTACACGCTTAATCTACCGCTTTTTTCAACTAAATCAAGGATTATTACGCAAACGGGCTGGATTATAACTCCGAATAGATCCATATAAACCACAGAACTAATTGAGAGTTTTTAGGCTGATTTATTTTGGTCCATCGTTAGAAGATGGAATAAAACAACCTATTCTCCAATATCCACAATTTTCATCGTTTCGAACAGGGGTGGTGCCAATAACAGAATCTATAGCCGTTCTATAATTAGGATTTCGATACATGGCTATACCAGTTGCAATTCCAAACAAGAATACAACCCCATATTTTACGACTGATTTAACAGGCGATGAGGGGCCCGTTCTGCCGATCACGGCGGGCAGCTTGACGGCCTGTATTAAATTGATTGAGCCAATTTGGCATATTTATATCTCCGGTAAAATACTCAGAGAACATATAGCGCTGAAAAGGATTGCGATGAACCCAAAAATACTTTCATCGAATATATGGTTAATTTCAAATAATAATTTCTTGTACTACCTTACTCTGCGGCTTGCTCAAGCTGGCGCGCTTTTTCGGCTTCGATCTCGGCAGCCTTCTTTTCGACGAGGCCCACCAGATGTTCGACGATATCCTGGTTCTGCAGGCGATGTGCCGTCTCGCCGCCTAGATAAACCTGATGCGTACCCTTGCCGCCGCCCGAAAAACCGATATCGGTCATCAGCGCTTCGCCGGGACCGTTCACCACGCAGCCGATCACCGAAAGCGTCATCGGCGTAGTGATATGCGCGAGCGCTTCTTCGAGCTTGGTCACTGTTTCGATGACGTTGAAATTCTGCCGCGCGCAGGACGGGCAAGAAATCACCGTCACGCCGCGGCGGCGTAGACCGAGCGATTTGAGCATCTCATAACCGGCGCGGATTTCTTCAACCGGATCGGCCGACAAAGAGACGCGGATCGTATCGCCGATGCCCGACCATAACAGCATGCCGAGACCGACCGAGCTTTTCACCGTGCCCGCGCGCAGGCCGCCCGCTTCGGTAATGCCGATATGCAATGGATAATCGCAAGCTTCCGCCAGCGCTTGATAAGCGGCGACGGCGAGGAACACGTCCGATGCCTTCACGCTGATCTTGAAATTATGGAAATCGTGATCCTGCAAGATTTTCGCGTGATTGAGGGCGCTTTCGACCATCGCGTCGGGGCAGGGCTCACCGTATTTTTCGAGCAGATCTTGTTCGAGCGAACCGGCATTGACGCCGATGCGCATCGCGCAGCCATGATCTTTGGCGGCCTGCACGACTTCCTTCACGCGATCTTCCGAACCGATATTGCCGGGATTGATGCGCAGGCAAGCAGCACCGGCCTTGGCCGCTTCGATGCCGCGCTTATAGTGGAAATGAATATCGGCTATGATCGGCACTTTCGCGGCTTTGACGATTTGCGACAACGCGGCAGTCGACTCTTCGTCCGGGCAAGAAACGCGTACGAGATCGGCGCCCGCTTCTTCAAGCTCGCGGATCTGGCCGATGGTCGCTTCGGCGTCCGAGGTCAGCGTGTTGGTCATGGACTGCACGGCGATAGGCGCATCGCCGCCGATCAGCACATCGCCGACTTTAATCTGGCGGCTTTTACGCCGCTCAATATTGCGCCAGGGCCGATAGGCTTGCGCTTCGGAATGATGACCGTCCATGAACCGATTCTCTTGATTGTTGGGGCGTTTTGCGCCGGTTTCCTTCGTCCTTTATATAGCGCCGAATTGTGTGTTGCGCCAAGCTTTATCAATAAAAAACGCGCTTTTTTGATTATTCGTTCGTCGTTGAAACCGATGTTTTAAGCTTGGCGGGATCGAGCAAAATATCATGCAAGATGCGGGAATCGTGAGAAAGTTTGGGTAAATCGGCGCCATCCAGCGTCAAGATGATCGCATTGCCGTTACCGGTCGTAAGCTTAAGTCCCTTCGTGTCCGGTACCGCATACACTTCACCCGGCTTCATGACATGGTCGAAGATCGTATTACCTTTGGCGTCGGCGACTAGAACCCAGCTCTCTTTCTCCGCCCGGATCACAAGATGCGTCGAGGTGGAGGCTGCTGTTGCCGCGGTGATGGTAGAATCATCCGTCGTGTCGGTTTGATCGTTAGAAGGCGGAATTACCTGTGGCGCCGGCGGAGCTGCCGGAATCTGTATCGAGGAACTTGCGGCCTGCTGCGGAATAGCAGGCGGCGGATTGACGATTGCAGAATTCATGATTGGGTTGGCCGGCGATGTCGCGGCAGGCGCAGCTGCTGCCGGCACTGGCGGCAGAGCGGGGGGGGTTGTCACCACCGCACGGCCCGTATTTGAAATGCCGTACCAGACTCCATAGATCAGAAGTGCTGTAACTGCAGCCGCCACCATAATCGGCGCGGAAGGCGTCCGGCCTTCGGCAATCGGCGTCGGCAGAACCAGCATGGTTTTGCGGCGGCGTCCGGCCATTTCCCTTCGATAATGCTCAACCGCTTCGCGCCCGTCGAAGCCGAGATAAACCGCATAGCTGCGCAAAAATCCAACCGCATAGGCATCAGCCGGTAATTCATCATAGTCGCTGTTTTCGAGCGCGATCAGAAATCCTTTGCGGATGCATAGATAATCGGCGACCTGTTGCATATCGTCACCGCGCTGCTCGCGGCGGCGGCGCAAAATATCGCCAAGCCGTTCCATTGTTTCGTGTGCCGGATGTTGCGACGACGCATCGCTATCCGTTTCGATAGCGGGACGGTTTTTGCGGCGGCGGTTGAGTGCAGGCATGAGGGGCGGACTTTCTTAAAATATTCCGTGAAAAAAAACGTGAAGCAAACAATGAGCTCAAAACTCTATCTTATTGAGCAGTCTAGAAAATTCTCTCGTTAAAAGCAATCCATCTAAACCATTTACGCGCCGCGATTTTGCAGCGCCTTTTCAGCCTGCGTCACCAGCTCGCCGAGAATCTCGGCGCAAGGTTGCTCCTTGGTGACCATGCCAACGCTTTGCCCGGCCATGACCGAGCCGGTCTCAATATCGCCCTCGATCACGGCGCGGCGCAGGGCCCCGGCCCAGAAATGCTCAATCTCAAGCTGCGCCGCTTCTTTGGTCAGTTCGGCTTTGTCGAATTTGGCGATCACCTCGCGCTGCTTCTCGAGAAATTTCTTGCCGCCTTCATTGGCGATAGCGCGCACGGGAATAACCGGAAAACGCTGGTCGAGCTGAATGGAAGGCACCGCATCGCGAGCCGCCGCGCGGATAAAAGCCCGTTTGAATTTCGGATGCGCGACGCATTCGCTGGCGCAAACGAAACGCGTGCCGAGCTGTACGCCCGCCGCACCCATTTCGAGATAAGAGATGATCGCTTCGCCGCGCCCAATGCCGCCGGCGGCGAATACCGGCAGATCGCGTATTTCCGGCAAAATTTCCTGCGCCAGCACCGAAGTGCTGACAGGGCCAATATGGCCGCCCGCTTCCATACCTTCGATGATCAGCGCATCGGCGCCCATACGAACCAGCTTTTTGCCAAGCGAGAGAGCAGGCGTGAAACACATCAATTTCGCGCCGCCATCTTTGACTTTCTTGATCGCTGTTGCCGGCGGCAAACCGCCCGCCAATACGATATGTCCGACTTTTTCGTTAAGGCACACATCGATCAAAGCTTCGAGATCGGGATGCATCGTAATCAGATTAACCCCGAACGGTTTTTTAGTGAGTTCCTTAGTGGCCTGAATTTCTTTTTGCAAAATGGCCGGTGTCATCGCGCCGCAGGCTATCACGCCGAAACCGCCACCGTTTGAAATCGCCGAAACCAGATGGCGTTCCGAAACCCAAGTCATTGCTCCGCCCATAATGGCGAGAGGTGCTCCGAGAAAATCGCAGCCGCGCTGCCAAAGTTTTTGAAGTGAGGCGCTTACCATGGAATGATTGTCCCGTCATAGCCGACAAATTGCCCGGTATTTTGTACCGACAAAGCGGCAATCACCTTGCGTACCCCGGCAATGCACGGCGCCACATCAAACGGCGCTTGCGAGCCGCCCATATCGGTTTTCACCCAACCGGGATGTACGCTGACGGTAGCAATATTGCGCGCTCTGAGAGGGCGCGAAAGCACGACCATTGCGGCATTTAATGCGGCTTTGCTGGTGTAATAGGCCATATGTTCGCCACTCATCTGGGCAATCGATCCGGCAATGCTGCTGATCATGATGACTTTGCCTTGCTTGCTTCGCGCCAGGTGAGACGCGAAAGCCTGCGTCATTATAACGGGCGCAATGCTGTTGGTGCGTAGAACGCGCTCCCACGCTTCGGGATCGATGGTGCCGAAAATCTGGCTCCTGTCCGTCGGATCGGGCGAAATAAAACCGGGAGCACCACTGAACAGGCCCGCATTATTAACGAGAATATCGATTGTAGCGTCTTTAAGTTTTTCAGCCAATGCGGCGATGGATTTTGCATCTATCACATTCAGCGTTTCGAGGCGGATATTTTCGTGCGTTGCCGCCAATGTCTGCAGTTTATCTGCCTTGGCGGGATCGCGGCAGGCGGCAACGATGTCTGCGCCTTCGGCCGCGTATTGACGGACAAGTTCAAGGCCAATGCCGCGGCTGGCGCCGGTGATGAGGATGGTTGGCACGATCTTGTCCCTTTTCTTCGGCTATTTCGTATCCAGCCCATAGGCCGTGTGCAGAGCGCGCAAGGCAAGCTCGGTATATTGTTCATCGATCAAAACGCCGAGTACAATTTCCGATGTTTCGATTGCCTGAATATTGATCTTCTTTTCTGCCAGCGTTTCGAACATGGTCGCCGCCACGCCTGGATGGCTTTTCATGCCGGCGCCCACCAGCGAAATTTTAGCGACATTGTCGGCCGTTACCAATTTCTCATAGCCGATAGTCTTGCGCTCACTTTCCAGCATTTTCTGGGCACGCTCCAGATCGGTCTTGCCGACCGTAAAGGTGATATCGGTTTTCTCGCCGTCTGTGGTTGCTGTCTGGACGATCATATCGACGCTGATGCCGGCACGCGCCAGAGGGCCGAAAACGGCGGCGGCGACGCCAGGCCGGTCAGCTATGCGGGCGAGCGTGATACGGGCCTCATTGCGCGTATGGGCGAGGCCGGTTACGGGGTTCTGTTCCATGGTTTTATCCTCCTCGGTTACGAGCGTGCCGGGCAGATCGCTGCCGACGCTATTGGCAAAAGTCGAAAGTACCTGCACGGGCATTTTATAAGTCATGGCCAGTTCGACCGAACGCGTCTGCAATACTTTGGCGCCGAGCGAGGCCAGTTCCAGCATTTCTTCATAAGAGATGCGTGGCAGCTTGCGCGCCTTGGTCACGATGCGCGGATCGGAGGTGTAGACGCCGTCGACATCCGTATAAATATCGCAACGGTCGGCCTTGAGCGCGATCGCCAGCGCCACGGCCGATGTATCCGACCCGCCGCGACCCAGCGTCGTGATGCGGTCGTCATTTGTAATGCCCTGAAAGCCGGCCATGACGCCGACCTCGCCATTCTCGATGCGCTGGCGGAAGGCAGCGGCATCGACATCGATGATGCGCGCCTTGCTATGCACCGAATCTGTCCGCATCGGCACCTGCCAGCCTTGCCAGGAGCGAGCATTGAGCCCCCGCTGCTGCAGGGCGATGGCCATCAGGCCGGCCGTTATCTGTTCACCGGCCGCTACCACCGCATCATATTCGCGCGGATCGTAAAGGGGGGTTATGGCGCGGCAATAACCGACCAGCTCGTCCGTCACCCCGGCCATAGCAGAAACCACCACGGCGACTTTATGGCCTTTTTGAACTTCGGCCGCGACAATAGCGGCGGCATTTTTGATGCGCTCGATATCGCCGACGGAAGTCCCGCCGAATTTGAGAACTAATAACATTCTGCTATTAATAGCTTTACCGTCCTTTATTGCGCAAGTAGCCCTTATGCCCGCTCGTATTGCCCGTACCACCACTATAGCCGCCGATGAAATCGAGCGCTTTTCGCATCATGCCGGGGATTGGTGGAACCCGGAGGGGGCTTTCCGGCCTTTGCACAGGCTTAACCCTGCCAGGCTTGAATATGTGCGCGACCGGGCCTGCGCTCATTTCGCGCGCGATCCGCAAAAACGCCATTCCTTAAAAGGGCTCAAAATCCTCGATGTCGGTTGTGGCGGCGGGCTGCTGGCCGAACCTTTGGCCCGGCTCGGGGGCTCGGTAACAGGCCTCGATGCCTCCGGTCAGACGATAGCTATCGCCCGTCAGCACGCTAAAACCAGCGGCCTCGCTATCGATTATCAGGTGAGCAGCATCGAAGATTTGGCGCAGAAAAAAAACCGCTACGATCTTATCACCGCGCTTGAGGTGGCCGAGCATGTCGCCGATCTCGATGCTTTTTTCGATGCGCTGAAAAAATTGCTGAAACCAAACGGGCTGGTGATTATGTCTACCCTCAACCGCACGCCGAAAAGTTTCCTGCTTGGCATCGTGGCGGCCGAATATGTTCTGGGCTGGGTGCCGCGCGGCACGCATGACTGGAGAAAATTCATCCGCCCGTCGGAACTGGCAAAATATCTTGAAGCGGCGGATTTGCGCGTGAATGACTTAACCGGCCTGATTTTCAATCCCCTGCGCAGCGAATTCGAATTAAGCGCCAACGATCTCGAAGTGAATTACCTGCTGACCGCCAACCGCTAATTACGCTTTCTCGAATTCGCAATCATGCATCAGGCTCGGCAGCATCGAACGGGCAGCGGCTACTTTGCCAAGATCGAGCTCGGCCATAATAATGCCGGGCTCTTCGCCGGCTTCGGCAATGATTTGTCCCAGAGGATCGACGATCAGCGAATGGCCGTAGGTGCGCCGTTCGCCGTGATGGCTTCCGCATTGCGCAGGCGCCAGAATAAAAGCGCCCGTTTCGATAGCGCGGGCGCGCAGCAGAACATGCCAATGCAAGCGGCCTGTCGGCACCGTAAAAGCAGCGGGTACAGTAATAACCGAAGCGCCTGCCTTCGCCAGCGTGCGGAACAAATGGGGGAAGCGAACATCATAGCAAATAGTGAATCCGATTTTTCCCCACGGCATTTCAGCAGTCACCGCCCGGTTGCCGCTGCGGAAAGTTTCCGATTCCCGGTAACGTTCCCCTTCGCCGACATCGGCATCGAACATATGAATTTTATCGTATGAAACGACTTTCCCGTCGGGCGTAAAAAAATAGCTGCGGTTGGCGAGTTTTTCATCGCCGACCGCAATCGCCAGGCTGCCTCCCAAAATCCATGCACCGGTCTGCTCGGCAAGACGCTTGAAGAAAGGGATCGCCGGATGTTCCGCCTCGGTCCTGGCGCGAACCATGACATTCTCGCGGCCGCGAATCATCAGGCATGAATTTTCCGGCAGGGCGATCAGTTGCGCGCCGCCTCGATGCGCTTCGCGCACCAGCGGTTCGATCATTTTAAGATTGGCCTCGATTTCCGGGCCGGAATTAATCTGGATACAGGCCGCTTTAAGAACGCCCGTCATGCCGCGAGGAGGGGATCGAGGCCGCCTTTGGCGTCGAGCGCGTAAAGATCGTCGCAGCCGCCGATATGGCGATCATTGATGAAGATTTGCGGGATGCTTTGTTTGCCGCCGGATTTTTCCTTCATCTCGGCCAGCCGGGCCGGATCGGCGCGCACATCGATTTCTTCGAACGCGGCGCCTTTCTTTTGCAACAGCGCTTTTGCGCGCTGGCAATAAGGGCAGCTGGGACCGGAATAAACGACGATACGGGGCATGAGAGGCTCCTTTTTTGAATTTATGACGATCGATGCCAGAATGCAAACATGGCATGGCGATTGATGACATCAGGCGATTTGCCGCAAGCGAGTGTGATTGGAAACGGGATTCACGTCGACTATTTCGAAGATCCGGCGGTCTTCGCCGAACGTTTCGTGCTTTATCCGGAAGGCTGCCGCGTTTTCGAAAATGCCGACAGCATCCAAGGTTATATCGTCAGCCATCCCTGGCATTTCAAGCAACCGCCAGCCCTAAATTCATTACTGGGTTCGATCCCGCAAGCCGCCGATACATATTATATTCACGATTTGGCGCTCATGCCTGCTGTGCGAGGAAATGGTGCCGCTTCGCAGATCGTGAACATGATAATCGAACAGGCAAGACAGGCTGAATTTCCTAACCTGTCGCTCGTCACGGTCAATAATACGCAAGGATTTTGGCGGGGGCACGGTTTTCGAGTGGTGGAAGATCCCACGCTTTTCGAAAAACTGAAGAGTTACGATGAAGATGCACGTTTTATGGTGCGGGATTTATGACAGGCTTTTTACGCGCGCCAGCACCAGCACATTCACCTGCTTCACTCCGGCTTTGATCAGGACCCGGCTGCATTCATTGACGGTGGCGCCGGTAGTGAGAACATCGTCGATTAACACAATTGTTTTGTCCTGGATTCGTTCGCGGTAATGCGGGGTGAGAATGAAAGCTCCCTTTACATTATCCTGTCTTTCCTTGCGGCCCAGATGTCCCTGAATGGGGGTGGCGCGTTTGCGAAGCAGCACATCGAACAAAACTGTCTTTTGCGTCAACGCTCCTACCTGTTGGGCAAGAAGCGCCGCTTGATTGTATCGCCGCCTGAATAGGCGCCAGCGATGCAACGGCACCGGTGCGATGAAATCCGCACTGGCCCAAAATTCCGTTCCTGCGCGTTGCATCCAGCCTGCCAACGCCGGGGCGGGATGCGTGCGGTCGGCATGTTTGAATGACAACACAATGCGTTTACTGGCTTCGTCGTAAAGCATCGGCGCTCTAGCCGCCGAAAACTCCGGTGGTTCTGCTATGCAGCCGCCGCATAAAAACCCATCTCCCACCGGCACTTCGAACGGCGCGCCGCAGCTGGCACAGACAGGTGGCGCTATAAAATGAATGTTGCTCCAGCAATCGGTACATAATGTCCGATGTGCACTGGTCGGCGCATCGCAGGATAGGCATAAAGGCGGCAATAACAGATCGAGAGCGCGGCTTGCGCTTCGCCGCAGGCGGGAAGTGGAAAAAGCAAAAGACATGGTGTCGGGGCTTTGGTCCCAGAGAAGGCTCGGTTATTGTAGCCGCATGAGCGACCCCAGCCAAATTCTCATCTTCGACCGCCGCCGTCTGCGGCAGAACCGCGACCGCGCTGCCGCCGGATTAGCGGCGCATTGCGTGTTTTTCGAAGAAATCGCCGGACAATTGATCGAACGTCTTGCCGATATCAAACAGGAGTTCATATCCGTGCTTAATCTCGGCGCGCAAACCGGTTTTCTCGCGCGCCATTTCTTGGAAAGAAAAACGCCATTTGTTGTCGCTGTCGATCTTTCGGAAAAAATGCTGTGTGCTGCACCTGGTCTTTGCGTGGCCGCCGATGAAGAGTTTTTGCCATTCACTCCCAACAGTTTCGATCTCATCATCAGCAATCTTTCTCTTCATTGGGTCAATGATCTGCCGGGTGCGCTGGTGCAAATCAAAAACTGTCTTCGTCCCGGCGGCCTGTTTCTGGCCTCCCTGATTGGCGGCGCCAGTCTGGTGGAGCTACGTACATGCCTTATGGAGGCCGAGCTTCAGATTGCAGGCGGCGCCAGTCCGCGCCTGTCGCCGACGCTCGATATGTCAACCGCCAGCGCCTTGCTTCAGCGTGCCGGTTTCGGCCTGCCGGTGACGGATATGGAAAATATTACACTTGAATATGCCGATCTCTTTGCCTTGATGCGCGAGTTGCGCGGCATGGGCGAAACCAATGTGCAACTCAACCGCTTGCGCCATCCGACCAGGCGCCAGCTCTTCACCGAGGCTGCCCGGATCTATCGAGCCCGTTTCGGCAATAACCAAGGTTGCCTTCCCGCCTCGTTCGAGATCCTGTTTTGGCATGGGGTAAAGCATTGATTTTGCATGGTTTTAACGGGATTTTAGGCATAAAAAGCGAAGCTGTCCCAAATCTTTAGGCCGTCGGGGACGTCCCGGCGCGCGGAGTCATAGTGTGAGCAAGATCGAAAAACCCGGCAATACCGGTTTGTCTTTTGAGACAGCCAAGCTGTTCGGCAAGGATTTCGACGTCCTGTTTGTCGTCGCCTCGATCGGCGTTGCCGTCACGCTGATGGTTTTTTACTTAATGTGCATGGCGACGGCGGGCGCAGCGCAAAAAACCTTTTTCTTAACCGTCCTTCCTTATGCCGAGCTTTTCATCGGCATTCTTTTGACCTGGGCGCTGGTTAAATATCTGCGCGTCGGCTGCATGCGAGGCGCCGAAGCCGAAGCACTCGCTTTGTCGCTACGGAATGCGAACGAGGAGCTTAATCGCCGGTTCGATAACGGAGAACAGATGGCCCGCGCCTTGCGCGAGAGCGAACAAAAATACCGCGCCATTTTCGAAAATGCCGGCACCGGCATTTGCCAGATTTCTTCCTCAGGCGAATGGCTTAATGCCAATCGCATGCTGGCGCAAATTCTTGGGTACAATAATCCGCAAGAACTCTTACGCGATCAGCCCGATCTGCATGGCCGTTTGTTCGTCGATGCGCGCCGCCGCAAAGAATGGTTCGCCGGCTTACAAGGGGGCGATGGTGGCAGATCGGAAATCGAACTTTACACCAAAACGCACCGTACGATCTGGGTCGTTACCAGCGGTCATGCCGTGCGCGATAATCGCGGCGCGCTCGATTACTTCGAATGCATCATGTACGATATTACCGAGCGGCGTCAGGCCGAACTTGCTCTGACCCAGGCCAAGGAACAGGCCGATTTCGCCAATCGCAGCAAATCCGAATTCCTCGCCAATATGAGCCACGAGCTGCGCACGCCGTTGAACGCCATCATCGGCTTTTCCGAAATCATCAAAGAGCAAATGTTCGGTGCCGTCGGTCAGCCTCAATATGTCGAATATGCCCGCGATATTTACGACAGCGGCGAGCTTTTGCTCTCGCTGATCAACGATATTCTCGATATGTCCAAGATCGAAGCCGGCAAGCGCGCTTTGGCCGAAACAGTATTCGACGTTGAACGCGTCATTCAATCGGTCGTTCGTCTGGTTGCCTCACGCGCCAAGCTCGGCAAGCTCAAACTCAATCTTCATGTGCCGAAAGATCTGCCGTCCTTGCGCGGCGAGGAGCGCGCGATCAAACAGATCATTACCAATCTTTTGACCAATGCGATCAAGTTCACGCCCGAAGGCGGCAGCGTGACGCTCGATACACGCATCGATGAATTCGGCCGCATGTGCATTACGATCAAGGATACCGGCGTCGGTATGTCGGTCGAAGAAATTCCGCTGGCGCTAGCACCATTCGGCCAGATCGAAAGCGCGCTGTCGCGCAAAAATCAGGGCACCGGTCTCGGCTTGCCGCTGACGAAAGCGCTGGTCGAATTACATGGTGGCGTGCTCGATCTCGAATCGCAGCCAGGATCCGGCACGACGGTAACGGCGATCCTTCCCGCCGATCGCGTCACTGCGCAGTCCGCAAAATCCCCAGCTTGATCAGCCAGCCCACCGTGCGCCACAGTGCATGCGCATCGGCAGACGGCATTAATGCAAAAACGTCTCCGGTAGAAATTCCATCCTGCGCCGCGACGCAGCTGATAAGTTTTGTGATGTCGTCCGGCGCTATCATCATATCGAGGCCGAAAAGATTGATCTCATGAGAGAGCAGCCTGCGGATCTGATCCGCATCGGCAACGACATGTAAGCGGTCGGTTTCTTTCAGCGCCGTGGAAGGGTAGGCGGCATAAATCGAGAACGGATCCGGCGCCAACGGCCAGCTCATATTTTTCTCGATATTTCTGGGCCTTGCCGCCGCCTCTTTCCACAAAGCTTCATGCGCCGCGATGATAGGACGCCAATCGTAAATGGCTTTTGCCCGCGCGCGAGCTTTATCGCTCATCGTCCGGCGAAGGGCTTTATTCTCGATCAGGAGTTTGAGCCTGTCCGCCGCCATTCCGGCGTCGATGGCGGTGGATAAGGCCGTCTTGCCCAGAAAGCCGCCATAGATCTCACGGCCATTAAGCAGTTGCTCGGTCAATTCACGGCCTGCACCGGGCGGCGGCATCAGGCTGCGGATCAAAAATCCATCTTTGCCGTCGGTCACGGATTCGCGATACCCGTCCCAATCGCTGACCACGCGCGGCAATCCTGCCGCCATGGCCTCAATCGGAGTCAGACCGAAGCTTTCCTGCACATTATCGACCAGCGACAGGAAAATATCGCCGGCTGCCCATAGCCCGTCGGGAAAGCGTGTGTCGTCGCTGGCGATAAAATGAACCTTCGCCTTGCGGCAAATATCGTCCGCCAGTTTTTCGAATTGCGCGGCGGCTTCCTTCGGCACGAAATAACCTTGCATGACAAGATGGACCGAAGCGCCTGTCAATTCGGCAGCACGTTCCGCCGCCTGAAACATCGCCAGCGGATGTGCCTTGATCGCGTGGCTCAAACGCCCGACCCACAGCAGAACGACATCATCTTCGCCAAGTCCAAGCCGCGACCGTTGCGCGGCGCGCTTTTCCGCTGTCACGCGTCCGGCAAATTTTTCACTATCGATGCCGAGCGGAATAACCGGTAATTGCACCGGGCACTCGTAAATGCCGCCAAACCTTGCCTTTAGATAAGCGGCGTAATGATCCCAGAAGTTACGAATGGCGGACGCCACCGTGCGTGAAGGGCAGATAATAGTATCGGCTTCATTGGAAGGGGCCAGACAATATTGTTCCAGCACGGCGCCGCCTTCGATGCCGCTGATCGCATGGGCGAGGCCGCAAAAGGCAAAGCCCGGCGCTTGCTGCCTTTGCCATAACAGGTTTTTGCTATCCGGATCGGCGCGGAAAATTACATCGTAATGCGGGAAATTTTCCCGTACGCGCCTCTGATCCGTCAGCACCAGCCGGGCGGGATCAAGTCCTGCTGCTCTCGCTGCTTCCTCGATTTCCCGCTGTCCTGCCGCATCGCCGACCAGCACATGGAATTTCTCCTGCGTGCCATAACGAAAATAGGCCCGCAGCCAATCCAGCACCGCGACTTGCAGGCCGAAAATCTTGTTCGCCTCATCGGGTGTTTTGACGGGCGTATAATGAAGGGCGACGGTCATGCGACCGGAAGCTATCATTGAGTCTCTCTCAGTGAAAGGCATCCGCTGGCTTTCGCCGCAGCACCATATGGAGTAAACCCCGTTCATGGAATGGCTCGACGAAGCGATTGTTCTTTCTGCCCGTCCGCAAGGCGAAAATGCCGCGGTGGCGACATTGTTGACGCCCGAACAAGGGCGGCATGCGGGATTGGTGCCGGGCGGGCAAGGGCGCAACGCGCGGCCTATCCTGCAGCCCGGCAACCGCGTGAAGGCCAAATGGCGCGCAAGGCTTGCTGATCAACTCGGTAATTACACGCTCGATCTGCTGGCTTCGCATGCGGCGGCATGGCTCGATAATCCTGAAATTCTGGCGATCATCGCCTCGGCCTGCGCCGTCACCGAAGCCAGCCTGCCCGAACGCCAGCCCTTGCCCGGTGTCTATGCCGGTCTTGCCACTCTGTTTGACTTGGCGGACGCCGATCTATGGGGCCCTTTGTATGTGAAATGGGAAATAGGATTGCTGCGTGCGCTCGGCTACGGGCTCGACCTCAATCGCTGCGCGGTATCGGGCACGGCGGATAATCTGGTTTATGTCAGTCCACGCACCGGCCGCGCCGTGTCGGAATCGGCCGGCGAGCCCTACCGGGAAAAGCTTTTGCCCTTGCCCGGTTTTCTGAGCGGCACGGCGGAATGGACGCATGAGGATATTGCCCAGGGCCTCGAGCTCACCGCCCATTTTTTACGCACGCATATTTTTTCTCATCCCCACAGCCGCCAGCTGGTTGCCCGGGACGGCGATTTACCGTTGGCGCGGCAGCGGCTGGCGGAATTTTACAAAAAGATTGCCAATAAAGCCGAAGCAGATGTTGCATGAGTAAAGCTTTATGAAATATGAACTGATCAAGGCCTCTTCCGAACAGGAATGGCGCATCTATCACAACATTCGTGAAAGCGTGTTGTGGATTGCGAAGGGGAGAAGCGGTTACGATCCAACGCGTAAAGAATAATACATTCCAGGCAATTATCCCTTTCTTTTAAAGTTAGATGGCAATGCCCTGGCGACAACGCGTCTCGATAATCGCGGCGATGGAACGGGGGTGGTGAGGCTGGTGGCCGTTGATGAGAGATTTCAGCGTCAGGGTCACGGGCGAGTATTGGCGGCAATGGTTGAAGATTATGCGCGCAACTTGGGGATACGGACTCTGTTCGTTAATGCCGCACCCGAAGCAATCGTTTTTTACGAGAAATTAGGATGGGAGCGCTTTTCCTGGGACTCAAATGAGCTTGTCGGCATTGCTGCCGATTGCGTACAAATGAAAAAGATTTTGTGAGCCAACCGAAAAGCTTGAAATATATAGCTAATATCTCTAACCACTCCTGATGCCTCGCATGAATCTGAAAACCAGGCCGCCCGACGGGCCGCCGGCCGAGATTATCGACAAAAAGCTGTCCGAAGCTTTGTCGGAACGCTATCTGGCCTATGCGCTGTCCACCATTATGGATCGCGCGCTGCCGGATGTGCGCGACGGGCTCAAGCCCGTGCATCGGCGGCTTATGTTTGCGATGCGCGAATTGCATCTCAATCCCGGGCAGCCGCCGAAAAAATCAGCCCGTGTGGTCGGCGACGTCATCGGCAAATTCCATCCGCATGGCGATACGGCGGTGTATGACGCCCTCGTGCGTTTGGCGCAGGATTTTGCCCAGCGTTATCCGCTGATCGAAGGGCAGGGCAATTTCGGCAATATCGACGGCGATAACCCGGCCGCGATGCGTTATACCGAAGCGCGCCTTACCGAAGTCGCCAAGCTTCTGCTCGATGGTATCGAAGAAGACGCGGTCGATTTCCGCGCCACCTATGACGGCAGCAGTGAAGAGCCCGTGGTGTTGCCGGCCGCTTTCCCCAATCTGCTGGCTAACGGTTCTGCGGGCATTGCGGTCGGTATGGCGACATCGATTCCGCCGCATAATGTCAGCGAATTGTGCGACGCGCTGCGCCACCTGATCAAATTCCCCAATTCGCATATCGACAAGCTGGTCGGCTTCATTCCCGGCCCCGATTTCCCGACCGGCGGTGTGCTGGCCGAAAGCCGCGAGGCGGTGGTCGAAGCTTACAAAACCGGCCGCGGCTCGTTCCGCCTGCGCGCGAAATGGGAACTGGAAGAACTGAAACAGGGCGTCTGGCGCATCATCGTCACGCAAATCCCGTATCAGGTGAAAAAATCCGACCTGATCGAGAAAATCGCCGAATTGCTGACGGCGCGCAAGCTGCCACTGCTCGACGATATACAAGACGAATCGGCCGACGATGTGCGCGTGGTGCTGACGCCCAAGAGCCGCAATGTCGACCCTGCCGTGCTGATGGAATCTTTGTTCAGGCAGAGCGAGCTCGAAGCCCGCATCTCTCTCAATCTCAATCTGCTCGATAAAGACTGCGTTCCGCAGGTGATGGATCTGCGCGCGGCGCTGCAGTCGTGGCTCGATCACCGGCAGGATGTTTTGGTGCGCCGCTCGAAATACCGGCTGGCGCAGATCGAGGCGCGGCTCGAAGTACTGGCGGGCTACCTGATCGCCTATCTCAATCTGGATAAGGTCATCAAGATCATCCGCACCGAGGATGAACCCAAACCCGTCCTGATGAAAACCTTCAAGCTGACCGACAATCAGGCGGAAGCGATTCTCAATATGCGCCTGCGTTCGTTGCGCAAGCTCGAAGAAATGGAAATCAAGACCGAGCAGAAAGACCTGGCGGGCCGCGAAGCCGAATTGCGTAAATTGCTTAAAAACGAGGATGCGCGCTGGCAGAAAATCGACGGCGAACTGGTCGAGCTCAAGAAAATGTTCGGCAAAAACACGCCGCTCGGCGCGCGCCGCACCGAAATCGCCGATGCGCCCGCCACTATCGATGTGCCGGTCGAATCCTTCATCGAGCGCGAAAATGTCACCGTGCTGTGTTCGGCCAAGGGCTGGATCCGCGCGATGCGCGGCCATATCGCCGAAGATCCGTCAGTCCGCGCTGCCGTCAAATATAAGGAAGGCGATGAGGAGCGTTTTTTCCTCAATGCCGAAACGACAGATAAGGTTTTGCTATTCGCCGGTAATGGCCGTTTCTATACGCTGGGCGGCGATAAATTGCCGGGCGCGCGCGGCTTTGGCGAACCGGTGCGGCTGATGATCGATCTGCCGAATGAGGCCGATATCGTCGGTATCGTCAAATATGCCGCCGATCAAAAATTCATCGTCGCCAGTTCCGACGGGCGCGGCTTTATCGTCAAGACTGAAGACGTTCTCGCCCAGACCAAGAACGGCAAGCAGGTTCTGAATGTCGGTGAGGATGCGCGCGCCGTTGCATTTGCGCCCGTCACCGGCGATCATATCGCTGTGATCGGCACCAACCGTAAAATGCTGATTTTTCCGATCGCCGACTTGCCTGAAATGGGCCGTGGCCGCGGCGTGATTTTACAGAAATACAAAGATGGAACTTTGTCGGACGTCAAAGCCTTCAAACTCAAGGAAGGCCTGGTCTGGAAATCCGGCGACCGCGACCGGACAGAGACCGATCTGCGCAGCTGGGTCGGCGAGCGCGCCCAGGCCGGCCGCATCGCGCCCAACGGCTTCGCGCGAAGCAACAGGTTTAGCTAAGGCTCGTGCCTTATTATCTTGGCGTAGGGGTTGGCGAGCGCGCGCATCATGTCGTCTAATCGAGGTGCAAGTTTTGCTTCTTCGCGCGTCAATGGTTCAGGAAGGGCATGGCGATCACGGTATGACCTTCCTACCGGCTGGTCGTGCGCTTCTGTAGGCGCGCGTATTTTTTCGCGAACAAAACTGCCCCCGTATAATGGGGGATTGTCGTCGACTGCAAATGACGCTTGAAGTGTCGAGTCAGACAACTCTGTTCGCTGATCTTTCTGCGGAGATGGGCCGTTCTCACGACCAGCATGATTTATTTCGGAAGGTAAGGAAGGCTTGTTAGGAGGATCAAAAGATGGCTCAATTCGATGATCTTCTGTGGCCAAACGCGCTTTACTATCGACAAGATTATTTGTAGCAGGCAGGAGCCTTTCGCCAAATATGGAACGGGCAGTTTGCCAGGCTATAGGCGCCAATATGCCTCCTATAACAGTCAATATTGCCAAACCATTCTTATGAGATTGAGGCATTACCGATTCTCCCGACCCGGCACAATTTCACAACCGTGCAATAGATCGGGAAAAGCTGCAATAGATTCTCATGAGACTTTGATTAGCGCGGATTAGGCTGGTGTCGCTGCCAAAGAGTTCTTGAATTGGGCCAGACCCGACAGCCACTTCGTGCTGCGTCCGATGCTTTCCGATAAGGGATTATGCAACTTCGCCGCATCGGCAATACGGTTAGCCAATCCATAGAAACCCGCACCCAGTTTCCGGGTTGTCATATCATGCGCGGCTCCGTAGTAGCCGTTAAAATCGCAATAACCCGCATCGGCGATACGTGCTGCCGCATATTTCCAGTTCTCTTTGCCCGCCGTCGTTCCCAAGGCATCGGTAATTTCTTTCCTCAGATTGTGCCCGTCCACTGACGTGAATTTGTCGAACTCACCAGCATTAACATGGCGCATAATTTCCGCACGCAAATCGCCTGCACCCGAGATGCTTCCCGGCGCATCAGGAATAGGCGGTGGTGGTGTCGTGCCCGGTCCGGGGGATGTTTCTCCCGGTGGAAAAATATGAGAAGGAGGCCGGGTACCAATGCCCGTACCTGGTGCCGGGGTGGACTCCAACCCGACAGACTGCAACGCATGATGAATGGCATCGGTCGGAATCAGGCTGACCAATTCATAACCAATTATACCGCCAATGGCAGCGAAGGCGGTGCCTTTGAAGAAAGCCTTTGCGGCGTCTTTCTTTGTAAAAGTTCCACCCGCAAGATGGCTTGCGCGTTTGGCTCTGACCAGGCCGGTGATTCCTCCTGCAACAAGACCGCCTACGGCCATCGTCGAGGCCATCGGCAAGGCGAATGCGGCTGCAGCGACCACGAAAACAAGGCGAACGCTTGCGCCGGTGGCTACGCCGATTGCGATTTCTTTCCAATTGCGGCCGACTTCGAACGCCGCATTCTTAAATCCATTCCACACTTTCTTGCCGAAGCCTTCCGGCGCAGCAACAGGAGCAGGAGGACGTGCGGCTTCAACGGCCGTGTTGATCTCATTCAGGCGAGTCTGGCTGTCACGAGCCGTACGCAGGATTTGATAATTGATCGTATTATGGATGTCATAAAGCGTATTATATTCCTTTGCCGCGCGCGCCCGCTCAGCCGGAAAAGGTGAATGAGAGGCATCGTGGTAAGCTTGGCCTATTTTAGCGGTAAGTTCGGTTTCTTTCTGGCTAAAGCGCTCCTCGAGGCTTTTCAGAAAAATGATACCTTCTGCGATATTATAGGGAGGATTGGCTGGTGCTCCCGCTGCGGGGGGCGGTAACGGTGCCTGGGCAGTCAACCGGTCTTCTATCTCTTTTCTTATTTCTCGCAGGAAATTTTCATATTCGGCCCATGTTTGAGCATCATAGGTGGCCGGAGGTGTAGTGCTTGTAAATGTATTGATGTCGCGGCGAATACGGCGCAGCGCAGCTCTTTCAGCCGCGCGCGCTGCTTCTATGGAAGGATCAATCAAAGCGTCGCGGCCGGTTTTGAGGGCTTGGCCCAGCTTTTCGGTATCCATCAGCATGCGATGGTAATGGCCGTCGCGTTCGGCAGCCGGTACGGCATTAAACTGTGTGTGAAGAGTTTCTATTTCTTCGTGCAGCTTGTTGAGAGCGGTAAGCCCCTTTTCCACACGATGAGGGGCAGTCAGAGGGGGCGTAATTTCAGTATCGCGGCTATTTATTTGAGCAATAATATCTGTATTAATGCGTTGAAGTTCGGTGCCGAGATTAAACACGCTGGGGAAAACCGCCCAGCCTGCGATCGGGTTTAAGCGAAAAAAATCGGCAGGGTTGTTTGTAGCCGTTTTTATGTTCGCCAATATTGTGCGTTCTTGATCAATGACCGCCATTTTTATTTCCCTGTTTATCGCCGCCCTTAAATATAGCCCATGAAGGCATGCCGGAATTTATCACAAAGCAAGTATTAAGCCAACCGCGGCAAATAGTTTCGCGCAGATTTTATGGTTAATTTATGTAATGCCGCAATGAGGAATTGGGCCACCAAACAACAAACCGCTTCAGCTATGCCGGTGCTTACCGAGGCGCGTGGGTAAACATCTTCTCGTTGTTGAGCAGGATTTTTTCGATATGGCGGATCGGAGATTCCGGATGCGCCTTAATCATCTCGACCCCTGCATGGTTAAGGTTTGCTGCTGCTTCATGCAGGCCGTGGTTGTTCAAGTTTTGAACCATATCGCCGATACGGGCCGCCGCATGATGCCAGTCGTTCTTTCCAATAGCCGCGTTAGCTTGATCGACCAGACCCGGGAATTCGGCATGCAAGCCGTTCAGCAGGCCCTGCATATCGGTTGCCGGGGCGGGAGTAGGAGTCGGTACAGGCGGCGGGGTAACGCTCGATGTATCGGGTGTGGGCGCCGTTGCATGATGAGACAAATCCGCCCATCCGCCGCGCACCAGATTCACGGATTTTGTGGCTGGTGGTGGAGTTGTATGGGTTGCATCCGGCGCGGTGGGCTGCGGAGCTGGCGTGTCGGCATGCGTCGGCACGGCAGCATGATCGCCGCCGAAAACGGAGAAGCCGCCGGTTAAACCATGGAACAACGCGCCGATGCCGTAACCGATGCCAAAGCCGATAGTTCCCATAACAGCGCCCGCAGCGCTTGCCTTCAGCGCTTGACGCCAGCCCCAAACCGGTTTGTCGCCGACATGGGCGTAAGTGCCGAGTAATTTCGCTTCTTTCACTTCGTCGCGATAGGTTTTGAGCGCCTTGCGATGACGCGCATAATCCATTGCCGTACGGGTCGCCGCGCCCACGGCTGCCGATATGGCCAACGTTCCGCCCACGACAACTGCCCCAGGCAAACACAGGCTCGACGCCGCGCAGGCGAAAGCCAGTTTGAGGCCAAAGCCGGCACCGCCGCCGGCAGCGCCGATAACCAATTCTGTTTTATGGGTGCGGATATAGCCGTTGATTTTCTTGCAAACTGTCGTTGCAGCTGCACGGAAGTTTCGGTTGCTGTTCGAAACAGGGCGGGTTTTTTCACGTTCCGGCCGTCCCGTGAATGGACTGAAGCCGATAGCGGAAACGCCGATTTTGGTGTTTTCCAATACATTGGCGGCAGTTTCGTGCGCTGCTTGCCAGCGATTATTGGCATTCGCCGCCAGCGTTTTCTTTTTCTCTCCGGCGTAATGTCGAATAGCGCTTGCGCCGAGACCGACAAGTCCCCCGACATTCGCTGGAACTCTTACCCAATCATTCAGACCAACGGAATCTTTGTTAGTTCTTGTCTGGCCAGTCGCATTACCGTGATCTTCAACCGGAGTGACTGCTGCAGCGGCATTAGGATCAACGGCCGCACTAGGATCGGTGCTTGCTGCCGCCGCCTGAGGCGCAGACATAGCCTGCGCACGTGCTTTGTCGAACTCAGTCAGAGAACAAATCTTCGTTTCAGGGTTTTGATCCGCAAGCGTGCGCAACTCATCGAAACTCTTCTCGATAATATGCAGGAATTCTTCATTGACCGGCTGGCAGAAAACGATCGCTTGCCATTCTATTGCGGTCTTATCATCGATTGTTCTGCTATTCAGATCATTCTTTTTGATTTCGAGCAGCCGCTGAATTGTGTTGAATGTCCGCCAGGAGCTGACGAGGCTTATGCCGCTGGCTGTTTCAGCGTTAGACGATGAATTGCGCTCCGCTCCCTTTTTCACCAAGAGGAGCTCTGCTCTGTAGTTATCGATAACGGGAGTATTTGCTCCGGCAAAATATGTATTGCTTAAAACCTCGTCGATTCTCGTCACCAAATTTTGCAATGTATTGCGTTCGATTTCATGAGCTTGCTGAGCGATCGGATCGACAGCAGGGGCAACATCGGCATCCACAACAATCGGTTCAACCGCGTTGTTGTCGGCATGGATGTCGACTGAAGTTTCGCCGGTTGTTTCGGGCTCAGCTCGGCTTGTTAAGCGGCTAGCGGCTGCATTCCAAATGCCTGACAGTTTGCGCACGGCTGCTGCGCCGGTGGCCAGGATAGCGCTCTTTCTTTTGGGGGTTGATCCAGCAAGCGTGCGCAGCTCGTTGAGATCTTGTCCCGTAATTTTCATTAACTTTTCATTTCTCCACGCACAATAGCCAGCAGCCCGCCACTGTGTCATGTCTTCATTGGCGGTCGCCTCTAATATGCTTTTGAGCTTTTTCTGTTCGGAATCAAAAGAGTTGTGAATATCTGAAAGGTACTGGTGAATTTCAGTAGCTGTTCTGTCCGCTACAACAAGGGTCAGGAAGGATTGCGCAATTCGGTTTTGGCCGCGGAGATAGTGCTTATACTCTTCTGTAATGGTGCTGTCGTTTTCAGCCGGCCACGCACCGCTCAAGGCCTCGTCGATTCCTGCCACCAAATTTCGCAACGTGGTTTGCTCGATTTCATGGGCTCTAAGCTTAGCCGTGTCGATATGCTCAGCAGCTGATTCAGCCGCGACATCATCGGCCACATCGGCAGGCGTAAGGTCTGCGGGCAAAGCGCTTCTTGATTGTCCGCGAGCAGGGATGCTGAGACCGTCAGCAGCTCCAAGAGAACCGTCTGGATTTACTGCCGTGCCGTTACTTCTTGCGTTTCTTAGAATTCTTCCGATAGGCGAGCTTGGGCTTGCTGCTTGAATAGGAGCAGCTGCTGCATCGACCGGAGGACCGGAGAGAGCAATAACTTCCGTGCCGCTATCAAGCACGTTGATGCTTGGCATAGGCGCAACTTTTTCAATAACTACGGCTTCGGCCGTATCGAGTTTTGGCGCCGGTAGAAGGCGAATTACTGTAGATTTATCTTCGACCAGAGTAGCCCGTAAAATATCCCGTTCGAACAGGAAATCATTGGGTATTGGATAGGATTGTGCGATTTTCGAATGTACATTTTCCATATATTCATCCGGCAGCGGATCATAAGATTCAATGCCAATCAGACGAACCAATTCCTCGGTGCTGGATGCCACAATGCCGAGCTCATTTTGTGAGCTAAGAAAATCGCGCGTCGCAGAAAACATTGCCTCCAGAAATTCGCTATCGTTCGGTTCCGCAGCCAGTTCGTGAATGGCTTCGTTTAGTTGCCACTCTATAGAATGGAGAATGTCGACCGCGCCTGTTCTTCTATAGGCAAACGCAAACTGGTAAGGGAAAGACAGGTTTAGGTATATCTGCCGGTATTCCTCTAGCCATTTTTGCTGAATTTCCGATTTAGGTACTGCCTCTAATTCCGCGACCTCATCGAAAAACTCTTTGAACCGGTCGCGGATGGGAGCCGCTACTTCGTCTTGATGCCTCAAAAACTCATGCCAGCCGGAAAGAGACCGTACGGTCACGGCCTGATAAAGTTCCGCTGCTGGCAGTATATCCATAATTTTGGCCAAAATTTCATCTGTGTATTTCTCATTGGCTGCATTGCGCTTGGTAAGCTCGTTATGGTTTTCTTTCAGTGCATTACGAATGCTTGCGGCCAAAGCATTGGCGGCTGCATCGCTTCCGTCGCCATTGGATATTTTGGCCGAAATATCGCTGAACCATTTCGACAACTCATCGTGGTTATCCAGCAATGCAAGATCTATATCGCTTTGATAGGCCGTATTTCCTTCGGCCGAATCGTTGGCGTCGGCCAGCTCGTTAAATCGTTCCTCTATGCGTTGCCGCAAACTCGACAATTGTTCGCCGAACGCAGCAAGTTCGTCCATACTCAAGTTTTTGCTTTTGGCCCCGGCTTCTTGCCTGAATTCTTCGACTGCGTCGAACCAGTTCAAAATTATTCCGTCGTACCGCGCTGCTTGCCAGCGGCTGCTCTCGATCGCCTGTACCTTGAGAATCTCCTCGATTACCTTTTCGCCAAATCTATTGGCGTTTCGATAAACAGCGGCTTCCCATTTTTCCTGTCTTTTGGCTTCTTCGCCGATGGTTTTGCTCGCTTCCTCGTAAATCGCGTCCAGATCGGACTTTAGCGTTTTCGGCAAACTGGTGACGACAAACCTGGATTTATCTTGGATTGAAGCAGGAAGCCCCATTACAAGCGTGCCGTCTGAAGTAGAGACGATTGGGTTTTTGCGCCACTCAGACTGGAACCAATGCAGCCAATCGCGGCCTTCCGAAGCGCTATAGGGAATCGACGCATCGGAGATCTGCCTCAAGCGATCCGTAAATCTGGTGTCCCAATCAAAATAGAATTTCAATTCGGGACGCTGGTAATCTTCAGGGGTTAGGTGTGCAACGACATTGCCCAGCACCTTGGTTAACTGCTGCAGTGCATTCTGTTCCGCCATGTTAAAAGCGGCGGTGGGGTGCAGCACCGGAGGAGAAGGAGGGGTGACGTTTTCTTCGGCTTCCGCGCCCTCTGTCCCGTCCAGATCCACGACGAACTCTTCACCGATTACCAGTTCTCCGCCTTCCGCATCGGCTGACGCCGGCGGATCGTTTTCAGGAAATGAGGGGGGCGGGCCTGCGCTGTCCAAGCCCAGCGTGGTGTCTTCATCACCATTGCCTTCACGCAAATCAAGAGAATCCGTCATATCAATCCTTCGAATAATTTTTAATATTCCGTATGAAAATAATTACAGGCGTAAATTACCAAAAAACCATTGGTTCTTCTACGTTTTTAAATGGTTTCATCGGGATTTGTTTGGTTAATTCCGGCGCCAATTGCCCAAAAATAGCAAGTGACCGTTAGTAAAAGCTGCAATTAGGCAAGGCCCTGCGCGGCCTCTTTTTCTTTAATCACTTTATCGATGGCGGCACGCTCGACCGTCGATAAACGCAAACTGGCCGATTTTAACTGGCCGCAGGCGGCCATAATATCCCGTCCGCGGGGACGCCTGACAGGGCTGGAATATCCGGCCGCGTTAACCAGATCACCGAATTTCTCGATTACATCCCAATCCGAACATTCGAACGGCGCGCCCGGCCATGGGTTGAAAGGGATAAGGTTGATCTTGGCCGGGATGCCCCGCAGCAGCCGTACCAATTCTTTCGCATCGGCCGCACTATCATTAACGCCTTTTAACATTACATATTCAAACGTGATGCGCCGCGCATTGCTGGCGGCCGGATAGTCACGGCAGGCTTTCAGCAATTCCTTGATCGGATATTTCCGGTTGATCGGCACGATCTGATCGCGCAATTCATCCGTCACCGCATGCAAACTGATCGCCAGGCCAACGCCCAATTCCTCGCCGCATTTCTTGATCATCGGCGCCACGCCAGAGGTCGAAAGCGTGATCTTGCGCCGGCTGATGGCGATGCCTTCGTTATGCATGATGATGCGCAAGGCCTTCGCCACATTATCGTAATTATAAAGCGGCTCGCCCATACCCATAAAAACCAGGTTTGAAAGCATTCGGTCATTATTGGTGGAAGGTTTACCCTGCGTAGCTCCCGCGTTTGCGGGAGCGAAGCGGGGCCATTCGTTCAAGGCATCGCGCGCCAGCAGCACCTGCATAACGATCTCGCCCGCTTCCAGATTGCGCACCAGCCTTTGCGTGCCGGTATGGCAGAAACGGCAGGTCAGGGTGCAGCCCACTTGCGATGAAACGCACAAAGCGCCGCGGTCTTTTTCCGGAATATGCACGCATTCGATTTCCTGCCCGTCCGTCATGCGCAAAAGCCATTTGCGCGTGCCGTCGGAGGATTTCTGATCCTGCGAGATGCCCGGCCGTCCGATGGTAAAATGCGCAGCCAGTTTTTCGCGCGCCGGCTTGGCAAGGGTCGACATTTTGGCAAAGTCGCGTGCACCGTGGAAATAAAGCCACGACCAAACCTGCTTGGCGCGAAACGGTTCGAGGCCGCAGGCGACCAGCGCCTCTTTCATCTCAATGAAATCGAGGCCGATCAGCTCGCGCTTGCCGTCAGCCGCAGCCGATGGCGCGAATTTTTTCGCATGATTGGAAATGCCCATATAAGGACAGATATCAGATGTCGCAGGCCCGATTCAATGCGTCTTGGAGGGTTTTTTCTTTTTCACAGGGGCTTTAGGCCTGCTTTCGTCCGGATAACCGCAAGCTTTGCCTATCGCCTGATAGGCTGCCGCAGCGCCTTTTGTATCAAGCGTATCGGTTACCGCTGCAATGCTTTTCGCCGCTGGCTCGCCTTTAATCGTCATGCGCGAGCCGTCGCGAATGGCGGCTGCCAGCGCGTGATCGGTCGCCGCGTCGCGCGACCAGGCGGTATCCTTTTGCGTAAAGAGGTCGAAAGATTTTTTGCCGATTTCGACTTCCACGTCGCTGGTCGATTTGAAATTATATCCGGCCGTATAGCTCACGACATCCTTGCTGTTCTCGCCCGGACGGTGCGTTATGGTTAACCAGGCCGGACCGCGCTTGAACTTTATGTTAGGCGCAAAATGGATCGGCAAGGTCATATAGCAGGTCAGCTGATCGCCATTGCCGTCGGTATTGGCCTTCCAATTACCGAAACTGCCAATCAGTTTCGGCGCGGCGCTCTTGGGCGGTTGCGCGAAGCCGGACACCGGTAGTGTTATGGCAATCGCGAGGCAGAGAAGAAAACTTAAACGAATCATCGCTTGTGAAAGTAAGCGAGGATGGAAGCGAGAGCAAGCTATTGCCCGCTCTTGGCAAGGACCGCATAAACTATAAAGGCGATAACTAAAAAGATAATCAGAATCCCGGTCCAGAACTGCCATTCGGGCCGTTCCGGTTTTTTCGGCGCATCAAGCCCGCGCCGCTTAAGTTCGTCGCTCAAGGTGCGGTTTATTTTTTCAATATTCTCCGGCGACCAAGAACCGCCGCCGAGACCTCCGCCAGCGCCACCACCCATTTTTCTCTCCGTCGGTTAAAGTTTTCCCGTTGCCGTAGTTTCCGCCGTCGCCGGCGTGCCATTGATCAGGGGTTGCAAGACAGGAGCCAGCGCTTTCAGCATTTGGGCCGAAAGCGCGCTGGTAAATTTATAATTGGCCGCATCGTCGCCGGCGACATGGGCCGTGATGGTGCCAAAGAAACGGCCGCCGATGAAAAAGACAAAAGTGCCGGTCCGGTTCATAACGCGCGACGACAGTAATTTGCCGCCCGTGCCAAACTCGTCATAACGCTGGTCGCCGGTGCCGGTCTTGCCGCCGATCACATAAGGCTGACCGGCCGCGTCGGCATAGCCGCCTTTCACACGCTTGGCGGTGCCGTTTTCGACCACGCCGATCATTGCGTTTCTTACCACCTGCGTGATCTCGGGATCCAGCAATTGCGGCGAATGCTTATCGCTGTCATGGATCAAATAGGTTTGATAGGGCGTGTTCAGTCCGAACTGCAAAGATTCGAACCGCACGGTCGGTTTCTTGACCCCGTTATTGAGAATAATGCCGACCAGTTCGGCCAGCGCGCCAGGCCGGTCGGCCGAGCTGCCGATGGCCGTGGCCAGGCTCGGCACCAAATGATCGAACGGATAGCCCAAGCGCGCCCAACGTTTGTGAATGCGCGCGAAAGCGTCCTGCTCCAGAATAATGCGAATGCGCGCATCTTGTGCGCGCTTAAGGCTGGGGCGGAACAGCCAGGCATAGCTTTCTATCCGCACTGGCTGGCTCACTTCCAGAATGGCGCTGCGCGTCGCGTGCGGATTAGCCTGTAGATAACCCGCCAGCCATAATTCCAGCGGATTGATCCCGGCGATATAGGCGCGATCCGAAAGATTATAATGATCGGTATTATAATTATCGTAAAGCTTGTGAAGGCGATCGTCGCTCAAATTGCTTGCGGCCGAATGTTGCGCCATGAAGCCGGCATAGCTCGCAAAATCCGCCTGCGGTTTGACCGAACGGAACATGGTGGTGAGAGCGGTTGCACCTTTATGGCCGTGATTGATCAATCTCTCCAGGATGTCGACCGCCGATAAATTGGCAAACTCCTCGATATAGCGATTGAGATATTCGGTGCCTTCGTGATCGGCAAAACGCTCGAGATAGGATTGGCGCGCGCCCGATTCTGCATTTTCCATCAATTCCTGTTTGGTCTGCGGCGCCTGCGCGATCGTGTAATTGACGATATCGCGTAGCAGTCGCACGAAAACCAGATTGACCGAATTGGCAAACGCCTCGCGAAGATCAAAGGTCCGGCCGTCTTCTTCGTGTTCGAAATTGACGAAACGATGCTCCCCGCCGCCGGTGAAAAAAGTCTCGCTCGGATTGGCCGAATATTGGCGGTCCATAGCGGCTTCCAGCATGGCCTGCAGATTGGCGTCCGGATGATCGGCCAGCCAGCCGGTCGACCATTCCGTCAGCACGTCAGGGGCATCCCCCGCCAGCGTATGCAGATCGTCATGCGAAAGCCCGGCATAACGGCGGTGCAGTTCGCTGATAATTTCAAGATAAGTCACCAAAGTGCGCAGCTTGGCGGTCGAGCCGAGATCCAGTTTCATGCCTTCATTCATGTCGAACGGCTCGTCGATATTGTCGGCCTGCACACGAATGCGATTTTCGCCGGCGGTCTTTTCGTAAATCATCACGCTCCATTTTATCTTGGAGGGATCGTTCTCGGGGTCGAGCAGGCGGAAACCATAAAGGCCGATCGATTGCAGGAAGTTCCGGTCGCCCATCTTGCGCAGGAACGCCACCGTATTCTGTTGCGTGATTTCATCCAGCGATGTCCGGGCCGTCAGGTCGATGCGGTCGAGCTCGTAAAGTTTTTTTATGCCCAGCATTGTCAACAGATGGGTGCGCAGTGCATTGACCGCCTTTTGCTCCATATAAGGAGCCTGCACCAAAGGCGGCGGTTCCGAGAGAAAACGAAAGCGCGCCTGCTTGGTTGCGTCGCGCAAGGCAGGCGTAATCACTTCGGCTTCGGCCAGACGGTCGAGCGTCGCATCGGTCAGATCGTCGAGGGCTCCGCGATCGACCACCAGATAATAATTGGGCCGCCGTTGCGCCAGAATAAGCCCAAGCGCTGCGCGGTAAACATGCGCCTTGCTGCGCAGGGAATCCGGATCGGTGTCAGGCAGATTGAGAGCTGTAATCGCTTCGCGTAGATCAATGCCAAACCAGGTCCATAGCCCGTCGCCGATACTATTGACCTCGCCGAAACCGGGACGTGCGCCGAGCGGTGTGCTGTTGAGATAATCGAGCACGATCTGCTTGCGCTCTTCCTGCGTATCGGGCCCGTCCAGATAAACCCGCAGGCTGGCGGAAATCAGCTGCCGCCATTTATCCATCGCGCCATGCGTTTCGCCGCCCGGAGAAAAACGGAATTTCTCGATCTGCGTCGCCAGCGTGCTGCCGCCGCCGGCATTAAGGCCGGGATTAAGGCGCTGCATGAAGTGCCCGACGGAAGCATACGCCAAACGCCTCCATTCGATCACGGGATTGCGCGTCGCCGGGCCCGGCCGCAGCAATTCGCGATTTTCGATGTAAAGCAGCGTAAAGGTCAGCAACGGCGGGATCGCATCGAAATTGTTGAAAACCCGGGTCGGGTAGCTGGCGGCGTAAATCGATTTTCCGCTTTGATCGTAAAGCGTCAAACCGGTCGCGGTTTTAACGTGGTAGATCGGATAAAAACCGCGATCCATGAAATAATCGTAAGTCGGCGTCGCGCGCGCTTGTGCCGCGACCGTATAATTATCGGCCGCCAGCGATTTTATATAGAAGGGCAGATAGTTATAGCCGAGCCGCTGATTGTAAGGCCCGTCGCTCGGGTAGCGCAGATTGGCGTTCAGGCCGGGCTCGACATCGAAATGGATCAGGCTTCCATAATAAGAAAGCCATTGAGCTTGCAATTTTGACGTGTGCATTTCGTCGCGCGCCACGACGAAAAAGATCGTCACCAGCCCGATGAAAATCAAAAGCGGGACGATCCATAAAAATCGCAGAGGACGGACACGAGGAGGGCGGTAGGGAGCTTCGTCGTTGTAGGAGCGAAAAGCCACGTGGGGAAAACTCCTAAAGCGGCAGCATCGTGCGCAGTTTCTCGATCAGGCCGGCATGGGTAACCTCGAACTGCTGCTTGGCGGCGAGATCCTTGACCAGAACCGTCCCCTTGGCTTTTTCGTTGGAGCCGAGCAGGACGGCAAAAGGAATGCCGGATTTGTCGGCATATTTAAGCTGCTTCTCGAGCTTGGCGGGCTCCAGATAATTTTCGACATTGAAACCGGCATGCCGCAATTCGGCTGCGAGCGCCAGATAGGCGCCGCTCAATTGCGGATCGAGCTGCGTGATCAAAATTTGCACGCTGTTCGGAACCGCGGCCAGCAAGTTACTGGCACGCAGCTGATCGAATAGCCGCGTCAGGCCGATGGAAAGACCGACGCCCGGCAATTTCGATTTGGTATAAAGACCGGCCAGATCGTCATATCGGCCGCCCGAACAGACACTCCCGAATTCCGGATGATCGTCGATCAAAGTTTCGTAGACGGTGCCGGTATAATAATCGAGCCCGCGCGCGATCTTGAGATCGAGTTTCGTGCGCCGTTCCGGCACGCCAAGCGCTTTCAGCGCATCGATCATCTGCGCTGTTTCGGCTAACCCTTGCCGGAAAACCTGATGTTCGGTTTTTTGCCGACGCAATTCGGCCAGCATATCGTCATTGCCGCCTTGATGAGCGATCAATTGCAAAAGATCATCGGCGATTTTTTCGCCGATGCCCAATTCGATCAAAGAGGCGCGGACCTTATCGCCGCCGATTTTGTCGAACTTGTCGATTTCGCGCAAAACCAGCTTCTGCTTTTCCGCATCTTCAATGCCCGCACCGGCCAGCAAGCCCAGCAGGATTTTACGGTTGCTGAAACGGATAGTAAAATCACCCACTTTCAGCTGTTCGAAAATCTGCACGATGATCGCGGGCAATTCCGCGTCATAGGCGGGATCGAGCTTATCCTTGCCGATCACATCGATGTCGCATTGGTAGAATTCGCGGAAGCGGCCTTTCTGCGCTCGCTCGCCGCGATAGACGCGCTGGATCTGATAACGCCGGAACGGAAAGGCCAGCTGATGCTCGTGCTCGGCGACATAGCGCGCCAGCGGCACCGTCAGGTCGAAACGCAAAGCAAGTTCCGGCGCATGGCCTTGCTGGATGGCGCCGGTCGATTGCACGAAGTAAACCTGCTTTTCGGTCTCGCCGCCCGATTTGGTCAGCAATACATCTTTCAACTCGAACACCGGCGTCTCAATCGGCACAAAGCCAAAGCGCTCATAGCCGCGGCGGATCACATCCAGCATATGCTGGAAGATCATCTGCTCACGCGGCAGAAGCTCGAGCGTTCCGGGAGGGGTGCGGGGCTGGATATGGGGCATCGGGGCTCAAATCGGCATCTGGAGAATCAGGCTTGTTGATAACATGCGGATTATTGGGACGGAAGCAATTGCCAAAGCTTTTTTACTTTTTTCGACTATGCTAGTTAGAATTAAACCTGATGCGTAATATATGGCCCTAATGCTGAAAATTATCCGCCCCGACGACTGGCATGTGCATTTGCGCGACGGCGAAATGCTCAAAACGGTGCTGCCTTTTACCGCACGTGTTTTCGGCCGCGCGGTCGTAATGCCGAATCTGAAGCCGCCGGTCACCACCACCGCGCGCGCCAAAGCCTATCGCGACGAGATTATGGCCGCGCTGCCGAAAGGCGCTTCTTTCACGCCGCTGATGACGGTTTACCTGACCGATACGACCGATGCCGGCGATCTCGCGCAAGGCCATGCCGATAAAATCGTCACCGCCGCCAAACTTTATCCGGCAGGGGCCACCACCAATTCAGATCAAGGCGTCGCCGATATTAAAAAGATTTATCCGGTGCTGGAGCGCATGCAGAAAATCGGCATGCCTTTGCTGGTGCATGGCGAAGTAACCGATCCTGATGTCGATCTGTTCGACCGCGAGGCCGTTTTCATCGATAAAGTGCTAACGCCTCTGCGGCGCGACATGCCCGGGCTCAAGATCGTGTTCGAGCATATCACGACCGAAGAAGCCGCCGATTATGTCGCGGCTGAGGGGAAGGGCGGCAAGCTGGCCGCCACCATTACCGCCCATCATCTCATGATCAACCGGAATGCCCTTTTTACCGGCGGCATACGGCCGCATTTTTACTGCCTGCCTGTTGCCAAACGTGAAAAGCACCGGGTGGCTCTGACCAAGGCTGCGACCTCGGGCGCTCCTATGTTTTTCCTCGGCACCGACACAGCCCCCCACGATCGCAAGGCCAAGGAAAGCGCCTGTGGCTGCGCCGGCATATTCACCGCCCCCAATGCTTTGCCCGTCTATGCTCAAGCTTTTGATGAGGCAGGGCATATCGGCCGTCTGGAAGGCTTTGCCAGCCGCTTTGGCGCCGCTTTTTATGGTCTCCCTCTCAGTAACGATTTGATAACACTTGAAAAAAACACACATTCCGGCGACGAAATTAAGCCGATTTTAACGGGAAATGGGCAACAAATAATGTCGTTTGCCCCTCCCTCGCCAGTTCTTTGGCGCGTGAAGGGAGTCTAAATAACTTCCGGAGTTCTTTGCGCGTGAGCGGCCCTAAACTCGACCAGCTGCCCTTTATCGATTTGTATGTCCGGCTCGATCAGCAGGATCAGGCCTACTATCGCTCGCGCGAACGCGGCAAAGGCATCGTCAGCCAATTCGTGCCGCCGGAATATCAGATCGATATCGACCGCTTTATGATCGCCGTACAGGCGGAGTTGGGCGACGCCGCCGATGGTTCGATCGATTTCGAAGGTTTGCGTTGCCGTTTATCGCGGCAAAAAATGTCCGATCACACCACATGGGTCTGCGCCCGCCGCATCACAACGGCAATTCCCGATATCAACAAGTTGGGTTTCGCGACCCAGATCGTCGGCCATATGCATGATCTCGGTCGGCGCGACGGCCTCATTCTCATATCGGGCGCTACCGGCAGCGGCAAAACAACGACAGCCGTCGGAATGGTCGCGGATTTTCTGCGCACCTATGGCGGCACCGCGATTACGATCGAAGATCCGGTCGAATATATGCTGAAGGGCCGGCATGGCGAGGGCGGCCAATGTTTCCAGGTCGAAGTGAAAAATGAAGAAGATTGGGCGGTGAGCCTGAAACGCGCGCTGCGTTGGGCGCCGCGGTATATCTATGTCGGTGAAATCCGTACGCCCAAGGCGGCCGAGCAGGTTTTACGCGCCGCCACCACGGGCCATCTCGTCATCACAACCGTTCACGCCGGTGCGCCCGAAGAAGCCTTGATGGGTCTTCTTTTTCTGGCGGAGCAGGCGATGGGACCCGGCGTGCAAAATATATTGGCGGCCGGTTTGACGGCGCTGATCTATCAGACGATGCGGGAAACCGGCCCATTTATTCGCTATCTATTCACCGAGGCCGATTCGCCGGGCGATCCGATTCGCGCGCTGATCCGCGAGAATAAAATCGGCATGATTTCCACCTATATCGACCGCACCGCTTCGCGCATGAATTCCGCCGACGATCCGGTGGTTGCCTCGAAAAACATGCAGAGTGCGCAAGCATGGGCAATGGCACAGATACAAAAGAGTCCGGCAACCCCGCCGGAGAAATCAACAAAATAGGTGCGATAATGGATCAGGGTTTCGAAACGATTTCCAAAATGGCGGCAGCCGCCCCCGCTCTTCCTTCCAGCACGCATCTGCGCGATCTGCCCTTCATGGATCTTTATGTGCGGATCGACGAGGAAGGGAAGGGACAGGCCCGTTACCGTACGCCAGCCCGCGATTATTCGAACAATTGGACGCGCGTTCTGCCGGAGCAATACCGGGCCGAAAGTCTGGCCATTGCCAAGGAAGTACGCAGTTCCATGAATAATCCGGATGCCGAATACAAATTCGACAATATGCGTTTCCGCTTGTCCTATCAGCGCCTTGCCAATGGGCAGGAATGGATCATTCTGCGCCGCATCAGCCCGCGGGTTTTCTCACTGGAAGAATTATCGCTGGCGCCCAAAATCGTCGAGCAGCTGCGCGGACTAGGCAAGCGCAGCGGGCTCATCCTGATTTCGGGTCCGACCGGTCACGGCAAAACAACCACTTCTTTTGCGTTGCTCAACGATTACCTGAAGCGCTATGGCGGCGTCGGCATCTCGATCGAGGATCCGGTCGAATACGAACTCGACGGCCAAGTCGGCGATTATGGTTATTGCTATCAGGTACAGGTCGAGACCGAAGATTGGGCGACACCGCTCAAACGCGCTTTACGATGGACGCCGCGCTACATTCTGGTCGGCGAAGTGCGTACTCCGGCGGCGGCCGAGCAGATTTTGCGCGCCGCGACGACGGGCCACCTTGTTATCACCACTATTCACGGCGGTTCGATCGAAGAAAGCCTGATGGGCCTCATGCATTTGGCCGACCGCAGCCTCGGCGGCGGCGCCAATCTGATGCTGGCGCAAGGCCTCGTAGCCGCCTGGCATCAAACCTTGAATGCCAATGGTCCTTATCTGCGGTATGTGTTCGCCGAAGAAAATAATAACGGCGATCCGGTGCGCGCACTGATCCGCGATAACAAGGTGGGCATGATCAATACTTATATCGATCAGCAGATCGCCCGCCTGAACCATATGAATAATGCTAATCCGCTGGGCAAAAGAAAATAGCTGATAGGCGCCGGCTTCTAGGTACTAGGCAAACTTTCCATTAGTGCTATTAATTTCTAGCACCTGACACCTGACACCTAGCACCTTGATGCCCGTTCTCGCTCCGCCTCCCGATTTTGCTCAACGCACAGCCCAGGCTTTGCTCGATATCAAGGCTGTTCTGTTCAACGCCGACAAGCCTTTCATCTTCACCTCCGGCTGGGCCAGCCCCGTTTATATCGATTGCCGCAAGGTGATCGCTTTCCCGCGCGAGCGGCGCGCCATAATGGAGATGGGCAAGCAGCTTCTTGTCGATCGCACCGGCGCAAAATTCGATTATGTGGCCGGCGGCGAGACGGCGGGGATTGCCTATGCCGCATGGCTGGCGGAAGCTTTCGACCTGCCGATGCTGTATGTGCGCAAGCAGCCCAAAGGTTTCGGCCGCATGGCCCAGATCGAAGGCGATCTTAAGGAAGGCGCTCGCGTTCTGCTGGTCGAAGATCTCGCCTCCGACGGCAAGAGCAAAGTCAAATTCGTCAAGCCTTTGCGCGATGCGGGTGCAATCGTCGAACATGCTTTCGTTGTATTCGAATACGGCATCTTCAAAAATATCGGCAAGACGATGGACGAGATCGGCATCAGCCTCCATTCGCTTTGCACCTGGTGGGATATGCTGAAAGCTGCGCGCGCATCGGGCTATTTCGAAACGCGCACGCTGGATGAAGTTGAAAAATTCCTCAACAATCCCGAAGCCTGGTCGGCCGCGCATGGCGGAACCGGAGCGGCGGCGTGAGCGCTAAATTTCCGCCAGCTTTAAAGCCGGGCGGTACGATCGGCGTCATCTCGCCGGGCCGCTGGCCGAAGCCGGAATGGATCAATAAAGGCAAGTCTCTGCTCGAAGCCCGCGGCTATACCGTCGTCGTGCATGCCCAGAATTATCTGAAAGAAGGCCAGCTTGGCGGCTCAGACGCCGCGCGGGCCGAAGCGGTCAAGGATATGTTCGCCGACCGCACGATCGATGCTGTTATATGCGCGCGTGGCGGCACTGGCTCGATCCGTCTGCTCGACAAGCTCGATTACAAAATGATCCGCCGCAACCCGAAGCCATTCATAGGCTATTCCGATATCACCGTCCTTTTGCAGGCGATTACCAAACGCTGCGGCCTCATTACCTATCATGGGCCGATGCTGGTGAGCTTCGCCGGCGAACATGATCCCGCGATGCTCGATGAAATGCTGGAAGTGGCCGGCGGCAGGAAAAATATCCGCATTAAAAGTGCGGCAGCCGACTGCGTACGGCCCGGCCGCGCCGAAGGCACGCTTGTCGGCGGCAATCTGACTTTGCTCGAATATCTGATCGGCACGCCCTATGACTGGTCGGCGAAAGACGCGATCCTGTTTATCGAGGATACCGAAGAAGTTGTCTATAAAATGGCCGACAAGCTTCAGCATCTTAAACTTGCCGGAAAGTTTGAAGGCGTGCGCGGCATTATCATAGGCGAGATGGTCGATATCGAAGATGGCGAAACCGGTTTCGCGCGCAAGGGCGACAAGCCGTACGGCAAAAACCTGCGCGAAGTATTTCTCGATATCCTGCCGCCCGATGTGCCGCTCTGTTTCGATTTCCCCTGCGGCCACGGCAAATATCATACGACTTTGCCGGTCGGCGCTTCGGCAAAACTTACGCTGGGCGCGCGCGGGGCAGAGCTGGCGATTACGCGCGAATAACGCGTTTCAAAAACAAATCCATATGGCGCAAAGCCTCGTTGCGGTAACGGTCGGCCTCGTTCATCAGATCATGCTTGGCTCCGGGAATGACAACCGCTTCGGCATGCGGCAATCGTTTAAACAACGGGATAGTCTTGACCGGCGGGGTGACGATATCGCGCCCGGCGAAAAGTCCCAGCGCCGGTATCTTTACTTGTTCGAGATAACCGTTTTGATGCAGGCGCTCGATGGCATCCAGCGTCGCCGCCAGCCAGCCCCAGGTCACGCCGCCAACCGTTAAATCAGGCTTCCCGCCGAAATATTTTTCGATGACGGCAAAGCGCTCGGGATCGTGTGACAAAACATTCCCGATAAAACGGCGGTCGTTATGGTCGTAATCATGCTGGCCGGCGGCGTAATGTTCGCCGCGTCCCAGCCGCACCAGCAAATGGCTGATCGCATGACTGAAACGCGGCACGCCGATGGCAAAGGCGGGTGCCGTGAAAATGGCGGCCTTCACGGCGTCGGCATCCCCGGCATTTTCGGCCAGCCAACGCAGTGCGATCAGGCCGCCCAGCGAATGCGAGAACAGGAAAAGCGGGCCGCTGGCGCGGGGCAGGGCAATATCGCGCCAGAACGCATGCAAGTCTTTGATGTTTATGTAGAAATTATCGAAATGATCATATTGCCGCCGCATGCCTTCGAAAATCCGGTCCGACAGGCCGGAACCGCGTCCGTCGAAAAGAATAATTTTGAACCCGCGCGCCAGCAGATCCTTGCCGATTTCGATATATTTCTTTTCGATAAATTCCCGGCGGCCGCCGACGATCAAAAAAGTGCCGCGCGGCGTGGCAGCCGGTTCGCATATGGCGTAGCGCATGCGCGCACCACCGCTCAGCGTATAATATTCGCAATGCAGTTCCGGTATGGCGGCGGTGAAAGTCGATTGATCAGGCATGACGGACATAGTGATTGAGATTCGAACCGCTTTTCTCGTATCATAAAACAACGCCTGTACCAATCCCGTGCGAGATTTCAGCCGATGCCCGAAGCCATTTTCAACCCGTCCGTTGCCGCCCTTAAAGGCGGCGCTATCGCGCTCGGCAATTTCGACGGCGTGCATCTGGGGCATCAGGCCGTCATCAAGACCGCAATCGACAAAGCGCGCGGCCTCGGCATTCCGGCGCGCGTGCTGACTTTCGAGCCGCATCCGCGCTCTGTTCTCAGGCCGGGTATTCCCATTTTTCGCCTAACGCCTGCGCCGGCCAAATTACGTCTTTTGCGTGCGCTCGGCGTCGATGACGTGATCGTGCAGCCATTCACCCCGGATTTTTCGCAGCTCGCCGCGCCCGATTTCGTGCAGCAGATTCTGCTGGGCGAATGCGGCGCCCAGCATGTCGTTGTGGGTTTCGATTTCTTGTTCGGCCACGCGCGCGGCGGCGATATCCGCAAATTGCGCGGCTGGCTGTCGCCGCATAATGTCGGCGTCACCGAAGTGACGCCGTTCCGTGACGCGCAGGGCGAGGTGATGTCGTCCACCCGCGCGCGCGAAGCGTTGCAGCAAGGCGATCTGCGTACAGCCCGCCATATTCTCGGCCGTCCCTGGTCGATTGCCGGAACTGTCGAGCATGGAGCGCGACGGGGGCATGAGCTCAATGTGCCAACCGCCAATATTTCGCTCGGCGACTATATGCGGCCAAAATTCGGGGTTTATACCGTGCATGCCGGCCGCGTTGGTGAGCCCAAGCGCTGGCAGGGTGTCGCCAATATCGGCGTGCGGCCGACGGTCAATGGCACCGGCGATCTGCTGGAATTCCATTTGTTCAATTTCGACGAGGATATTTATGACCAGGAATGGGAGGTCGAATTGATCGATTTTCTGCGTCCCGAACAGCGCTTTCCCGATCTGGAAAGCCTGCGCGCGCAAATTACGCTGGATATCGAAAACGCAAAAGCACGGTTAACTTCGCCCGCCCACGGCCATTAGGCCTTTACCGCGCCCAAAGCGGCCATTATTCTGAGATTTATGAGCGAAACCAAAAAAGCCGATTATCGCGATACCGTCTTCCTGCCGAAGACCGATTTTCCCATGCGCGCCAGCCTGCCGCAAAAAGAGCCGGAACTGCTCGCGCGCTGGCAGAAAATGGATCTTTATAACCGTTTGCGCGCCGAGGCGTCGGGTCGCGAGAAATTCGTCCTGCATGACGGCCCGCCTTACGCCAACGGCAACATCCATATCGGCCACGCGCTCAATAAAATTCTGAAAGATGTCGTTGTCCGCAGCCAGCAGATGCTGGGTAAAGACTCGCCCTATGTGCCGGGCTGGGATTGCCACGGCCTGCCGATCGAATGGAAGATCGAGGAACAATATCGCGCCAAGGGCAAGGATAAAGACGAAGTTCCGGTTTTGCAGTTCCGTGCCGAATGCCGGGCTTTTGCCGAGCATTGGGTTGACGTGCAGTCGCAGGAATTTCAGCGCCTCGGTGTCAGCGGCGACTGGGCGCACCCCTACAAGACGATGACCAAAAAAGCCGAAGCGCAAATTCTGCGCGAGATCCACAAATTTCTGCAAAACGGTTTGCTCTATCGCGGCGTTAAGCCTGTGATGTGGTCGGTGGTCGAAAAGACTGCATTGGCCGAAGCCGAGATCGAATATCAGGATCATAAATCGACGACGTTGTGGGTGAAGTTCCCGGTTGTTAAATCATCCAACCAGAATTTGAATGGCGCCAGCATCGTCATCTGGACGACAACGCCCTGGACCATTCCCGCTAATCGCGCGATTGCTTATGGGGATTTCGGCTATGTCTTAGTCGAAGTTGAGGAAGCCGGCGAAGGTGCGCTGGCCAAGATTGGCGACAAGCTTGTCGTCGCCGAAGACCTTCTCAATCAATTTTGTGCCGACGCGAAAATCACCCGCACGCGGCAATTGGCAAAATTAAAGCAGAATGATTTTGCCGATACTATATGCGCCCACCCCTTCCGTGGCCGTGCGGGAGCCGAGGGCTATTTCGATTATGACGTACCGCTTTATCAAGGCGATTTCGTCACCACCGAAGCGGGCACCGGCTTCGTGCATATAGCACCCGGCCACGGCGAAGACGATTTCAATCTCGGCCAGAAATACAAAATCGAATTCAAAGAAACCGTCGGCGATGACGGCCGCTATCTGCCTAATGTGAAAGGCTTTGCGGGCCTCTATGTCTATAAGCCCGATGGCAGCGTCGGCGAAGCCAATGGTGCCGTCATCAAGGCGTTACTTGAAGCCAACGCCTTGTTGGCCAAGAAAAACATCACGCACAGCTATCCGCATTCCTGGCGCTCGAAAGCGCCGCTGATTTTCCGCACCACGCCGCAATGGTTCATCGCGATGGACCGCGTCTTCACTCCCGCTGGCGCGGGAGCTACGCCGGGCAAGCCATCTACATTGCGGGAACTTTCCATGCAGGCGATTGCCGATACCGGCTGGTTCCCGGCCATCGGTGAAAACCGCATTCGCGGCATGATTGAGAGCCGCCCCGACTGGTGCATCAGCCGCCAGCGTGCCTGGGGCGTGCCGATTGCATTATTCATGCATAAATCCACCGGTGAGGTGCTTAAGGATCAAGCTGTGCTTGACCGTATTGCCGAAGCGTTCGAGACCAACGGCGCCGATGCCTGGTACAGCCGTGAGCCTGAAGAGTTCCTCGGCAGTTCCTACAAAGCTGCCGATTACACACAAGTGTTCGACATCGTCGATGTCTGGTTTGAATCCGGCTCGACACATGCTTTCTGTCTCGATCAAAAAATCGGCGCGTCGGAATGGCCCAATCTGCGCTGGCCTGCCGATCTCTATCTTGAAGGATCCGATCAGCATCGCGGCTGGTTTCATTCCTCGCTATTAGAATCCTGCGGCACCAAAGGGAGGGCGCCTTATGACAATGTCCTGACCCACGGCTTCACGCTCGATGAGCAGGGCCGCAAAATGTCCAAATCCATGGGGAATGTCACCGTGCCGCAAGAGGTGATGGATAAAATGGGCGCCGATATCCTGCGTTTATGGGTTGTCGCCAGCGATTATACGCAAGATTTACGCATCGGCCCTGAAATTCTGAAACAGATGGGCGATCTCTATCGCCGCCTGCGCAATACGCTGCGCTATCTGCTCGGCGCGCTGGACGGCATGAGCGCTAAAGAACATTTGCCCCATGCCGAAATGCCGGAGCTGGAGCGCTGGGTCTTGCATCGCCTGCATGAAGTAGATGCCGTCATTCGCGCCGATATCGAGAAATTCGATTTCAACCATATGCTCACGGCGCTGCATGATTTCTGCAATGGCGATCTTTCGGCTTTCTATTTCGATGTCCGCAAAGACAGCCTTTATTGCGATCGTCATGACGCCGCCCGCCGCCGCGCCGCCCGTACGGTGATGGAGCATCTGTTCAATCATCTGGTTGTATGGCTGGCTCCGGTTTTATGCTTTACGGCAGAAGAAGCTTCCCTCATTCGTAACGGCAATCAAGACGGCAGCGTACATCTGCGCACTTTCCCCGCCGTGCCGAAAGAGTGGAAAAACGAAAAACTGGCGGAAAAATGGTCGCAATTGCGCGAGCTTCGCCGCAATGTTACCGGCACGATGGAGTTGGCGCGCAACGCCAAGGAAATCGGCTCCAGCCTGCAGGCGCATGTTCTTATGTCATTATCGCCGGAACAAGATAGCCTGTTCAAGGGAACCGACTTTTCCGAGCTCTTTATTTGCTCGAAAGTGACCGCCGGTTCCGAAGGTGGCGTTGCAATTCAATCCGCGCCTGGTAAAAAATGCGAACGCTGCTGGCAAGTCTTGCCCGAGGTTGGCAGCCACGCCGATCATCCCGATCTATGTAACCGTTGTCACGATGCCGTACTGCATCTGCGCAAGGAGGCAGCATGATCACGCATAAACGCCATGCCATATCGGTCTATCTGATCATCTTTGCGGCACTCGCCGACCAGATGAGTAAATGGTGGATCACGCAGCGAGTCATGCCGCCGGCCGATGGGGGCGTGACGGTAACCTCGTTCCTCAATCTGGTGCTGGTCAATAACCGCGGCGTGACCTTCGGTCTTTTGAACAAATTCGACCAGCAGTGGATGTCTTATTTACTGCTCGGCGTTGCTGCCGTGATTCTGTTCCTGCTCAGCCGCTGGCTGTGGCGCACCAGCTCGACCCTGGTCGCTGTGGCGCTCGGCCTCATCATGGGCGGCGCTATCGGTAATGTGATCGATCGCATCCGTTTTGGAGCGGTGATCGACTTTCTCGACTTCCATTTAGCCGGCTATCACTGGTACAGTTTCAATCTGGCCGACAGCGCCATTGTTACCGGTGTCGGCCTTTTATTGCTCGATGGCCTGATCCGGGGCCGTTAAAGCGCTTGCAACCGACCGGCTGCCCGACATAAATTTGCCCCAGTCAAAGGATCAGAATCGCCTCATGCGCCTCTCTCTGTTCGCACCCGTTATTCTCCTTGCTCTCGTCGGCTGCAATTCCGTGCGCGACGATCTCGGCCTCGGCCGCAGCTCACCCGACGAATTCGCCGTGGTCGACCGCGCGCCGCTTTCGATGCCGCCAGATTTCACCCTGCGTCCGCCCAAGCCCGGTGAAGCCCGCCCGCAGGAAGTCGATATGACCGGCCACGCCAGCGATATCGTGCTCGGCTCTAATGCCGATACGGCCGTTAGTCCCAAGGCAGCCGGTTCGGGCTCCGAGCAATCTTTGCTCGAGACGGCCGGCGCCGGTAAAGCCGATCCCGGCATCCGTACGATTGTCGATCACGAAGCCTCGCAGAAAGTCGTCGGCACCGAACATCTGGTCGACGATCTTCTGTGGTGGAAAAAGAAGGGCCCCGATTCTGCCCTGGTCGACCCTGCCGCCGAAGCCGCCCGCATCAAGGATGCCCAGGCCAAAGGCGAGCCGCTTAATAAAGGCGCCACTCCGGTTATTGAACGGCAGAAGACCGGTTGGCTCGGCCTCTGATGGTCCGGCGCAGTTTTATTCTGGCGCTCGTTCTGTTGCTGGCGCCGCTTACCGCTCGCGCCGCCGTTTTTTATCCTGAAACTTTTAAGCTCGATAATGGCCTGCAAATCGTCGTGGTGCCTAATCATCTGGCGCCCGCCGTTACGCAAATGGTCTGGTACAAAGTCGGCTCTTCCGACGAAGTGCCAGGCAAAACCGGCCTTGCTCATTATCTCGAGCATCTGATGTTCCGCGGCACGGCGATGATGGCGCCCGGCGAATTCAGCCGCAAGATCGCCGCTCAAGGCGGCAACGATAACGCCTTTACCTCCTACGATTACACAGCCTTTTACGAAACCGTCGCCGCCGACCGTCTCGCGATGATCATGCAGATGGAAGCTGACCGCATGCAGAATCTGAAAATTCTGCCGGCCACCGCAACGCCGGAATTAAGCGTCGTCCTTAACGAGCGTCAGCAACGCACCGACAACAGCCCCGAAGGCCGTTTCGAAGAAAAACTTCGTCATATCTTGATGCCCGATTATCCCTATGGCACGCCGGTTATTGGCTGGAAGCCGGAAATCGAAAAGCTCACTGCCGTGGATGCCAATAATTTCTACGCGAATCATTACGCACCCAATAATGCGATCGTGGTGATCTCCGGCGATGTCACGCTCGATCAGGTCAAAAAACTGGCGGCCGATACTTACGGCAAAATCCCCAAGCATGGCGTTTCCGCACCGAAAAGCTTTTCGGCGCCCGCCGAACCCCAGCAGCATCGTTTCGAAATGACCGATGCCGGCGTCGAGCAGCCGCAGTTGCAGTGGGATGCTGTGGTGCCGTCCTACAGCACCGGAAAAAATCGCGAGGCCTATGCGCTCGAGGTATTGGCTGAAGCGCTGGATGGCGGCCAGGTCGGCCCGCTTTACCGCGATCTGGTGGCAGGGCAGGGCGCAGCCAGCGTCGTCGAGACCGGCTACGATCCCGATGCGCGCGGCGAGGCAGTTTTCACCGTCGTTGTCGTGCCGCACCCAGGCAAGGATCCCAAGAGTTTGGAAAAATCCCTGCAGGATGAATTGCAGAAACTGGCGCAAAGCGGGCTTGATAACCAGATCATCGAAAATGCCAAAAAGCGTCTGATGCGTGACGCCATTTTCGAACGCGATAGTCTTTTGGCGCCCGGCTATGTATTCGGCGAAGGCCTCACCACCGGTCATACGGTCGATGATATCGAAGCGTGGCCCGATCGAATCAAGGCCGTGACGTCCGATCAGGTTAATGCTGCCCTGCGCCAGCTGGTCGCCAGCCATATCGCGATCACCGCGCTCTTGCTGCCCGATGCCAACGCCACGCCCGAAGCCCGCGAGGCCGCGCGCAAGCCCGCTCTCAGCCGCGACCAGAGCATCCGATGAAAAAATTTCTTTCTGCTCTTTTCCTGATTTGTTTACCGCTATTAAGCATGCCGGCCCACGCCACCAACATTCAAGAAGTTACCAGCTCCAAAGGCATCACCGCCTGGCTGGTCGAAGATCATAAGCTGCCCCTGATCGCGATGAATTTCGCCTTTCGCGGCGGCGTCGAGCAGGATCCCGCCGACAAGCAAGGCCTTGCCACGCTGACCATGTCGCTTCTCAGCCAGGGCGCCGGTTCTTACGATGCGGCTGCCTTTCAGCAACAGCTTGCCGATCATTCGATCGCGATGCGTTTCAGTGCCGGCCGCGATGCGCTGGAAGGCAATATCAAAACCCTGCGCGAAGAACGGCAAACCGCTTTCGATCTTCTGCATGTGGCGCTGACAAAGCCGCACTTCGACACGGTTGAAATCGACCGCGCACGCGGACGCCAGTTTACGCGCATGCGCTTTCAACTCGGGGATCCCGATTGGCAGGCGCGTTATGCAATGCTCAGTCATATTTTCGCCGGTCACCCTTACGATCAACGCGGGCAGGGATCGAGCAAGACGCTTGCTTCCCTTACAGCCGATGACATTAAGGGTTTCGCCGCCGCTCATCTCGCGCGCAGCAATCTGGTGGTTGCGGTGGCGGGCGATATATCGCCCGGCGAATTAAAGACAGCACTCGATCAAGTGTTTGGCGATTTACCGGCCAATGCCAAATTGATGCCGCTTCCCGATGTTACCTGGCCCAAGGATGTTGCCTCTATCATGGTTCCGCGCGACGGCACGCAAACCTCATTGCTGTTTGCCGAACCAGCGCCGAAACGCCTCGATGCCGATTATTACGCGGCCGAGATCGCCGATTATATTCTGGGCGGCGGCGGGTTTTCTTCGCGCCTGATGCAGGAAGTGCGCGACAAGCACGGCCTCACCTATGGCATCGATACCGGCATAGCGCCTATGGAACATGCCTCGATGCTGATCGGCTCTGCCGCCACCGAAAATCCGAAAACCGGCAAAGCATGGAATATAACGCTCGGCGTGTGGCGCGACTTTTTCCAGAAAGGCGTCACATCCGATGAAATATCCGGCGCCAAGGATTATCTCACCGGCTCCCTGCCATTGACGATGACTTCGACCGACGCCATCGCCGCCACTTTGGTCAGCATGCAGGTCGAGCATCTCGGCCGCGATTATCTCGATAAGCGTGACGGTATCATCCGTTCCGTCAGCGCCGACGATGTCGGCCGTACCATTCATAACTGGTTCGATCCCGCCAAGCTTACTTTGGTCATGGTCGGCAAGCCCGCTGGCATTAAACCAACCGTGACCCAGCCCCAGGCCAAGGAATAATGAGCGCCAGTCTTATTCAGACGCCGCTATGGCAAGAGCTGCGCCGGCATAAGGAAAGCCTGCAGCCAGGCTCTCTGCGCGATCTGGTCTTCGCCGATGCCGCTCGACTCGATCACTGTCAGATCGCCTGTTCGGGGTTACGCCTCAATTTTGCGCTTAATTTCGTCACGCCCAAAACAATCGAATTGCTGGCCAAGCTGGCGATGCAGCAAAAGCTCGACGAAGAACGCGCGCGCATGTTCCGTGGCGAGAAAATCAACACGACAGAAAACCGCGCCGTGCTGCACACGGCCTTGCGCCAAAAATCCAACCAGCCGGTTCTGGTCGATGGCCACGATGTCATTCCGGAAATCCGCGCTACTCGCCGCCGCATGGCCCAATTCGCCAACGATGTGCGCGAAGGCCGCTGGCTCGGCGCCACCGGCAAGCCGGTCAAACATATCGTCAATATCGGCGTCGGCGGTTCCGATCTCGGCCCGCGATTGGCGGTTAGGGCTTTGACGTCTTTCGCCAAGGGGCCTGCCGTGCATTTCGTCGCTAATGCCGACGCGTTCGAATTGCTTTCGCTGATCGAGAAACTCGATCCGGCCGAAACGCTTTTCATCGTGGTGTCCAAAACTTTCACCACGCAGGAAACCTTGCTCAACGCGCAAACCGCGCGGCGCTGGCTTTCCGGCAAGCTCGGCGAACCGGCTGTTGCCAAGCATTTTGTCGCCGTCTCCGCCAACCGCAAGGAAGTCGAAAAATTCGGCATGACCGGCGATCACCTGTTCCCGATCTGGGATTGGGTCGGCGGCCGTTACAGCCTGTGGTCCGCCGCCGGTCTTTCGATCATGCTGGCGATTGGCCCCGATCATTTCGATAAAATGTGCGACGGCGCCGCGGCGATGGACGATCATTTCCGCACCGAGCCTTTCACCCGTAATGCGCCCGCGCTGCTGGCTTTGCTGGGTATCTGGAACCGCAACTTCCTGGAAACGACAGCACAGGCAATCCTGCCTTATACCGAGCGCTTGCGCGATCTGCCGCGCTACCTCCAGCAGCTCGAAATGGAAAGCAACGGCAAATCGGTTGCCCGTTACGGCAGCGCGCTCGATTATGCGACGGCGCCTGTGATTTTCGGCGATTGCGGCACCGTCGGCCAGCATAGTTTCCACCAATGCCTGCATCAGGGCAGCGATATCGTTCCGGCCGATTTCATCGGCATCGTGGAAGACGATCTCAATCAGCCCGATCACCACCGCGCGCTCAATGCCAATATGATCGCGCAGGCCGGCGCCCTGGCTTTCGGGCGGCCACAGGCCTCAAAACCGCAGGATGTCTATCCCGGCAACCGTCCGGCCAACCTCATTTTGCTCGACCGCCTCGATCCGTTCCATTTCGGTCTTCTGATCGCCCTTTATGAGCATAAGGTTTTCGCCCAGGGCGCCATCTGGAACATCAATTCCTTCGACCAGCCGGGGGTCGAGCTTGGCAAGCAAATGGCCCGCGCGCTCGAAGCAGGCAAACCGGCGCCGGCCGATAAAGAGGCCGTTTTTCTGGCTCATTTGTACGATGCTGCGTTAAAGAAATAAGAAAAATCAAAGCGTTATAATTGGTCGCGGGAAATTGAATTAAAAAACCTGCCCAAAGCAATGCGATTATGGGCATAATGGCTCGCC